>WBZT01002037.1_pt1 | contig 14377 bp, 3 predicted proteins | sample 5204241 | NCBI WGS metagenome assembly WBZT01 (sample SAMN12344358, study PRJNA552823) | activated sludge metagenome | biome: Activated sludge suspended growth; feature: Nitrification reactor; material: Wastewater; isolation source: activated sludge from nitrification reactor of wastewater treatment... | reverse complement strand
GTTCCACTTGGGGTAAGGCCGTTTTATTCAATACAATCTCAACAAAGCCGACGACCAACCAAACCTTCACCTGGGCACCTTCGGCTTTCCCTACTCCAGCCAACGATACCTGTATCAACGCGGTTAACATTGCGTTTAACCCCGGTGCACCGACGATACTCAACAACCAAACCCTGGTCATGACCCGGCAGATCACCATGGCGGCCGCTAACCCGGCAAAACCTGCAGCGTGGAGCGCCCAGACGCAATCGAACGACGTCTGGTACACCTTGACTAAACCGATCGGTCTGACATCTTTCCAGTTATTCATCGACAATACCTGTCCAACCGGATTTTCCACAGCGATAGCGGTTTACACGGGTGGCTGCGGAGCACTCACCTTGTTAGCCGCTGATGAAAGCAGCAACGGTGGTGGTAACCCGAAGGTGACGATCACCGGTCAGCCTTGTACATCTACCGTCCAATACTGGGTGCGCGTGGAAAGCGACCAGGATGCATTGCTCGGCAACTTCAACCTGACCCTGATGCCTCCGGGCGCGACCTGCTCGAATGCCAACGACATCACTTGTTGGTATACTTCCAACGGCAGTTACAATACCGCCACCGCTCCGCTTTCCTGGACTATGAACAATGCCGGTTTCGGAGATGAGATCGACACCCCGGCAGTTGTTCCTCCAACGCGAAACCTGAGCGGACAGGATTATTTGTTCCAGTTCACGCCGCCTTCCGCCGGCTGTTACGACCTCTCCCTTTTCAACACCACCGCCAACACCAACCCCGGCATTTTCGTTTACCTGGGCTGTCCGGGGACCAGCAACCTCATCGGTTACAGACTGGGTGCCGGCGGTACGGCCCTGAATATCTCCAACCTCACCCTCGGAACCGGCACGTATTACATCGTGATCGACAACGACACGAGTGTGGCGCCCTCGACCAGTTTCGCGTTCTCCATCCAGGGTTCTGTTGAACCAACAGCACCGAACGACCTCTGTACTGCACCTGCCACGATCACGCCGGTCGTGGCCAGTTCTTGCACAAGCGTTATCAATTACACGATTTCATGCGCCACGCCATCTGCTGCAGGCGCCTACCCGGATCCCGGTTGCGCCGGTTTCGTGGATGGAGCAACAGGTGACGTCTGGTTCACTTTCTCAAGTGTCAATGCAGAGCCAACCTTCATATCCTTGCAGCCCGGATCAACCGGAACACCAGCAACTGATCTTGGTATGGCCGTATATACCGGAACATGTGCAGGGATGACACTTATAGGCTGCGACGACAACTCCGCAGGCAACAATTACCCCGGCATGGCAGTCCTGCCTCCATCTTTCGGAACAACCTATTATGTCAGGGTGTGGTCTAACAATTCCGGCAATCCGGGGACTTTTAGAATATGCGCATTCACCGGCTGTGCGCCATCAAACGACTTTTGTCAAAACGCCTTACCACTTCCGCTAGGGACATCCTTAACCAACCAATCCAACGTATGCACATTTAATGGCGGTGCTGGTGACTTAACCAACGCATCGTGTTGGGGTACCGGCACGCTAAATACCGTCTGGTATTCGGTCGTGGCATCAAGCACAAGCATCAAGGTGAGGACACGATTACGCACCTTATCCGACTCCCAGATTGCCGTTTATTCGGGCAATTGCAATGCGCTGACCGAACTTGGATGCAATGATAATTTCGCAGCGTGCGGTATCGGAGGCGGGCGCAATTCCGATCTGACGGTCACCGGTCTTACGCCCGGAGCAATCTATTACATCCGTGTGGATGGTCGAAATGCTTCGACAGGCACTTTCGATATCATGGCTGTGGACAGCTCCGCCAGCTTCCCGCCCATTCCAGACCAGGATTGCGAATTAGCCACCCCCCTCTGCGTCGCGACCACGACCATTGCCGACCCGGGCTACACCGGATCGGGAAACGTCTGCGACCTGCAGGGCGGCACCTGCCTGCTCTCGGCAGAAGCTTCCGGGGTCTGGTACACCTTCTCTACCACCTCCACCGCTCCCGGTCAGACCCTGCAATTCACCATCACGGCCAACAACGGCACCTCGGACTACGACTTCCAGTTGTGGGAGGTGACCAACGTAAGCAACCCCTGCAGCATCATTCAGACCAACCCCACCTCCGGAACCTTCCCCTTCCGTTCCTGTAACTACTCGGCGGTGAGTACCAGCGGTTTGAACACCAATGCCGGCACCACCTCCACTTCGCAAACCAGTTCCGTTTCCGGCGGCTGGAACAGCGCCTATAACCTGACAAACGGCGCTACGCAGACCTTCATCCTGCTTGTATCTCACTTCGGCAACTACGCTGGCGGTTCCACAGCCGGCTTCAATCTGACATTCCGGGATTCAACCCCGCTGAACATCAGCGCCCCGGCCACGCAGTATTGGAAGCCCGATGCGGTGTCTTCCACCTGGGCGCCTGCGCCGCTGGGCAGCAACTGGGACCCCAACTGCTTGACCACCATGGGCACCTGCGCAGGCGGTCCTTCCACGATCGTGATTCAGGCCGGCCCTAACCAACCTATAATCGCGACAAACACCAGCGTTAAGAACCTCATCGTGAACGCCGGCGCGACCCTGACCATCGACCCGGGCATCACCCTGTCGGTCTGCGGTGATTTCACCATCAACGGTAACATCACCTGTGGCGCGGGATCCACCATCCAGTTCATCGGAAACTCCAACCAAAGCGTATCGGGTAATCTGACCGGTGGCAACGCCCTTTGGCACTGTACGATGGCCAAAGCGACCGGCAACGTGACCCTCGGCAGTAACATCGATATCCGGGGAAACCTGACCCTCAACTCCGGCGGCACCTGGCTGCCGAACGCCAAGCACATCCGCCTGGGTGGCGATTTCGTCAACAACAACGGCGCAACCTCACACGGTTCGGCCATCGGCTCCTGTTACGAATTCGTCGGCAGCGCCAACCAGAACTTCATCAACCTGGTCAGCTCGCTCGAACTGGATTCCGTGATCATGAACCAGACCGGAGCGTTCTCGCTGATCCTCGGCGCCGGCGCCTTCAACGACCTGAACATCGGTGTAGGCGCCTATGTGGCCGGCGTGAACCCGACCAACGGAAACCTGGTGCTGACACAGGGCAAGATCGTGACCGGAAATAATATGGTCTATGTGCGCCGTGCGCAGACAAACGCTTGTACCACCGGAAATAATTCATCCTATGTTGAAGGCTACTTCCGCCGAGCATTATCCACTGGCTTGCATACCTGGGAATTCCCCGTAGGCATAGCCTCCAAGGGATACCAACGTGCTCAAGTAGAATTCACAACAAGTCCTTTCAGCGCATATGATATAAGGGTGCATTTCTCCGATTGGCCTGCATCGCCACCTGTCGGGCCTTCTGCCAACGAATGCCTTGGAAACTCCTATAATGCACTAAGCGCATTTGATAATGGTTATTGGACGTTTATTGCCACCATTGGTTCGGGCTCCGGTACCTATTCCATGCGATTGTTCAATAACAATGTGAGCAACAATTCTGGGGTAGCATGGACAGTCATGAAAAGTACAACGCCACCTTCAACCTGGACGCTTCAGGGAAACTGCTCTTTGGCGAGTACTGCATCTGATACACGCCGAACGGGCATGACCGGCTTTGACTCTACCTACGCAACAGCTCAGTCAGCGGGAAGTTCTCCCCCTCCTGTCATTCTCAGTTTCAGTCCGCCCACCGGCGCTATCGGTTCTTCCGTTACGATAATCGGAACCGGTTTCAATGGCGCTACCTCGGTGACTCTCAACGGCGCTTCCACCACGTTTACAGTAGTTGATTCAAACCAGATCATTATGACGGTTCCAACAGGAGCGACCAGCGGATTGATCGGAGTGACAACACCCGTCGGAAGTGACTTAAGCGACTCCACCTTTGTTGTTATCCCCCCCCCTTCGATCACCTCGTTCTCTCCAATATCCGGCCCTTATGGAACATCTGTCACCATCACCGGCTTGAACTTCACCGGCGCTACCGACCTTAAACTCAACGGCTCTTCCATCCCCTTTTCGGTAATCAGCGCAACACAGATCGCGGCAACCATTCCGATCGGTGCCACCACAGGCTTGTTCCAGGTATTGACGCCGGGAGGGTTCGCCAGCAGCGCTTCCATATTTACTGTAATACCCCCTCCGATCATCACTTCCTTCAGCCCTTCATCCGGCCCGGTTGGCACGGTCGTTTCCATCCAGGGCTCCGGCTTCAACGGCACCACATCCGTCACCTTCAACGGTACGACGGCTTCCTTCATGGTCATCAATTCTACCTCCATTTCTGCAACTGTTCCTGCAGGTGCAACTACGGGTCCGATATCGGTCATTGCACCGGGCGGTTCTGCCGTTTCTCCGAGCAATTTCATCGTCATACCGCCTCCGGTGATCACCTCTCTAAACCCATCCAGCGGTCCCGTGAGTATTGTGGTGCAGATCATTGGCAACAATTTCTCAGGGGCAACTCAGGTTAGTTTCAACGGCGTGAGTGCGACCTATAACGTCATCAGCAGTACGACAATCAGCGCCACCGTTCCCTTCGGCGCTACCACTGGATTGGTCAGCGTCACCACTCCCGGGGGGATCGCTACAAGCCCGGGTAACTTTACCGTCACGACCCCTCCGGTATCCATCATGGTGCGCGTTTTCATCCAGGGCTACTATGCAGGGAACAGCACCATGAACGCAGCCGTTTCATCCACTACCGCTGACAACTTCATCCTTCGATTGGCTTCATCCAGTCCACCCTATGGCATCGCTTACTCCGCAGCGGGCACGGTGGATATCAATGGCTATGGCACCTTTACTTTTTTCGGCCCCAGTATCGGTTCATCCTGGTACCTCGTGCTGCAGCAGCGCAACACCCTGGAAACCTGGAGTTCCTCGCCCCTTACCATTACGGGACTCTCCACTAACCAATACGACTTCACTACCGCCGCCAACAAAGCATTTGGCAACAACATGGCGCATCTTGGCAACGGGATCTACGGCATCTGGAGCGGCGATGTGAATCAGGATGGCCTGATCGAATCTTCGGATTATTCGGTCATCGAAAATGACCTGCTGAATTTTCTCTCGGGCTACTATTCGTCGGACCTTACCGGCGACAACCTGGTCGAGTCGCTTGATTACTCGTTGATCGAGAACAATCTTCTCCTGTTCCTCTTCACGATAGGCCCATGAGCGGTTGAGGCAATATCTTCATACTGCATTGTCTATACTAAAAGAGGCGACCTTTGGGTCGCCTCTTTTGTATGATGCATTGACCTATTCTTACTCTAATATCAGCCGCTGTTCGCGGGTCATGCCTTCTCCGCGGGCGGAGAGCAGGTAGATGCCTCGGGGGAGGGAAGCGACATCGAAACGATGGGTGTAGGTACCGGGGGTAAGATCGACATTCCAGCGTTGAACTTCCTTGCCTGTCAGGTCGAGGATCGCGAATTCGGTGTTGCCCGCTTTCAATACTTCGAGTTCAATGTTCGCGCTGGTAGTCGCGGGAGACGGGAAAACACGCAGTACGCCGAGGGAAGGACGAACAAGGTCATCGACACCCAGACCGAAATCGGCTACACCCACCGACTTGGAATAAGCGCTGGAAATTCCGGAGGTGGTTGATGTAATAATCCGCATCAGCGGGCCGCGAAAAGTGGCGTTGTACCAGTAATAACTTTCCGTATGAACTATCTCGTCAACGCCGGGGCCAAAAGAAAAAACAATGTCTTCCGTCACTTTCACACGAAGAACATTGTTATACGTGATGGATGGGAGCCTTAGGGTGCCGGTTCCATCACCCTGCACATTGACCGTACCGGAAATAGTGGCCACCGAAGTTGTACCGGAGATCGAGTTGGTGTAATTGGAACCGAAAGCAAGCGGATAACTCAGCAGCAGATAGTTGGAGCCTGTAATGCTGGCGATATCGCTACCGGTACCGCGTCCCTTGTAGGCAAATCCGCCTGTTCCGGTGGTATAGTAGTTATAATCACCCGGAAGGACGTAGGAAGCCAGGTTAGCGCCCGGAAAAGAACCTGCATAAGGTGTGGAGGAAGGAGCAACATAATGTACGATGACCGTATTCAGGGTCACCTGTACTCCGGTATAGTTCCAGGTTTGTCCTGACCCGGAGGGGCCCGGTTGGGCAATCGTATCGGTTACCCGGTAATAGTAGCTTTCACCCACCAACGGATTATTGTTGGATGACAGGGTAGGCTGCGCGGTGGTGGTCAACACGCTAAAAAACAACAAAATAAGTGCTGTAAGGATATCTTTTTTCATGTTTTCTTCGTAATCAGGCTGCCAAGATAGGCGGTCTTCATCAAGCGGCAAAAAAAGCACCCCTTTTCGAGATCGGTTTCCATTCACCCCCATAAAACGACCATTACCAAAACAAATCGGGCAGCTTGCCAATTATTGATAAAAACCGGGGAAACACATTGAAAAACAGATAATAAATCATTAAATTTGACCATCCGAGAACCATGAAAGCGGGGGGATTTCCGAAGCATTACCGGAACCACTCGTCATTGTTAGCCGGATATTGACCCGAACCACCCGAAAGCCGCTATCCACGCGGTTTTCAAAGACTGCGACCAAGAAACCAAAGACCATTCAGATAACACCCGAACCATGAATGTGAACTATACCCGAAAAATCTTCTCCGCACTGACCGTCATGCTACTGCTCAGCCGTGTCAGTTTCGCGTTGAATGGGATCACGTACAACCTGACGACACCATCCGCGGCATTTGCCTCGATTGGCGCCGCTACAACGGTCGTCAATGCAAACGTTGACGATCAGTTAGCGGGTCCCTTCGCTCCTGCAGGTTTCAGGTTTAACTATGGCGGGGTAGCGTATACCAGTTTTTACGTTTCCTCGAACGGCTTCATCACCTTCGCTAATCCGGGTAGCTCTCTGCCGACGAACAATTTGTCGACTGGCCCTCGAACCATCATAGCCCCACTTTGGGACGACCTGCAAACAGGACCGGCAGGACGGGTCTCTTATATTTATTCTCTTGGTACGCTGACCGTGGAGTGGAACAACATGCTTTGGGCTAAGAATGCTGCAGCTCCTGCCATCAACTTCCAAGCTAAACTCGTTACTGCTACCGGTAACATTGTGTTTACCTATCAACAATTAGCTGGCGCAGTTGATGTGACTGTTTCGGGTGGCGCATCCATTGGGTTGACGGGCTATTGTGACGGCGATTACTACTCACAAACCGCAAGTTCGGTACAGACTGCCGGTACCACTTGGGGTAAAAGTGTATTGTTCAATACCATTTCCGCTAAACCTACAACCAACCAAACCTTTACCTGGGCACCTTCCGCATTTCCCACACCTGCGAACGATACGTGTATCAACGCCGTTAACATTCCATTCAATCCCGGTTCTCCAACCGTCTTGACTGATCAGACGCTGGTCATGACCCGTCAGATTACCATGGCAGCTGCGAACCCCGCGAAGCCTGCCGCCTGGACGGCCCAAACACAATCCAATGAAATCTGGTACACCCTGACCAAGCCGGTGGGATTAACCGCATTCCAATTGTTCATCAATAACACATGCCCTACCGGATTCTCAACTGCTATTGCGGTTTATACAGGGCCCTGTGGAGCATTAACACTTGTTGCTGCAGATGAGAGCAGCAATGGCGGTGGCAATCCCAGAGTAAGCGTTACCGGTCGGCCATGTACCTCCGCAGAGCAGTTCTGGGTTCGTGTTGAAGGTGATCAGGATGCTTTGCTAGGCAATTTTGATCTTACCCTTCTCCCACCCGGCTCCAATTGTTTCAACGCAAACGATATCACCTGCTGGTATACCTCGAATGGCAGTTATAACACGTCCACCCTGGGTTGGACCATGAACAATAACGGCTTTGGTTATGACATCGACACCCCGGCTGTTGTTCCTCCAACGCGAAACCTTAGCGGTCAGGATTACATTTTCACTTTCACCCCTCCGGTTGCCGGTTGTTTCGACCTTTCCCTGTTCAATACGTCCAGCAACACCAACCCCGGAATTTTCGTTTACCTCGGCTGCCCCGGAACCACTAACCTCATCAGTTATGCGCTGGGTGCTGGTGGTAGTGCTTTGAACATTACCAACCTGACATTGGGAACAGGCACTTATTACATCGTGGTTGACAACGATACCAGTGTCGCCGCTGCGACCAACTTTGCCTTTTCCATACAGAATGCCGTATCCCCAACTCCTCCCAATGACGCTTGCGCGAGTCCTGCAACGATCACACCTGTTGTGGGAAGTTCTTGTACGGGCGCCATTAACTACTCCGTTTCCTGCGCTACTCCGTCTGCTGCAGGTGCCTACCCGAACCCCGGTTGTGCCGGTTTCGTTGATGGCGCCACCGGTGATGTTTGGTTCACCATGACCAGTGTAAGCAATAACCCACACTCGATATCCATACAACCTGGATCAACCGGCACATCTGCGACGGACCTTGGTATGGCGGTTTACACAGGTTCCTGCGGAAGTTTTTCTTTAGTATCCTGTGATGACAACTCCGCCGGCTCCAATATGCCAGCGTTGACCATCGTGCCTCCTGCTGCGGGAACTGTTTACTACATCCGCGTATGGTCCAATTCCGCTGGTTCGCCCGGTACGTTCCGGATTTGCGCCATTTCTGGTTGTACACCACCTAATGACCTTTGTTCTGCCGCAACACCTTTGGTGTTAGGTGTCAGCGCAACCTATCAAACCAACATTTGTGCATCAGGTAGCGGAGCAAGCGATCTAACTGCTGCAGGTTGTTGGGATGCAGGTTCTCTCAATACTGTCTGGTATACGGTGGTCGCTTCCAGCACCAGCATCAAGATCCGCACCCGTCTTCGTTCACTCAGTGACTCTCAGATCGCCGTCTATTCCGGCACTTGCGGTAGCCTGGCGCAGATCGGCTGTAACGACAACTTCACACTCTGTTCAAGTGGAGGCGGTAGAAACTCCGACGTCACCGTTACTGGCCTCACGCCCGGCAATACGTACTACATCCGTGTGGATGGCCGCAACGCGGCTACGGGTACGTTCGACATCATGGCGGTGGACGGATCCGCCAGCTTCCCGCCCATTCCGGACCAAGACTGTGAAATGGCCACAGCCGTCTGCGCTGCGACCACGACCATCGCCGACCCGGGCTATACCGGATCGGGTAACGTTTGCGACCTGCAAGGCGGCACCTGCCTCTTCTCGGCAGAAGCTTCCGGTGTCTGGTACACGTTCTCTACCACTTCTACAACTCCCGGTCAGACCCTGCAATTCACCATCACGGCCAACAACGGCACCTCGGACTATGACTACCAGTTGTGGGAAGTCACCGGCTTGAGTAATCCCTGCAACCTGATCCAAACCAACCCCACCTCCGGAACCTTCCCCTTCCGTTCGTGTAACTACTCGGCGGTGAGTACCAGTGGTCTGAACACGGTTGCCGGCACCACCTCCACTTCGCAAACCGGTTCCGTTTCCGGCGGATGGAACAGCGCCTACAACCTCACCAACGGTGCCACACAGCAGTTCATCCTCCTCGTCTCCCACTTCAGCAACTACGCCGGTGGCGCCACGTCCGGCTTCAACCTGACGTTCCCGGCATCCACCCCGCTGAACATCGGCTCTCCCACCACCCAGTATTGGAAAAGCGACGCGGTCTCCTCGACTTGGGCACCTGCGCCACTTGGAAGTAACTGGGACCCGAATTGCCTCACTACCATGGGAACCTGTGCCGGTGGTCCTTCGACAATCGTCATCCAGGCAGGTCCTAATCAGCCGATCATTGCGGCCAATACCAGCGTAAAGAATTTGATTGTCAACGCAGGTGCCACCCTGACGATTAATCCCGGAATCACCTTGTCGGTTTGCGGCGACTTTACTATCAATGGAAACCTCTCCTGCGGCGCGGGCTCTACAGTCCAATTCATCGGAAACGCGAACCAAAGCGTCAGTGGCAACCTGACTGGCGGTAATGCGCTATGGCATTGCACTATGGCGAAGGCAGCAGGAAACGTTACGCTGGGCAACAACATCGACATCCGTGGAAATCTGACACTGAACGTTGGTGGCACCTGGCTCCCGAACGCTAAGCACATCAGGATCGGAGGTGATTTCATCAACAACAACGGAGCAACCTCACATGGATCCGCCATAGGTTCTTGCTATGAATTCAATGGTAGCGCCAACCAGAATTTCACTAACCTGGTCAGTTCGCTTGAACTTGATTCAGTAATCATGAACCAAAGCGGCGCTTTCTCGTTGATCCTTGGTGCAGGAGCCTTTAACGACCTGAACATAGGCGTTGGGGCTTATGTGCCTGGCGCGAATCCTACCAATGGAAATCTTGTACTTACCCAAGGCAAAATCGTGACAGGTGCTCGCCAGGTTTATGTACGCCGTGCCATAGTTGCTGCATGCACCATTGGGAATAACACCTCTTATGTTGAAGGAAATTTGCGCCGCGCTTTAGCTACCGGACTTCAATCTTGGGACTTCCCCGTCGGCATTTCTACCAAAGGATATCAGCGCGCACAAGTAGTGTTTACGGTCGGTCCGGTTACCGCCTACGACCTTACCGCCTTTTTTACAGGTTGGGTTCCCCCATTCGGTCCTGCGGCCAATGAATGCGTAATTAATACTTACGACGTACTGAATGCATTTGATAACGGATACTGGACATTCAATGCCAGCGTAGGTTCAGGATCCGGCACTTATACAATGCGTCTTTACAATAATAATGTCACCAACAACACCGGCTCCGGCTGGACTGTTATGAAAAGCGCAGCTCCTCCTGCTGCATGGTCGCTTCAGGGTACCTGTTTTATCCCGAGCACCGCCGCAAACACCCAACGTACAGGCATGACCAGCTTCAATGCTACCTTCGCGACAGCACAGTCGCAAGACCCATTGCCGATTGAACTGCTCAGTTTCACCGTTGAACCGGAAGCCGTAGGCAACCTCTGCCGCTGGGCTACCGCATCCGAGACCAACAACGACTACTTCGACCTCGAGCGAAGCACCGACGGTGATGTCTTCAAGAGCATCCAACGCGTGGAAGGCTTTGGTGTCGGATCTACAACCGAGACCCGCTACTACAGTTACCTCGACGGCGAAGTCTGCAAGGGCATCGTATACTACCGTTTGAAGCAGGTCGATATCGACGGTCACTTCAGCTACTCCGACGTGATCGCCGTTAATTGCAACAAGTCGAACACCGATGTCGCGGTGTATCCGAACCCGGCCAACTATTCGATCACCTATACCTTCTTCGAGGAAACAGACGGTAACGTAACGATGGAAGTCCTCGACATGGTCGGTAAGATCGTGTTGCAGGAAACCCACGACGTGAAACGCGGTTACAACACCATCGAGTCTTCCGTCAACAACCTGTCCACGGGCGTTTATTACCTCAAGCTGATCCGTCCTGACGGAGAAACCGAGGCTCCCCGCATGGTGCGGTTCATGAAGAAATAAGTGCGGCCCCCGTCATAAGCCGACGCCCTGGAGATAGCATCTTCAGGGCGTTTTTTTTAGGGAAGAGGGGCGAGGTGTGTGGAAAGGAGGAACGAGACCGAGACCGAGGAACGAGGGGACTAGGTACGTGGTTTTCGAGTGAACGACAACCAACCGGAAACCTGCCTGCCTTCGCTAAAGCTACGGCAGGCAGCCGTGGTGGGCGGAAACGAGGAACGTGTCCCTGACAGAGGAAAAGAAGTACGAGGGACGAGGAATTTAGAAAGATCAACTCGGAAGTCGGAACATTCCTGCCTGCTGTAGCTTTAGCGAAGGCAGGAAACCTGAAACCTTCAAATTGCTATATTTGCGATCCTTTTTACCGCCCCTGAATGGATCGTAATTCAATAATCGGCCTTTTTTTGATCGGATTGCTGGTACTCGGCTATTCGATCTATACACAGCCTTCAGCAGAACAGCTGGCAGCCGAAAAGCACCGCAAGGATTCGCTGGAACAGCTTGCCCGAAAGCAGGAGGCTGCCACTAAAGCGCTTGCACAGCAGCAAGCTGCTATGCAGGTTACTCAAGCAGCCGACTCTACCGGATTGGAATCCGATTCCGTCAAGGCCCTGCAGCTGCAGGAGCAATGGGGAGCATTCGCCGCAGCCGCTGATGGCAAAGAACAACTGGTCACCCTCGAAAACGACAAGATCCGTTTGACACTTTCTTCTCTCGGAGGCAAAGTAAAACGTGTCGAGTTGAAGGACTATAAGACCTGGGACGGACGAGCCGTTGAGTTGATGAGTTCCGATTCGAGCCGCTTCGACATCACCTTCCCTGCACAGAACCGGATCATCAATACGGGCCAACTGAATTTCCAGATCGTAGAAGGCGGGACGACCGGCAAAGCCAGCCTTCGTTTGAATGCAGGCGATGGAAAATATCTGCAATACAACTATAGCCTGGAACCTGGCTCATACCTGGTAGGGCTGGACCTCAAAGTTGTCGGATTGCATGATCTGTTGCCGGCGAATACGACCTACCTGAACCTCGACTGGAAAGACCAGCTCAACCGGCAGGAACAGAGCGTAGAAAACGAACGTACAGCCTCTACCTTATACTACCGATTCACAGGTGAGGAAGTTGACTATATCTCGGAAACCAAAGACGAAAAGCAGTCGCTGAAGACCAAGGTCCAGTGGATCGCTTTCAAGCAACACTTCTTCTCCTCCGTCCTTATCGCGGATGGCATCTCGTTTGACGCACCGGTTGTGGAGACCTATACCGACAAGAACCAGGAACGGTATATCAAGAACATGACGGCCTCCATGTCGCTGCCCCTGGAGAACAAGCCTGAACAGGACATCCGCCTTCGTTTCTATTTCGGGCCGAACCATTACCAGTCCCTGAAACAGATCGACGACCTGCACCTGGAAAAACTCATTCCGCTCGGTTGGGGGATCTTCGGTTGGGTGAACCGCTACCTGGTCATTCCGACCTTCAACTATCTCAACGGCTTCAACCTGAATTTCGGTATCATCATTCTTATCCTGACCATTCTGGTCCGGATCATCCTCTTACCCCTGACATACGGTTCGTTCAAATCACAGGCGAAGATCCGGGTCTTACAGCCTGAAATGCTGGAGCTCAATGAAAAGTACGGCGATGACCCGATGAAGAAGCAACAGGAAACGATGAACCTGTACCGCAGAGCCGGAGTGAATCCGCTCGGTGGTTGTATTCCGGGCTTATTGCAGTTGCCGATCCTGATCGCGATGTTCCGCTTCTTTCCTTCCTCGATCGAACTGCGGCAGGAAAGCTTCCTGTGGGCACACGACCTGTCGACCTACGACTCGATCCTTGACCTCGGCTTCAAGATCCCTTTTTATGGCGATCACGTCTCGCTCTTCACGCTGCTGATGACCATCTCTACGATCATCTATACCAAGATGAACATGCAGATGACCGCAGCGACGAATCCGTCGATGAAATGGATGATGTACCTGATGCCGATCTTCTTCCTCGGGTTCTTCAATAATTATTCGGCCGGTCTGAGCTACTATTACTTCCTGAGCAACATCTTCGGCTTCGCGCAGCAGTATCTTTTCAAAGCCTTCATCGACGAAGACGCCATCCACGCCAAGATCCAGGAGAACAAGAAGAAGCCCGCGAAAAAGTCCGGCTTCCAGGCGCGTCTTGAAGCCATGGCGAAAGAAGCGCAACGGCAGCAGGCTGCCAAGAAGAAATGATTTCGTTGTAACGTTTGAACGTTCAAACGTTACAACGTTCGAACGTTTAAACGTTTTTTTTGATTCAATCTTCTGATTTTTAGATATTTGCAACTGTATTCGAGTAGCCTGAAAAGCTGATTTTTAGCTAAATTTCAGGCAATCAATCAAGACCTCCCTTAAAATCACCTCCCCATGTCTACCGACTTCCTTCCGCTTCTGGGTACCGATCACATTGAGTTCTGGGTTGGGAACGCCAAGCAGGCTGCCTATTACTACCAGATGGCCTTTGGGTTCAAACTCGTTGCCTATGCTGGCCCGGAGACTGGAGTGCGCGACAGGGCTTCGTATGTGCTCCAGCAAGGCAAGATTCGTCTGGTGCTGACCACTGCCATGCATCCCGATTCGGAGATCGCCAGGCATGTACACAAACACAGCGACGGCGTGAAAGTGCTGGCCCTTTGGGTCGATGACGCGGAAAAGTCGTTCTACGAAACCATGTCGCGCGGGGCGAAAGCCCATACGCCGCCGACCACACTCACGGACGATCAGGGCGAGGTAAAGATCGCGTCGATCCACACCTACGGGGAGACCATCCACACGTTCGTTGAACGGAAGAACTACAAGGGCGTATTCATGCCCGGCTATCAACCGGCTACCTCTTCCCTACCGGTC
>WBZT01002036.1_pt1 | contig 14377 bp, 23 predicted proteins | sample 5204241 | NCBI WGS metagenome assembly WBZT01 (sample SAMN12344358, study PRJNA552823) | activated sludge metagenome | biome: Activated sludge suspended growth; feature: Nitrification reactor; material: Wastewater; isolation source: activated sludge from nitrification reactor of wastewater... | reverse complement strand
GTACTTAGACGCTTCAACGATACGTCCTCTAACGAAACTCTTAGAGCCTTGAGGTCTAGGGACACCTGTCACTACGAATCGTTGCGTCGTCACAGTGTCTCGTATAGACAGGGAAGTAGGTTAACTAGGGAAGTAGGTTAACTAGGGAAGTAGGTTAACTAGGGAAGTGGACGGATCGGGACACCGTCAAGGGCATAAATCTGATACCGCGAGTGTTATACGTAGTAGAGGGTTTATGCGACTGACACGGTTACATGACCGAAGGGATGAATCTAATGGCGATTATCAAGGTGAAGATCAGTGAGGCACGGGGGGTTCTGATGGCTGAGCCTGTGATCGACCCGGACTGCCGGGACGGTAAGCACGCGTCGTGTTTCGGTGGGCCGTGTGGCTGTCAGTGTCACGCGGCCGATCAGGATGCGGGGCTGCGATGAGTGAACAGCGCGGACTACGCAACCCCGACACCCACGGCACTACCAGCGACGGCGAACCGTACTGCGAGTCATGCGGAGTCTGTGACGAGGGCTGGCGCTGCCGCTGCTGCCTCGCCGCCGAGGTTGAGGCGCTGCGCGCGCGGAACGAAACGCTGATCGGGATGGTCGAGCGCGACACCGCTGCGATACAGCGGGTGCGGGATGTAACCGTTCCAGTCCCCGGCGATGTATACGACCTCGACTCGTACACGCGGGGCGCGGCTGACGCGCTGGCCCTTACCAACAAAGCCCTGGACGGTGACGCATGAGTGAGCAGACCCTCTTCTTCAAGGCAACCCGCCCGGACGGAACCGACTTCTACACCGGCACCGTCGACTACGGCGCGGCCCTGGCTTCCGGCGACACGATCCGACTCGACTCCGACGAAACGGAGTTCCCCGGCCCAGGCTGGCTGCACCTGGCCACGGTCCCCACCGCGTGCGACGGGATGACGTGGCCCTGCCGACTGTTCGAGGTGGAGCCTGTCGGGGAGTTTCACCGCGGCGAGGGTCACCCGTACAAGATCGGGTGCCGTGAGGTCCGAGTTCTGCGGGAGTTGCCCGCGCATGAGGCGTTCGGGCCGCAGGGCGAACAGGTCGCGGCGCTGATCGAGCGGGCGCGGTGTCTCACCGCAGCCGAGATTAAGCGACTACACGCGGCGTGGTACGCGGCGGGGTACGCGGCGTGGTACCCGGCGGTGGTCGCCGGTGGCGGTCGGAGGGACGCGGCGAGGGACGCGGCGTGGGACGCGGCGAGGAACGCGGCGTGGGACGCGGCGAGGAACGCGGCGGGGGACGCGGCGTGGGACGCGGCGGGGGACGCGGCGTGGGACGCGGCGTGGTACGCGGCGGCGGACGCGGCGGGGTACGCGGCGGCGGACGCGGCGAGGTCTCTGGTGGTGCGAGACCTGATCTCCACTGATGCCTACGACACCTTGACTCGCCCGTGGGGTGAAGTCATCGGCCCGATCCACCCCGACGATGACGACTGGAGCGGTGACGCGTGACCGGCCTATGGCGGCACCGCGACCGCATCGAAGTGAACGAAGACACCACCATCGACGAGGTCGTCATCGACGGGTGGCTACACGTCGAGGCAATGGATCGCCACCACGGCAACGGTCGGCGCTTCTGGTGGGTGCGACTGGGGGACAGGGAGTTCGACATCGAATCGACACGCAACGGCTACGTCATCCACCCCAGACCGGAGGGCTTCTGATGAGTGAGCAATGGAAGGGTCTCCACTATCACGACCGTCACGTCACAGCCGCTCCGTTCGGATGGAAGAAGCGTGCTCTTGCAGCAGAGGCGCCCAACTACCTCAACGGGGGCAACGGGCAATGAGCAACGTGAGAAGAAGCGCAGCGCACGCAGCAGTAACCGAACACAACATGATGGTGGCCGATCTTGAAGAAGCACAAGCCGCCATTCAGCGGGTGCGGGAGTTGCACCGTGAGGTCGAAGGGCCGGGATTCACCTACTGCAAACATTGTGACCGCATCGGCGGCGGCATCTTTGGGACGTGCGAGTGGCCCTGCGAAACGATCCGCGCCCTGGATGGTGACGCATGACTACTCAACGACGACCACACTGGGACGACGACCTGATCGACGCGGTGTTCAGGGCGCTGTCGCACACCTACCGCGCCCAAGGGTGGACCGGCGGCATCGCAATTGACCTGGATGAGTCGGTCTACCCGCTCATCGCCGCCGTCGAGGACTGGCACAAGGCGAAGCGCGACAGTCGAATCCGCACCCACAGCGAGGGTTGCTGGCGGTGGCACAACGAGTGCGCCGAGGGTCTGATCGAAGCACAGCAGAGGAAGATCCAGCAACTCGCCAATGAGTTGCTCACAGTGATCCAGCGGGTGCGGGAGTTGCACTACAACACCGCGACACACCACCCCAGCGGGTGCTGCTCCGAGTGCGGAGGCACCTATCCATGCCCCACAGTCCGCGCCCTCGACGGGGGTGCCGAATGACTGAACGACGACCGCATTGGGACGACGAGTTGATCTTCGCGGTCATGTCAGCCGCAGGCGACGGGGGGCACCTATTCATAGATGACATCCACGCCGTCATCGCCGCCGTGGAGGACTGGGAGAAGGAAACCTTCAACGCTGCGACGGAGGTACTGGTCGAACGCATCCAGAAGGCCGAGGCACAGGTGCGGGCGGTGCGGGAGTTGTGCCAGTCGGCCAGGGTCAGCATCTCCAAGGGCTGCCTGTGCCACGGCGACGAGTGCAGCGGAACCTGTGGCCGTGGCAAGCCACTGGCCTGGAATCTCAACCCCGACGACATCCTCCGCATCTTGGACGGTGACGCATGAGCGTGTACAGCGAAGCGTGCGGTTGCCAGTGGTGCGCGAATCTGGACGCCAAACCATGCGTCGTCATCGAGCGTCTGGAACAACGGATTGCCGCGCTGGAAGAGCGTGTCGCAACCCGCATCGGACAACTCCTGGGCGAGCGCCAGAGCGCCATTAACGAAAGCATCGAACTACGCGAACGCATCACGTATCTAGAAGCCAAACTCGCAGGGTTCGACACCGCCTACTGACAAGAGACACCCGCCACCCATACAGGCAGCGGGTGTCTCAACCTAAGGTAGCGAATCTCAGTATCGAGGCGGCATGTAGTTAGCCGCCACGAGAATCAACACGAGTACAGCGACACGCCACATCAGTCACCATCCAGCAACCTGATCCGGCCACACCCACCCGACGTAACGCATACCCCAACGCTCTTCAACCTCACGAATCTCCGTGAGCCCAACGTAGAAGTTGCGGGGGAGATCAACACCCCAGAACCTACCCCTGCCGTTCGAGATACCTACGTGACCGTAACCTTCACTGCCACCCTTCCAGAACACGAGGGCACCACGAGGCGCGTAATACTTCTTCCTGCCGTCACGCTGATACTTGGGAGGGGTAAGCGCAAACCCCTGGTATGCGTCCCACCCAGAGGCATACCGCCCGTAGGCACACGCCACAGAGTGAGCACAGTGATAGTGCCACGGCGTACCGTGCCGACAGGTCAGAGACTTGCGGCGTGAGTTATCACGCAGATAGGCAATCGCCTTGTTCGCAGCCTTACGACGACGCAGGTACTTGCTCACCCGTGTCTCTCGTTTAGCAGTCACAATCAACCTCGCAATATCCGCCGTCACAACACGGCTGTAGATAGTGACACTTAGGGCATTGATCCTTAGTGCCACGTCGCCTCATCTGAACCAGACACAGAGGGCAGTAGTCAGGCTCACCGAACATGACGCGCCCCGTGATACGCGGAATACGCCGTCAACAGCAGCACCCCGACTAGGACACGAGTGATCGCAGCGGCGAGCATGTCCGTATCACCACTCGTCGTCAACAGGGGTCACCTTGCCCCGCGACCACACCACCACAACCATCGTGCCGCCTAGTGCAATCACACCCATCCATCCGGCAACCTGCTCGGGGGTCAACTTCCACCAATTCATCAGAACAACTGTGGTAAATAGCGCCTGACAGAAAGCAACAACAGAGGCACGGATAATCAACGGTTCGCGTTTCATGTCTCGTCTATAGCCTTGGAATCCTCAGGCTCATCAGGCTCCGTGAATCGTTCGATGAACTTGAAATGCCTACCGTGAGGAATGAACGCGTCGATCAGACGCATGACGAGGTAGACAGCCACACCAACTAGAGCCGCCTTGTCTGAGGGGGACATTAGCCCCCCTTGACATTCGGATCATTCACCTCGAGCAACCACGAACCCGCCGCCGCCGCACTCCAACAAAGAGCCACACAACCAGACACCCACGACGCACCCTCGAGCAGAATCGCAGAACCGGCAGCAGCCCACACCGCAGCAGAAATCAACAACCCCTGAGCCATAGGCGGGTTACTCCTACCCCACCAGCCCCACCACAACAGACCCATAGACGCAGCCCCGGCCAAAGCAATCAGATGCCCAGCCAGCCCATCAAGAGACGCACCCACCGTAGCGTCAAGCACAACCCCCAACGTCAGCACTGCAGTCGCAAGCGACACCGCAAACGCGAACGGACGAATCGCCCTATCGAACACGCGCCACGGCAACGTTCTCCCATCCTGCATACTCATACATTCACCAACCTCACCGTCACCAGCAGCATCCCGCCCGGATTAGCCTGATCCTGACGTGACTGCTGAGTGTGCGTAGTGATGAACTGAATCGACTCGAACGTGCACAACTCGTCCTCACCCGTGTTGAGGTTCTGCAGACGGGCATACCCGCCACGCTTCTCCATCAACTCCAAGGCGCGGATACGCTTCCACGTACCACGCTCAACATCCAACCCATCTCGAGTCTTTTCACGGGGGTAGCACAACAGCGGCAGGCGCAACGTCCTGCTCACCACGTTGCTCGGACGTGCACGCACCTGATACCCCGTGAATGCGGCACCTGCAGTAGACCCACGAGACAGGATGAACGTGTACCGCACCTCGTTATACCGTGCCGTACGTGCATTCACCCCCTCGTACTCGCTGCTCAACCCGTCGTTACGCAGCCACGCCAGCGTGTTCAACGCACCCCAAGCATTGTCATGCTCTTCACGAGGCGACACCGTGATCCCGTCGCTGTCACGGTTCACACGCAGGAAGTCAAATGACTTCTTCTCCTGAGTGTCGAACCGGATACGCCCTGTCTGAATCCAGCCAGAAGGAACCTCAGTGGTCTGCTCGAAGTACAGCCCGTGATTGTCAACCGTGAACGCCATGCGTCCCGTGCCCCCAATCGGGCAGACACGGAGAATCTGATTCACACCCGGAGTGTCAGCGTCAGGTGCGTACAAGTCACGGGCCACCGGGAACATGCCGAACTGTGAACGAGGATCAGTACCGTCCACCCCAAGGTTGATACGGAACAGACCCGGACGCGCCACCTCACCGTTAGGAACGGCACTGCTGCCCCCGGCGTACACGAAGTCACCGCTGGCACACAGACCCCACACGGGAGTCTCACTCTTGATCGACAGTGGCCCCATCGTGAGGCTCGAGTCGGGGTTGATCGTGGCGACACGCACCCCGTAGTTCGTACCAAGCACCATGTAGGTGCCCATGTACGAGATCATGCTTGTCACAATCTCGCCCTGCGGTAACTCGGCCACGATCCACGGAGTGTTCAGGGTCGGAGGGGTGGCGGTGCTGTCAAGGGTGGCGGCGTAGATGCGCCCCGTGTTGCCTGCATACCCGCTGATATAGGCGGCGTTAGGCCCGTCACAGATACCCGTCCAACGCCACCCGTCCAACTCCACCTTGAAGTAGGCATTCTCAAGAGAGCCGCTGTCGAAGGAACCCGTCACATCCCACGGGTTCGAGGCAACCACCTCGTACAGATACCCGTACGCCTCATCGGTGTAGTTCGACTCCTGCGACAAGGCCAGCAGGAACCTGTCTTTCAGATACCCAAGCCGACCCCGCTTCACGTTGCCCTGTCCTGCAGTCTCTTGGAACGTGGCACGGTGAATCGTGTACCCCGTCTCCATGTTCCCCAGCCAGATACCATCGTCAGCCATGACGTAGTACCACGCCCCACGCACCACAAGATCGTAGATAGCGTCACACGTCAGCAGGCTCGTCGTCGTACCGGCAGAGGTAACCTTCACCACCTCACCCGTAGGTGACCCGCCGAACGTGCTCTTCGCCAGCAACACACCCTGATCCGTAACCTGCCCATCATCATCGAGCAGCGTGTACGGCACCGCGTAAGACTTGTCCCCGTGGCTGACCACCTTCGAGGATTCGTTTATCAGTGTGACCTTGCCGGGGGTGAACACGTCAACCCCGCACGAGTCGTGGTATCGACGCGCCACCGACTCGTCACGTGCGGTGTCAAAGAACTCGATTCCCATACCAAGATCAAAGGTGGCCTGCGACCGCCACCAGTACCCTGTGAGCGACTGCTCACCCGCCTCTGTCGTAGTGTCGATCTGCTCACGGACACCCCCATCAGACTCACGGATATACGGGTAGTCGTCACTGCTCCCGATCAGGAACGGGATGGGTGTCTCGCTGCCCGTATCAGGGTCGATGCCTGTCAAGGCCACGTCGTACATGACGCGACCAGAGTTGACGAATACAGGAAGGGCCACGGCTACCGCCAGACGTAGTGACGGACAGGCGGGTACAAGTCCTGCATCCGTGCCTCGGCATCAGAGACAGCCTGCTGGTACATGGCAAGGATGTACTTGGAAATGTCAGTGGCCTTACCGAAGTCAGACTGACGGTTCATCATCGTCTGATCGGCAGAAGAGAAGTAGCCACGCCCCAACTCTGCGAACGAGTACAACCGCCACACCGCACCCCACACCACCGCTTCACGGGTGAACGCAGGCAGCCCCGTCACCGTCTCGAAGTTGTCACTCGAGGCTGACATAGGGGTCGGCTCGGCACTGTAGACCACACGCACCGTGTCGTTGCGCCCCTCGTACGGCAACTCGAGAGACGTGAACCCGTCGTTCACACCCCCCGGTTTCGGGTTGAACTTCCACACCGACAGGTCAGACCACGCATCATCCTCGTTCACACCATCCTGCATCTGCACCGACACCACACCCTTAGCGTCTGCAGGCAGTTGATAGCGGGTCTTGCGTGTCTCAGTCGTCAGGTCAGTGGCCTTGATCGCAGGCACACGGGGGTACAGGTTACGTACCGTGTCGTTGATTGTGCGCTTCACCTGCACAACCGGGAACTTGGGGTTATTGCGAACCACCGCCCCGGCAGAGTGCGCTACCTTCGCCGTTCCCCGCCAGCCTCTAACGACGCTTGAAGCCACGCCCGTACTGCGGTTAAAATCCGGCACATATAGCAGTTCTTCTTCAATCTCCCACACCCCGGTACTCAGCCCACTACCGTCGCTGTACGCGCCACCCGTCACAGTGATGCTCGTGGCGCTGTCTGTGATGCCGCCTGACAGCACGGCGATAGCAGCCTGATCGTTAGTGAACCCCTCGAGCGTGAGCAGCACCTCATCCTGTAGGTCACTGAATGTAGTCATGCTCGCTCCACGTTAAGGTTCGCCATTAGGCGCTTCTAGGTGTTGATAGGTGAGGAACCTCGCGGCCACAACTGACCCTCAGTAGGGGGTTTCGCGCCCACCGCGACGGTCTTAGGCATGGGAACGGGGCGAGTGTAGAACTTGTACGGGTTAGGGTCGTACGCGGCGAACGAGTAAGTTTCCTCGGCCTGCAGCCCCCACCGCTCCGCGATACGGGCGGCAGACAACTCCTTATTGAACACCGCAATGTGCTGCCAGCGTGAGATCGTGTTGACCTTCGCATTGTTCGACACCTTGAAGTCAGGGAAGTCAGCACCGACAGCCTGCGTGAGCGGCCCCACCACCAACTGCCCATTCTTGTAAACCCGTGACGCACCAGCCGCGCTCTGCGTGAACACCCAATGAATCCATCTGTCAGACGGCGCAGCACCAGCAGCAAGGTCACACCGCCCCGTGGAACTTTGCGTTCCGAACCTGACATCGCCAGCAGTCGTACCAACCCTGAACTCAAACTTGTTCGTCCCTGTGTCCGACCACAGACGCGGCCCCCCAGCCTCCCACGTACCACCGGGGGGCACCACGGACAGCCAGAACTCAACCGTCAACCCGTTCCCGGCATTCGTGTCCAACGTGCCAGTCCACGACAGGTACGCCGCACTGCTACTCATCCCGGTCGGGATCACAAACGCACTACTGCCCCGGCACTTGGTCGCCAGCACATCCTCGAACACGCCGCCAGACGCAACAGTCCCATGCTTCCCGTTGCCTGACAGATCATCAGCAGTCTCATCAGTCAGCGGCCAGTACAGTAGCGGCCCGTCAGCCAGCACATGATCCTTGTACTGTTGGAGCGTTGTCATTCCCACCTCATCGCGGCCATATGAGAGGTGGTGTACTGGTAGGAACACCGTTGGAAGCCGGTAGGTAGGTACGTGCGCATCGCGCCCGACACGTCAGTCTGGAAAGGTGCGTCAGTCTGAATATCGCCAGCCATGTAGGTGAACACCGTAGCCATAGGTGCCACGTGTGGGAACTTCATCGGCCACTTCCACAACTCAGTTTCCGTTGCGCTGCTGCTCTGCGTAGTGTTGAACGGAATCGCCACAGTTGGGCTTGAGTCTGCGAATGCAATCGCATACTCACGGTTCACGGAGTACACGTATGGGCGCGTATACGATGACCCCATGATCGCCAGACTCCAGTTGCCGTTATCGGCAACCTGACCGGCATCATCGAACTCTCGGGCCACGTGCACCCAAAGAGTCTCCGCACTTGAACCCCACAGTCCACGGCCACACGCGAACCAGCCGTACCCTTCGCCGCCACTCGCCATGCTCACACCAGTCGCAGCGCTTGGCCCATCGGTGCCCGTCAGCGGGGTATACACCGTCGAAGTCCACCCAACAAACGCATTCGCACCGTTCGTCGCATACCCGAACTGAACCCTGAACATGACCCTCGTGCTAGACGAACCACGGCCCCACGACACCTGCATGTATAGCGGGTACGTCGCGTGCGCACTGTCGTTGAGATACCACATCTGCGAACCGGCCCACGTGGACACAACAGCCGGATACGTCACCGTCGCCTCATCCAACTGCCCTGTGTCGGCAGCCTGCGCCCACCCAGCAGACTCAAGCATCGTCACCATGCCCTGAATCCACGCACGGAACGACGCATCCGTCGAAGCATTTGGTAACGCAGCCGCGTTATCTCTGAACGTCGCCACTACTCACTCCTAACCCACGTGAACACAACCTCCACCGCAGCACTAGACCCCGACAGGTTCGTCACCGCAACAGGCACCGTGTCAGTACCGTCAGCGGTGTACCCGTCAACCACGGGACTCAGCCAGAACGCAAGCGTGGAAGCCGTCGTCACCAAATCCAGAATCACCCCGTGCACCCCGGCAGGGTCAGTGCCCACCGCACGTGAAGCGTCTGCTGTTCTGTTCGCAGAAGAGTCATAGGCACGGACACGGGCAGCACGGTCAGTGGTCACCTTGTAAAGCCGATACCCCGGTTTCAGTGTGACCGACACATCCTCGCTACTGTTGCTGCTCAACGTGCCCGTGGTCACCGTTGTCGTGGTGCGTGCCACGAACCCCCCGTCAGCACCATCGGCACCTGCTGGGCCTTGTGGCCCTGTCTCACCCTGAATGCCCTGTGGCCCTTGTGGGCCTGCTGGCCCTGTGTCCCCGGTGTCACCCTTTGGGCCTGCTACACCCTGTGGGCCTTGCGGCCCTGTATCCCCGGTGTCACCCTTTGGGCCTTGAACGCCCTGTGGCCCCTGTGCACCGTCAGCACCGGCAGGGCCAGCCACACCTTGAATACCCTGTGGGCCTTGTGGCCCGTCAGCCCCCGCAGGGCCGGGGTCACCTTGCGGCCCGACAAGAGACTCAAGCCACTCGGCCTCCGTACCAACGAACCCGTTAGCAACAGCCACATCGTAGGCAGAAGCACCATCGGCCCCCGGCTCCCCGGCAGTGCCCTCAAGACTTGTCAGCGCAGCATCAACACCCTCGGCAAGTTGCTGAAAGTGCAACATCAAATCGTTAGGTGTCTCGTCGTCAGGGAACGGAAGATTCCACCCCGTAGTCTCAGGCATCACTCACCCCACTCATACCGGCATCTCGCCCTTCATCAAATCTCCGTACGGCAACTGATTGCACTTGATCTCCGCGTACGTGGCACCCGTCGCCTTCCACTCCCCGTACGTTTTCTGAATGAACAGGTCAGGGTCAGGGCACAACCAGTCCACAACCTTCTTCGTGTAGCGCAAGATGCGCTGCCACGGGCGAAAGTCACTGTTGATCGACAGCCGCCCGAACGCGAGACGCTTACGCCTCGTGTCCACATTCGCGTTCAGCCTGCGCTTCGGGTGAATCGTCCACAGGAAAGACTCGCCCTCAACCTCTGCGTACGGCTGCGGGTCGGGGGGTGGCTCCGGGGGTGGCTGCTCGAAAGTGACACCGAACTCGGATTGCCCCTGCATGTAGCCTTGGACAATGTTGTTCCACGCCACGGCTAAGTCTCCCTAACCGTCAAACCCCCAACCGGGATGATGATGGGTTGTCCAACCGCAATCAGGAACACCTCTTCAAAGACGTTCGTGTAGTAGAGCATCTGCCCCGGCCCTGTCTGTGCCGTCCCTAGCGACACCCACCACACCTCATCAAGCGTCGTACCGTTGGGGTTGGGGAACTGAATCTGTACGTTGTTGGTGGCGTTCGCCCCGTTAATGCTCCACTCACCAGCAGTGATCGGCTGTCGCACATACCCGTCGTAGTGAACCTCGTACAACTCCTGAGAGTCAGACCAGAACGGGGCATCGTGGTGCAGTGCGATATACAGCGTGTTCCCTGCCCATGACGGCTGAGTCCCCTTAAGGAAGGAACTTATGGCTTGGTGCCTGAACAGCGGTTGTTTAGCCACTCTTCACCGCCGTCCCCGCAGCATCGCTCGCAGCGACAGCGGCACGCACGTCACGCACATTCGTAGACGCAGGCTGAATCCCGGCAGCCCTCGCGTCACGGTACTCCTGTAGCCCCTGCTCCCACCGCTTCTCCTTCGTGCGGTCGATGCCCTTGTGGCTCGCAGCCCACCCCACACGCAGATTCTTAGACCGCAGGCACTCTCCGAAAGTTGCGTGATCTTTGGTGGGGCATGACGAAGAACAGTTGCTCATACCCGTGTCATAGTCAGGGAAGAACAGGTATCAGGTACTTCCCGTTACCCGACGCAGCGATCAACGCGGCATCATTGAAGTCGATGGGTGGATTCTCATACCCGAACAGCCACACCACACGCTTACCCTCAATGTCGTCAGGAGAGGCGAAGTCCCACACCACCTCAACCTCATTGTCGGCAGTGATGAACACACTCGGCCCGTAGTAGACGACACCCTCATGGTCACCCTCACTCACCATGAACACATCCGTAGACCGCATCGACGTGTCCACCATGTAGGTAGGAGTCGTCACCACAACATCAGGGTCAGGAAGATCAGTCGCAGGATCACCCGTGGACAGCAACACCGTCACACAGAAGTCGTCAAGATCAGGGGAAGGAAGATAGAAGCCACCCACCACAACCCCGTTGTGCATCACCGTCACCAGCCGACCGTCCACAATGTACGTCAGCGGGATAGCGGGGTTCGCCCCGGCAGGCAACGTCACCGTGTACGTACCAGCAGTGCACGTCCCCGGGGTAGGTGGTGTGCCCTCGCTGTAACCCTCAGCCCCCACCAGCGCATCAGCAGACAAGTCCATAGAAGCCAACACCGTCACATCCCCGAACACGATGTTGAACTCGGGAGACACAGACCCGTCATGCTCCCCGCTGTCGAACACCACGGACAGCACCTCGTTCTGGTAGTCCTCAAGGATCGACACCGCAGCCGTGAACACAAGTTGCGGCTCCTGCAACGGCAGAACATCCTCGTCCTCATAGTCCGACAGCACCAACACATCACCGTCAGCCTCAGTGTCACCCTCCACCGCAATGTCCTGTGTCGGGTTCTGTTGCGCGAGTATCGTGATCCTGTCGTCAGGGTCGTGCGAGTACGTGTAGAAGGATGCAGTCAACAACTGTTCAGACGACAACTCAGTCTCAAGGGTGACAGCACCGGAACCCTCAGTGTCGAAGATCAGTTTGCCCTTCTCGCTGCCACCAGGGCCGTCAGGGTCAGGCTCAAGATCATCGTAGTCAGTGTAGAAGTATCCTTGGGCACCGTCACCCGTGACAAGCGCCATGAACTCCCGTGTCCCAGAGTACCCCGGCACGGGATCGTTGATCGTCAACGTGACCAGCGCAGCGAAACGCGGAGTCGTAGTGGTCACATCTTCTGGCGACGTGATAGGGGCGGTAGTGAACTTAGTGATCGAGTACGTCAATGACGCAGGATCAATGTCAGGATTCCACAGTTGCTCCGGCAAAGCCTCGTCCAACGGGATAGACGTGATAACGGTCTGCCCGTCGTTAGGGTCACTGTTCTGATTCTCGGCAAGGTTCACGTCAACGCCTGCGGGAGTCCAATCCCACTCAGGACTAGACTCGTACTGTGGAGTTATCTGCTGAAAGGTGAACAGGTGAGGTCTGCCCTCACTGTCAAGCACCACAGGGCCAAGATGAATCTCGTGGTACGGGCTTGTCTCAGACGTATCCACGGCAACCTGGGTGCTCGGGGTGACAGTCAACACCTGTGCAGGCTCAAACGGGTAAGGCACCTCATACCCGTTGTCATAGATGGGTGATTTGAGTTGCTCCCCTTCCCACCCGAAACGCCACCCCGTAGCAGTGTGCCGCACAAACCACCACGACGTATAAGCCAACCAAGTGTCGCCACGTGCGTCGAACAAGTCAGATGCGGTAAACGCTATCTGGGCTGGATACCCCGGGCCACCAAGGTTGTAGCCGTGATTCAACCCAAAGCGCAACTCGTGGGTTTCAAGCCGGTCGGCTAAAGGATCAGCCCGATGCCACCACGTCTGATAGTATGTAGTCCAGCCGAAGTCCTCCTGCTCGTCCATCCACTCATCACGGTAAACCCAGGTGACAGGCCTAGTCCTGAACACTAGTTTCTGCAACGTGTAGGTTGGGTAGTTACCGGGGAAGCCGTCAACCTTGGTATCCGTAACAGCGGTGACCGTCACAGGGTTAGTGATATGCGGGTAGACAGTCACCCCAGACACCTGCTGATAGCGCTGAACAGTGGTGCTTAGTTCAGCACGCCCAAGGAACGCAGAGACAGTAGGGGACTCCCCGTATATCTCTGGATCTTCTGGAAAGTAGTTATCCATCCACCAATCAGGTGTGGTCTGAATGAAGTCCACACTGTCAACGCGGCGGTTGTGGTAGTAGGTCAACTCGGTCGGGTCATACCCGATGTTCACCGTGTAAACACCCGGGCTTGACCAGTCACGGTCAAACACAACAACCCGTGCCGTGGTGTCACCCGGGGATGCGGTGAACACATGCACCTGCCCCAAGTCGGCAACAGCCAACACGATCTGCGACCCAAGCGCAGCATCCTCAATGTAGTTGTCGTGGTAGTCCCTACGGTACGCGTGCCACTGCAACTCAGGGTCAGTCTGATCGGTGTTCACCAAGTAGCGTTCAGCGTCAGCATCCTCAAACCCGTAGTACATCCGGTCATTCGCAGGGTCAAGCCGCACGAACACATAACCGTCGTCAGGGTCAGGGAACACCGCAGCAACAGCAGTGTTCCCCGCTGTCTCATTGAAGTAGTACAGAGACTCAGCCATGAGTCCCCCTCGGGTTAGGCGCTAGCCATACGAAGTACGAGCGACCCCGCAGGGATACGAACACGACGCGACGACGCGATAGACACCGGGGCAGAAGTCTGCAAGCACATCAGAACCTTCGACCCGTGAATCAACGCCACGTAGTTGATCGACTGCCACGCATCCTCACCCGTGTTGTACTCGGTGAACAGATCGTTGTCGTTCGACAGGTACGAAGGGTTGTTACCCGTGGCAGCGGAGAAGTCAGCAACCGGGACAGTGATACGGTCGTAGCCCTCATCCGTAGTCGTGGACAACTCTTTCCCTGTGATGCTCAAAGTCCCATCGGTGATCGTCGGGGCAGACTTCAACAGGGCAACCTCAAAGTCACCCGTGTAGATCGTCCCCACGACCGCGTTGAGCACGTCCTGTGCGTACTCTTTACTGACAACAGTAGCCATTGCAAGCCCTCTCTAAAGCCCTCTAAACCTTGTAAAGCGGTGGAACAGGTAGAGGGGCCAGAGCCATGTTTCGGCCCTGACCCCTCACCTTTGTTGCTTCGATCAGGCGATACTTGAAGCGGTCTTAACCACGGTCAAGCACGTCGGGCGGTACAGCGACCAACCCGCGATCCCGTACC
>WBZT01002034.1_pt1 | contig 14380 bp, 12 predicted proteins | sample 5204241 | NCBI WGS metagenome assembly WBZT01 (sample SAMN12344358, study PRJNA552823) | activated sludge metagenome | biome: Activated sludge suspended growth; feature: Nitrification reactor; material: Wastewater; isolation source: activated sludge from nitrification reactor of wastewater... | reverse complement strand
CGATTCGTCGACAGGCTTTAGGGTCCCGACAGAGTCGAAGGCAGGAGTGATCATGGGCGCATACCAGGACACCTATCGCCAGAGCATCGAGGATCCCGCGGGATTCTGGGGTGAAGCCGCGAATGGCATCGACTGGGTGAGACCGCCCCAGATGATTCTGGATGACAGTGCGGCTCCCCTGTACCGCTGGTTCCCCGACGGCCGCCTGAACACCTGCTTCAACGCCCTTGATCGCCATGTCATTGCGGGACGGGCTGACCAGGCGGCGCTCGTCTACACGAGTTCCGTCACCGGGACCGAACGGACCTACACCTACGCGCAACTGCTCGAGAACGTCGCCCGATTTGCCGGCGCGCTCCACGAGTTGGGGGTCGAAAAGGGTGACCGGGTCGTGTTGTCGATGCCGATGATTCCGGAAGCTGTCATTGGCATGCTCGCGTGCGCCCGGATCGGTGCGGTGCATTCGGTGGTGTTCGGGGGCTTCGCTGCGGAGGAGTTGGCGCTGCGCATCGATGACGCCGAACCGAAAGTGGTCCTGTCCGCGTCGTGCGGCATTGAACCCAATCGCCTGGTCCCCTACAAGCCACTGCTGGACGAAGCGCTGTCGATCGCTCGGCATCGCCCTGACGCCTGCGTCATCTGGCAGCGCGAGCAACTGACGGCTGACCTCGGCGAACGGGACCATGACTGGCGAGAACTGCTGGCCAGAGCAGTCCCGGTGTCCTGTACCGACTTGGACGCCACTGATCCCCTGTACGTCCTCTACACGTCTGGCACCACCGGCAAGCCCAAGGGGATCGTGCGCGACAACGGGGGCCACGCGGTCGCCTTGGTGTGGTCGATGCGGAGCATCTTCGACATAGGGCCAGGCGATGTGTGGTGGGCCGCCTCGGACGTGGGCTGGGTCGTGGGTCATTCCTACATCGTGTACGCGCCTTTGCTGATCGGGGCGACGACTGTTCTGTACGAAGGCAAGCCCGTGGGAACTCCGGATGCCGCGGCGTTTTGGAGGGTGATCGCCGACCACCAGGTGAAGGGGTTGTTCACAGCTCCGACCGCGATCCGGGCCATCCGGAAGGAGGACCCCGACGCAACGCTGATCGGCGACCACGACACATCGTCACTCGCGTCGCTCTTCATGGCCGGCGAGCGACTGGATCCAGATACGTATCAGTGGGCCACCGAGGCCCTCGATGTTCCCGTCGTCGACAACTGGTGGCAGACGGAAACCGGATGGCCCATCGCCGCAAACCCTCGCGGACTGGAGCCGCTTCCGTTGAAGGAGGGTTCACCGTCGGTCCCTGTGCCGGGATACGACGTGCAGGTGGTGGACGGCGAAGGTAGGCCCCTTCCCGAGGGCCAAGAGGGCAGCATCGTCATTCGACTGCCTCTCCCACCCGGAACACTCCCGACGCTGTGGCATGCGGACCAGCGGTACATCGACTCGTACCTGACCGCGTTCCCCGGCTTCTACACAACCGGCGACGGAGGCTACGTCGATGAGGACGGCTACTTGTTCGTACTGGGTCGCACGGATGATGTGATCAATGTCGCCGGACACCGGCTGTCCACTGGTGTCATGGAGGCGGTCGTGGCTACTCATCCCGCTGTCGCGGAATGCGCGGTGATCGGGGTCGCGGACGACCTCAAGGGGCAGAGCCCGCGTGCCTTCGTGGTGCTCAAAGCAGGTGCCGATGTGGCGCCGGAGGAACTGAGCGCGGAGATCATCGCCGAGGTTCGTCATCGAGTCGGACCGGTAGCGGCGATGAAGGAAGTGGTGATCGTCCCGGCGCTACCGAAGACGCGGTCCGGCAAGATCCTGCGCCGCACGATGCGTGGCATCGCGGACGGCCGGGCTGAATCGGTCCCGTCGACAATCGAGGACGCCACCGTGCTCGAGGCCATCACTCCTCTGCTCCGCCGGCACTCTGGCTGAGCCGTCTCAGCGGCGTCGCATCAACGCGTTCTGCATCGCGACCGCGGAGACCTCGCCGCGCGAGTTGAAGAAGACCCCGTGGGCCAATCCGTGACCGCGCCCGGCGAAGGCGGTGTCCTGGGCGAACATGGTCCACTCGCTGAGCGTCGCCGGGCCGGTGAACCACAACGCCAGTTCGACGGCGCCGAGTTGCAGTTCCGTGGTGTGAGATCGGCCGCCGTGGGGCTGCAGGGCGGTGGTTCCCAGCGTGATGTCGGACAGGTAGCACAGCGTCGCTGCGGCGGTGATGGGGTCGTCGGGAAGATCCGGGATGACGCGCATCCACGCCTTGCGCAAGTAGCCGTCCGACGTCTCAGCCGAGTTGTCGGCAGGCCCCCTCTCGGCCCGCTCCACGATCCTCAGGTCGACCAGGGACTCGGCGGGATAGCCGAGCTCCTCGAAGTCCGCGTCCGGGGCTACCAAAGTGGGATCGATGAGCCGTTCCTCCGGCGGTACGAGTGCCGGAGGTGGTGCATCCGGTTGCTGGTACTGGTGTTCCGGTCCCTCTGCCGTCATGCCGAACAGCACAACCGCTGTTGCCCGCAGTTTGCCGTCCTGCTCGACCCGGACCTGCCGGCTCGTGAGGGTCCGGCCCTCCTTCAGCGCGAGAACCTGGTAATCGATCCGGGAGTTCGATGCCACCGGAGCGTGGAAGAGGATGTGCAATGACCATGGGTGTAAGGACTCATCGGTCAGCGCAGCTGCCGCAGCTTGCACGCTCTGCGCCGCCAGTTGACCCCCGAATGCGCGACCCGGCCACGCCGGGTGGCAGGTGCCGGTGTAGCGCTCGGGTGCAACAGGCGTGACCGCGAAGCGGTCGAGGAACTCTCGGGTGCGACCATCATCACTCACGCCCCAACCGTACGGCCGCCCCAACCGTAAGGCCACGCGCCCGAATGTCCTGGCGCAGCCGTCAGCGCACCTGCCGCACACCCTTCACTTCGGAATCCGGCAGCGCCGCCAGCAGTGCGGTCACCTCCCCCAGACCGGGCACGTCGAAGTCGGGATCGACCTCGGCCCATGGGACCAGCACGAATGCGCGCTCCGCGAGACGCGGATGCGGGACGGTCAGTTCGGGATCGGTACTCGTCCATGTGCCAACCGCCAGGATGTCCAGATCAACGGTCCGCGGTCCCCAGCGCACGGTGCGCCTGCGATCGAGATCGGCCTCCACGTTGCGGGCCAGATTGAGGAGCGCGTGCGCCACCTCTTCAGCGGGATCGTCACCGAGGTTCGCGACGACCACGATGTTGAGGAAATCCGGTTGTTCGACTCCTCCGACGGGGTCGGTCTCGTACACCGATGAGACTCGGACGTCGGCTACGCCAGGCATCTGCCCAAGCGCAGTCACGGCGTGGTCGAGCGCGGCGCGGCGATAACCCAGGTTCGAACCGACCGACAGCGCGACTCGCACGTCAGTCACCGCGATCGCGAGTGATGACGACCCGCACGTCCGTGAAGGGCACTCCGACGGGTGCCTGCGGTTTGTGGACGGTGACCTGAACGGCCACCACCCGGGAGCGCGTCAGGCATATCCGCGCGATTCGTTCGGCGAGAGTCTCGATCAGATCGACGGGCTCCCCCGTGATGATGTCCCGGACATCAGCGGCCACTGCCGCATAGTTGATCGTGTCGCCCAGGTCATCACTGTCCGCAGCAACAGATGTATCCGTCACGAGTTCCACGTCGACCACAAAAGGCTGACCGTTGCGGCGCTCCTCGGGCAACACGCCGTGATAGCCAGTCGCGCTCACGCCCTCGAGAACGATGCGGTCGGCCACCTACATCACCTCGATGGAACTGTTGTCCTGCTCGGCGTAACGCCGCAGCAGGGCGCGCTCATCTTCGCGGTTGGGGAAGAGGAAGAAGATCACGAGAGCTCCCACGGCCGCGCAGACCAGCCCGGCTGTGTAGGCCCAGTTCGCGCCCGTCAGGAATGACTGCTTGGCTGCCTCGACGATCTGGTTGCTGTACTCGGGGTACTGCTCGGCCAACGTCGTCGCGCTCGAGAACGACTTTTGGAGTTGAGCCAGCACGTCCTGACTCACCTGTTGCGGCGCCTGGGCCACCAGAGAAGCGAAGCTTGCGGCGTAGCCGGCGGTCAGCAGTGCGCCGAGGATCGCCTGCAGGATGGCCCCACCGAGGTCACGCTGCAGGTCCGCGGTCGCAGACGCCATGCCGGCGCGGTCGGTCGGCACGGAGCTGGTGAGCGAGTGGGAGGCAGGAGTGCCGGCCAAGCCCACTCCGATACCTGCCATGAGGTAGGTGAACACGACAACGGGAATCGAGGTGGTTTCAGTCCAGACGACCAGCATGAGGGTGAACGAGATCATGATGAACAGGAACCCGGACAGCAACGTGAAGCGGGATCCACGGCTTTCCACCAACTTGGCCGACAGGCCGGCGACCGCGAGCATCCCGGCCGTGATCGACAGCGGGACAGCGCCAGCCTCGAACGTGGACAGGGCCAAGACGTTCTGCAGGTACTGCTGCCCGACGAACATCGATGCCATCAAACTGCCGAAGACGATGATCCCGCCCAATGCCGCCACCCAGAAGACTCGGCGCTTCGCGTAGTCGAGGTCGTACAGCGGGTTTGGCGCGCGCTTCTGACGCACGACGAAGAGGGCGCCCGCCACGACAGTGATCCCGGCGAGCGCGAGCGCGAAAGGCAGCGCACCCGGGACCGGGGCGAAGTTGATGCCGATGACGAGCGCAGCCACCATGACGATCGACAACACGCCACCGATGTTGTCCACGGGTTGGGTCGACTCGTCGAGATGGGCGGGAACGAACTTCGCTCCGAGAAGCAGCGCGATCACCGCCAACGGCAAGGTGATGAGAAAGACCGAACCCCACCAGAAGCTCTCCAGAAGGGCCCCCGACACGAGCGGCCCCAGCGCCATGACGCCACCGCCGACCGCGGACCACAGCGCGATCGCCCGGGTCCGCGAGGATCCCGCCCAGATCGCGGTGATGAGGGCCAGAGTGGTGGGGAAGGCCATTCCCGCCGCCACCCCACCGAAGATGCGGGCACCCACCAGCACCCATTCGTTGGGGGCGTAGGCAGCCATCAAGGACGCGGGGATCGACAAGACCATTCCCAGCAGCATCAAGCCCTTTCGGCCGTGCCGGTCTCCCAGTGCCCCCAGGTATAACACCGAGGCCGCCAGCCCCAGCGAGAAGCCGATGGCGATCATGTTCAGCGCGGTCTGTGAGGAGTCGAAGGATTTGCCGATGTCCGGGAGCGCGACGTTGGCGACCGCGAGGTTCAGGTTGGCCACCGCGGCCACCATGATGAGGGCGACCAGCGGCATCCCCAGCGACTCGCGCTCCGGGGCGGCGCCGCTGTCCGAGTGCGGGGCCGCGGCAGGTTCGGGTGAGGTCACAGAGCCATGCTGGCACGCACATGTGTCATCCCGCGGGTCGACCTGTCATTCCCAGCGATCGGCCCGCGGCAGCCGGACTGTTCGGCGGCTCAGCGAACCCACCTGGTCCGGATCACCGAAGAATGTCCGCATCCGGATGGTTTGTGGTTGCGCGAACCATCACGCGACACTCACAATCACTTCTCACACGCGTTGGCCACTCGGAGCTTCGCGGGTCGCTTCCCGGTCGGCATTTGAGGAGTTCATCGTGCGCAGATTGTTCGTGACCGTGGGCGCGGTCGCTGCCCTGTTCATTGCTGGGCTCGGGGTCGGCGCCCTGGCGGCCACCCCCGGCCCACAGGCTTCAGGTCAGGTGGTGGGTATCGACGAGAACCCCGACTACTTGTGGTCCTTGGCCGCCCGCAACGGGTCATTGACCGGCAATGACGATTCTCGTCTGCGACTTCGACTCACGGGAGTGGACCAACGGGTCGCGCGGTTCGCCCATCGCCCGTCCCGCGACGCGACCCACGTTCGACTCGACCACTTTGTCTCTCACTGGAAGAAGCGGTTCGGCTCTGCCCATCCGACCGCGGTGCTGACCTATCAGCGCACCCCGGGCGAACTGCCCACCCAGATGGCCCTGATGCTGAGCCGACCCCGATTCGATCGGGCCTCCGCCACCGTCCGGTTCGATGCCGATCGGATTGCCCGGACTGTCGAAACGCTCCCTGCCCCGGGGAGGAAACTCGCCAAGGGCAAGCAGCAGGCGACGAACCGGGCCGCCAACCCCAAACGAACCGGACCTCTCACGCTGGTCATCGACGACAGCGGCGAGGTCCCCGAGCCCCCGCCATCCACGGATGACAACCGCCCGCCGGTGACGCCGACGAGCGACAACCCTGCCCCGGGCACGATCATGCCCAACTTCCGCCGCGTCGAGCTCGCGGCGACTGCCGAACCACGCTTCGGGGTGACCATCGACTCCTTCCCGAAGCGCGTCGTATCCGGACAGCCGTTCGTGATCGAAGGGCACACTGAAGGGTTCAGTCCCGGGAACTGGATCAACGTGTGGGTCAAGGACTCGGACGGCAATCAACTGGACGCCGGCGGATCAATCGACACCGACGACAAGCGGATCAGCAACACGACCCAGCTCGTCGGTCAAGGGACGGTCATGGTGCAGTTGTCCGCCGGGGTATGGCCGGAGGAACAGTGGTCCGACCCTGTCGAGATCGAGGTGACTGCACCGCCGCTGTCCGCCTCTGCCGCGGCCGCCTATCGCGATATCCGAGGAACCCCCGTCATCAAGGCCATCGCCACGGAGCTTCCCTTCCGGGAAAGCCGCACAGAGCAGGTGGTCAAGTTCTCGTTCCCGACCGGCCAGTCCTACCCGAAGGTCGTCCAACCCTCGCTCAGAGGAGGGCCTGGAGACACCTGGCTGTACGAATCCAAGTTCGTGACCGGCGCCGCCGATGGCACCTTGAATCAGGCCGCCCCGGGCAGTGCGGTCTCTTTCAGCACGAGTCGGACCTGCTACCGGTACGTCGGGCTGGAAAGGCCGCGTCCGGTGGAAGTGCCGTGTCCGGCGAACAAGGTGGTTCCCGACGTCATGGGCAAGACGGCGACCGAGGCGCGATCCATTCTGCTGGGACAGGGCTATTCGGTCAGCACGTGGATTCCCAGTTGGGCCGGCAGTTGCTACGTGACCTCATTCCGCAGCCCGCCCCCGGAGGTCTGGAGTACGTCGAAGGTCATCACCGACCAGATCCCGCGACCCAACCAACCGGCCAACGACGCCCGGGACGTCTACTTGCGCTGCGACCGCTGACGACCGCCGCAGGGCCCACGACTGCTGACCTCAGGTCACTCGAACGAAGGGCACGGGCTTGTCGGAGTTGGCAACCATCTGAACCAGCCTCAGGTCGCGTCGCCCGATCGAGCGCCCTCGAGTGCCGCGACAACACGGACGGCGTCGTGGGTCGCCGCCACGTCGTGAACCCGAACACACCACGCACCGCCTGCCGCAGCCAGCGCGGATACGGCTGCGGTGGCGGCCTCTCGTGCATCCAACGAACGGGGGCCGTGCTCGTCGGCCAGGAGTTCCCCGAGGAACCGCTTGCGGCTGGCTCCGACCAGTACCGGGAATCCGAGCGCCACCAGTCGGTCCATGGCCGCCAGCAGGGCCCAGTTGTGGCGGGCCTCCTTGGCGAAGCCCAGTCCGGGGTCGATCACGAGTCGATCGGCCGAGACGCCCGCCGCGCGCGCATCGGCGACGGCGCTGCCCAACTCAGCCAGGACGTCGCTGACAACGTCGGAGTAAGTGGCCCATCGATTCATCTCGCGCGAGTGGGCCCGCCAGTGCATCACGACATACGGCGTGCCCAAGTCGGCGATGGCACGGTACATGGTGGGATCCGCCCGTCCGCCGGACACGTCGTTGACCATGACCGCTCCCGCTGCCACCGCCTTAAGAGCTGTCGCGGCACGCATCGTGTCGATGCTCACCGGCACCCCTGCGGTCGCCAAGCCTTCGATCACCGGAAGGACGCGGGCGAGTTCGTCGTCGGTGCTGATGCGATCGGCCCCGGGTCGGGTCGACTCCCCCCCGACGTCGACCAAGTCGGCACCTGCGGCCACCAGAGACTGTCCGTGAGCGATGGCGGCGGGCGGGTCGGCATACCGGCTGCCGTCGGAGAAGGAATCAGGGGTGACATTGATGATTCCCATGACCAGACAGCGGCCTGTGTCGGTCAATGGGGCAGGCAGACCACGGGGACCGACGGGACCTGACACCCCGCCAGCATACGGAGCAGCGGAACGCAGCAACTGAGGATCCCGCTCGGTTCGTGAGGATCCCACTCGGTGTTGGGGATCCCACTCGGTGTTTGGGGATCCCGCTCGGTGTTTGGGGATCCCGCCCGGTGTTTGGGGATCCCGCCCGGTGTTTGAGGATCCCGCTCAGTTCTTGAGGATCAGGGACATCGCCTCGGCCCGACTGACCGAATCCCGCAGTTGGCCGCGCACGGCGCTCGTCAGGGTTCGGGCACCCGACTTGCGCACTCCGCGCATCGCCATGCACAGGTGTTCACAGTCGACCACGACGATCACACCGCGCGGTTCGAGGACCGAGACCAAGGCGTCGGCGATCTGGGTCGTGAGCCGCTCCTGCACCTGCAGTCGCCGGGCGTAGACGTCCACCAGGCGGGCCAGCTTGGACAGTCCCGCCACTCGGCCGTCCTGCGCGGGGATGTAGCCGACATGAGCTACTCCGCTGAACGGAACCAAGTGGTGCTCGCACAGCGAGAAGACTTCGATATCTCGGACAAGAACCATCTCGTCGTGATCCGCCTCGAAGGTCGTCGACAGCACCGTCTTGGGTTCCAGGCGCATGCCCCCGGTCACTTCGTGGAAACTGCGGGCCACCCGGGCAGGTGTCTCGCGCAGTCCCTCCCGATCCGGATCCTCGCCGATGGCGATCAGTAGTTCGCGGACGGCGGCCTCGGCCCGGACGTGGTCGAAATCCGAGTCAGTCATTTCGGTCACGCTTCAGTGTGAGGCTGACAACGCCAGTCCGCCACCGGGCCGATCTGGTCAAGTCGCGGGAACTCTTGGGGACCGGTCATCGACCGATCGGTGACTCGCCGGCCGGGGGATCCCACGGGCCGGAATCACCGGGAGCCGTGCCGGATGTGGTTGCCGCTCCCGTGGACGCACCATCACTGACATCGACGTCGGCGCCACCCCGGCTGCCGTTGCCGGAACCGTTGGCTGAGCCATGACCGTTGAGGCCGGCGACCTCCTTGGGGGTCAACACCGGCGGGCGATCCGACGGAGCGCGCCGAGCCGAGCCCGTCCAGGCGGGCCGGACATCGTTGAGGTCCAGTGCGGAGAAGATCTGCTCGACCTCCGACTTGTTCAGGGTCTCCTTTTCGAGCAGCTCCAGGACCAGATGATCGAGCACATCCCGGTTGGTGACCAGGATGTCGAAGGCTTCCTGGTGCGCGGCCTCGATGAGCGTGCGGACCTCTTCGTCGATGGCGCCGGCAACGTCCTCGGAGTAGTCACGGGAATGGCCCATGTCGCGTCCCAGGAACACCTCTCCTTGCTCCTGGCCGTACTTGATCGCACCGAGCCGCTCGGTCATGCCGTACTGGGTGACCATGGCCCGAGCCAGACTGGTGGCTTTCTCGATGTCGTTCGCCGCCCCGGTGGTCGGGTCGTGGAACACGAGTTCTTCGGCAGCGCGACCGCCCAGCATGTAGGCCAACTGGTTGAGCATCTCCGAGCGAGTCCGGGAGTACTTCTCCTGATCGGGCAAGACCATCGTGTATCCCAAGGCCCGTCCGCGCGGCAGGATCGTGATCTTGTGCACGGGGTCATTGCCAGGCAACGCGGCGGCCACGATGGCGTGGCCTCCTTCGTGGTAGGCCGTGATCTTGCGCTCGTGTTCGTCCATGACCCTGGTGCGCTTCTGGGGACCGGCGATCACCCGATCGATAGCCTCGTCGAGAGCCTTGTTGGTGATGAGCTTGTCGCCGTTGCGGGCTGTCAGCAGGGCTGCCTCGTTCAGCACATTGGCTAGATCGGCGCCGGTGAAGCCCGGCGAACGCTTCGCGATGCTCTCGAGGTCGACGTCCGGCGCCAGGGGTTTGCCGGTCGAGTGGACCTTGAGAATCGCTTCGCGACCCTTGAGGTCCGGGGATTCGACCGCGATCTGACGATCGAACCGGCCCGGGCGCAGCAGGGCGGGGTCGAGGATGTCGGGTCGGTTGGTCGCGGCGATGAGGATCACACCGCCGGTGACGTCGAAGCCGTCCATCTCGACGAGCATCTGGTTGAGGGTCTGCTCCCGCTCGTCATGGCCACCGCCGAGTCCCGCACCTCGATGCCGACCAACAGCATCGATCTCGTCGACGAAGATGATGGCGGGGGCATTGTTCTTGGCCTGCTCGAACAGATCGCGGACCCGGGAAGCGCCGACGCCGACGAACATCTCCACGAAGTCCGACCCGGAGATGGAGAAGAACGGCACGCCGGCCTCCCCGGCGACCGCGCGGGCCAGCAGGGTCTTGCCGGTTCCGGGGGGGCCGTACAACAGCACGCCTTTGGGAATCTTGGCGCCGACCGCCGTGAACTTGCTGGGATCTTCGAGGAACTCCTTGATCTCCTGCAGTTCCTCGACGGCCTCGTCAGCTCCGGCCACATCGGCGAATGTGGTCTTGGGCATGTCCTTACTGACGATCTTCGCCTTGGACTTGCCGAAGGACATGAGGCGCCCGCCGCCGCCCTGCATCTGGTTGAGGAAGAAGAACAGCAGGAACAGAATCAACAGAATCGGCAGGAATGACACCAGCAAGGTGACGAGCAGGCTCTCCTGCGGCACCTCGACGTTGTAGCCGTCCTTCAACTGGCCCTCGTCGAACTTGGTCTGCAGCAGCTGCTGCAGTTCGACACCCTGCCCGGTGATGAACTGAGAAGTCTGCTGGGTGCCGTCGCCCATGGTCAGGTTCAACCGCTGGTCCCGGTCGATCAGTGTGGCCTGAGCGACCTGGTTGTCCTGGATGGACTGCACAGCCTGCGACGTGGGAACCTCAGTCGGTCCGCGTAGGTCGGACATGACGCTCGTTGCGACGAGCAGCAGCACCAGCGCGAGCAGAATCCACAGCACGGGGCCGCGGGCGATTCGTTTCAGGTCCATGGGGGCGGGTCGGGCCTCCGGTGTCCGGTCGCGTGGGCACGCTGCCCACGGATCAGTGACCCGGCGACAGACCGGGCACCGCAGTGCCAAGGTACACCGGCCCACCGGCCCCCGCCGACCGTGTTCGCGCTGCGCGGAGCGGCTTTCAGACCCAACGGAACAACCGGGGGATGACTTCGGCCCAGTCGAGAATCACCAGTGTGAGGGCCGCCGCCGCAACGGCCCAGAACCCGATCCGGGTCGCCACTGCGATGCGACTGATCGTGTCGTGGGGATCGGTTCGACCGCCCCAGTGGCGCGCCGGGGCAGTCCAGCGGTCCATGCCCCACGAGGCGACGACGTAGAGCACGAAGGAGATCGATCCGGTGAGCAGGTCGACCTGGAGTAGCGGGATCAAGGAGACGGCGGCGACTGCCATCAACAAGATGGGCAGCCAACGCCTTGCGGCCGGGTGGCGCCCGGTGGTCCCGCCGGAGGCGAGCCGATCCCGGGCCGCGGCGACATCGTCGACGAGGAATGGGATGGCAGTGTCGCCGGACATCGAGGCGGGCATGACGCCGACGGGGGCGCGCGATCTCCACTCGGTCACGATGTTGCGCACAGCCGGATCGACGGCGTCGGAGGTGACGGTCACCGATGAACCCTGAACGATCACCGGGCGCCCGCTGCCGTCCCAGGTCTGGCACGTCGGTGTGAGCCTGAGGTGTGCAACATCACCGGGTCCCGCGGTTCGGATCCAGTCGAAGGAGGCGCGATCCTGCGCCCAGTCCACGACGATGAGCGGGTAGCGGGCAGCACGAGTTGACGTCCCAGCGGTCGTCACGAATACCTCTCTCCTTTACCGATAACCGGTTCTTGAGTTACCGGCCTTGCTTACCGGCCCTCGGGCGGACACCGGGTCCTGTGGAGCACGTGGCCGGACTCCTTGAGTCCCACCGCCCACCAGCCTGGCGTCGACCGGGCGCAGCAAAGCCCCGGCGACCCTTCCCCGCTCTCCCAGGGGCCAAACCACCGCCCGCGGCACCGGTGCGCGGATCGTGATCTCCGATCAGCAAGCTGGGGCTGGGAATGTGATCATGGGCTCGTGCTGGCTGCCCGACTGAACACCCCCGATCCCGACCCGGCCCGAGCCATGTCCGTGGGTGAGGTTGCGGACCCCGTCGGCCCCGGCACTTTGATCCAGGTCACGGCGACGGCGGTGTGCCGCACCGATCTACAACTCGTCACCGGAGATCTGCCCGCCCACCGGATGCCTGTGATCCCGGGCCACCAGGTCGTCGGCCGCATAGCGGAAGGTCCGGATGCCGGGCGTCGGGTGGGTCTGGTGTGGCTGGCATACGCCTGTGGTGTGTGTGACTTCTGTCGCACGGGGCGGGAGAACTTGTGCGAACACGCACAGTTCACCGGATGGGATGTGGACGGTGGGTATGCGCAGTTGGTGCGCGCCGATCCGGGCTTCATCCACCCGATACCGCACTCCCTGGACGAGCGCAGCGACGCCGATGTCGCCCCCTTGCTGTGCGGCGGCGTCATCGGGTTCCGGTCGTTGCACATCGCGGGGATCACCGGCCCGGCCCCTGAGGGTCAGACACAGCGCCTGGGCTTGTTCGGCTTCGGGGCCTCGGCATCCCTGGCCATCCAGGTCGCGAACCACTGGGGAGTCCGCTGTTCGGTGATCACCCGTTCGGCGGCTGAGGTAGATCGGGCGATGTCGTTGGGTGCCGAATGGGCCGGTACCTACGACGAGACGGTGCCGCACGAACTCGACGCCGCAGTGACGTTCGCGCCCTCGGGGGACGTCGTCGTGGCAGCGCTGCGATCGGTTCGCCGGGGTGGGACTGTTGCCATCAACGCCATCCACCTCGACCGCATCCCTCAGTTCGACTATGACGATCTGTGGTGGGAACGATCGCTGCGGTCCGTCGCCAACGTCACCCGAGCAGATGTGCGCGATTTCCTGGAGCTGGTCGGGCCCGCCGATGTCCGCACCGCGTATGAGACCTTGCCGCTGACGGCCGCCGCGTCGGCGCTGGATCGCGTGAGTGCCGGCGATGTGACGGGAAGCCTCGTCCTGATTCCGGAGGGGAGTCCGGGGGGCAGATGACCCGTCCATTGACGCAGCCACACCCCGATCGCCTGCCGACGGAGCACCCCATGCGCAGCGAGATCCTGCGGCGCCATGAGGAGGCGATGGCGGCCGGGCATCCGGGGTACCTCGATCCGCAGACCGGGCTGTTCGTGATCACTGCCCTCACGCACGCGGAGCGGGGCCGCTGTTGTGGCAACGGCTGCCGCCACTGCCCCTACTGCTGACACCGGACCCCTGCTGCCCATCCGCTGCCGGTCCGCGTCCCGTCAGTCGAGTCAATGATCAGTCAGCGGGCCATTCGTACGTCACGCCCGTCAGTTCCTCGCTGCGCTCCCAAAGCCGAGCCGCGACAGCCATATCCTTGGCGGCAGCGCTGCGACCCACGTGCCGCGGGTGCCCACGCTGCTCCAACCAACCGTCGGGACCGATGTAGTCACCACTGTGGACGTCGGGCCGGGTGGCCGCGTACAGAGTGGGCCAGGCGCCGGCCAGCGCCGATTGACCCAACACGGAGTTCATTCCCTTCATCCAGAGGCGTCCGATGCTGTTCTGCGCGAAGGACGGTCCGGCGAATTGCAGGTTGGTTCCCGCGTATCCCGGGTGGGCGGCGGCCGCGATGAAGGGCACGCCCGCCAGTTCGGCTTGCCGGGCCAGCTCTGACGTGAACAGCAGGTTGGCCAACTTGCTCTGGCCGTACGCCTGCCACGGGCGGTAGGTCCGGCGTTCGAAGAAGAGGTCGTCAGGATCCACCGAGCCCATGCGATGAGCGCCGCTGGACACGGTGACGACGCGCGCTGCCTGCGGTCCGGCGTCGGCGGCCAGGAGCGCCGGGAGAAGGAGGCCCGTGAGCGCGAAGTGTCCTAAATGGTTGGTGCCGACCTGGAGTTCGAATCCGTCAGCCGTTTGGCGGCGCGGGGTGGCCATGATACCCGCGTTGTTGATCAGGACATTGATGACCGGATGCTGTTCGGCGAGCTCCTCTGCCGCCGACCGCACCGACCCGAGGTCCGCGAGGTCGAGCAGTTGGCCGGAGGGTTCAGGGCCGGTGGCGACCGCTCCGGCCTTGGTCACGGCAGACCGCAGGCGACCGGGATCGCGCCCGGCGAGCACGACAGTCGCGCCATGCGCGCAAAGGGCCACCGCGGTTTCGAGTCCGAGACCGCTGGTCGCGCCGGTGACCACGAAGGTTCGCTCGGAGAGGTCCGGCAGGTCGGCGTCGGTCCACTTCGTCGTATGGTGTCGATCGG
>WBZT01002031.1_pt1 | contig 14383 bp, 12 predicted proteins | sample 5204241 | NCBI WGS metagenome assembly WBZT01 (sample SAMN12344358, study PRJNA552823) | activated sludge metagenome | biome: Activated sludge suspended growth; feature: Nitrification reactor; material: Wastewater; isolation source: activated sludge from nitrification reactor of wastewater... | reverse complement strand
CGACGATCCTGCACCCATGAGGCTGGTGTATGACCCGTCCAGTCCATATGCAGACGGTAATGGCTACGTCACCATGCCTAACGTGAACGTGGTGGAGGAGATGGTCAACATGATTTCTGCATCGCGCTCTTACCAGGCCAATGTAGAGATGATGAACACCACCAAGACATTGATCCAGCGCACGATTGCGATGGGCAGTTGATTTGACCGGATTTTAAGGAGATACAAGCATGGTAGCGACCGTAGTCACCGACCCAACCACCGGCTTGCCAAAGACGCAAACCACTTCTGGTTCAGCCGTCAAGGATCAGGAAGATCGCTTCCTGAAGCTACTGGTGGCGCAGATGAACAACCAGGATCCACTGAACCCCCTGGATAACGCTGAAGTCACCTCACAAATGGCCCAGTTGTCCACCGTGACCGGTATCGAAAAGCTGAATACCACACTGGAAGCCATGGGGCAGTTGCAGAGCTATCAGGCTGCCGGAATGATTGGTCATGGTGTCCTGGCTCCGGGATCCTTCATGGCGCAGGGCGCGAGTGGATATGTTGCCGGGTATGAGTTGCCCAAGGCGGCTGATACCGTCACGGTGAAGGTTTTCAACAAGTCCGGCACTCTGGTGCGGGAGCTTGATCTTGGCAAGCAGGGGGCTGGATCCGACACCTTCGTCTGGGATGGCAAGGATAGTGCTGGCAATGCGGTGGCTGATGGCGATTACAACTTTACCGTGACGGCCAAGGTCAACGGGGAGTCGGTCAGCCCTGTTTCGCTGTCAGTACGGTTGGTTACTAGTGTGTTGATGGATAAGACTGGTCCCAAACTGATTGTGGATGGTGCCGATCAGCTGGAAATGGCAAGCGTAAGACAGATTCTCTAACTTGCAGAATCCTTTTAATTTGATCTAGAACGATTTAGGAAAACAGGAGAAAACAATGGGCTTCCAACAAGGTTTAAGTGGTCTGAATGCAGCAGCCCGCAGTCTGGATGTGACGGGGAATAACGTAGCTAATGCCAGCACAGTGGGCTTCAAGCAGAGCCGCGCGGAATTTGCGGATATGTACGCCAATTCACTGAACGGCTCTGGTGCTACACCGATTGGCCTGGGTGCAAAGGTGACGGCTGTAACACAACAATTTACACAGGGCGGTATCACTGTCACCAACCTGCCTTTGGATCTGGCTATCAACGGCGGCGGTTTTTTTCGCATGAGTGATGGTGGCACGATTAGTTACACCCGGAATGGCCAATTTCAATTAGACAAAAATGGCTATGTTGTGAATGCGCAAGGGTTGCGGCTACAAGGTTATATGGCGAATACCGCCGGAACGATTCTGAATACTGCCCCTCCAGTCGACTTGCGATTATTTAACCCGTCAACGACCTCGGACGTTGCCCCGCAAATTACTGGGGATTCTACTGCTGTAGGGGGAAGTGGCGGTGTAGAGGCTGTGGTGAATCTGGATTCTAGAGAAAATATCAATGCGGCGGTTTTTAGTGCCATTGACCCAACTACTTATAACCGTGCAACTGCGGTGTCAGTTTTTGATAGTCTTGGCAATGCACATACCATGCAATATTTCTTTAAGAAAACTGCCGCAAATACTTGGGATGTGTATGCCTCAATCACCAACCCTTACGGCACCCGCACTGACTTGGGTGTCGTGAAGACTTTGGACTTTACGACGGCCGGTGACCTAGTGGCTGCAGACCAGGCACCTTTTGTGATGCCAGCAGTTACTGGAGCACAACTGGCTACTGGTGCGGCGGCATTAACTATTTCTTCTGATTTCACTGGCTCTACGCAATATGGCTCAACCTTCAAGGTTAATTCGCTAACTCAAGACGGGTACACCTCGGGTTCTCTTGCCGGATACAGTGTTGGTGCGGATGGTGTGATAGTCGGTCGTTACACTAATGGGATTACCAAAAACCTGGGCCAGGTTACTCTCGACTCTTTCCGTAATCCGCAAGGCCTGGATCCGATCGGTAACAATCAGTGGGTGCAAACCTCTGAGTCTGGCGAAGCTTTGACTTCTGAGCCTGGAACAGATGGTAACCATGGCCCGATTCAATCAGCAGCAGTGGAAGATTCCAATATTGACTTGACGCAAGAGTTGGTGAACATGATTATTACCCAGCGTGTTTACCAGGCGAATGCACAAACCATCAAGGTGCAGGACTCTATCCTGCAAACATTGGTGAATTTGCGTTAATTCACTGAGAAACTGATATGGATCGCCTGCTCTACATTTCCATGAATGGTGCCAAGGCCAGCCTTAACCGGCAGGCCGTGACGGCAAACAATCTGGCCAATGCCTCTACCGATGGTTACAAGGCTCAGAATGCAGCATTCCGTGCCTTGCCAGTGTACGGGCCTGGCATGCCGACACGTACTTTTGTGGTGGAGTCCACGCCGAATACCGATCTTTCCGGTGGCGCCATCAAGACGACGGGGCGCCCCCTGGATATGGCGGTACATGGCAATGGCTGGTTTGCGGTACAGGATGCCCAAGGGCGTGAGGCTTATACCCGTAACGGTGCCATTGAAATCACCAGTACAGGTTTGCTGGTGACTAACAATGGCCGCCCCGTGATTGGGGATGGCGGGCCGATTACCGTGCCGGAAGATTCGGAAATCACCATTGCCAAGGATGGCACGGTGAGCATGGTGACCAATAACCAGGTACAGAATGCAGTGGCGGTTGCTCGCTTGAAGCTGGTGAATCCGGCAAATGCAGACCTAGTCAGGGGGGATGATGGTTTGTTCCGCCTCAAGAATGGCCGGAATGCTGAGGCTGATGCCAATGTTAATCTGGTGTCGGGTGCAGTGGAGGCCAGCAATGTGAATCCGGTGAGTTCACTGCTCGACATCATCAATGCTTCGCGCATGTTTGATATGCAGGTCAAGATGATGCAGAAGTCGGATGAAAACAATGCGCGTGCGACGCAGGTCATGTCGCTTACGTCTTAAACTCTAACTTTAAGAAACCAGGAAGAAAATCATGCTTAGATCACTCTGGATTGCCAAAACCGGGATGGAATCCCAGCAGACCAATATTGACGTTATTTCAAACAATCTAGCGAACGTCAGTACCAATGGTTTCAAGAAAACTCGTCCGGTATTTGAGGATCTGATTTATGTGACCTTGCGCCAGCCCGGCTCTCAAGCTTCACAGCAGACCCAGGTGCCATCAGGCCTGCAACTGGGTACCGGTGCGCGCCCGGTAGCGACTGAGCGTATTCACATTCAGGGCGGGATTACCCAAACGGGTAACTCGTTTGATATTGCTATCCAGGGTAATGGTTTCTTCCAGGTGCAATTGCCTGATGGTACTCTGGCTTATACCCGTGATGGCGCTTTCCAGGTAAATAATCAGGGGGTTGTGGTGACTGCGAATGGTGATGTGTTGCAGCCACAAATCACCGTGCCAGTTGACGCAGTTAAGGTGGATATTGCCAAAGATGGCACGGTAACTATTACCCAGCCCAACAACGTGACACAGATCCAAGGGCCGATCCAACTGACCAACTTTATCAACCCTACTGGTTTGCAAAGTGTGGGTGACAACCTTTACCTGGAAACGGTTGCTTCTGGTACTCCCAATACCGCCAACCCTGGCCAGAATGCTTTAGGTACTTTGCAGCAAAGCTTTTTGGAAACTTCCAACGTCAGCGTGGTCGAAGAATTGGTTAACATGATTCAGGCGCAACGCGCTTATGAAATCAACTCCAAGGCTATCCAGGCATCCGATCAAATGTTGCAACGTCTGGTACAGATTTAAGCTGAATACAGGATAATGGCAGGGTGTGTTTAACAGGAGAATGAAATGATGGTTCGGAATGTATTCATGCTGATCGGCGCCTTGGTGCTGGTAGGCTGTGAAACCGATCCTCCCACGCGTGTGCAACTGCCTACTACGGTGCGGCCCAATCCGGCGCCGGTTGCGGCGGCGGATGGCTCCATTTACCGCGCCAGTAACAGCCGCCCCTTGTTTGAAGACCGGCGGGCGCGTTTTGTAGGAGACACCATCACGGTTAACTTGGTGGAGAAAACATCCTCCAACCGCAAGACCACTGAGTCTTCGGCGCGCTCGGCCAGTGCGGATATCAATGTCGGGACTCCTAAGGTATTGGGTGTAACGCCCAACTTGCCGGTGAGCGGTAATGTGTTGAACACCCGCGTCCAAAATGACTTGCAAACGAATTTCACTACAAACTCGGAAAGCTCGACCAGCAACAAACTGGACGACGGCAACAGCAATACGATCAGCGGCACCATGGCGGTGACGGTGATTGAGGTGCTGCCGAATGGCAACCTTATCGTCAGTGGCGAAAAGTTGGTCTCTATCAACCAGGGCACAGAGTTTGTGCGGTTGTCCGGGGTGGTTAATCCAATCAATATTTCCAGCAGCAACTCTGTGAATTCCACACAGATCGCGGATGCCAAAATTGAAAGCAAGCAAAAGCAAAGCGTGGATACTGCGCAAGTGTTGAGCGCCATGGCGCGGTTCTTCACTCTAATGGTGCCTTTCTGATTTGAAGATAAACACTATGAAAAAAGTTTTATTGATCGTCTGGGCAATGATGATATCTGTGCTGGCCTTGCCCGCGCAGGCTGACCGCGTCAAGGATCTGGCCTCGTTGCAAGGCGTGCGCGCCAACCAGTTGATTGGCTACGGGCTGGTGGTAGGGCTTGATGGCACGGGTGACCAGACCACACAAACCCCGTTCACGGTGCAAAGTATCGTCAATATGCTGGGGCAATTGGGTGTGAATGTCCCGGCGGCTACCAATCTCCAACTCAAAAACGTGGCGGCAGTGATGGTGACAGCCAACCTGCCTGCATTTGCCAAACCCGGTCAGGCGGTGGATGTCACGGTGTCTTCGTTGGGTAACGCCAAGAGCCTGCGTGGGGGCACACTGCTGATGACGCCACTTAAAGGTGCGGATGGCCAGGTTTATGCAATGGCTCAAGGCAACATGCTGGTGGCGGGTGCAGGTGCATCGGCTGGCGGCTCCAGCGTACAAGTTAATCAGCTGAATTCCGGGCGCGTTCCTTCTGGCGCTACGGTGGAACGCGCAGTGCCCAGCAGTGTTGGGCAAGGTGAGTTTGTTAATCTGGAACTGAATCAGACGGACTTTACTACGGCCACTCGTGTGGTTAACGCCATCAACCGCAGCTTCGGTGCGGGCACCGCCGTGGCGCTGGATGGACGCATGATTGCGGTCAGGGCTCCGGCCGATGCTAATCAGCGCGTGGCGTTTGTTTCCCGTATGGAAAATCTTTCGGTCACACCGGGTGAAGATGTGGCGCGTGTCATTCTCAACGCCAGGACGGGTTCAATTGTCATGAACAAGCAGGTTATGCTGGATACCGTGGCTGTCGCGCATGGCGGGCTGTCGGTCGTCATCAGCAGTGAGCCGCTGGTGAGTCAGCCCAACGCCTTGGCGCAAGGGCAAACAGTGGTGGCTGAGCAGGCGGATATCGAGATCAAGGAAAAGAAGGGTGAGTTGGTCATGCTCCGGGCTGGTGCCACCTTGGGTGAAGTGGTTAAGGCATTAAATGCCGTGGGCGCTACGCCGCAGGACTTGCTGGCTATTCTCCAGGCCATGAAGGCGGCTGGTGCGCTGAAGGCTGACCTCGAAGTTATCTGACGGGCTGAATCATGGCGCTTGATACCCTTTCCAAACAACTCGCGTTTAATCCACAAGCGCTGGATCAGGTTCGCGCGCAGAACCTGAAGACCGATACTCGCGAGGGTGCCAAGGCGGCCGCCAAGCAGTTTGAAACCTATTTCCTGCAAATGATGCTGCGCAGCATGCGCGAAACCCTGTCACAGGATGGGCTGTTTGATTCGCAGGAAACCCGCAGCTTCACTGAAATGTTCGACCAGCAGTTGTCGCAGACGGTAGCCCAAAGCAAGGGTATTGGTCTGGCGGATATCCTGCTGGCGCAAATTGAGCGCTCTTTACCCAAGGCTGCTGGGCAGACCTCATTTGAAGTGCGTCCGACTAATTACGATCTGCCGCCGGTTGGTATTCCGTCTTCTTCTGCACAGGGCGCAGGGCTGGAGGATTTTCAGAAAAATGCGCCAGCAGGTTCCAATGGCTTCGTTCAGCAAATGTGGCCTTATGCTGCTGATACCGCTAAGAAACTGGGTGTGCCCACCCAGTCTGTATTGGCACAAGCGGCTCTTGAAAGTGGTTGGGGCAAAAAAACATTGAAGACCGATAGTGGTGCTGACAGCTACAACCTCTTCAATATCAAGGCCGGGGCTAACTGGACAGGCCCGGTGGTATCCAGAGAAGTGGTTGAGTACAAATCAGGCATCGCGGTAAGAAATACAGAAAAGTTCCGGGTGTATGGCTCCTATGAGGAGTCCTTTGCGGATTACGCCAAACTCATTTCAAGTAGCCCACGCTACTCTGGTGCAGTGAATGAAGATGCGCAAGGATTTGCTAGCGGATTGCAGCAAGGAGGATATGCTACGGATCCGTCTTATGCCGGCAAGATTATGCGGGTTTTAAATAGCACTTCGTTCCGTCAGCTGTTGCCGGGGGATTCTGCACAAAACCTAGGATAAACGTGACTGTCTTGTTGCCCCGGGTTCTTGGAGAGTTTTCTGCAAATTGTTGTGAGTAAAAAGACGGCTTCTGGCTCAAGTTTCGAGTGTTTGGGCCGATAAAAAGAGTACATCAATATAGGTGAACGAACATGAGTTTCTATAGCGTTGGAGTAAGTGCCCTCCGCAATGCTCAGTTAGGCATTACAACCGCTGGTCACAATATTACTAATGCCAATACGCCGGGGTACCATCGTCAAGGCATCATACAGTCCACTAATGTGCCCTTGTATACAGGTGCCGGTTTTGTCGGTCAAGGGGCACACGTGGATACGATACGTCGCGCCCTTAATCAGACATTAGAAACGCAACTTTTACAGGTGCAAGCACATGGGGCTGAACTGGATTCTTATCTGGATCAGCTGACGCCGCTTGACAATGCCTTGGGCAGTGCAGACAGTGGTGTTTCGGCCGCATTTGACAGATTCTTTCAGGCGCTTTCTGCTTTGTCCGCTAGTCCTTCTTCCGTGCCAGCAAGGCAGGGTCTCATAAGCAATGCGCAGGGGTTGGTGACACAGTTTCAAAGCTTGGGTCAGCGCTTCAGTGAGGTGCGTAGTGGTTTGGATACGCAAATTCAGGAGAGCGTTTCGCTCATCAATTCCTATGCAACCCAGATTGCTAATCTCAACAAGCAGATAGCACTTCAAAGCGGTGCAGCACCTCAGGGGCAGGTTCCTAATGATTTGCTGGATAAAAGAGAGCAACTGATATCTGACCTTAATAAAGAAGTCGGCACCACAACCATTATTCAGGATGATGGTAGTGCCACGGTGTTTTTTGGTAGTGGTCAACCACTAGTGATTGGAGAGCAGGCGTTTGTCCTGTCGGCATCCCAAGGGCTGGATGATCCTCAACACTTGGATGTCTCGTTCTTGCTGGGCTCAAGTAGCATGTTGATTGGCAGCAATAACATTGATGGCGGCCGACTGGGTGGCTTGCTGGAGTTTCGCGATGACATTTTGGATCCTGCACAAAACTCACTTGGGCGTGTGGCGTTGGGTCTGGCGCAAACATTCAATGATCAGCATCATCTAGGCACGGATTTGGCGGGTAACCTCGGCGGAGATTTTTTCAGTATTCCTGCGATGACCATACAGCCAAGAACTACAAATACTGGTACGGCTGTTCTGACAGCAATTCTGGCTAATGCGCAACACATTACGACCAGCGACTATCGCTTGGTGAAGGATGCCGTAGGCCCTGACTACACATTGACCCGCCTCTCCGATAATCAAGCAACTGCGATCACTGCTGCACAGTTGGGTGCCGGATTTACGATAGATGGTATGACTCTCACGATTGGCGCAGGTATTGCTCTTGGGGATGCTTATCTCATTCGACCTACGCGCGAAGTCGCAGAGAATCTGACGGTGTCCGCCAGCATTAATACCAATACCATTGCAGCTGCGGCTCCGGTCCGTACCTCTGCAACATTGGGGAACTTGGGGACAGGACAAATTAGCCTGGGTTCGGTGAACTCACCCAATAACAAGGTGACCATCACCTTTACCGGCGCAGGTACTTATACCGCCACAGATAACACCACGGGTGCCCCCTTATTCAATTCAGTTACGGGTACCACCACCTTTAATTACGTATCTGGTAGCAATATAAGCATCAATGGGTGGACGGCTCAAATCAGTGGTGGCGCTGTTGCAGGTGATACATTTGTTATTGAAAATGCAGTGACCAAAAAAACTCTTTCAGGGTCAGCGGCATCTACCACTCAGATCAATAATGCGATTGTTGATGTGACTCCGTTGAATGCGAATTTGCAGGCTCCTGTGACGATCTCTTTCACAAATGCAACAACGTTTACTGTCTCTGGTACAGGAGTTCCAGCACTTCCTGGAACGTACACCTACAACTCCGCAACAGGGACAGCATTTACCTTTAATGGGTGGTCTGCCAAGATTACTGGCACACCTCAAGCAGGAGATACCTTCACCATTGGCCCTAACACCAACGGTACTTCTGACAATAGGAATTCTTTACTCTTGGCTCAGTTGCAGTCTAAAAGCACTTTGGCGGCCGGAACCGCTACTTATGAAGGTGCATTTGCTCAAATGGTGAGTTTGGTTGGCAATAAAACCAGTGAAGTCCAGATTGTTTCCGACGCACAGAATACATTGATTGAGCAGACACAGGCTCAGCAACAATCTGTGTCTGGTGTGAATCTGGATGAAGAAGCTGCGGATTTGTTGCGTTACCAGCAGGCTTACCAAGCGGCTGGTCGGATGCTGGAAATCTCAAGCAATCTTTTTGATACCTTGCTATCAATCGGGCGTTAATCTAAGTACAAAGACAAGTCAGGAGTCATCATGCGTATCAGCACCAACATGATTTACGAGTTAGGCGGTTCTGCCGTATCCAAGCAGCAAACGTCTTTGTATAAGCTGCAGCAGCAGATGTCGAGTGGCAAGCGCGTCAGTACTCCTGCTGATGATCCCTTGGCTTCGGCTCGTACACTCGAAATTAATCAATCCAAATCGGTGAGTACACAGCTAAGTACTAACGCTGATTACGCAACAAGCGCGTTAGAGGCGCAAGAGTCTGCTTTGGGTAATATCTCCGACTTGCTTACCAGAATGCGTACGCAGGGTGTGTATGCGGGGAATCCTGGTTTGTCGCATGAGGATCGAAAAGTTCTAGCGGCCGAATTGCGTTCACAGTACGCAGAGCTCATGAGTTTGGTGAATACTCAGGATAATGGCAAATATCTGTTCTCTGGCTACCAAGGAGAAACCCAGCCATTCTCCGAGCTAACCCCAGGAGTTGTTGCCTACAATGGAGACGAAGGGCAGCGACTGATTCAGGTAACGCCCTCTCGGCAGGTACCGGTCAGTCAGGCTGGTATTGAGGTATTCCAACGTATCAAGAATGGTAACGGTACATTTTCCATTAGTGGTGATCCAGCCATAACAGGAGCAACAAATAGTGGGACTGGAGTGGTAACACCGGGTAGCGCGCTGGATACCACCAAATGGAATGCAGCCACCATACCCAATCAGACAACAGCGCCGTTTAGTGCAGGCAATCCAGGGCCAGGCGGTTTCAGAGTTGTCTTCAATAAAGATACCGCCGTGAATCCTCCGGTAACTACATATGACATTGTCGCCATTACCAATGGCACAGTGGTAAATGGGATAACCTATAACGCGGGCCAATCGTTGCTGACTGGGGCTGCGTCAGGAACCTTGGTGAATCCGACTACAGGGGCTGTGGTCTACCCCGCAACCTACTCGGAAGGCACGGCGATACAATTTGTCGGTGGCCCGGCCGCCACGGTTAACGCGCCACATGCCGCCAACGTTAATGCATGGGACTTGGGGGCTGAGTTCAGCGTGAGTGGTGCCCCCGCCAGCGGGGATGTTTTTACAATCCGCGACAGTACTCGAGAGCAAGACATATTCAGCACGGTTTATAACATAATTGACGCGCTTGAGACCACTTCGGGGGCGCAGCTTTCCAATCATGTGATGACTTTCCTTCAAGACATTGATCAGGCTATGGAGTCTGTGTTGACAGCGACAACATCAGTTGGCACATACATGGCTGAAGTCGAAGCGCACAAGAACAACAATGAAGATTTAGTCCTTCAATACAAGAGCGACATTAGCGATCTTGAAGACTTGGACTACGCTAAAGCGTCAACAGAACTGTCACTTCGCTTGGCAAATCTGCAAGCTTCTCAGAAATCATTTCTGGCAGTTCAAGGGTTGTCGCTGTTCAATTTCATCTAAACCACGGCTTTGCGGTAAAATGCCGCTTCGCCGTAGAAACAAAGGGCGCCTCGGCGCCCTTTGTTTTTAATAATTAAGTGCGCTTTGGCGCGCTTGTTATTTTTGGAACCTCAGTCGCTTTCCCTAATGAACAACATCCGTAACTTTTCCATCATCGCCCATATTGACCACGGTAAATCTACCCTGGCCGACCGCATTATCCAGCTCTGCGGTGGATTGTCAGACCGGGAGATGGAAGCCCAGGTGCTGGACTCCATGGATTTGGAGCGCGAGCGCGGCATCACCATCAAGGCGCAGACAGCGGCGCTACAATACAAGGCACGGGATGGGCAGGTTTATAACCTGAACCTGATTGATACACCGGGGCATGTGGACTTTTCCTACGAGGTCAGCCGCTCCCTTGCGGCTTGCGAAGGTGCATTGCTGGTGGTGGATGCTTCGCAAGGTGTTGAAGCGCAGTCGGTTGCCAACTGCTATACCGCCATTGAGCAAGGTGTGGAAGTGGTGTCGGTACTGAACAAGATAGACTTGCCCTCGGCCGACCCGGAACGGGTGATTCAGGAAATCGAAGACATTATTGGCGTGGAGGCCACTGATGCCGTGCGCTGTTCCGCCAAAACCGGGGAAGGTGTGGAGGATGTGCTGGAGGCCGTAGTGGCCAAGATTCCCCCACCCAAGGGTGACGAGTCGGCCCCGCTCAAGGCGCTGATTATTGATTCCTGGTTCGACAATTACGTTGGCGTCATCATGCTGGTGCGGGTAGTGGATGGCGTGCTTAAACCCAAGGACAAGATACGCCTGATGGCGACTGGCGCCCAGCACCTGTGCGAGCAGGTGGGGGTCTTCACGCCAAAATCCCGCCAGCGTGAAAGTTTGTCCGCAGGGCAGGTGGGTTTCGTGATTGCCGGCATCAAGGAATTGCAAAATGCCAAGGTGGGCGACACCATCACTCTGGCCGACAGGCGTGCCGAAGCGCCGCTGCCCGGCTTCAAGGAAATCAAGCCCCAGGTGTTTGCCGGGCTGTATCCGGTGGAATCCAACCAGTACGAGGCCTTGCGCGACGCATTGGAAAAACTGCGCTTGAACGACGCCAGCCTGCAATTCGAGCCCGAAGTTTCGCAAGCGCTGGGTTTTGGTTTCCGCTGTGGCTTCCTGGGCCTGTTGCACATGGAAATTGTGCAGGAGCGCCTGGAGCGCGAATACGATATGGACTTGATCACTACGGCGCCTACCGTGGTGTATGAAGTGGTTACCAAGGCCGGTGAAACTCTGCTGGTGGAAAACCCTTCCAAATTGCCGGAACCTTCCCGGATTGAAGAAATTCGCGAGCCTATCATCACGACCACTATCCTCATGCCGCAGGAATACGTGGGCCCAGTGATGACGCTGTGCAACAACAAGCGCGGCGTCCAGCGCAACATGCAATACATGGGTCGGCAAGTCATGCTGACCTACGAGATGCCCTTGAACGAAGTGGTGATGGACTTCTTCGACAAGCTTAAATCAACGTCGCGTGGTTACGCCTCGCTGGATTACGAGTTCCTCGAATTCCGTACTTCTGATCTGGTCAAACTCGACATCCTCGTGAATGGTGAGCGTGTAGATGCATTGTCGCTGATCGTGCACCGCGCCAACAGCCTGTATCGTGGACGCGAACTGGCCTCCAAGATGCGTGAACTGATCCCGCGCCAGATGTTTGATGTGGCGATCCAGGCCTCCATCGGCGCCAACATTATTGCCCGTGAAACGGTGAAAGCCATGCGTAAGAATGTGCTGGCAAAATGTTATGGGGGTGATATTACCCGCAAGAAGAAACTGCTGGAAAAGCAAAAGGAAGGCAAGAAACGCATGAAGCAAGTGGGGAATGTGGAAATTCCACAGGAAGCCTTCCTGGCCATACTCAAAGTCGAAGACAAATAATCCAAGGAAAAATAATGAATTTTGCCCTGTTTATGCTGGCCGCCCTGGTTGTCACCGGCATCATCTGGCTGGCTGATGCCCTATGGCTGCGCAAGCGCCGTATTGCGCGGGCGCGGGCTGCGGCTGGTGTCGCACAATTCGATGAATCCGCAGTTGCCGAACCCACCGTGGTGGAATATGCCAAGAGCTTTTTCCCGGTCATCCTGATCGTGTTTTTTATCCGTTCCTTCCTGGTGGAACCATTCAAGATTCCTTCCGGTTCCATGATGCCCACCTTGCTGGTGGGCGACTTCATCCTGGTCAACAAATACACCTATGGCCTGCGTGTGCCCATCCTCAACAACACCTTTCTTGAGGTGAAACACCCGCAGCGTGGTGAAGTCATGGTATTCCGCTACCCCAAGGACCCTTCGCTGGATTACATCAAGCGCGTGGTGGGCCTGCCCGGCGACAAGATTGAATACCGCAACAAGCAGTTGTTCCTGAATGGACAACCTGTGGCACAAACGGAAATTGGAAGCTACGAATATGTGGGCCCTGGACTCAATCAGGTCAAGACACGCCAGCTCAAAGAGCAGCTGGGTGAGCATAAACACGACATCCTTATAGATGATGCCAGCCCCACCATGGATGGCGGCATCACCGTGCCGGATGGGCATTATTTCGTGATGGGTGATAACCGCGACAACAGTAACGACAGCCGTTTCTGGGGCTTTGTGCCGGAAAACAATGTGGTGGGCCGTGCTTTCTACATCTGGATGAGCTTCGATCATTTCGATCGCATTGGCACCAAGATTGAATGAGCAAAGCCAACTTCAGCGCTTATCAATTCAACAAGCCAGAGCTGCTGCGCCAGGCCTTAACCCATCGCAGCTACAGCGCCGCCAATAACGAGCGGCTGGAATTCCTCGGTGATGGTGTGTTGGACTGCGTCATCGCCACCCTGCTGTACCAGCACTTCCCTGAACTGCCAGAAGGTGACCTCAGCCGTTTGCGTTCGCATCTGGTCAAGGAATCCATGCTGGGCGAACTGGCACGCAAACTCGACCTGGGTAGCCAGCTGCGCATGGGAGAAGGTGAAATCAAGACCGAAGGCTGGAAACGCCCCTCAGTACTTGCCGATGCGCTGGAAGCGCTGATTGGCGCCATCTACATGGATGGCGGATTTGTGGCGGCCGAAGGTTTCATTCGCAGCCTGTACGCCGACCTGCTTACAAAACTCAACCCAAAAACACTGGGCAAGGATGCCAAAACCCTGCTGCAGGAAACCCTGCAAGCGCGCAAAATTGCGCTGCCCCAGTACACCGTGGTGGAAACCAGTGGTGAGGCCCATAACCAGACTTTCTGCGTGGAGTGTGTGATACCCAGTCTCAGTATCCGCACCCAAGGCACAGGCGGCAGTCGCCGTGCCGCCGAGCAGGAAGCCGCCCATGCCGCCTATGAGGAAATTACCCATGGATAAACTTTTCCGCTGTGGCACCATCGCCATCACCGGCCGCCCCAACGTCGGCAAATCTACGCTGCTCAACCACATCCTCGGTCTCAAGCTCAGCATTACCTCGCGCAAGGCGCAGACCACCCGGCACCGCCTGCTAGGCATCCATACCACGGACGATACGCAGTACCTGTTCGTGGACACCCCCGGTTTCCAGCTACGCCATGTGAATGCACTCAACAGTGCCATGAACCGTACCGTGAAACAGGTGCTTTCCGATGTAGATGTGGTGCTGTTTGTGGTTGAAGCCATGAGCTTTAACGAAGGCGACGCAAAAGTGCTGGAAATCCTGCCTACCCACTGCCCCGTGCTGCTGGTGGTCAACAAGGCGGATACCGTGCGCGACAAAGGCAAGCTGTTGCCCTTCATCCAGGAAGTTTCCGCCAAGTTCCAGTTTGCCGAAGTGCTGCCGGTTAGCGCCAAGAAAAATCTGCAACTGGACGAGCTGCTCAAGACCATCCGCAACTACCTGCCGGAACAGCCCGCCATCTATGGGGAGGATGAGCTCACCGACCGCAACGAGCGCTTCTTGGCGGCGGAACTTGTCCGCGAAAAACTGTTCCGCCTGCTGGGTGAGGAAATCCCCTATTCACTCACCGTG
>WBZT01000397.1_pt2 | contig 14400 bp, 11 predicted proteins | sample 5204241 | NCBI WGS metagenome assembly WBZT01 (sample SAMN12344358, study PRJNA552823) | activated sludge metagenome | biome: Activated sludge suspended growth; feature: Nitrification reactor; material: Wastewater; isolation source: activated sludge from nitrification reactor of wastewater... | reverse complement strand
GAAGTGGCAGTGCGGGCTGGGGCAGAACGGCGGCACGAACGTGCTCATGCCCCATCACCCTGCACTCACTGCGCCAGATGCAATCCTCCGAGCACAACGCTCGTTTTCGCTACGCGGCGCGGGCGCTGCGCTCCGCCACGGCGACGCGGAGCTGGTCGAGCAGCGGCTCGAGTTTGACCGGCTTGGCGACGTAGTCGTCCATGCCGCACGCGAGACACGCGTCGCGGTCGCCCTGCATGGCGTTGGCGGTCATCGCGACGATGCGGACGTGGCCGCCCTCGGCGGCCTCGCGTGCGCGCACGGCGCGCGTGGCCTCGAAGCCGTCCATCTCGGGCATCTGGCAGTCCATGAAGACGATGTCGTACGCCTGCTCCGCGATCCGCTGCACGGCCTCGACGCCGTTGACCGCCACGTCGGCGGTCGCGCCCAGCTTCTGCAGCATGCGAGTGGCGACCTTGCGGTTGATCTCGTTGTCGTCGACCAGCAGCACGTGCAGCGCGCCGAAGTCCTCCGCCGCCTCGTTCGCGGTCGTCACGTGCGCCGGTCCGCCGACGCGGCCGAGCACGCGCGACACGACGCGCGCGAGCGCGCTCTCGCGCAGCGGTCGCACCAGCCACGTCTGCACCGGGCGGCCCGCGCCGATCACGTCGGCGGCCGACGCCGGCGCGTTGGCCGCCGACGTGACGAGCACGACGCGGCGGTCCGCGCCGGGCAGCGTCGCGAGGCGCCGCGCCGTCTCGAGGCCACCGATGCCCGCGAGCGTGTCGTCGAGCACGACGATCTCGCACCGCGGCGCGTCGGGATCGGCGACGCGCGCCAGCGCGTCCTCCCCGCGCTCGAACACCTCGACCTGCGCGCCCCAGCGACGGAGCGTCTCGGCGAGGATGCGCTGGTTGACCGGATGATCGTCGACCACGAGGACGCACGCGCCACCGAGCTCACACGGATGCTCGCCGCGCCCGTCGTGTCCGGCGACGGGCTCGAGCGGCAGCTCGACCCAGAACGACGAGCCCTCGCCCTCCTCGCTCGCGACGTGGATCGATCCTCCCATGAGGCGCGCGAGCTGGCGGCTGATCGTGAGCCCGAGCCCCGTGCCGCCGTACTTGCGCGTCGTCGAGCCGTCGGCCTGCGTGAAGCTCTCGAACACCGCGCCCAGCCTCGACGCGGGAATGCCGATGCCGGTGTCGCGCACGCCGAGGCGCACGACGCTCCACGGCGTCGGCCCGTCGACGGGCCCGGCCTCGAGCACGACCTCGCCCTTTTCGGTGAACTTGATCGCGTTCGAGGCGAGGTTGAGCAGGATCTGGCGGATGCGCGTCGGGTCGCCCATGAGCCGGCGCGGCAGGGCCGGCTCGACCGCGAGTACGAGTTCCAGGCCCCGGTCGCGCGCGCGCGGCGCGAGCAGTTCCGCCACGTCCTCGAACAGCGTGCGGACGTCGAAGTCGACGCGCTCGATGGTCATCTTGCCGGCCTCGATCTTCGAGAAGTCGAGGATGTCGTTGATGATCGCGAGCAGCGCATCGGCGCTGGTGTTGATCGTACGGACGAAGTCGCGCTGCTCCTCCGTGAGCGGCGAGGCCGCGAGGAGTTCGGTCATGCCGATCACACCGTTGAGCGGCGTTCGGATCTCGTGGCTCATGTTGGCGAGGAACTCGCTCTTCGCCTGCGCCCCCTGCATGGCCTTGTCGCGCGCGTCGGCGAGCGCGACCGCGGCGAGCTTCTCGCCGGTCACGTCCTCGTACGTCACGACGAAGCCGACCACGACGCCGTAAACGTCCTGCACGGCGTTGGCGCGCGAGCGCACCCAGTGCTGGCGACCGTCGGGCGCGACGACGCGGAACTGCTCGTCGAACGTGTCCGGCGCACACACGTACTGCGTCCAGCGCTCGAACACGCGCGGCCGGTCCTCGGGGTCGATCGCGTCGAGCCAGCCCTCGCCGAGCGCTTCGAATTCGGACAGGCCGGTGATCTCCTGCGCGCGCTCGTTCCAGTAGTCGCACAGTCCGAATGCGTCGGTGCGCAGGATGCCGACCGGCGAGGCGACGCTCAGCGAGCGGAAGCTCTCCTCGCTCTCGCGCAGCCGCGCCTCGGCGAAGCGGCGCTCGGTGATGTCGGTCAGCGAGCCGCTCATGCGCGAGGGCTCGCCCGCGAAGTCCCACTCCGCCGAGCCGCGGGCGCGGAACCAGCGGTAGTCGCCGCCGGGCGTGCGCAGTCGCACGTCGAGGTTGTACGACGCGCGCTGCTCGAGGCTCGCCGTCACCGCCTCACGCCACGGCTCGAGGTCCTCCGGATGCAGCAGCTCCTCGTACCACGCGAGCCGGCCTTCGTTCTCTCCGGGCTCGATGCCGAGCCGGTCGCGGAAGCCCGGCGAGAGGTAGAGCTCGTGCGTGCGCAGCACGTACTCCCACACGCCGTCGTTGGAGCCCTGCAGCGCGAGTTCGTAGTGACGGTTCGCCTCGGCCAGCTCCTCGGTGCGCCGCTCCAGCTCCGTGGCCAGTTCGAGCAGCGTGGCCTGCGTCTCGTGGAACGTGGTGCGCAGCGTCTCCGCTTCGAGCTGCGCGCGCTCGCGCTCGTACGCCGAAGCGCGGGCTTCGGAACGATGGCGCCACCCGATCGCGAGCGCGGTGACCGCCGCCGCGCACGACGCCGCGACCGCGGCCGGGCCCGGCGCACCGCGCGCGACGAAGACCACGACCGTGGCGAGAACCCACGCGAGCGAAGCCACGAGGACGTACAGCCACGCGGCCGGACGCGGCGGGGTGAGCGGGATCGCTTGCTTGGAGGGCAAACCGTGACTCCGGGGCAGGATGGCACCCCGCACGAAGCACGTGGCGCCGCGGGGCCGGTGAACCGGACGATGCCTCCGGGTTTTCGGCTCGCTTCCGCGCTTGCTGAAGAGGACGACCCGCGTCGAGCGCAACCCTCGCGGACAAGTGCCGGGAAGTTCGTGAGCCCTGCGAGCGGATTCCCGGCTCAGCGACGGGCGAGCAGGTCGGCGAGCGCCTGGCGGTGCGCGGCGAATGCGATCTCGTCCGGCGGTTGCCGCAGCGGGAACCACTCCGCTTCGATCGCATCGTCGCCCGGCGTCAGCACCCCACCCGTGCGCTCGGCCGTGTAGAGGATGAGCACGGCGCGTACGCGCGGATCGTCGAAGCCGGCGTAGACGTCGAACAGCGACGTGAGCCGCACTTCGAGCCCCGTCTCCTCGCGCATCTCGCGCACCGCGGTGCCCTCGGGCGTCTCGCCCGACTCCATGAAGCCGGCGGGAATGCACCACCAGCCCATGCGAGGCTCGATGTTGCGCCGCACGAGCAGCACGCGCGAGTCCTCGACGAGCAGCACGCCCGCGGCGGGCACCGGATTGCGGTACCAGATGAAGCCGCACGCAGGACACGTGGGCCGCATCGCCCCGTGTTCGGGTCGCGGCTCGAGGGCGGTGGCGCAGCGCGGGCAGTAGGTGGGCTCGAACATGGGGCGCGAGACTAACCGACGCGAGCCGAACGGCGCGAGGCGCGCGGTGATGCGGACCGCCGAACGCTCGCGGTCACGCGACTCGGCGGGCGTCGCGAGTACGTCCCCGCGCATGCGAAGGCCCGGCGGATCGTTCCGCCGGGCCCTTCGTGGACTCGCGACCACATCATCGGGAGCGCCGCGCTGCTCCTTCCCGCCGCGGACATCGCCCCATGCGTACACCTTTCGGTGGCGGCAGGTCGGACGACGCTCCCGGATGCGATCGCCAATCCCCGCGCGACGCGGCCGCTGCCGCGACACGCGTCATCGATGGTCTCGCTGCTCCTCCAGTTGTTGACGAAGCTCGCGCACTTGCCGGCGCAACTCGTCCACCTGTTCGCGAAGCTCGTCCCCGCTCGCGTCGTCACGGTCGCGGAGACGCATGAGACGATCGAGACCCTCCATTCGGCCTGGTCCAAGGGAGTCGTCCTCACGGCCATCGCGCGACGCGCTTCCGAGGTCGGCCTCGATCGTGCGCCGCGCACCTTTGCGGCTCACCGACAGCGAGACCCTGCCCTCCGCGTCGCCCAGCGACTTCTGCAGCCCCACGACGTCCTTCACGCCGTGGCCGTCCACCGCCAGGATCACGTCGCCGGCCCTGAGGCCCGCGCGCTGCGCCGGCGAATCGTCGTTCACGCCGAGCACGAGCACGCCTTCGCCGCCGGGCACGTCGAGCGCCGACGCGAGATCGCCGCTCAGCGGCTCGCAACGCACGCCCAACCGCGGCCGGCCGGTGCGCACGACGATCCGGTGCGTGCCGTCGCCGCCCACGTTCGGCAGCTCGTCGATGTGGAGCTCGCGCAGCATGCGGTGCACGTCCTGCGGAATCGCGTTGGCGTCACCATCGAAGCGATAGACGTGCGGCTTGCCGTGACCTTCCGGCGTCACGATGCGCACCCGGACGTCCTTGCGCGCGTGATCTCGCGGCGTGTCGTCGTCGTCCGCGTCGGGCGCGTGCGGCGCGGCCGGCGGTGCCGGCGGCGGCGGCGCGACCGACTCGTCGTCGTTCGGACGCGCGCTGAGCGTCACCGACAACGTGCGGCGCTCGCCGTCGCGCAGCACTTCGAGCGCGATCGTCTGCCCGCTGCGTCCGTCGCCGACCATGTCGGCGAGCGCCGAGGGCGATTCGACGGTGCGCGAGTTGAGGCGCGTGATCACGTCGCCGCGGCGGAGTCCGGCGCGGTCGGCCGGGCTGTCGTCCACGACGCGGCTGACGAGAACGCCGTCGCCGTGCAGGCCGAGGCCGTCGCGGAGGTCGCCCGTCACCTCCTGCGTGTAGACGCCGAGCCACGGCCGCGCCGAGGCCGAAGCCGCGGACAGCGTGACGATCGACGCGGTGATCACGATCGCGAAGAGCACGAGCCAGAGACGCGGCGTCGTTCTACGCATGAACTCCCCCTGTGATAGCGTGCGGATCCTGGGCGGGGATCGCGTGAGGTACGCGCAATTAGACAGGCGAACCCCCCGTTTGGTTCCCACGACTTTTCGCGCGAGGCGCCCTTTTCCCCGATGAAGGTCAGAGAGCTGTCAACGCTGGACGTCGAGGACGTCGCCCTCGGCGGCAAGGCGCTCGCCCGACAGGACGGGCGCGTCGTGTTCGTGGACCGCGGCCTTCCCGGCGATCGCGTGGTCGCGCAGGTGACGAAGTCGAAGCGCTCGTTCGCCGAGGCGAAGCTCGTCTCGATCGAGCGCCCCGCGCCGAACCGCGTGCCCGCGCGCTGCGCGCACGTCGACCAGTGCGGCGGCTGCCGCCTGCAGGAACTGCCCTACGACGCGCAACTCGCGCTCAAGGAGAAACAGGTGCGCGAGACGCTCGTGCACCTCGGCGGCATCGCGTCGCCCGACGTGCGCACGATCGTGCCGGCGCCGTCGCCGTGGGCGTACCGCAACAAGATGGAGTTCAGCTTCCTGCGCGCCGACGACGGCGCGCCGGTGCTGGGCCTGCACGAGCGCGGCACGTTCGACGGCGTGTTCGACCTGAAGGCCTGCGAGATCACCTCGCCGCTGGTGAACGCGGTCGTCGCGCTCACGCAGCGCTTCGCGCGCGAGCACCGCTGGCTCGCGTACCACCACGCGCGCCTCGACGGCGTCGTGCGCTTCCTGATGGTCCGCCACCTCGCGCCGAGCGGCGAATGCGCGGTGCACCTGATCGCCGCGAGCGAGAACGTGCCGCGTGTGGACGATTGGGCGCGCGCGGTCGCCGGCCTCTCGCCCGAGGTGAAGACGGTGACGCTGGGCCTGAACGCGTCGCGCTCGAGCGTCGCGTTCATGGAGCGCGAGATCCCGCTCGTCGGCCCGGGCACGATCGTCGAGCGGCTGCACGGGCTCGAGTTCGAGGTCGTGGGCAACGCGTTCCTGCAGACGAACAGCGCCGGCGCGGAGCGGCTCTACCAGCTCGCGCTCGACGCCGCCGAACTGCGCGGCGACGAGTCGGTGCTCGACCTGTACTGCGGCGCGGGCACGCTCACGCTGCTGTTCGCGCGCGCCGCGCGCGAGGCGGTCGGCGTCGAGTCGGTCGCCGACGCGGTCGAGCGCGCGCGCCGCAACGCGACGCGCAACGGCCTGCCGGCGACGCGCTTCGTCTGCGGCGAGGCGCGGCAGGTGCTGCGCGAATGGGCGAAGGGCCAGCGCGAGGGCGCGCCGAAGCCGGACCTCGTCGTGGTCGATCCGCCGCGCGCCGGGCTGCACCCGCGCGTCGTGGCGCGATGCGCGGAGCTGAAGCCGCGCGCGATCGTCTACGTCTCGTGCAATCCCGCGACGCTGGCGAGGGACCTCAAGGATTTCGCCGGGCTCGGCTACGCGATGCGGCACGTGACGCCGGTCGACATGTTCCCGCACACGCCGCACATCGAGTGCGTCGCGCGCCTCGAGCCGGTCGCGGGCGCCTGAGCGCGGGCCAAATGCCCCGGCGAACGCGCCGCGGCTCACGCGTTCTGAACAAGCGCGCCGCAGGGCCCGTGCTACGATCGTCGCCCATGAAGACCATCGCGCTCTCGGCTCTCTCCGCACTCGCGATCGCCGCGGCCTTCGCCGCCACCGCGGTCGCCCAGGCGCCCGGCACCGTCACGGCGACGGGCACGACCGTGCTCGATTCCGGCCGCTTCGTCACGTTCTCCGGCGGCACGCCCGTGGCCACCGAGGACTTCATGTACGAGCAGCGGCACGATTCGCTGTTCGTCACCTCGAACGTGACGCGTCACGCGCGCGCGGCCGACGGCACCGTGAAGCCGTACCAGAAGTCGATGGAGCTGATCGCCAACGCCAACGACGCCGCGCTGCTGCTCTACGCGTCGACGGAGAAGTTCGACGGCCACAAGGTCAACCGCATGGCGTCGCCCGCCGAGTCCACGGTCACGGTCACGGTGGAGAAGGACGATTTCGGTGCCGCCGACGCGGTCGCGCGCCCGCCGGGACGCATCAGCGTGCTCGACGCCGGGGTGTTCACGCTCTTCGACGTCATCGCGCGCAACCTGAACGGGCGGCTCTTCAGCCCCCGGCCGGTCGGCCTGATCGTGCTCGGCGACCAGACGGTCGCGATGGAGACGACCGCGAGCCCCGCGGGTCGCGACACGCTCCGCTGGGGCGCACGGCCGGTCGTCACCGAGCGCATCCAGCTCTCCGATTCGACCGCCACGTTCGTGATCTGGGTCGGCCGGGACGGTCACATGCTGCGGCTCGAGAACGCGCGCGCCGACCTCGTCGTGATGCGCGAGCCGCCGGCGCTGCCTCCGGCTGCGAAGCGGCGGCGTCCGCAACCGAAGTGACGTGAGACGAGCGGCGCCGACCGGCGCCGCCCGCTCCGCGTTCAGCGCGCGCGCGACTCCAGCCAGCGCAGCAGCAGCCGCGCCCCGAACGCGTTCGCGCCCTTGGCCGACTCCGGCTGCGTCTCGTACGTCCACGCCGTGCTCGCGATGTCGAGGTGCGCCCACTTCAGGCCGCGCGCGAAGTGCTCGAGGAACGCTGCCGCGGTGCACGACGCGCCTTCCGAGCGCATCGACGAGTTGACGAGATCGGCGGTCTCGCCGCCCTTCATCTCGACGAGGTAGTCGTCCCAGAGCGGCATGCGCCACAGCCGCTCGCCCGTCGCCTCACCCGCCGCCACCAGCTCGCGTGCCAGCGCGTCGTCGCGCGTGAAGAGGCCCGCCGCCGCGCGGCCGAGCGCGATCGAGATCGCGCCGGTGAGCGTCGCCAGGTCGAGCACGACGTCGGGCTGGAAGCGCTTCGCGTAGCCGAGCGCGTCGGCGAGCAGCAGCCGGCCCTCGGCGTCGGTGTTGGTGACCTCGATCGTGCTGCCGTCGAGCGCGCGCACCACGTCACCCGGCTTGAGCGCGCGGCTGCTCACCATGTTCTCCGCGCTCGGGATCAGGCCGACCAGCCGCACGTTCGTCGTCACCGTCGGCAGCGCGGCGAAGAGCCCGAGCACCGCGGCCGCGCCCGACATGTCGTACTTCATCTTGGGCATGCCGTCGCGCGGTTTGAGCGAGTAGCCGCCGGTGTCGAACGTCACGCCCTTGCCGATCACGACCACCGTCGGCACCTTCGCGCCCCGCTTCGCCGGCGCCGGCCCGTGCTCGAGCACGACGAACCGCGGCGGATGCGCGCTGCCGCGGCCGACGGCGATCACGCAGCCCATTCCGAGCCGCTCCATCGCCTCGACGTCGAGCACGCTCACCTTCGCGCCGACGTGCCGGCCGATCTCCCGCGCGCGCTCGGCGAGCGCTTCGGGCACGAGGTCCTGTCCCGGCGTGTTCGCGAGGTCTCGCGCGAGGCACACCGCCTCGCCCCGCCGCGCGCCCGCCTCCGCCGCGGCCGCCAGATCCTTGCCCGGCGTCGTCGGCGCGACGAGCTCGACGCGCACGAGCGGCGCCTTCGACTCGCGCCTGTACGCCGTGTGGCGGTAGTGACCGAGCACCGCGCCCTCGGCGATCGCGCGCACGAGCTCGGGCGCCGTCGCGGCGCCGTCGGGCAGCGCGATCGCGAGCGTCTCCGCGCCGAGCTCGCGCGCGCGCCGCGCCGCGGTGCCCGCGAAGCGCGCGAGCGCGCGTTCACTCGTCGCGCCGTCCGGACCGAGACCGACGAGCAGCACGCGCTTCGCCTTCACGCCCTTCGGATAGAGCAGCGCCGTCTCTCCCGGCTTGCCGGCGAAGTCGCCCGCGGCGCGCACCGCCGCCACCGCGCCGCGCGTCGCGCGCTCGAGCCGCTTCACCGCGTCGCTCGCGCGCTTGCCGTCCGCATTCGCGCCCACGCCCACCGCCAGCAGTCCCGCCGACTTCACGGCGAGCTCGGCTTTCCGCACGATCACGTCCATCGCATCCTCCGCGTCGATCGCGGCGCACGTGCGCCGCATTCCGCGCGACGATACGCCGCGGGCGAAGGGCGGCGCCAACCGCGGAGCGCGCCCGGCGCAGGTCGCGGTAGACGACCGACGGCGCGAGGCGCCGACGTCAGCGCGTCGGGGTCGCGCCCGGAGCGGACGGCTCGCTCTCGAGCCTCGCGAGCTCCTCGCGGCACGCGCCGACGTAGGCCGAATCGAGCGGCGCGAGCCGGCGGAAGTCGCCCTCGAGGCACGGCGCCCCGAAACGCCGCAGCAGCTCGGCGAGCAGGGCGCTGTGCGCGGCGCGGCGCTGGCCGCGCGGCACGCGCTCGCAGCGCACGAGCCCGTCGGCGAGCGCCCTCGCGGACGCGGGATCGAGCCGCAGGATGGCGGCGAACGGGTAGTTCGGCGCCGTCCGCCCCGCGATGGCCTTGCGGAGTTCCGCGATGCGCGCGTCCCGGCCGGCAACGTCGAGTGCCGGCTCCCGGGTTTCCGGATAAGTGTGGTCCGAGAACGCCGCGTCGAAACCGCTCTCGTCGGCCGTCGCGACCAGCAGGATGCCGTCCTTCTCGAACGCCGTCGCCATGCCGCTGCCGAGCCACCACGCGCGTCGCGCGGTGAAGCCGCGCTCGACGAGGAACGAGCAGGCGTCGCGGATCGGGTCGTACGCGGGCACCCACTTCTGCAGCGGATACCAGAGCGCGCCGCCAACGACGAGCAGGAACGTCACGACGAGCGCAGCGGCGCCGAACGCCCGCCGTCCCTCGCGCATCGCGTAGCCCACGTAGAGCGCGACACCCGCACCCGCGAGCACGATGCCGGCGAGCGAGCACCACGCGCTCTCGCTCCATCGCGGCACGCGATCGAGGAACGTGCACGCGAAACCCGCGACGTAGAACAGCAGCGGCCAGCTGCGTCGCATCGAACCGATCGCCTTTCTCCGCGCCGGATCGAACGCGGACCGTCGAGGAATCGTCATCGCATCGGCACGCGGTTCGCGCGTGAGGACTTCGTCGCGAACCGCGCCGGCGATCGTGCCGCTTGCGAAACCGGCAATGCAAAGCCTCTCGCGTGGTGACCGCGCGACGCGCCCCCCTTCCCGCTTGCGCGTCACGCCATGCGACGGCATGCTGCGCCCCGCGCGGCTGGGGGCGCCCACGGCTACCCGCTAACGTCGCGAGTCTCCCCCCTGAAGGAATCGGCCCCGTCACGGCAGGGATGCCGTGGTCGCATGGAGGAACATCGATGCTTCGTCGTTCGCTCGTTTCGCTCGCACTGCTCGCCCTCGTCGCCCTCTCCGTCGCCGGTTGCGGCAACAAGACCGCCCAGAACGGAACCGCGGCCAGCGACAGCCTGCTCGCCTCCAGCCCCGTCGAGCAGCCTCAGGGACAGCTTCCCGCCTCCGGCATGACTCCGGACTCGACCGCTCAGGCGACCGAGCCTGCCCCCGCCGAGCCCGCGCCCGCCGCGACGCCGGCGCCCAAGCCGGCGAAGAAGCCGGCGCCCACGAGCCCGAAGCCCGCACCCGCGGGTCCGTCGGCCACGGTCGCGGCCGGCACGAACCTCGGCATCTCGATGAGCACGGCCCTCACGTCGGAGACGGCGACCGTCGGCCAGTCGTGGGCGGGCACGCTCAACGAGGCGCTCGTCGTCGGCAGCAACACCGTCTTCCCGGCCGGCAGCACGGTGAACGGTGTCGTCGAAGGCGTCGCACCCGCGGCGCGCGGTGATCGCGCGTACCTCGTGCTGCGCGTCACGTCGATCTCGGCGAACGGCAAGACGTCCGACGTGAGCGCGACCGCGGACAGCATGATCGCGGGCTCGACGCGCAAGCGGAACCTCGGCGCGATCGCGGGCGGCGCGGCGGCCGGTGCGCTCATCGGCAAGGCCGTCGGCGGCTCGGGCAAGAGCACGGCCATCGGCGCGGTGATCGGCGGCGCGGCGGCGACCAGCGCGGTCGCGGCCTCGAAGGGCTTCCAGGTCGAGGTGCCGCAGGGCAAGAGCATCGTGTTCCACGTCGACCACGACGTGAAGGTGAAGCTCTAAATCTTCGGCCGCCGGCGCGAACGGAGCGCGGCGGACATCCGAGTCGGCAAACACGAGCGGCGCCGCCCCCACGGGCGGCGCCGCTCGTCGCACGCGGGGGGGACTTGTCCCACGCCGTACCGGCGGACGGACGAGGTGGCCGACCGGGTACACACGCCGCGGACGCCCGCGAACGCCGCTGTTGGGCCACAACGCGTTGGCGCGCCGGCGGGGGTGGCATACGGACTGCTCCCATCATCCGCTCGAAGTCCCTGGCCCATCCCCGTGGCGTGTCCGGCGCGAAGCCGCCCGCCCGAACGAGAGGAAGCTCCTCATGAAGAAGACCCTCGCCCTCGCGCTCACCCTCGTGGTCGTCGGCGCCGCGCTGTCCGGTTGCGGCAAGACTTCGACGCCGACCTCGTCCGACACGCTTGGGAGCAACGGCACCGCGACTCCCACCGCCGTCGACATCGCCCAGGTCAACGACCAGATCGCGAGCAACCCGACGCTCGTGAACGAGGACCTGTCGGCCGACCCGATGACGTTCGCGTTCGATCCCGCCGCGAGCGGCTTCGGCCTCGGGCACCACCGTCCGCTGCGCTGGTGGCGCACGATCGATTCGACCACGCGCAACGTCGACTTCACCTACGGCAATCCCGATTCGCTCGGCCGCCCGACGACCGCGATCGCGACGGTGCATCGCCGGCTGCTCGGCCAGTTCCACGTCGTCTTCTTCGACACCACGGCGACCGATACGACGCGCCGCGTCGTCGTCAAGCCGCTCGACGATTCGTGGACGCGCCGTCTGGCGCTCAAGCGCGTGCGCACCGACAGCGCGGGCATCGTCACCAAGTGGCGCATCGTCGGCACCTCGGGCGTGCTGATGACCTCGAACGGCGCGACCACCCACATCGTCAGTGTGCGCGTGCAGGCGGCTGGCAAGGACACCACCATCACCGACCCGCTGCAGCTCCACCGCCTGCCGCGCCTTCTCTGCCTGCACGGCTTCGTGCCCGTGCACCTGACCGTGACGACGGACCGCAACGACGACATGGTCTTCCTGTACCGCGTCGGCAACCGCCGCCCCCTGGTCAACAACGGCGACAACACCTACTCGATCGACTTCGTGGCCTGGGACTTCGGCGGCATGCAGCACTTCGGCGTGAACGCCTTCTCCCGCGGCACGATCGTCAGCGAGACCGATCCGTACGATTCGGAAGCGTGGCTGCTGCCGAACGTGGCGCGCGACTTCGACGCCGCCATCGAGCACGTGCGTCACGACGACTGAGGCTCGAATCCCCCGGCGAGCGGGCGGCTCCGTCCACGGAGCCGCCCGTCTCGTTTCCGGGGACTTCGCGTGCGGCGGCGTGGCCCGCGCGACGGCGGGACGGATGCTCGCGAGCGCGCACGGACGCGCGACGTCGCGGCGGAGAAGCGCCTTCGCTACTCCTCGGGATCCCCGGGACGCGGGGCGCGGAAGAGCTTCGCCCACTCCTCGAGCTCCGCGCGGCTCAGGCTCGTCGGCTTCTCGGCGTCGCCCTCGGCGTCCTTGGCGCCGCCGAGAGCGCTCGCGAGGAAGAGGTCCGACAGCGCGATCGTCGCGCCCATGGCGCGCGCGTGGCGTGCCACCTCGAGATCGGCGGTCACGACGGTGAGCGCGTCCACCCGGCCGATGCGCTCCTCGACGAGCCGGCGGATCACGTCGTCGGCCACCTCGGGCGGTCGCGACCAGCGCACCTCGACGCGGCCCTCGCGCTCGTCGCGGCCCACGCCGCCGTCGCCGTCGAACACCACGATGTAGCGCACGCTCTCGCCGCCCATCATCCACGAGAGCAGGTTGACGAGCTTGTCGCGCGACTCGCGCAGCGTGCGGCCGTCGCCGGGGCGCAGCTGTGGCGTGCGGTGGATGACGTTGTAGCCGTCGACGATCACGAGCCGGTCGTGCATGGACGCCTCGAAGTGCGGGGTGCGGACGCGCGGGGGCGCACACGTTCGGGCATCGCCCGCGCGGCGTCAACGGCCGCGCGCGGCCCGCTTCGGCGCGCGGCCCGCGTGCGGCGCACCGCCCGCGGCGCGCACGCGAACGGCGCCCCCGCGTGAGCGGAGGCGCCGTTCGGAGGCGGTGGCGTTCGCGGCGCTACTGGTTGCCGGCGTGCGTCGTGTGGACGATCCGGCCGGCGTTGCCGACGGCCCAGCCGCGCTGGCGGTCGCAGAAGTAGACGCCGTTCAGGACCTGCGCGCTGTTGGCGCTCTGCGCGGTCCACGACTGGCCGGCGTCGGTGGTGACGAGCACGGTGCCCGTGCCGGCGTTGCCGCCGACGGCCCAGCCGAGCAGCGTGTCCGCCATCGCCACGCCGTTGAGCGTGTAGTTGGCGCCGACGCTCGCGTTGGTCCACGCCAGCGAATCGGCGGTGCGATACGAGCGCGCGACAGTGCCCGAGGTGCCGACGGCGAGCGCGACGCGGCGGCTGCCGGTCCACGCCGACTTGAGCGTCTGCGACGTGATCGGCAGCGAAACGTCGAACCAGCTCGCGCCGCCGTCGTGCGTGGCGAGCAGCTTGCCATTCACGCCCGCGACCCAGCCGTTCAGCGTGTCGGTGAACGCGACCGCGTGCAGCGTGGTGGCGAAGAGGTTCACGTGCGACCACGTGGTGCCGCCGTCGGTCGTGCGCGCGACGAGTCCGTTCGCGCCGACGACCCAGCCGTGGCGGGCGCCGACGAAGCGCACGCACTGCAGGTCGGTCGAGACGCCGATCTGCGTCTGGCGCGTCCACGACGTGCCGCCGTTGGTGGTCTTCATCAGTGCGCCGGCCCCGCCCGCGGTCCAGCCCGTCGTGCTCGACGTGAACCACACCGACTGCAGCGCCTCGCCGGTGCCGCTCGTGCCCGGCGACCAGCTCGCGCCGGCGTCGGTGGTGACGAGCAGCGTGCCGAGTTCGCCCACGGCGTAGCCGGTGCGGCCGTCGGCCTGGAAGAACACGCCGTTCAGGTTCCGCGCGGTGCCGCTCGTCTGCACGATCCAGCCGGTCGACGCGCCGGTCACGTACACGGTCGCGGTGTCGGACTGGTCGCCGGCGGTGGCGACGATCTGGCCGACGCCTTCGCCCTTCGCGCTCGCGAGACCGGTCGAGCTCACGGTGCACACGGCGGACTGCAGTGTCTTCCACGTCACGGCGGCGCTCGAGACGGCGCCCGAGGTGTCGTACGCGACGGCGACGAACTGGCGCGTGCCGCCGACGACGAGCGAGTCCGCGGACGGCGTGATCGTCACGTGACCGAGGTGCTGTACCGGCGGCGCGACCGGACCCGCGCCCTTGCCGCAGCCGGGGAGCAGCGCGGCAGCCGTGAGGATCGTCAGCGCGACGAGCGCGCGACGGCCGGCGGAATGGAGGCGATCGAAATGCATGCGTTCTTGACCTCGCGGAGGATCTTCGGACGCCCCGCGCTCGGGGCTGCCGGGGCGAAGACCGGCCTTCGGGACGCCCACGTTATCGGCCGTCCCGGCCGGAGTCATCACCTCCGCGAGGGCCGCCGCCGAGCGGCCGTGGGGC
>WBZT01002025.1_pt1 | contig 14408 bp, 11 predicted proteins | sample 5204241 | NCBI WGS metagenome assembly WBZT01 (sample SAMN12344358, study PRJNA552823) | activated sludge metagenome | biome: Activated sludge suspended growth; feature: Nitrification reactor; material: Wastewater; isolation source: activated sludge from nitrification reactor of wastewater... | reverse complement strand
TTCTTGCAAATATTTTTTTTAATTTATCCTCTGTTTCTTTAACACTTGAACCTGAGCTTAGACCCCAACGTGTCGCTAATCGATGAATATGTGTATCAACAGGAAAAGCAGGAATTCCAAAAGCCTGACAAACTACGACTGAAGCGGTTTTATGTCCAACTCCAGGTAACTCTTCTAAAAGTTCAATTTTTTTAGGAACTTCACCATGGTGCTTTTTAATTAGAATCTCAGATAGCCTGTGAATCGCGCGAGCCTTAGTATTGGCTAAGCCACAGGATTTTATTATATTTTTAATTTCTTCCACCGTCAATTTAATCATGGAATAAGGATTATCTGCTCGTGAAAATAAATTGGGGGTAATTTCATTAACCCTTTCATCGGTGCACTGAGCTGATAGTAAAACAGCAATTAGTAAAGTATACGGATTTGAATGTTGTAAAGGGCATTCAACGGTTGGGAATAGTTGATTTAAAATTACTTCAATATCCTTTATTTTACTCTTGCTTGTCAAGTCTATTTAATTTCGCTTGTAAGAAAAAACATGGTATCTCTATGATCTGAGTAGTCATTTAATGCCGGGTATTGACTTGAATTAAATTTGGATGTTTTTAAATTTTTAACTTCATTTTGACTAAGGATACACTGAATTTGAGACAAATTGGTGGAAATTAATTCAGCTATTTGATCTGTAGAATTATAAAATTCATAATGAAGACATGCAATTTTTGAGGAATATTTTTCTGATTCAATCAGTAAAATTGAATTTCCTTGTAGAAATGCTTTTCTGTTTAGTAAATATAATGATAAATTGTAGTCGTAATTGTTTACATATTTGCTAAGATTCATCACATAAGCATATTCCCTATTAAAAATTTCAATTAGTTTTTCAAAATTATAATTTATGGGTACAAATAATTTACTTATGTTTCTGCACCCAAGACCATAATAAGCAAAAATGTCTATCCCTAGACCCATAAGTTCACTTTCTGATTCATTTCCCTGTATAATGGCAATTGAATTTCGATGACTTCTCAAAATACGAGGGTATTTTTTGAAATATGTATCAAACTGACTATTCGCAAGAACTCCTCCTGTCGCAATTACTGCATCAAAATTCACAAGCTTCTCTACGAAATTAATTCTCTCCTGGTATTCAGGAAATAAATTGAAAAGAGTTTGCAATATCCACTTTGGCAATATGCTGTCTTTTTCAGACAATTTTATCTGCAGATTATGACCTGTTACTACTCCGCATAGAATATCATGAAAAGAGACTAAAGGAACATTTCCTGCACAAATGATTGCGACATTTTTTCGATCATATTTAATATTCTTGTAGGGCAATATCCAATTTGACAATTTTATTGGGTCAAAAAATTGACTTAGTATGGAGTCTAGCATTCGGTCAATTTCAACTTCAGTAAACCAAGGATTTATAATTCCGGCTCTTTGAATGGCTAGGATTTTATTTTCGTCATTTGATTTTATGGCTTGGCCCCATTCAATAAGTTGATTAATTACTTTTTCTTCTATCATTACAAATCAATATAATCTGTGGTGTTCTCATTTATCTCCTGATTAATAAAGTCCTTTTTCTGTTGCGCATAATTTCGCCACTTATCAATTAAATTCATAAAATCTGATGGAGGATCAACTTCAAAATACATTTTTTGCTTGGTTACAGGATGTACAAAACCAAGACTTCTTGCATGTAATGGAAATCGCGGTAAAAGTTTATAACAATTTTGAATAAACTGTTTGTATTTTGTAAAAATGGTTCCTTTATATATTTTGTCTCCATCATATCTTTCATCATTAAATAATGGATGACCAATAGACTTCATGTGTACACGTATCTGATGGGTTCTTCCTGTTTCCAAATTGCATTTTACCAAGCTGGTGTAATAAAATGATTCCACTAAATTATAATGGGTAATTGCCGCTTTTCCGGTAGTTCCATCATCAAATACAAACATTCTTTGTCTGTTTTTTGGATCTCTTCCAATATTTCCAACAATAGTTCCATTTGGGGGATCTGGTTCTCCCCAAACCAAGGCAAGATATTCCCTCTCAATACTATGATCAAAAAATTGTTTAGAAATATGAGCTACGGCAAAATCAGTTTTCGCGATTACTAATAATCCTGATGTTTCCTTGTCAATTCGATGTACCAGACCATATCTTTCACTGGAAGTTTTTTCAATATTATACTTAAGGTAATAGGCTAATGCATTTAATAAGGTGCCTTCATAATTTCCAACAGCAGGGTGTACTACCATTCCAGCCGTTTTATTGACAATAAGCAAATGATCGTCTTCAAAGACGATATCCAGCGGAATATTTTGAGGAACAATCTCAGGATTAAAGGATGGCTTTGGAAAAACGATTTGAATATTATCTAAGGGGCGAACCTTATAGTTAGCTTTTACTGGTTTGGAATTGACTGTAATTAATTCAGCATCAATGGCATTCTGAATTTTATTTCTGGAAACCTGACTTAATCGATTAAAAATGAACTGATCAATTCTCAATTGAGTTTGACCCGGATCGACAAGAATTTCCATTTGGTCAAATTCTGTATCTTCTGTTAGATTATTCTTATTTTCAATTTTGCTCATGGGATTCGCTTATTTTTGCATTTTCAATGCTAGAATAAGACCACAAAGCTATGAAACAGTTCGCTACAATTTGTACAGAAAGTTTAAGTTCGCCAAAAACTTGCCAAGCTCATCAATTGCCAATTTTTGCAACTGCAGCATTTACTTTTCAAAGTCTTGAAGAAGGAATTGAGGTATTTTCTAATCAACCAGGTTCATATGTCTATAGTAGATATGGAAATCCAACGGTGGAGGCAGTTGCCCAAAAGATAGCTGATTTGGAAGTCTTTGGAACTCAACATAAAAAGAGCTATGGGTTGATTACAAGTTCTGGTATGTCTGCCATATATCTCGCTTTAGAATCTTGTCTAGCCCCTGGTGATTCAATTTTAACCCAAAGAATATTATATGGTGGAACAACTGAATTAATGAACAAGGTTTTTAAAAAAAATGGAATACATATTCTTAATGATTCTTTTGAAGATTACAAGCTTCTAGAAGAAAGGATAAAGAGCAATCCCAGCCTAAAATTAATTTATGTCGAAAGCCCGGTAAATCCAACATTGACTTGTATTGATCTTGAGAAAGTTGGACGACTGGCAAGAAAGTATTCTTTGAAATTTGTTGTGGATAATACTTTCGCAACCCCATTTCTTTGCAGACCATTTAATTATTCAGCGGACATAATAGTACATTCCACAACTAAATATTTACATGGACACGGTGTTAGTACCGGAGGAGCAATAATTTGCTGGGATCAAAAATTAATGCATGATAAAATTTGGACAAATTATAAATTAGTCGGAACCAATGCTAGTCCATTTGAAGCCTGGTTAATCGATATTGGCTTAAAGACCTTACCACTAAGAATGGAGAAACATTGTTTTAATGCAATGCAGCTGGCTATTTGGCTGGAGAAACATCCAAAAATCCTTAAAGTAAATTATCCAGGATTAAAGTCTCATGTATCTTATAAGATTGCCAAGAAACAAATGAATTTATTTGGAGCGATGCTAAGTATTGAAATCGATGGATCGTTGAATAAGGTAAAAAAAATCTTAAATGCACTTACATTATGTAAAATGGCCCCAACGTTAGGCGAGACGGATACTTTAATACTGCATCCTTCAACAATGTCACATTTAAAAATACCAAAGGATATAAGAGAACAACAAGGAATTAAAGATAATCTTGTACGCATTTCAGTGGGGATTGAATCCATTGAAGATATTATTATGGACTGGGACCGTGCCTTGAAATGATTGTTGAATTACTAAAATTTTAATGCAAAGCAGCTCTGATAGGGAGATTATCAACAACATCTGCTTCTCTTTCTATCCACCAATTCATTCTCGAGTAAACTTCATTTTCAGGAAAATAATGTAAGGCCATATTCATATATATATGACCATGTTTGGCTTCAGAAGTCCAAAGCATCTTATAAAATTTTTTATAATCCGGGTCTGTCATATTCTCTTCAATTAATCTAAACCTTTCGGCACCCCTAGTTTCAAATAAGGAAGAAATTAATAAATAGTCCATAAATCTTTTATCTCCACCCGAATGCATTTGTCTGTTTAATCCTTTTATATAGGGGTCTTCCGGAATACTTGTGGCCAGAGATACACCTCGCTTGGACATTAGTTGATAGACTAATTTGAAATGTTCAAGTTCTTCAATAGCTGTATCAATCAATTCACTATGAATAAATTTTCTATCTGGATATTTAGCGATTAGACTCATTGCCATTGCAGAAGCTTTTCGTTCACAATCAGCATGATCTTGTAAAAATGAATTAAAATCATTAAGGACTGCATGGATCCAATCAGGAGAACTTGAATTTTTAAGGTCTAAAGTCTTTTTCAAGGTTAACTTTTTAAGAAGAAAAAGCAAAATAAAGTAAAATCATTAAAATAAGTGCAATTCCTGCCATTATTAATAATATCCTTTGTCCTTCCTTTTTTTCCTTTTTTAAATCTGGTTTTGACATAGTTCTGTATATTTATTTGTAATTCAAAAGTAGTAATAAAAATGTTTAATAATCGAATGTTTTAATAAAATTACCTGAACCTTTCAAGGAATTCTGAAACTCTTTCATCTGTTCTAATATCTTTCCAGTTAAGCTTTTGTTTTAGGTAAATACCATCCAGAGATCTGCATCGACTCAGTGCAACGTAAGCCTGGCCATTTTCAAAAGCACCTTTTCCCAGATCTACAATAATATGATCAAAGGTTTTTCCTTGACTTTTATGAATGGTCACAGCCCATGCCAGTCTGACAGGGATTTGTTCAAAATGTCCAATAAGCTCCTTGACTAATTCATCACCTTGGATTTTATATTTTACAATATCCCAAACATAATATTCTATTTTAATCGACTTCAACAAATGAGGAAATTTAACTAGTAAGGCATTTTCCAATATTTCTTCAACGATTCCAATACTTCCGTTAACATAATTCTTTTCAGGGCTATTTCGAATAGTCATCACCTGAGCTCCGACCTTCAGTATCAATTGCTGATCTGCAGGAAACTGACTGGCACTAATATTTCCAATTATTTTCGCGTGAAAAATGCTTGGGGCTGTTGTCAATTTTGCAAGTTCAGACGTATTGATAAAATTTGCAATAGAATTGGTAGAACACAAACTAATCAATGGAAATTCAAAATCAGGAGGAACAGGAATGCACCGTTCATTTATGGTTTCAATATCTTCTTCATCTATTTCATTAATTCTAATTTTATTTAATAATTGAATAAATCGTTGATCACTTTGCCGAAACACTTGATTTAACTCAATTAATTCAAAGTTTTCAATATTATCCATCACATGTGCCGAAAAAAAGTATGGAGACTTATAGGAAGAAGCAAAATAATTCTTTTCTTCTTGTGTGCTAATAATTGGTGGAAGTTGATAAAGGTCACCAATCCATAGCATCGGAATCCCACCAAAGGCTGAATTATTCTTAGTTGAAATTCTCAAAACTTTATCAATATGATCTAAAAGATCAGACCTTACCATACTTATTTCATCAATTACGATTAGCTCTATTTTTTTTAAAAGTGATTTGGGTAAAATATGATAATCTGATTCATGGATAAATCCAGGTGGAAACCTGAAAAATGAATGTATGGTTTGACCTCCGATATTAATAGCAGCAATTCCTGTTGGAGCTAATATTACTGATTTTTTATTTGAAATTTTATTAAAAAGATTAAAAAGTGTTGTTTTTCCTGTACCAGCTTTGCCTGTCACAAAAATAACTCCCTTAATTTTTTCAATTTGATCTAGTACATAATGTTGTTCTTCATGCAAAATATGTACTGGTAAAGTCTCTGTTATTGATAATTTCAAATTACTATTTCTTCTTCAATAAATAAATTAACACTGGAAAATGGTCACTAAAACCGTTATTCCAGATGTCTCCATTAAAGGACCGCTTTGGATAATTTTTAAAGTGCCCTTGTAATTCTATCATAAACTCTCGATGATAAATTTCATTATCAAAATACTGAAACTGTGAAGGTGCTGGAATGACTAGTTTTTTGGAAATTAGAATTTGATCAAACATTGACCAGCTGTCATTGTGTGCTAAACTCCCTTCGCCATTTTTGAATTTTTCATAAAAGGGATTAAACAATGACGAATCCGTTAACTGATTTGGTTTGTTTTTCGAAAATAAGTGTTTTCTAATACTTTCATTGGTCGGATTGTCATTAAGATCGCCCATAATAATAAATGCCGGAGCAGAATCTATTTTCCTGATTGAATCAAATAAATGATAATTGAGATCTGCTACTTGCACCCGATAAGAATTTGTTGCTTTGGTTCCACCTCTTCTTGACGGCCAATGATTAACAGTTACATAGACTATTTCACCACCCAAAACACCTTTTACCAGTAGAACATCTCTTGTATATTTTGAACCATTCAGTGAATCTGTCAATAGAACAGGAAAATGAGTTGATTCTAAAACTTTAAAGAAATTAGATTTATATAATAATGCTACGTCTATTCCTCGAGAATCTTTGGAGTCATAATGTATAATTTGAAATCCTTCTTTAGAAAGTAATTTAGTTGCAAGTAAATCTCTTAAAACCCCGCGATTTTCAATTTCTGATACACCCAATAGGATTGCCCCATTTGGTGTTCTGTTCTTTCCCAGATCTGAAATCACGGATGCCAGATTATTAAGCTTTTCATTATATTTTTCTAATGTCCACGATTTACTTCCTTTGGGAGTAAATTCTTCATCTAAAATATTGGTATCTCTAAAAGTATCGAATAAATTTTCAAGATTATAAAATCCGATGCATGCGATTTCAGAAGGTGCTGATTGACAGTAAGATGGAGTATAATAAAAGACGATTGAAAGAGTAAATAAATAACTAAGTTTTAACCATTGTTGAAAATAATGTGCTCGAATTACTAATTCCATTAGCTTTGTATTTGAAACAAAAAAGATGAGGCAAAATACACATTTTTTACTATTATTTTGGTTCCTCATTTTGGCTAATGTAAAGTCTAATGGTCAGAACGTACATATCTTAGTATTGGATCAAAATAGTAAGAAACCTATTGCAGATGCTAAGGTGTTTGAATATATTTCAGGTACTTCAACCTATACAGATCAATTGGGGAGTTTAGATTTAACTTTATCACTTAACCAATCTGAGATTCAGCTCTTTATCACGCATCCCGATTACGAAGATTTTAATCAAACGTATACAAAGGCATTATGGAATTCATCCGGACTAATGATTGAATTAACCAACAAACTAAGCACCAACATTGATTTAGCAACGATTCAAATTGAAGCGAGCGATGATGTAAATCAGTCAGAATCGGAAGTTTATAGCTTGCTTTCCAGTTCTGAGGATCCAATACTGCAAGCTACTGCCTATGAATTTAGTGCTCTTCGTTTTCGCAATAGGGGGATTGATACTCGTTATGATCAATTGGGATTTAACGGTTTTTTACTGAATGATCTTGGAACTGGGATGATTCCTTATAATTTATTATCGGGCCAAACTCAAATTACTAAATATGCAAATCCCAAATTTTCTTATCCGGTGCAAGCCTTTGATTTTGGTTCAGCTGGTAATAATCAGTGGATAGATTGCAATCCTGAATCTTACCGAAAAGGTCTTGTTATCAATTACTCCTTAAGTAATAGATCCTATCGAAATCGTTTTGGTATACATTATGCAGGTAGAGTTTTTTCAGACAAAATTAACTTGATTGTTGGAGGAAATAGAAGATGGGCACAGGAAGGCGTTTTTCCGGGTACTTTTTATGATGCTTATGGATTATACCTTGGGCTCTCCAGAAGGTTCGGACAAAATTCGAAATTAAGCTTTGTTTGCTTTTATTCACCAGTCACACGAGGCAAATCAGCTCCAGTACTTGATGAGGTTGTTGAGCTGAGAGGAGATAATTTATATAATCCATACTGGGGATATCAGGAAGGTAAAAAGAGAAACTCCAGGGTGTCATCCACATCCGTTCCAGCTTTTCTCTTGAACTATAATTTAAAATATTCAAAAAATTCTTCTCATGCTTTTGGATTTATGTTTTCAAAAGGGAAAAGATCAAATTCAAATTTAGATTGGTATAATGTTTCAGATCCTCGGCCTGATTATTACCAATATTTGCCTTCCGCTGCCGATAATGATGTTGAAAAATCTTTAATTGAAAATGCTTGGAAGAGTGACATTTCAGTGTATCAAATCAATTGGAATAAATTTTATCAAACAAATTATCAAAATTATGAATGGGTAAAAAATATAAATGGATCAACAGACTCATTGTATGGAAGGCGCTCGCTTTATGCGTTGTCGGATAGTCATTTTGATCCTTTAGATATCGAAATTTTTGAAAGTACTTCATTTAAATTAAAGCATAATCAATTTGTTGAACTCTTAGGAAGATTTGAATTTTCAAATACTAAGTATTATCAAAAGTTAAATGATTTACTTGGCGGTGATTATTTTATAGATTATGGAAAATTCGTAACTTCTAATTATAATAAAAATCCAAATATCCAAAATGTAAATCATATTGTTAGGGTAGGCGATGTTTATGCATTTGATTATTCAATACACTCAACTAAATTTAGTCTTCAGCAAGCCTATTCTGCAAAATTTAGAAAAATTGACTTTAATTTAGGATTGCAGGAAGAAATTGTATGGATTAATCTGTTTAGAAATTATCAGAACCTAATTTTCATCAATTCCAATCCACAAGTTATAAATAACGGACAAAACGGATTGAATGGTAAATTTAATCTTGGGGCAAAATCAAATATTGTTTATAAACGAAATGGTAGAAATTATTTTGAACTTGGCACAGCTTTGCATAGAATTAATCCAAGTTCTGATCAGATCTATATTAATCCTGCGTGGCGATATGATATACTTCCGGTTAATGATCAAACCCAAATTGGTAAAATAGATCTATCCTATAAGTACAAATCGCCTGAATTTAGATTGGCGCTAACAGGATTTTATTATCAGTTTAATCATCAGATAAAATCCAGAAATTTTTATCTCGATGCAAGTGCAGAAGAACAAATCGGATCTGATTTATTAGATGGGGGATTTGTAAATGGGTTTTATACTGGATTGAATGAGGTTCATCGGGGAATTGAAGCATCAGTATCATGGGATGTTAATTCCGTATTGCAAATTAATGTTGTAGGTCAAAAGGGTGAATATTATTATTCAAGCAGACCGACATATTATTATTATGATCAATTTAGTCCGTCATCTGGTAATAAGATTATTTATCTCCGAAATTTCTATGTTCCTGGCACACCACAATCCGTGTTTTCAGGTTCTGTAAAGTATAGTTTTACAAAAAGTGCATTTGCAACATTAAGCATTAACTATCTTGCCCGCTCGTTTGTTGAAATTAATCCATTGCGGCGAATTTCTGAAGCTGTGGATGGAATAGAGCCAAATTCGCAATTGTTCTCTAAAATTATTAATCAGGAAAAACTACCTTCAGCGTTGCTATTAAATGCAGTTATTTTTAAAAATTTTAACATCTTTAATAAGTTTACTTCCGTTAGTCTAAATATTAATAATCTTCTTAATCGAGAAGACTTAATAAGTGGTGGATTTGAGCAAAGCAGATTTGACTATACCTCGAAAGATGTGGAAAAATTTCCCAATAAATATTTTCATTTGCAGGGCATAAATTTTTTCTTTAATATAAATATTTCTTTAAATTAAAATATACATGAAGTATTATTTATTTACATTGTTAATCATATTTAATTTTAGTCATTGCGTTGATAGAGCATTTGATTCACCACCAATTAAGGAGCTTATCATTCCTTTTGATGCAAATAGTTCAATTGAAAAATTGAAATCCTATTATGTTGCAGGAAAATTTGTTGACATTTCAGATGACATAAAAATTATTGGTATTGTTATAGCAGATGATAAAAGTGGTAATTTTTATAAATCTATTATACTGCAAGATAGTACTGGAGGAATAATCATTAAACTTAACCGGATTGGACTTTTTGCAAGTTACCCCATAGGTTCAAAAGTTGGCATTCAATGTAAAGGATTAACCATAAGTGACTATGGTGGCCTCATTCAAATTGGAAAGGGAACTACTACTTCAAATGGAAAGCAACAATTAGCATTCATTCCAGATCTTGAGATTTCTAAATATATTTATCCGGGACCTAGGAATCAAACAGTTACTCCCAAAAAGATTGGAATTAACACAGTGCGCTCTCAGGACCTTAGTACACTTATTCAACTAGATGATGTTGAATTTGATAGAGCGGATGTAAATAAGACACTTGCTACAGTTGGTGGTTCAAGCTTTCTTGACTTAAATATTTCTGACTGTAATAATTCAAAAATACTGCTACATACAAGTGATTTTGCAGATTTTGCCTCCTATATCACACCTGCAAAGCATGGCTCAATTGTCGCTGTCTTAGGAAAATTTAATACATCCATTCAATTATATTTACGCGATACCAGTGAAATTAATTTTGACCAAATGCCTTGTGGAAACACTGGTGGAAGTTCTGAGAATTTAAGTATAAAGGAATTAAGAGAATTATTTACAGGTACAACAATAAATATTTCAAAAAATTACACAATTCATGGTGTTGTAATTTCAGATAAGGATAATGGTAATATTAATGCGCAAAATTTATTCTTACAGGATGAAACAGCAGGAATTGCTATTCGATTCTCAGTTTCACATAATTATAAATTAGGTCAGGAGATTGAACTTAATATAAGTAATCAAGAATTATCTGAATTCAATGGATTATTGCAAATTAATAATGTCCCACTTTCAAATTCAAAAACTGGCAACTCAGGGATTGTGATTGTTCCTAAAATTGTTGATATTTTAACACTATCCAATAATTTTGAAAATTTTGAAAGCACGTTAATTAGAATAAACAATGTTAATTTAAGTAAATCATCAGATGGAACTTTCGAATTTAATGTTCTTGCCAATGATAAAACAGGCTCTATTAATCTATTTACGAACACTAAAGCTACATTTGCAAAAGAGTTATTTCCTAATAATACAGTCGATTTAGTTGTGATAGCTTCGGAATTCAATGGTAAACAAATATTACTTCGAAATTTGTTAGATATCATTGGAAATGGCGGAAGCGGTAGTATAAAGAAAGAAATTCAATATGTTCGTAATTTATATAATGGTTCCACTACAAATGTGGCTGAAAATATTTATATTCAAGCTACAGTAATTAGTGAAAGAAATGCAATGAATATCACCTCTCAAAACATGGTTGTTCAAGATAGCTCTGGTGGAATTACTATTAGATTCACTTCCAATCACTTTTATAATTTAGGTGATTTGGTTGAAGTCAATCTTAAAGGTTTAGAACTTTCTAAGTTTAATGGACTACTACAATTAAATAATGTAGTTTCAAGCGTTTCAAAATTTATAAGTTCTGGTAATACGCCAACTCCCAAACTGATCACTTCAACTGATGTTGTAAATCATCTCGATCAATACGAAGGGCAACTTGTACTTCTTAGTAATGTGTTAATTTCAAAATCGAGTGGATTAATTTATTCAGGAGCTTGTGTTGTAACTGATAATAGCGGGAGTATTGAATTATTCACAAGAAGTCAAGCAATTTTTGCTAATGATACTATACCAAGCAAGTCAGTCAATTTAACGGCTATTGTTACTCAATTTAACAAACCTCAGTTAATGATAAGAACCCTAGACGATGTAAAGCCTTGATAAAAGAGAATAATCTTTCATATTTTGATTTTGAAAAATTACGACTAGTACAATCGGATGACTTGATGAAGGTGTCAACCGATTCAAGGATTTTGGCAGCGGTCGCATCTCAAAGTAAAGCGCGAAATGTATTAGATATTGGTTGCGGAATTGGAATTATAGGTTTTCTTATAGGTGCAACTGATCCGAATTTATTTGTTGTTGGAATCGACATTTCAGAAAATGCGATTGATCTCGCAAATTATTCCTTGAAATTAAATCCAAAAATTAAAAACGTCAAATTTTTGAATGTTGCATTGGAATTATATAAGCCAGATGAAAATTTTGATCTAATTGTATCAAATCCTCCGTACTTCATACGACAACTCACTTCGTTTCGGGAACATAAAAATACCGAAAGGCATACGACGTCTCATTTTTTAAGAAATTTTAGCATTTTCTGTAGCAAAAATTTAAGTGAAGATGGAAAGATCATGCTTGTTTTGCCTGAATTTATGGAGCAAACTTGGTCATTTCAAATGGCGATAAGAGGATTCTCACTTTGTGAATTATTGGAAATAAAGAATAAATCAAAGATGCCTACTTCATTGGTTATTTGTACTTATCGAAAGAATTTTGACTGTTTAAAACGAAGTAAAATAAGTATAAAACATCATGACGAAAAAAATACTTTTGAATTTCTAAACCTAATAAAGGGTTTTTAGGCGATATTTTTATTTAGAATTCTATACAATGCTACTGGCAAATTCTATCTTAATTTAAGTTTACGGGTTAGGTTTAATACATACTTGCCGATTATATCAAATTCTATATTTACAAGATCACCTACTTTTAACAAGTTAAAAGTAGTATTTTTATACGTGTATGGAATAATGCATACTTTAACACATTTCTTATCAATATCTGCTATGGTTAGGCTTACACCATTAATACAGATAGATCCTTGGGGAATTACTAAATAGGAAAAACGAGATTTAATTTGAATTGTAAACTCATAACTGCCTTTTAAATTTTGTTTAGCTTTTATTTTTCCTACAAGGTCCACATGTCCTTGTACTATATGACCTGATAATAGAGTATTTAATGAAAGGGCTCTTTCGAGATTGACTTTGTCACCAATTTTAAGATCCCCCAAATTTGTTTTTTTAAGTGTTTCCTTTATGATATTGACAGAATGAGTTGTTTTTGAGCGATGGGTAATCGTTAGACATACACCATTGTGTGCCAAGCTTTCATCTACACTTAAAAATTTACTAATGGTTGATCTAAATGTCATTGAGATGGTTGATCCTTCATTTTTTACAGATACTACTGTCCCGATTGATTTTACAATTCCTGTAAACATGTTACTTTCCTGAAATTAATTCAATGAAACCTGTTATTGTCTTTATGTTATTTGTTTTGGCGTCCATTAATTTACACGTGTAATAATATGTCCCATCGTTTAATAATTCACCATGCCGATTTTTTCCTTCCCAATTAATTTGAGGGTCGTTTGTTCTAAAAACTTCATTTCCCCATTTATTTATTATAATAAATTCAACGGTTGCTATTTGCCTATTTTTAATTGGTGTAAAATAGTCATTTTTTGAATCACCATTTGGCGTAAATGTATTAGGCAAAATATACTCCGGACATTGACTTAAACACGATGGTGATGTAATGCAAGTTAAATTATTCTTATTAAAAGATTCAATTAAGTAGCAGTTATTTAATTTCTCATTTCCAATTAGCTCATACTCATACTTTTTCTTATCTGCCATGGAAATAATTTTGGATAGTTTGCCATCAATCTTTTCATATATATTTAAATATAAAATATCATTAGAATTGCAGCTGTCTTCATTAAAGCTAAGTCGAAGAAATAATTTATTGTCGTTGTTATTTAATTCACATGGTCCTAGCAGTTCTGCAAGCGGACAGCACGGTGGAGTAGAATCAATTACTTTTATACAAAATTCATTTGAAAAATTAATTATTGGAGACCCGATTCTAGTATCAAAATATTTTCCGGAACTTTTTATTTGATAACAATATGATGAATCCATAATAATGTCCCGATCATAAAAATATTTTTGATCGGTTGTGCCAATTGAATCATAAACTAGAGTAGCGTTATTCCTTTTTAAAACATTATAGGTAAGATTCGTCCATGGTGTATTTGTTGTCCAATTTAGAAGTACATTTTTATTAAAGTTAAGAGCAGTTAGATAGATTTGTTCTGCAATTTCTGATTTTAATTTTACCTTGTTGGCAGATTCTAACTCAATATAGTAGGAGAATTTATTCTGTAAAGTATTCTGAGTTGTATGTATGAACATTGTATCTAAAATGGAAGTAAAATTATTAAACACTTTTGTGAAACCGTTTAATTCAGTAAAAGCATTATTGCCAATTTTGCAAAATACTTTAACAGTATAGGGAGGAAGCAGGTTTAAAGTGTCAAATATTGGCATAAAGGGTTTTTGATATCGAATAAATACTTCTCCATCAGAAATGGATGTTTTATCGATACTTACGTTAATAAGAAAAGGTTCATTAGTAAGTATCTTTG
>WBZT01002023.1_pt1 | contig 14425 bp, 20 predicted proteins | sample 5204241 | NCBI WGS metagenome assembly WBZT01 (sample SAMN12344358, study PRJNA552823) | activated sludge metagenome | biome: Activated sludge suspended growth; feature: Nitrification reactor; material: Wastewater; isolation source: activated sludge from nitrification reactor of wastewater... | reverse complement strand
CAGTTCGAGGCGCGGGACCGGGCGCATCTGCATGACGCTGCCTTCCATCTTCATTTCGTGGATTTCGGTGACGCCGGCGACCGGGGTGGTGGCGCCGACCAGTACCGCCCCCGACTGGCTGGTGATTTCCAGGAAGGCACCGGTTGCCATCTGGCCGCTGACCGTGCCGCGCACCCAGGGATTGCGGATGTCGACGTCGGCCGCAAAGAGCGCCGTCGAAGCGAGGCTCAGCGCGAGCGCCAGTGGTCGCACGGCAAATCTTGTTTTCAAGGACTTCTCCTTCGTCGTTCAGGAATGGTGATCATAGCGGAGTGGCGGCACGCGGTGCTGCGACACGATGCCGCACGCGGCCGGGTCGGTTCGCGCGCGGGATCAGGGCTTGATGCTCCACTTGCCCTGCGCATCCTCGATCCACCAGCCGGAGTGGAACTGTTCCTTCCAGCGCCTTACCTGGGCGGCGCGCACCGCCGGTTCCCAGGCCTGGCCGCCGTGCGCTTCGGCGATGGCGTAGATCAGCGAATTGCGGTCCGGGTTCTCGTTGTCGATGAGCTTCTCGGCGATCTGTCTTTGCGCCAGCGTCAGGTGGCTGTCGTCGCGTATCCGGACCATGCCGTCGTAAGCGAGCCCGATGATTCCCGCGTCGTAGAAGCGGACCAGTCGCGAACTGCGCTGGGCCAGACTGTGTTTGACGATCACCACCGGCGGCGTGCCGATGTCGAGGTTGATCTGCTCCGCGTTCGGTGCGGGCGGCGCGGCGCTCGCCGTGCCGCAGAGCAGGGCGAGCAACAACAGGAGACGCTTCATGGCAGTTCTTCGGGGGTCATTTGCCGGCGAGCAGGAGCTTCAGATCGCCGGCGATCTGCTCGGGTGTTTCGCCGTGACGGAGGTAAAGGCGCAGCCGGCCCCGCGGATCGAAGGCGAAGCTGCCCGTCGAGTGATCAATGCTGTAGCTGCCGGGTGTCGCTCCCGGCTGCTTCGCGTAGAACACCTTGAACTCGCGGGCGACTGCTGCAGTGCCGGCCTCGTCGCCGCGCAGGCCGACGAAGCTCGAATGAAAGGCGCGGACGTATTCGCTGAGCACCGGCGCCGTATCGCGCGCCGGATCGAGGGTGACGAAGATCACCTGCACACGGCTGGCGTCATCGCCGAGGCGCCGGAGAACCTCGCGCATCGAGGACAGCGTCGTCGGGCAGACATCGGGGCACTGCGTGTAGCCGAAGAAGACGACCACCACCTTGCCCTGAAAATCGGCCAGGCTGCGGCTTTGCCCCTGCGGATCGCTGAGGGTGAAGCCCTTGCCCCAGTCGACGCCGGAGATGTCGGCCGATTGGAAGCCGGCTGGCTGCGAACAGGCGGAAAGCAGCAGCGCAAGGCACAGAAGCAGCGTCGGGAGGGTTTTCATCGATGGGTTTTGTCGTGGTTCTTGATCGGCAGCATCGGCAGCGGGCGGGAGAGATCAGGCGGCCAGTGCGCCGCTTGTTCACCGCCATTGTCGGCACGCCCGCAAATCGTGGCCTTGATGCAGGTTAACCATTGTCGCTCATTCGCGGGCGCTTGCGGCGGATCGGCGCGATTTCCGCGCTGGAAGCGGTCGCCGTGCCGGGAGGGGAGGGGCCGATTGCCGCGCAGTGGCTGGCAAACGGCGGCGGCGCGCGGTACAGTACCGCAGGCGAAGGCTATGCGCATGAGGCACCGGCGTGGCGGGCGGCCGGTTTCCGCAGACGACTTTCCGGAGGCAAGCAAGACATGCAGCAGCTTGACTGGTATTTCGATTTCATCTCGCCCTACGCCTATCTTGGTCTGATGCGGCTCGGCGAGCTGCCGGATGTCGCGATCACCTACCGGCCGGTGCTCTTTGCCGGTCTGCTGAACCACTGGGAGCAGAAGGGACCGGCCGAGATTCCTCCCAAGCGCGCGTGGACCTATCGTTCCTGCACGTGGACGGCGAGCCGGCAGGGCATTCGCTTCCGTTTCCCGGCCGCACACCCTTTCAACTCGCTGCCCTATCTGCGGCTGGCGATTGCCGCCGGATCGACCGCGGACGCCGTGCACCGGATATTCGAGGCATTGTGGACGACCGCAGCCGATCCTGCGGACCCTTCGCTGATCGTCGAGCTGGCGCGTTCGCTGGCGGTCGATCCGGCGGATGTTTCCCGGCAGCAATTCAAGGATACATTGCGCAGCGCAACCGAGCAGGCCATCGCGCGCGGCGTTTTCGGCGTGCCGACGCTCGACGTGGGCGGCGAACTGTTCTGGGGTGCCGACGCCACCGATTTCGCGCGCGCGTATCTCGCCGATCCGGCAATCCTCACCACCGCCGAGATGCAGCGCGTGGCGAAATTGCCGATCGGCGTTTCGCGCATTCCGGTCTGATGTGCTGGCGGCACGATCCCGCGGCACGAACGGCGGGCCGGGAAAGTGCTCGCGACCATCAACCGCACGCTTGGATCACAAGGAAACGACATGGCCTCCTGGGGTTGTCCCCACGAAATCGACGGCAAGTGCAGCAAATTCGACGCTGCGGTCTGCGACCCCGGAATGAAGGGCTGCGTCCTTGCCGGGCGCTTCTACTTTCTCGGCAGTGACGACAAGAACCGCCGCTTGCGGGCGAAGGAGGAACGGGCGGCGGACGACGACGAGCCGCCGGCAGCGGCGAGCGAAACGTGACCCCCTCTACGCCGTGACCGGCCTGACCCGGCTCGCCGCCAGCCTGGCGCGTTCGCGCGCCTGCCCGACATCGTCGCCGTTGGCCAGCGCGACGCCCATGCGGCGCTTGCGGAAGGATTCCGGCTTGCCGAACAGGCGCAGATCGCTGCGTGCTACCGCCAGCGCTTCGGCGATACCCTCGAAAGCGATGCCGGGAGCGTCGATGCCGCCGTAGATCACGGCCGAAGCGCCCGGCTCACGCAGGCGGGTATCGACCGGCAGGCCGAGGATTGCGCGCGCGTGCAGTTCGAACTCCGAGGAACGCTGCGAGCAAAGCGTCACCAGGCCGGTGTCGTGTGGGCGCGGACTGACCTCGGAAAACCAGACCTGGTCGCCCCGGACGAAAAGTTCGACGCCGAAGATGCCGCGTCCTCCGAGGTTGCCGGTGACCGCGGCGGCGATCTCGCGCGCGCGTTGCAGCGCCAGCGGGAGCATCGCCTGCGGCTGCCACGATTCGACGTAATCACCGGCGATCTGGAGGTGGCCGATCGGTTCGCAGAACGTCGTCTGGATGGCGCCGTCGGCCGCGCGGGCGCGCACTGTGAGAAGAGTGATCTCGTAGTCGAAGTCGATCTGTCCTTCGACGATCACGCGCCCCCGATTGACGCGTCCGCCGCTCGCCGCGTACTCCCACGCGGGCTGCACGTCGGCGGCGCCGCGCAGCAGCGACTGCCCCTTGCCGGAAGACGACATCACCGGTTTGACCAGACAGGGGTAGCCGATGCCTTCGTCGATCGCCGTCTGCAGTTCGCCCAGCGAATCGGCGAAGCGGTAGGGCGAGGTGGGCAGGCCAAGCTCCTCGGCTGCCAGGCGGCGGATTCCTTCGCGGTTCATGGTCAATCTTGCCGCGCGTGCGGTCGGGATGACCTCGGCGATCCCGGCGGCCTCGATTTCGAGCAGCGTTTCCGTGGCGATCGCCTCGATTTCGGGAACCACGAGCACGGGCCTTTCCCGCTCGATCAGCGCGCGCAGTGCAGCGCCGTCGGTCATGTCGATCACATGGGCGCGATGCGCGAGCTGCTGGCCGGGGGCGTTGGCGTAACGATCGACGGCGATGACTTCGACGCCGAGGCGCTGCAGCGCGATGATCACTTCCTTGCCGAGTTCGCCGGCGCCGAGCAGCATCACGCGCAAGGCGCTGCGGGACAAGGGGGTTCCGATTTTCATGGCGGGAGCTTTCCGGGAGGGGCGCGCTGCGCGGACAGCGCAATCTATGCGCCGACGGCACCCGCGTCAAGCGTGCTCCACAGGCCCGCGTAACGCTCGCCGGACCGCGGCGACCTGCGCTCAGGCGATCCGGCAGGCTTGCTCGAAACTCAGGCGCGGGCCGCGCGGATGTACGGCGGCGGGGTCGCCGATGCCGAGATTGCAGAGGAAGTTCGCCTGATAGCGCCCGTCCGGGAAAAAAGCGGCGTCGAGCTTGCCGGCGTCGAAGCCCGACATCGGGCCGCAATCGAGGCCCAGCGCTCGCGCCGCGAGAATCAGGTAAGCGCCCTGCAGCGTGCCATTGCGAAAGGCCGTGCTGGCTGCCAGTGCGGCATCGGCAGCGAATGTCGGCCTCGCGTCGTAGCTCGGAAACAGTGTCGGCAGGTGGTCGTAGAAGCGGCGGTCGGTGGCGATGATCACCGTCGCCGGCGCTGCCATCGTCTTCTCGAGGTTGCCCGGCGAGAGCGCCGGGGCGAGCAGCGCCTTGCCTGCCGACGTGGTGACGAATACCAGCCGGGCCGGCTGGCAGTTCATCGAAGTGGGACCCCATTTCATCAGGTCGTAGAGGCGGCGCAGGGTCGCCTCGGGGATCGGCTCGGGGGCAAAAGCGTTGTGCGTTCGCGCCGCGACGAAGAGCTGGTCGAGGGCTTCGCTGTTCAGGGCAGGCATCCGTTTTCCTTTGCGGGAAGGCCGCGGTCGCTGGCCGGGGTGCTCAAAGCTGCTTGTGGCTGCCGTCGCACAGCGGGCTACTGGCGCTGTGCTTGCAGCCGCAGAAATAGACGGTCGTCGATTCTTCGGCCTGGTACTGCTTGGGCGAGAAGGCGCTGCCCTTGTGGCTGCCGTCACAGAAGGGCTGCGTCTTGCTGTTGCCACAAGCGCACCACCAGTAACTCTTGCCGGCTTCCACTTCGACGGCGTAGGGCGATTTCTGGGCGACGCGGGGTTCGGTCATGGAGATCTCCTGGTTGCTGTGCGGGGTTATCGTTGCTGGTCTTATTGTTTCACCGCCTCGACGGCAATGATCAGGGTGACGTCGTCGCTGACGTGCGGCGCGTACTTGCCGGCGTTGAATTCGGAGCGCTTGATGCGGGCGGTTGCGTTGGCGCCAAGGGCATCCTTTTTGAGGATCGGGTGCGGCATCACCTGGAACGAGCCGAGTGTCAGGGTCACCGGCCGGGTGACCCCCTTGATGGTCAGATTGCCTTCGACTTCCACCGGCTGGTCGCCCTTGAACTTTACGGCGGTGGATTTGTAGGTGATGGTCGGGTATTTCGCCGTGTCGAAGAAGTCTTCCGCCTGCAAATGCTCGTTGAACAGCGGATAGCCGGTATCGATCGAGGTGGCGTCGATCGTGATGTCCACCGAGCCGGTGCGGGCGGCACGATCGAAGACGATCTTGCCGGAAGTCTTGTCGAAGCGCTGGATCTGGTTGGAATAGCCGAAATGGTTGTACTCGAAGCGCGGGTAGGTGTGGCCCGGATCGACGACGAAGGTTTCGGGAGCGGCAAAGGCGGGCAGGGCGAACAGGGTGCCGAGAGTGATCAGGCTGAGTTTTTTCATGGGAGGCTTCCTTGAGGTGGTGGGATCGGATGCTTACTTGCGGGTTGCCGCGGCAGCGGCGACGATGTGGAACTTGATCTGCACTTCGTTGGCGACCGTGGCGACGTCGGCCCAGACGCCGTCGCCGAGTGCGAAATCGAGGCGCTTGAGAACGAAGCCGCCGTCGAATATGCCGTTGCTGCCTTCCTGGCGGAAGGTGAAGGGCGCGGTGATGTCCTGCGTCCGCCCCTTGATCGTCAGTTTGCCGGCGAGTTCGAACTTGTCACCACCGAGCGGGCGAACCGCTGAGGAAACGAAAGTGGCGGTGGGGAACATCTTGAGGTTGAACCACGGCTTGCCGACGACCTCTTCGTTGGCGTCCCGGGAACCGGCGTCTATGCTCGCCAGGTCGAGGTCGAGCCTGGCGCTGGCGGCAGTCGGTCTGGCCGGGTCGAAGGACAGACTGCCGCCGAACTTCCTGAAGCTGCCGTCGATGGGCACTCCCATCTGTTTCGAAACGAAGGTCAGGCGGCTCTTGTCGGCCTGGAACTGGCTGTATTCGACCGCACCGAGGTCGCCGGCGGCGACCACGGCGAGCGTGGCAAGGAGGATGCGAATGGTGCTCATGTCATTTTCCTGGCGAATGATCAATGCTTGCTGGCGTGGAATGGCAGCATCCGCGAAAGCACGTCGTCGCGGTCGAAGAGATGATGCTTGAGTGCCGCGGCGACGTGGGCGACGACCAATCCGGCCAGCGTGAAGTTGAGGCCGCTGTGCACGACTTCCAGCAGCTCGCCGAGTTCCTTGTCCTTCGGCAACAGGTCGGGCAGCGGCAGGACTCCGAAATACACGGTCTGGAAGCCCTTGGCCGAACTCATCAGCCAGCCGGAAAGCGGAATCGCGATCATCAGCAGGTAGAGCAGGTGATGCAGGCCGTGGGCTGCCGCTTGCTGCCAGGCCGGCATGCCGGCCGGCAGGAGCGGCGGCGGGTGGCCGACGCGCCAGGCGAGACGCAGCAGCACCAGCAGAAAAGCGGTGATCCCGGCCCATTTGTGCCACGAATAGATTTTCAGTTTCTGCGGCGACAGCGGCAGATCGCTCATGTAGAGACCGACGCAGAACAGGCCGGTCAGCAGCAGGGCCATCAGCCAGTGCAGCGCGATGGCGGTACGGGTGTAACGGGTTTCCAACAGGGCACCTCCTTATTGCGGGTTGTCGTTGGCTGGCCAGAACGCGTAGCTGTCCATCGCCAGCACCACCGAATCGATGCCGTGATACAGGCGCTCGGGCCGGTAGCCGACGCCGGCCGCGCCGAGGGCGACGTACAGCGGCAGCAGATGCTCTTCGCTTGGATGCGCGCGGACCGCCTGCGGCGCTCGCTCGCGGTAGGCGAGGAGGGCGTTCTCGTTGCCTGCGGCAAGCTCCTGCCACATCCAGTCGGCGAACTCCGCGACGTAAGCCGGGGTGCCACCACCCTGGCTGAAGGATAAGTGGAAATCGCCGAGATTGTGGGTGAGGTTGCCGGAAGCGAGCAACAGCACACCATCGGCGAGCAGCGGGCCGAGCGCGCGCCCGAGCCGCAGGTGATGAGCGGGGCCGAGACCGTTCTGCAGCGACAGCGCCACCACCGGGATGTCGGCCTGCGGGTACATCAGGCTGAGCGGCGTCCAGGCACCGTGGTCTAGTCCGCGTTCATCGTTGCGTTCGGCTGCGAAGCCGGCGTCGCGCAGAATCTTCTCGACCTGGTCGGCGACTGCCCGGTGCGAACGTGCCGGATAGCGGACCCGATACAGCTCCGGCGGGAAGCCGTAGAAGTCGTGAATCGTCGCGAACTCGGGCGCTGCGCCGATCGTCGGCACTCGCGTCTCCCAATGCGCGCTGACGACGACGATGGCGCGTGGTCGCGGCAGATCGCCGGCCGCCCTGGCCAGCGCGGCGCCGGCAGGTCCCGGCTGCAGCAGCATGGTCGGGGCGCCGTGGGCGACGAAGAGGGCGGGCAAGGGTATCGGGGAGTGGGCAGGAGCCGCAGGGCTTGGCAGTTGCATCGTGCTTGGTCTTCTATCGTGGGTCGATGGTTCCCGGACCGAAAAGTACCGGTTCGTTTGCGATGGCCGAACTATAGTTGACTTATTCGCTCGAACATAGTGCACAATCGGCAATTGTTTGTTGCCATTTCAGCAACGGAAGGGGCCAAATGGATCGCCTCGATAACATGCGCATCTATCTGCGAGTGGCGGAGCTCGGCAGTTTCGCCGCCGTCGCGAGGCAGATGAACCTGGCGCGATCGGTGGTCACGCGTCAGGTGGCGGCGCTGGAAGCGCATCTCGGGGTGAAGCTGATTGCCCGCAGCACGCGCAGTCTGACGCTCACCTCGGCCGGCACCGTCTATCTCGAACGCTGCCGAGAGATTCTCAAGCTCGTGGACGCCGCCGAGAGCGGGCTTGCCGACGAACGCCAGGACCCGCGCGGTCCGATCCGCCTGAGCGTGCCGCTGAGCTTCGGTTTGCGCCATCTGGCGCCGCTGCTGATGGATTTCAGTGTCGCCTATCCCGAGGTCACCATCGAGATCGACTTCACAGACCGTCGCGTCAAGCTCGTCGAGGAGAGCCTGGATCTGGCGGTTCGCATCACCAGTCGCCTGGCGCCGCTTGACGTGGCTCGACGGATCGGCAGCAGCCGTCTGCTCGCGGTCGCGTCGCCGGAGTACCTGCGTCGTCGCGGCGAGCCCGGCCATCCCGGCGATCTGACCCGGCACGAGTGTCTGATCTACCAGCCGGCACAGCAGGACGGCTGGCCGTTCCTGGTGGACGGCGTCACCGAAGTCATTCCGGTACGTGGCCGCATGCGCGCCAACAACGGCGACATCCTGCTCGACGCGGCGATTCGCGGCCTCGGCATCACCGTCCAGCCGAGCTTCCTGAGCGCTGCCGCGGTCGCTGCCGGCCTGGTGCGCCCGATCCTCTGCGATTATCCGATGCCCGAGCTCGGCATCTACGCGCTACTGCCCGACAATCGCTACGTGCCGCAGCGGGTACGGATGCTGATCGACTACCTGGCCGAGCGTCTCGATTCCCGGCTGGCGCCGGAGACCGCCTGACGAAGCGCGCGCGCTTCGCCCCGGCTCACATCAGCCCGCGCGCCGTCGCCAGGAAATAGCCGACGACGCACGAGGTGCCGACGCCGATCAGACCGGGCATGATGAAGCTGTGGTTGATCAGGTATTTGCCGATATGGGTCGTTCCCGAGCGGTCGAACTGGATGGCGGCCAGGTCGCTCGGGTAGGTCGGCAGGATGTAGTAGCCGTAGCAGGCAGCGGCAAAGGCGACGACATAGCCGGGAGCGACGCCGATCGACAGCGCCACGGGAACCATCGCGCTGATCGCTGCCGCCTGCGAATTGACGAACTTGGAAACGATCAGCAAGGCGAGGGCGTAGGTCCAGGGCTGCGTCTGCACGAGGTCGGCGAGACTTTCCTTGATCACCGGGAGGTTGGCCTCGAACACCGAGTCGGCCATCCAGGCGACCCCAAACACGGCCACCACCGCGATCATGCCGGCGCGAAAGACCTCGGTCTTGCCGATCGTCGCCGGGTTGGTGCTGGTGAAAATGATGATGAAGGCGCCGGCCATCATCATGAACATCTGGATGGTCAGCACCATCGACACCGGTTTTCCGCCGAACTGCGGGCGCAGGCCCTCGAAAGCGCCGAGGAACGCCACCACGGCGATGGCGCCGACGAAGATCCACATCGCCGTCCACTGGCCACGCCCGATCCGCTTGCCGAGCAGCGTCGACGCCTCGCCGTAGACGAACCTGCGGTTTTCGGGGTCGGCGATGAACCTCTGGAAATCCTCGTCCCGGTCGAGGTCCTTGCCGCGGAACCAGCTGAAGATGCCGATCATCAGCACGCCGGCGAGCGTCGACGGAATGGTGACCGAGAGCAGGGTGACGAAGTCGATCACCGGAGCACCGGCCGGTGCCTTGGCGAGAAAGGCGGCCAGCGAAACGACGGCGACCGAAACCGGGCTGGCGATGATTCCCATCTGCGCGCCGATCGAGGAACCGGCCATCGGGCGTTCGGGGCGGATGCCGTTCTTGATCGCGATGTCGTAGATGATCGGCAGCATCGTATATACCACGTGCCCGGTGCCGCAGAGCATGGTCAGGAAGGTGGTGACGAAGGGTGCCAGGATCGACACGTATTTCGGGTTGCGCCGCAGCACCTTTTCTGCCATGAGCAGCAGCACTTCGAGCCCCCCCGACGCCTGCAGGGTCGCCGAGGCGGCGACCACGGCGACGATGGTCAGCATCACGTCGACTGGCGGCTTGCCCGGCGGCACATGGAATACGAAGACGAGCGCGACGACGCCTATCCCACCCAGCAGGCCGAGTGCGACTCCGCCCTTGCGGGCACCGTAAAACAGGCAGGCGAGGATGAGCAGGAGTTCGAGAGTCAGGAGCATGATGGGCCAACCTCTTTCGCGGGTGGAGCGGGAGATGGGTGGTCACGGTCGAGGCGGTGACAGGATGTCGACTGCTCTCGCCCGTGAACCGCAGAAGAAGCAGCATTCTCCACTCATGCCGCGGTCTGCGTGTTGACTCAACGCAAATGGGAGGCTGATGGCCAGCGGAAACGTCGTGGTACGGGAGAACGAGCATGTCCTCCTCCGGTGCCTGCAGACCGAAGCGTTATGGTTTGCTGGCCCCGAGCAGAAGCAGGAAAGGAAGCAGGAACAGGAAAGGGGCCACACAGGAAAGGGGCCAGGCTCATTTTTCACGCATCCTATTCCACAGGCTTTCGGGGACGGCCACGCGGCCGGACTTCGCATCTTCGCCCCGTCGCTTTCTCTATGGTGTCGAGAAAGCGCGAATTCCCCAACGGCTGCCCTTGGCTGAGTGCCAAGCGGATATCGTCGATCGCCGCAGCGTCCAGTTCGGACCGGAAGAAGTCCCGATAGGTCGCCAGCCTATCCTCCTCGTTCTTACCCAAACCCAAGTAGGCCTCGTGGCGCGTCAGTAACGCATTAGGCTGACCAAGGCCGTTCGCCCGGTAACTGCTCCAGCGATAGTGGGCTGGATCGTCGACCATCGCCGCCCTGACCGGGTTCAGCTCGATATAGCGTTGGCAGAGCAGCAGATAGCCGTCGGCCTGCACCAGCGACGACTTGTAGCGACTGTCCCACAGCGTGCCGGTGCGCCGATAGGTTCTGTTGATATGCTGCACATAGCGTCTGCCTAGCGAAATGATCAAACGAGACACCGCGCCGGTGTCCGGCGGCGTCAGCAACAGATGGACATGGTTGGTCATCTGAACATACGCGTGTAACTGGCAACCGGTATTCTTGATCGCCTCGCCCAACCATTCCCGATAAGCGAGGTAGTCTTCCTCGGCGAAGAAGCAAGCATCGCGGTTATGACCCCTCTGAACAATGTGCAGAGGCAAACCGGGCAGGTGAATTCGTGGGCGGCGGGGCATGATTGCGAAGTATGGTTGATAAATGAGCCTGGCCCCTTTTTCTCTTTCTTTTTCGCGAATTCATGGTTGCCACGGATTGACGATGTGCAGACCACAGCCCTCGAAATCATCGACGTTGCGCGTGGCAAGATGGCCGCCCCTGGACTGCGCCATGGCGGCGATTTGCGCATCGAACTGCGAAATTGGGCGGCCCGTCCGTTTCCGCTCCGCAGCGATTCGTGCGTAGGCGGCGGCTGCCTCGCTGTCGAAAGACAGCACGCGCCCAACAAAGTCCTCCTCGAAAAGCGTCGACACAGCTTCTTCCAACTGGTGGCGGCGTTGCCCGGCGGGAAGCAGTTTGACACCATAGAGCATTTCTGCCTGCGTCACCGTGGTCGTGAAGAGCGTGTTCAGGGGCTGGCTGGCGGTCCAGCGCACGACGGCCGGTTCCGGTACGGCGCGCAGCAACTCGGAGAGCACATTGGTGTCGAGAACGATCATGGCAGACTCAAGCAAGCATGGGCGGTTCGCGCATGCTTTCACGCTCGGGCTGCGGCAGTTCGACATCACCCAGCGACGCGAACCGGGCTCGAATGCGCTGCACCAGGTTCTCGCCGCCGGCTTCATCCTTGCCGAGTGCGGCGCGCAGGATGGTGCGGGCCTCGTCTTCCATGGAGCGCCCATGGCTAGCCGCGCGCACGCGCAGCCTGGCCTTGATCGAGTCTTCGAGGTTGCGGATAGTAATGCTGGCCATGTGGGTCTCCGGGTGTCAGCTTTGATTGCATTGTAATCAGTGATTGCATTGAGATCAAGCGGTGCTCGCCATTAGTTCATCCGCGGCAGCAGAAAAGGGGCAAGGCCCGCTTTGCTGTTCTTCAGCCCCAAAGATCCGCTAGCCGCGGGCCCACCATACCCGGTCACTCGCCTGGGCCGCGGACAGTCGCTCGCGAACGGTGCGAAAGGCAGTTTTTGCCGCGTACGCCAAGGCGGGGGGGCTGACGGTGGCTGCGCGAATCACTGGCGGGATGCGGCGAATCGACTGATTGACTTGCACCGAAATGCGCTTACACGTGACGTACCTTATTTATCAGCAGGGCGTACGTCGTGCAACTCACAGGCACTCAGTTACGCAGCCAGCTCTACCAGGTGTTGAACGGCATCGCGTAGAGCGTCACTGCGTGCTGCTGCGACAACAGCCAGGCGCTCGCCAGGCCGGAAATCCCCGTGCCGACGACCGCGATGCGTTGTGCAGGCTGTACTTGAGGCATCCTCGGCTTCTCCGGGTTCAAGCGTTCTTGCCGCGGATCTCGGCGTAGGCGGAATGATTGTGAATCGATTCGAAGTTCTCGGACTTGACCGTCCATTGGGCAATGCGCGGTTCCCTCATCAGGCGTAGCGCGATGTCGCGCACCAGGTCCTCGACGAACTTCGGATTGTCGTAGGCACGCTCGGTCACCCACTTCTCGTCCGGCCGCTTGAGCAATCCGAAGACCTCGCACGACGCCTCCTCCTCGGCCAGTCGCACCAGTTCGTCGGGCGTCATGCCGGAACGCAGCTTGGCGACGATCGTGATATGCGAACGTTGGTTGTGCGCGCCGTAGTCGCTGATCTCCTTCGAGCAGGGACAGAGGCTGGTCACCGGCGCCACGATTTCGAGCGTAGTTTCGGCGGCCTGCCCTGCGCGCTTGCCGATGATCATGCGTACGTCGTAGTCGAGCAGGCTCTCGACGGTTGATACCGGCGCCGCCTTGCGGATGAAATACGGAAAAGCGAGTTCGATCTCGCCGCTGCCGGCGTCGAGGCGCGAGAGCATGTCCTCGAACATGTGCCGCAGACGATCGATGTTCAAGGGCGCCCGCCGCTGTTCGAGGATCTCGACGAAGCGCGACATGCGCGTGCCCTTGACCTCGGGCGGCAACCCGACCGACATGGTCACCTGCGCGACCGTGTGCTGCGCCTTGCCGCCGGCGTCGAGTACGGCGAGCGGGTAGCGCAAGCCCTTTACGCCCACCTTGTGGATCGCCAGTTGACGCTGGTCGGCGCTGGCCTGCACATCGGCCAGTAAGAATCGGTCTGGTGCGTTCATGGCGTGTTATCCGGTGGGGTGATAAGTCGGTACCTGACAACTGCGGGCGAGCAATCCTCACTTGCCGAGAAACTCTTCGATCCTGGCCAGCAATTCGCGGTCGTCCGGCTTGACTCGGCTACCGAAGCTCAGCACCCGCGTACCGCTGCGGTCGATCAGGTATTTGTGGAAATTCCACTGCGGCACCTCTCCGGTCGCCCTGGCAAGCTGTGCGTAGAGGGGGCTGGCGTGCGTGCCGACGACGGTGGTTTTGGCGAACATCGGGAACTGCACGCCGTAAGTCAGCCGGCAGAACTCGGCGATCTCCTGGTTGCTGCCCGGCTCCTGCGCGCCGAAGTCGTTCGACGGGAAGCCGACGACGACCAGTCCTCGATCTTTCAGCCGGGCGTAGAGTTTCTCCAATCCGTCGTACTGCGAGGTGAAGCCGCAGTAGCTGGCCGTGTTCACCACCAACAGAACCTTGCCTTGCCACTGGCAGAGCGATTGCGGCCTTGAATCTTGCAGCGCCGGAAAGCTGTGATTCAGGAGAGGCGCGCAGGACGCCGCCGCCAAGCTGGGCGACGAGGCGAACAGACCGGCAAGCAGTACCACCGCCAAGAGCACGAGAGAGCGCAGGCGCAGGCTCATCGGCGCTTGCCGGTTGCCCACGACAAGACGCACCGAGCGGCGCCGCGGAGCCATCGGCTGCGAGCGCCAAACACGAGCGGATGCCTCGCGTAAGCTCCACAACGCGTTCCGTTCAGCCCGAGAAAGCCAGTCCCGCAGGCTCGGAGCGTTGTCGAAACGACCCATGGTGAGGAGATTCGGCATATGTTGTCCTGGACAACGTAACAAGATTTGGCGAATATAGAGGTACAAATCGTTGCTGTCAAGAAAGTTTCTATGTTTGTGTCCAGGACACAATGGGAGCGAAAAGAGGGAAAAGGGGAAAAGAAGGAAAAGGGGCCTGGCTCGTTTTATTGTTCCGTCTGTCTCTGCGCGGACCCCCAACGCGACTGGCCTCCCACGGTATGCCACCTGCTCGAAATGGCCCCGCTCCGTTACTCGCCTGCGGCGCGGCTCGAACTTCACTACTTGTTCGAAATCGGTCGGATCAAGGCGACCCTGGAAGATCTGTTGACAGAAATCAGTCCGCTGCTCGGTCTTTCCGAATGCCGCCAGCCTTTCGCTGCCGTGGTCGAAAACGCCACGAACCTGACCTGGACCCGAGATGTCTTCGACCGCCTGATCGTCGGGCAGGCGCTGGCGGCAGGCGCGCGCCTGATCAGTCGTGACCCGTTGATCCGCGAGCATTTTGCCGATGCGGTGTGGGCTGAGTAGCACACGCAAGCGATCCATCTTCGCTGTTCTTGCGGTTTCCCTTCCCGGCATGGACATGGATTGCCGGGAGAGCGAAATGAAACTCCCCGAAAATCATGAAAGGCGCGAAGGCC
>WBZT01002022.1_pt1 | contig 14426 bp, 10 predicted proteins | sample 5204241 | NCBI WGS metagenome assembly WBZT01 (sample SAMN12344358, study PRJNA552823) | activated sludge metagenome | biome: Activated sludge suspended growth; feature: Nitrification reactor; material: Wastewater; isolation source: activated sludge from nitrification reactor of wastewater... | reverse complement strand
CCTTGTCGAACGCTCCCGCCGCCTGCGCCGCAGCGGCCTTCTTCTGCGAGTTCACCGAGAACTCGTCGATGCGCGCGCGCGTGAGCTTCGCCTTCTCGGCGGTGTACTGGGCCAGCTCGATCATGTGGCAGTCGTTGAACGAGCACCACAGGCCGTCGTAGATGACGCCGTCGCGCAGCTGCGTGTCGCCGAGCTTGGTGCCGAGCCGCGCGCTGAACATGTAGTGCGGCGCCGTGCTCATGCTCTCCTGCCCGCCCGCCGCGACGCATTCGGCGTCGCCGGCCTTGATCGCCTGCGCGGCGAGCATCACGGCCTTGAGGCCCGAGCCGCACACCTTGTTGATCGTCATCGCGCCGACGACGGGATCGATGCCCGCCTTGATCTGCGCCTGCCGCGCCGGCGCCTGGCCCTGACCGGCCTGCACGACGTGGCCCATGATGACCTCGTCCACGTCCTTGCCCGTGATGCCGGCGCGCACGAGCGCTTCCTTGAGCGCGATTGCACCGAGATCCGAAGCCTTGAGCGAGCCGAGCGAACCGAGGAACTTGCCGATGGGCGTGCGGGCCGCGCCCACGATGAAGACGCCGGGAGTGCTGGACATGCGGATCCTCTCGTGCGAAGGCGGACCGCGATCGCGGTCCGGGGTGCGCCTGTGCGAGCAGGGGCGGAAGTCGCGGCGCATTCTACACACGCGGCTCCCGGCGAGCGACAGCGGCGAGGTGGCGCCGACACGGCGCTGCGGCGGCGCTCGTGCGGCGCGCGATCGACCTCGCGTCCGTGCGAACCGGATCGCGCGGGCGCGAGGTCGCGGGCGCTCAGCCGATCGTCGGGATCGGATAGCTCTCGGCGCCGGCGGCCGGGGCCGCGCCGGAGCCCGCGCGCGCCTCGGCGAGCCAGGCGCGCAGCTGCTCGCGATCGGCCGGATCGCCGATCGGACCGACCATGATGCGCCGCCGCGGGCCGGCGCGCAGCACCAGCATGCCCATCGGCGCGTCCTGCACCTCGGCGATCTCGGCCCACGCGAGCTTCTGCCGCTTCGCGAACGGCCCGACCTTCGCCGCGAACTCCACCTGCTCCGAGTCCCAGCGCAGGTACGGCGTGCCGAAGAGCAGCAGCGCGAGGAAGCTCATCGCCATCACGCCGCCGAACGTCCACATCGTCACCCACACGCCGAGGAAGATCAGCACCGGCACCGGCGTGCTGCTGGGCAGGTCGGGGCGCGAGTGCGGCAGCCAGTCGAGCGAGACGTGCGGTGCGATCAGCGGAACCAGCCCCTTGATCAGCGCGCCGCCGGCGAACCACTCGCCCGCGGCCCAGCCGCACAGCCAGAACGAAAGGAACGCGGCGGGCACCAGCCGGGCGATCAGCGCCGCCGGACCGTCGGTGGGCACGCGCACCTGCCAGCCGCCTTCGACCGATTCGCGTTCGAGCATGTCACCTCCGAAGGACCGAACGACCGGGCGGCGGCGGATCACCGCCGCCGCCCGCAGCATCGGCGCGTTCTCACCACGGCGTGAGCCCGCGTTCTCTCAAAACGCCATCACCTGCCACTGCGTGACGAACTGCGTGCCGTCGCTCGCGCGGTCCTTCGTGAGCTTCGCGAGCCCGAGCTTCACGTTCCAGCGATGGCCGTTGCCCCAGTACGCGAGGCCGCCCTGCAGGCGCGTCTCGTCGGCGCGGCTCGCGAGCTCGTAGTCGCGCGAGGCGTACTGCACGAACGGCGTGACCTTCCACGCGTGCGCGTAGTACCCGGCCTCGACCAGCAGGCAGTCCTGTCGCGGCAGCGACGCGAACGTCGTCCCGCCGTCCCAGCGCAGGAAGTCCGCCTGCAGCGTCACGCCGTCGCCCTTCGCCACCGGCCAGTCGACGAACGCGTCGGTGCTCCACGCCGCGTAGTCCTTCTGCACGTCGACGCTGCCGCCGAGGGCGACGAGCTTGCGCTTCCCGAGCGTGGTGCCCGTGTAGAACATGCCCGTGTCCGCTTCGAACGGATACACGACGCCGCGCGCGGCGAAGCGGAACGGCGCGCGCGAGTCGGTGCCGCGATTGCCCTGATAGACGCCGGCACGCAGTTCGAGCCTGCGTCCCGCGAGCCAGCCGCGGGCCTGCACGCCGTAGTCGCGGCCGACCTTGGCGTTGATCGTGTCGGACGAGAGGAAGCTGTACGCGCCGTAGTCGACCGCGAGCAGCGAGCCCGCGCTCTGCTGCGAGTTGTGCGACACGGGCACCAGCAGCATGCCCACGTCGACCTTGAACGACGGGCAGATCGTCTGCGTGAGCGCGAAGTCCTGCAGGACGACGGCGTTCTCGACCTTCTTGCCGGTCGTCTGCCCCTTGCCGAGGTTGGGCACGTCGGTCTCGAAGAAGAACGCCGTGTGCTCGTTGATGCGCCCGCTGCCGATGACGCGCGCGCGACGGAAGAACACGTTCTGCTGCCAGTAGTCCGTGCCGGTGCCCTTCAGTTCCTCGAACTGCGTCTGCGCGAGGAAGCCGATCGTGTACGCGGCCTTGCCGTCCGCCCCGGCGATCGTCCATTGCGCGCGCGACGGCGCGACGAGCACAACGACGAGCAGCGCGGCGAGCGCGGCCGCTCGCGTGAGATGGCGGTTCATGTCGGGATCCCTCCGGTCGTCACTCGGCGCCGATGCCGAGGTAGGTGCGCAGCTTCTCGTCCTCGAACTTCGCTTCCGCCTCGTTCTCGCGGCTCGCCAGCGACACGAGGATGCCCACGACGAAGGCGGCGGTCATCGAGACGATCGCGGGGTTCTTGAGCGGGAACACCGGCGCCTCGTGCTTGAAGACGTCCACCCACACGGTCGGGCCGAGCACGATGAGCGTCACCGCGAGGACCGAGCCCGTGAGGATCGACGCGACGGCTCCGGCGGTGGTGAAGCGCTTCCACACGATCGACATGAACAGCGACGGGAAGTTGGCGCTGCAGGCGACCGCGAACGCGAGGCCCACCATGAACGCCACGTTCTGCTCCTTGAACACGATGCCGAGCAGCACGGCGATGAGTCCGAACACCACCGTCGCGCCGCGCGCGACCGCGACCTGCTCCTGCTCGCTCGCGTGGCCCTTCTTGATCACGCTGACGAAGATGTCGTGCGACAGCGCCGACGCGCCCGCGAGCGTCAGGCCCGCCACGACCGCGAGGATGGTGGCGAACGCGACCGCGGCGATGAAGCCGAGGAACGCCGTGCCGCCGAGGTGCTCGGCGAGCAGCGGCGCGGCCATGTTGCCGCCCTTGTCGAAGTGCGTGATCAACTCGCGCCCCAGTCCGCCCTCACTCAGCCCCGGAAGCAGCGCAGCCGCGCCGAAGCCGACGATCGGGATGATGATGTAGAAATAGCCGATGAAGCCGGTGGCCACGAGCACGCTCTTGCGCGCGGCCTTGGCGTCGGGAACGGTGTAGAAGCGCATCAGGATGTGCGGCAGGCCGAGCACGCCGAACATCAGCGCGAGCCCGAGCGAGATCGCGTCGAGCGGCTTGGTCACGAGGCCGCCCGGCTCGAGCGCCTTCTGCCCGTACTTCTCGGCGACCGCGGCGTAGAGCTGTCCCGGGCTCCACTGGAAGTGCGCGAGCACCATGCCGGTCAGCACGGTGACGCCGATCAGCAGCAAAATCGCCTTGATGATCTGCACCCACGTGGTGGCGATCATGCCGCCGAAGAGCACGTAGCACAGCATCACGATGCCGACGGCGACGACCGCGAATTCGAACGGGATGCCGAACATCAGCCGGATGAGGTTGCCCGCGCCGACCATCTGCGCCGTCGTGTAGACGAGCACGGTGAGGATGCCGCCGATCGCGGCCGCGATGCGCACCGGCGCCTGCTTGAGCCGGAACGCCACGACGTCGGCGAACGTGTACTTGCCGAGGTTCCGCAGCGGCTCGGCGACGAGGAACATGAGCGCGGGCCAGCCCACGAGCCAGCCGGTCGCGTAGATCATGCCGTCGTAGCCCTTGGTCGCCACGAGGCCCGCGATGCCGAGGAACGACGCGGCGCTCATGTAGTCGCCGGCGAGCGCGAGGCCGTTCTGGAAACCGGAGACGCTGCGGCCGGCGGCGTAGTACTCCTTCGCCGAACGCGTGCGGCGCGCCGCCCACCACGTCACGATCAGCGTCAGCGTCACGATGATGAAGAAGAACAGGATCGCGGAACCGGTCGGCTTGCCGAGCGACGACTGCACCGCAGCCGTCGCCGCTCCCGCCGTGGCGGCCGCTGCTCCCGCCGCCGCGGCGGCCGTCGAGTCGAGAATGATCGAGATCACGATGCCTCCCCGGCCGTCAGGCCTTGAACTCGTCGCGGAGCTTGCGGACGTCGGCGTCGTGCGAGCCGTTCGCCCACGCCACGTAGATCGCGGTCAGCAGCCACGCCAGCAGGATCACGCCGATGCCGAGCGGGATGCCCAGCGTCGTGACCTCGCCGACCCTCTTCGCCATCGCCGGCTTGTCGTACGCGATCAGCAGGATGAAGCCGTAGTAGACGACGAACAGCAGCACCGTGAGCACGATCGACACGGTCCACTTCCGTCGGACGAGCGAACGGAATCCCTCCGACTGGAGCAGTTCGTGGGTGTTCTTCGCCATGGCGTTCTCCTTCCCGCGGCGCGATCGCGCCGCGTCTAGGCCAGGTCCTTCAGCGTCCGGGCGCCGAGCTTCGATCGCAGCACGAGGAACAGTTCCGCCGTGGCGATCGCGTCGCTGAGCGCGTGGTGGTTCGCGTGACCGGGTAGTCCGAGGTCCTCCCTCGCCTCGGGTAGTGCGGTTCGGGGTGGCGTGGGATGCGGTTGCCATCGTTGCCGGCGGTGCGCCAGCTCGATCACGAGCTGCACCGTGTCGACGACGCGCGGCTTCGGCCACTCGAGCGCGTGCTCGCGGTAGAGCCGGCGCAGGAAGCCCGTGTCGAGCGGCGCGAAGTGGACGACGAGCATCGCGGCCTCGCGCAGCCGGCGGTCGATCGCGTCGAGCACGTCGGCGACCGGTGGCGCACCCGCGAGCTCCGCGGGCAGGATGTGGTGCGCGCGGATGCCGTCCTCCGGAATGCGCGTGCCCTCGGGTGGCCGCACGAGCGTGTACCAGCGCTCGCCGTAGTGGATCGCGCCATCGACGATCGGCACCATGCCCACCGAGAGGATCACGTCGCGCTTCGCGTCGAGCCCCGACGTCTCGAGGTCGAGCACCCAGCCGCGGACGCGGTCCCACGGCGGCGACGGCTTCGCGAAGATCACGTGCCCGCCAGCCGCTCGGTCGCGTAGCGCAGCCGGATCGCCGACTGCGTCTCGCGCACCGCGAGGAAGACCGCCTTCAGGTGCTGGCGCTCGAGCGCCGACAGCCGGTCGAGCGACGTCACCGCGTCGAGCGGCCGCGCCTCGCGGCGCGCGCGCAGCTGGTCGTCGAGCCGCAGGCGCAGCAGGAAGCGGAACGCCTCCGCGAGGTTCGCGGCGCCCTCGCGGCTGAGCGTGCCCGCGTCGGCCGCGGCGGTGAGCCGCGCGAGCGTCGGCCGTGCGTCGGAGCCGCCCGCGAGCGCGAGCAGCCGCGCGAGCGCGACGATCGGCTGCAGCCCGCCCTTCTTGAGGTCGACGCCGCCGTCCTCGAGCTTGATCGTGCGGAACGCGCCGAGCGGCGGCTCGAAGCCGATCGCGTTGCGCGCGAGCTGCGCGAGGAAGACCTGCTCGCCGCTCGCGCGGTGCAGCAGGCGCTGCAGCGGATCGAGCGAGAGCGTGCCGTGCACGACGCGATAATCGAAGAACAGCGACGCGTCGAGCAGCGCCTTCGGCTCGGGCGTCTCGATCCAGCCGCGGAAGATCCGCTCCCATTCCTCGAGCGGCCGGCACCAGTGGGTCGCCATATAGCCGCCCGGGCAGCTCGGGACGCCCGCGTCGACGAGGCCGCGCACCACGCGTTCGGCGAGCGACGCGAAGTACGCCGGCGCCGTCCCGCCCGCGGCGCCATAGACGAGCGCGTTGTCCTGGTCGGTGAGCAGCGTCTGCTCGAGCCGGCCCTCGGAGCCGAGCACGATCCACGCGTAGGGCGACGGCGGCGGACCGAGCGCCGCCTCGGCCTCGGCGAGCAGCCCGCCGACGAGCGCGTCGTTGAGCCGCGCCACGACGCGCCCGATCTGCACCGCCTCGAGCCCCGTCGCGGCGAGCGACTCGACGATGCGCGTCAGCTCGGCCGCGTAACCCGCGCGCTTCGCGGCCTCGCCGCTCACGCGCTTGAGCACGTGCAGCGGGCTCGACGCCTGCGCGCGCAACAGGTCGGTGTCCGTGATCACGCCGACGATCGCGCCGCCCTGCGCGAGCGGCGCGTGGTGCACGTGCCGTTCGAGCATGAACAGCAGCACCTCGAAGAGCGATGCGCCCGCGTCGAGCGTCTGCACCGGAGCCGTCATCACCTCGGCGAGCGGCGTGTCGGCGCCGCGCCCCGAGGCGAGCACGCGGTTGCGCAGGTCGCGGTCGGTGAGGATGCCCGGCGGCGTGCCCGAGACGAGCACGGAGCTCACGCCCTCGTCGCGCATGCGCGCCGCGGCCTCGCCCACGGTGGCCGTGCGCGCGATGGTGACCGGCGCACGACGCACGAGGCGCGACGCCGGCATCGCGAGGTCGGCCTGGATCGGCAGCGGCGTTTCGGTGGCGGCGGCGCGCAGGCGCGCCGCGAGGTCGCCCGCGAAGTACTCGGCGAACGCCGGCGCCTTCATCAGCTCGTCGAACGCCGCCGCGGGCAGCCGGTAGAGCAGCGCGTCCTCGGCGGCGATCGCGTCGACGTGCGGGCTCGCGCGGCCGATCAGCGACGGGAAGCCGAACGCGTCGCCCTCTTCGAGCTCCTGCACGAGCTGGCCGTCGCGCTCCAGCCGGATCGCGCCCTTGCGCACGACGTACAGGTACTCGCTGCGCGGACCGCCGCGGCGGAGCACGACGTCGCCGCCGGGCACGAAGGCGATTTCGAGGTTCCGTTCGGCGATGCCGAACTGGGGCCCCGTGAGCCGGTCGAACGGTGGCTGCGACCGCAGGAAAGCCGCGGGTTCCATGTGCGTCCTCATGGACCGGGTGTTCGCGGTGACGTCGCTCCGTGACGATCGCGGGGATGGCCACCCACGACGCCGATGGGACGCTAGTGGCGGCCGGAGGCGAGCGTCAATGACGAATGCGTGACGAGCGGAAACGCGGCGCCGCGCGCGCGCGGGTCCACCGCCGCTCACGGCCGGAGGTCCACCGCGACGACGGCGCGTGTCCGCGCGGAGTGCGCGCGCGTGGCGCGCGCCCGGACGCTGTCGCATGATGCGCGCGCTCGCTGGCTTCGTTCGACTCGCCCACGCCCGTGGAGGTCCGGCATGTTCCGGAACGCCCGTCTCGCTTCGCTCGCGCTCGCGCTGACGCTCGTCGCGTCCGCGCTCGCTCCCGCTCCCGCCGCCCGTGCCGACGCCGCTCCGGCGCTCGCGCCCAACACGGCGCGCATCCACTACCACCGGCCGCGCGGCGACTACGACGGCTGGGGCCTGCACGAGTGGGACGGCGTGCCGAAGGAGACGCCGTGGACGTCGCCCGCGCAGCCGAACGGCCGCGACGCCTGGGGCGTGTGGTGGGACGTGACGCTCGCGCCCGGCGCGGCGCGGCTCGGCGTGATCGTGCACAAGGGCGACCAGAAGGATCCGGGCCCCGACATGTTCCTCGACCTCGCGAAGCAGAAGGAGGTGTGGATCGTCTCGGGCCGCAACGAGCTCGCCGCGAGCGCGCCCGACGTGGCGGCGCTGGCGTTCGGCGACCTGTCGAAGAGCCGCGCGTTCTGGGTCGATCGCTCGACGCTGCTGTGGCCGGGAGCTCCGGCGCAGGGGGCGACCTGCGCGCTGCACGTCTCGCCCACCGCGTCGCTGCGCCTCACCACCGCGGGCGTCACGGGCGGCACGAACGTGCCGCTGCGCGTCGATCCCGCCGGCATGAGCAGCGAGCTGCGCGCGCGCTTCCCCTACCTGGCGGGCGCGACGGTGCTGAAGCTCGACGCGCCGGAAGCGGACGTGCGCGAGTGGCTGCGCGCTCAGCTCGCGGTCTCGGTGCGCGGCGCCGACGCGGGCGACGCGACCGGCGTGCAGGTCGCGGGCGTGCTCGACGACCTCACGACGTGGGACGGACCGCTCGGCGTCGGGTGGAAGGCGGGTGTGCCGAGCTTCCGCGTGTGGGCGCCGACGGCGCAGAAGGTGCGGCTGCTGCTCTACGACGGACCGCGCACGCCGGCGCCCTCGCTCGCGGTGAACATGACGCGCGATGCGGGCACGTGGACCGCCACCGGCACCGCGGCGTGGAAGGGCCGGTACTACCTGTACGAGGTCACGGTCTACACACCGTCGACGCAGCACGTCGAAACGGTGACGGCAACCGATCCCTACTCGCGCGCGCTGGCGCGCAATAGCGAGCGCAGCCTCGTGGTCGACCTCGACGATCCGGCCACGAAGCCGCCGGGCTGGGATGCGCTGGCGAAGCCGAAGCTCGACGCGCTCGAGGACGCGAGCGTGTACGAACTGCACGTGCGCGACTTCAGCATCTCCGATCCGACCGTGCCCGCGGCGCACCGCGGCACCTACCTCGCGTTCACCGACGCGAGCGACGGCACGAAGCACCTGCGCGCGCTCGCGACCGCCGGTCTGACGCACGTGCACCTGCTGCCCGCGTTCGACTACGCGACGGTGAACGAGGACCGCTCGACGTGGAAGGACCCGGGCGAGCTGTCGAGCCTGCCGCCCGACTCGGACCAGCAGCAGGCGGCCGTCGGCCGCGTGCGCATGAGCGACGGCTTCAACTGGGGCTACGACCCGGTGCATTACGGCGTGCCCGAAGGCGGCTACGCGACCGATCCCGACGGCGCCGTGCGCGTGGTCGAGTTCCGCCGCATGGTGCAGGCGCTCTCGGGCCTCGGGCTGCGCGTGGTGATGGACGTCGTCTACAACCACACGCACGCCGCGGGCCTCGCGCCGTTCTCGGTGCTCGACCGCATCGTGCCCGGCTACTACCAGCGGCTGAACGTCGACGCCGCGGTCGAGAACAGCACGTGCTGCGCGAACACCGCGAGCGAGCACCGCATGATGGAGAAGCTCGTCGCCGACGACCTCGCGCACTGGGCGCGCGACTACAAGGTCGACGGCTTCCGCTTCGACCTCATGGGCCACCACATGCGCTCGAACCTCGAACGCTGGCGCTCGACGCTCGACGCGCTGACGCCCGCGAACGCCGGCGTCGATGGAGCGAAGGTGCTGCTCTACGGCGAAGGCTGGGACTTCGGCGAGGTGAGCGGCAACAAGCGCGGCGTGAACGCGACGCAGAAGAACCTCGCGGGCACCGGCGTCGGCACGTTCAACGACCGCATCCGCGACGCCGTGCGCGGCGGCAGCCCGTTCACCGACCGCCGCGAGCAGGGCTTCGCGACCGGCCTGTTCACGATGCCGGGCGAGTTCAACCGCGGCGGCGAGGGTGACCGCACGAAGCTGCTCGGCCTGTGCGACCGCATCCGCGTCGGCCTCGCGGGCAACCTTTCGGCGTACGCGTTCACCGACGCGAAGGGCGGCACGACCACGGGCGGCGCGCTCGCGGGCACCGGCTACGCGTCGATGCCGCGCGAAGCCGTGCAGTACGTCGAGGCGCACGACAACGAGACGCTGTGGGACAAGGTGACGATGGCCGCGCCGGCATCGGCGACGCTGGCGCAGCGCGTGCGCATGCAGGTGCTCGCGCTCTCGATCCCGGCGCTCGCGCAGGGCATGCCCTTCTTCCACGCGGGCGGCGAGCTGCTGCGCAGCAAGTCGATGGACACCGATTCGTACGACTCGGGCGACTGGTTCAACCGCGTCGACTGGTCGATGACCACGAACCACTGGGGCATGGGCCTGCCGGGCGCGGACAAGAACAAGGACCGCTGGTCGATGATGCGGCCGCTGCTCGCGCGTACCGACCTCGTGCCGCGCGCGGGCGAGATCGCGCTCGCCTCGGGCGCGTTCGAGGACTTCCTGCGCGTGCGCTACTCGACGCCGCTCTTCCGCCTGCGCACGCTCGAGGACGTGCAGGCGCGCGTGCGCTTCATGAACACCGGCCCGCTGCAGACGCCGGGGCTGATCGTGATGACGCTCGCCGACGCCGCCGGGGACCGCCCGTCGCTGGGCTCGCCGTGGAAGCGCGTGATCGTGCTCTTCAACGCGAATCCGAACGAGGTCACGTTCCGCTATCCCGTACTCGCGCAGTGGTCGCTCGCGCTGCATCCGGCCCAGGCGAACGGCGCCGATCCGGTCGTGAAGCAGGCGCGCTTCGATCGCGGGCAGGGCGCGATCACGGTGCCCGGGCTCACCACCGCCGTGTTCGTGGGCGACTGAGCGTGCGCCGGCCCCTCGCCTCGCTCGCGCTCCTCGTTCTGCTCACCGCGGCGCTCGCGCCCGCGGCGCGCGCGCTCACGCTCGTGCCGTTCGCGATCGAGACGCGCGACGGCGAGCGCACCGGGCTCCTCGCGCGTCCCGACGACTCGACGCGCGTGCGGGGCCGGCCGCTCGTGCTGCTGCTGCACGGGCACACGGGGAGCGCGGCGCAGGTGCTCGGCCAGCAGAAGAGCGCCTCGCCGATGGCGGTGTGGCTCGACATTGCCGAGCGCGAGACGCTGCTCGTTGCCGCGCTCGACGGCACGCCGGGGCCCGACCGCCAGCGCGGCTGGAACGATTGCCGCCGCGACGCGCCGGGCAATCCCGCCGCCGACGACGTCGGCTTCGTGCGCGAGACGATCCTGCGCCTGCGGCGCGACTACGGCATCGACACGACGCGGATCGACGCCATGGGCATGTCGAACGGCGCCATGATGACGTTCCGCCTCGCGCTCGAGCTGAAGCCCCCGCTCGCCGCGTTCGCGGCCGTGTGCGGCTCGATGGCCGATGGCGGCGCGTGCGGCCCGCCGCCGCGCGCGACGTCGGCGCTGATCGTCGCCGGCACCGACGATCCGCTCGTGCCCTACCACGGCGGCCCGGTCCGCTTCGGCAAGCAGGAACGCGGCACCGTGATCGGCATCGAGGCCGCGGTCGACCTGTGGCGCGTGCGCGCCGGGCTGCCGACGACGCCGCGCATCGCCGAGATCCCGCACGCCGGCTCCGACGACCTCACGCACGCGACGCGCTTCACCTACGGCAGCGCCGCCGGGCCGCAGGTCACGTTCGTGCGCATCGACGGCGGCGGCCACGTCGAGCCGAGCGCGAGCCAGCGCGTGCGGCGTCTCTACGAGCGCGTCGTCGGCTACCAGAATCACGACTTCGAGATCGCCGAGGAGGCGTGGGCCTTCTTCAAGGACAAGCGCGTCGCGGCGCCGGCGGCGGTGAAGCCGGCGAAGGCGCCCGCGAAGCCGAAGCCGGCGAAGGGCGCGAAGCGGCGCACGCACTGAGCGGCGCCGACAGGGCATGACGCGGCGCGACGCGGGAAGTCGCGCCGCGTTCAGCGCGGGCGCACGATCGCGATGCTCGCGGTGTGGCCGTGCTGGAAGTTGCGGCCGGCCACCGGGCCGATCTCGCCCGCGCAGAACATGCCCGCGGCGGGCACGGTGCCGCCGAGCGCGCCCTGCAGCGTGGAGATGTCGCGATCGGGCGCACCGTGCAGGTGCCGGCCGCGGCCGTTGCACGCGAACAGCAGCGCCGCGGCGGCGGGCGAGTCGACGACCTGCGGCGTCAGCAGCAGCTCGAGGTCCTCCATCGCCGCGCGCGCGTCGAGCACGTGCAGGCGGATCTTCTCGCGCAGGCCGACCAGGTCGCCGACGGCGATCGCACCGCGCTCGCGGTCGGCGCCGAGCAGGTTGCGGATCAGCCAGTCGCCCGTTCCGCCCGCGTCGCCGCGCGCGGGCCGGCCGATGTAGAGCCCGCCCTTCAGACGCTCGCGCTCGCTCTCGGGCAGCGCGTGCAGCACCTGCTCGATGCGCTCGAGCGCCGGCTGGCCGTCGAGCGTGACGATCACGTTGTCCTCGACGTGCGTCACGTCGAGCGGCGGCCCGATCGGCGTGCAGCCCTGCGAGACCACGACGTCGGCGCGCAGCGCGCCGTGCAGCGCGATCGCGATCGCGCCCTCGGCCGAGAGCCAGTCGTTGAGCAGCATCGCGTTGCCGCCCGGCCGCACCGCCGCGCTCGCCATGCCGCCCACCACGCGCACGCCGGGCGCGAAGCGGTTGAACGAGCCGAGCACGTGCTCGATGTCGAGCGAGAACGGATCGCCGAGCAGGATCACCAGCTCGGCGCCGCGTGCGCCGGGGGCCGCGAGGTCGAACGCCGCTTCGTCGCCGAAGCCCTCGCGCCACACGTCCGCGGTGACGAGGAACGGCTTCACCTCGACGCCGGGCAGCCGCGCCGCGACGAGCGACAGGCCGAGCCCCTGCTCGATCTCGTTCTCGCCGGTGACGACGCCGCGAGCGGTGGTGCCCGCGAGGCACGCGGGCGCGAGCGTCTCCTTCAGCACGCGTGCGACGCGGTCGGCCGCGCGCACGTGGGGCGCCGCGAGGAACACGATCGCGAGATCCACGGGCGCGTCGCCGAGCACCGCACGCACGCCGTTCGCGGCCTCGGAGGCCGCAGCCTCGGAGTCGCCGAGGCGGGAGTGCGCGCTCGCCCAGCGCATGCGCGCGCCCTCGTTCACGTTCGTCACGCCCCGCGCAGGATCTCGCGCGCGATCACCATGCGCTGGATCTCGCTCGTGCCCTCGCCGATCTCCATGAGCTTCACGTCGCGGTGCATCCGCTCCACGGGCACGTCGCGGCAATAGCCCATGCCGCCGTGGATCTGGATCGCCTTGTCGGTCACCCAGTTCCCGATCTCGCTCGCGTAGAGCTTGGCCATCGACGCTTCCTTCGTGAACGGCTGGCCGGCGTCCTTGAGCAGCGCGGCGTGGTACACGAGGTGGCGAGCGGCCTCGATCTTCACCGCCATGTCCGCGAGCATGAACTGTACGCCCTGGAAGTTGGCGATCGGCTGCCCGAACTGGTGGCGGACCTTCGCGTACGCGACCGCGTGCTCGTACGCGCCCTGCGCGATGCCGAGCGCGAGCGCGCCGATCGAGATGCGGCCGCCCTCGAGCGTCTTCATGAACGCCTTGAAGCCGCCGGACGCCTCGCCGAGCATCTGGTCCTCGGGAACGACGCAGTCCTCGAACACGACTTCCACGGTGTCCGAGCCGCGCAGGCCCATCTTCTTCTCCTTCTTGCCCACGCGATATCCCGGCGTCGCGGTGTCCATGATGAACGCCGAGATGCCCTTCGCGCCGATGCCGGGCGTCGTGACCGCGGTGAAGGTGATGTACTTCGCGTAGCTCGCGTTCGTGATGTAGATCTTCGAACCGTTCACCTTCCAACCGCCGGCGACCTTCACCGCGCGCGTCTGCGTGCCGCCGGCGTCGGAGCCGGCGTTGGGCTCGGTGAGCCCGAACGCGCCGATCGCCTCGCCCTTCGCCATCGGCGTGAGGAAGCGCTGCTTCTGTTCCTCGGAGCCGGTGCCGTACACGGGCCCGCAGCCGAGCGAGACGTGCGCTGCGAGCGTGATGCCCGTCGAGGCGCACACGCGGCCGACTTCCTCGACCGCGATCGCGTACGAGAGCGTGTCCATGCCCGCGCCGCCGTACTGCTCGGGATACGGCAGGCCCATCAGGCCCAACTCGGCCATCTGCTTCACCGCCTCGTGCGGGAAGCTCTCGGTCTCGTCGAGCTCTCGCGCGCGCGGCGCGACGACGTCCTCGGCGAAGCGGCGAACCATCTCGCGGACCTGGAGGTGCTCTTCGCGCAGCATCAGCATGGGGCGGGACTCCGTGTGGATGGGCTCGAACGTCGGCGTTCGTGGGGCGGATGCGCGCCCCTCGGAGCGGCACACGGGAGGCGACACTACCTGAAACGGGCGGAAACTGGCGAGAGGCCCCGGTGCGACCGGCGCCTCTCGCGACAGCGTCCTCGGGAGCGTGATCGGCTCAGCGGTACAGCGCCTTGAGCGCGCCCCACGTGGGCTTGGCCGTCGGCGTCGCGAAGCCGCCGAAGACGAGGATGTAGCCGGCGTTCGCGTCGAGGACGAAGTAGGAGCCCGCGGGCGACTGGGCCGCGCCTGCCGCCCGCATGAAGTTGTACGGATAGCCGGGAATGACGCCGTTCCCGTCGTCCACGGCTCCGAGCACGGCACCGCTGGTCGACAGCAGCACGCAGTTGTAGCCGTAGTAGTCGGGCTGCAGCAGGTGGCCCGAACGATCGGCCGCGAGTCCGGTCGACATCGCGGTCGTGAAGTTGAAGCCGCCGGCCGGGACGAGGTCGAAGTCGTACGCCGTCACGCCGCCGAAGTAGATGTCGGCGGCGTAGAGCCGGTTCCCCACGATCGCGAGCCCGTCGCCGAGCGTCAGGTTGTCGATCGCGGCGAGCTCGGTGCCGAACGCGTCGTACTGGACGAGCG
>WBZT01002021.1_pt1 | contig 14426 bp, 12 predicted proteins | sample 5204241 | NCBI WGS metagenome assembly WBZT01 (sample SAMN12344358, study PRJNA552823) | activated sludge metagenome | biome: Activated sludge suspended growth; feature: Nitrification reactor; material: Wastewater; isolation source: activated sludge from nitrification reactor of wastewater... | reverse complement strand
GTCCCCGTGCCTTTCGCTCACATCCGGGGTGCAGCGCTCTCATCTACACGCGAACGCGCCCCCACCATTGCTGGCAGGGGCGCGTCGCGTTCCGCGGACTAGTTGCCGCCCAACGCGGGCACTGCGGCACCCAGCGCGAGCAGCAGGCAGGTGAGCACGAACAGGATCGCCAGCAGCGGCCACGCCCACTTCAGGTAGCGGTCGTAGCGCACCTTGGCAATGGCCAGACCACCCATGACGATCGCGGAGGTCGGGGTGAACAGGTTCACCCAGCCCGACGCCGACTGGTAGGCCGTGACAACTACCGCGCGGCTCACACCGGCGAAGTCACCTAGCGGCGCCATGATCGGCATGGCCAACGTGGCGTGACCAGACGACGACGGCACCAGGAACGCCAGCGGAATGTTGACGACGAACATCATCATCGCGAACACAGCACCGGATAGGTTGGTGACCAGGCTCTCCAGCGAGTGCAGCACCGTGTCGGTGATGCCGGAGTTGTTCATCACGACGGTCACACCACGTGCGAACGTGAAGGGAATCGTGAATGTCCGAGTACCACGTCGACTCCGAGGTCGGCCAACTCGAGTCGGTGATCGTCCACCGTCCCGGCCTCGAACTGTCCCGACTTACTCCGTCCAACGTCGAGGACCTGCTCTTCGACGACGTCATGTGGGCTGCCCGCGCCCGGGAGGAGCACGATGCGTTCTCCCAGAAGTTGCGCGACAAGGGGATCGAGGTCCTGCACTTCCAGACTCTGCTGAAGGAGGCCCTCGATCAGCCCGGTGCCCGGGAGTTCCTCGATGAGCGCCTGACCAACGCCACCCAGGTCGGGCCGGCGCTCGACGAGCCCTTGAGCGAACTGGTCATGCAGGCGGACTCCGAACTGCTGTCCGAGGTGCTGATCGGTGGTGTGTTGAAGAAGGACCTGCACCTGCCCAACACCGAGAGCCTGCTGTGGAGCTATCTGGATGACTACGACTTCATCCTGACCCCGCTGCCCAACCACCTGTTCCAGCGCGACAACACCGCGTTCGTCTACGACGGCCTGAGCGTCAACCCCATGGCCAAGCCGGCCCGTAAGCGGGAGACGCTGCACTCCCAGACGATCTGGAACTACCACCCGCGCTTCAAGGACGCCGGGCTGAACTTCTACTACGGCAACGACGACGAGCACCACGAGCCGGCGACGATCGAGGGTGGCGACATCCTGGTCATCGGCAACGGCGCCGTGATGATCGGCATGGGTGAGCGCACGACCCCGCAGGGCGTCGAGGTGCTGGCACGCAAGTACTTCAAGTACGGCAACGGCAAGATCAACAAGGTCATCGTCGTCGAGCTTCCGAAGACCCGCGCCTTCATGCACCTCGACACGGCCATGACCATGATCGACAAGGACGCGTTCTCGGTCTACCCGTACCTGCCCGACCACCTGCGTTCCTACACCCTGGAGCCGGTCGGCGACAGTGGCGATTTCACCGTCAAGGAGAACGACGACATGTGGCCGGTCGTTGCCGACGCCGTCGGTGTGCCGAAGATGCGCGCATTGAAGACGCCGATCGATGAGCTCGGCGCCCAGCGCGAGCAGTGGGACGACGGGAACAACTTCCTGGCCGTCGCACCCGGTGTGATCTTCGGCTACGAGCGCAACACGACCACGAACACCTTCCTGCGCAAGGAGGGCATCGAGATCGTGAGCATCGTCGGTTCCGAACTCGGCCGTGGCCGGGGTGGACCGCGCTGCATGTCCTGCCCGATCCTGCGCGGTCCGGCAGTCTGACGAACCATCCGGTGGGCCGGCCGTGCGTCGGCCCACCGGGCCTTCGACCCAACCAAAGGAGAAGCAGTGCCCGTCAATCTTCGTAACCGCGACTACCTCAAGGAACTCGACTTCACCACCGCTGAGATGCAGTTCCTGCTCGACCTCTCCCGCGACCTCAAGCGCGCCAAGTACACCGGCAACGAGCGCAAGCGCATGACCGGCAAGAACGTCGCCTTGATCTTCGAGAAGACCTCCACCCGTACCCGCTGCGCGTTCGAGGTGGGCGCCTACGACCAGGGCGCCGGCGTGACGTACCTGGACCCGAGTGGTTCGCAGATGGGCCACAAGGAGTCCATCGCCGACACCGCGCGCGTGCTGTCCCGCTTCTACGACGGCATCGAGTACCGCGGCAGCGCCCACACCAACGTCGAGGAGCTCGCCGAGTACTCCGACGTCCCGGTGTGGAACGGCCTGACCGACGAGTGGCACCCCACCCAGATGCTGGCCGACTTCCTGACCATGAGCGAGCACAGCCGCGGCAAGCCGATCTCTGAAATCACCTACACCTACATGGGCGACGCCCGCTCCAACATGGGCAACTCGCTACTGGTGATGGGCGCGATCATGGGTTCGGACGTCCGGATCTGTTCGCCCCGCGATCTGTGGCCGAGCCAGGAGATTCAGGACGCCGCCCACGAGCGCGCCGAGCAGTCCGGCGCCCGCGTGATGCTGACCGAGGACCCCGACGAGGCGATCCCCGGTTCGGACTTCTTCCACACCGACGTGTGGGTGTCGATGGGTGAGCCCAAGGAGGTCTGGGACGAGCGGATCAAGCTGCTCAAGCCCTACCAGGTGAACCGCGAGGCGCTGGAGAAGACCGGCAACAAGAACGCCAAGTTCATGCACTGCCTGCCGGCCTTCCACGACACCAACACCAAGGTCGGCCAGGAGATCGCCGCGTCCACGGGCATGGACAACGGTCTCGAGGTCACCAACGACGTGTTCGAGTCCGACGCGAACATTGCGTTCGACCAGGCCGAGAACCGGTTGCACACGATCAAGGCGGTCATGGTCGCCACCATCGGCGACTGATTGCGCGAAAAGGGCGGTGGTCTGCGGGCCGCCCTTTCGCGTGTCCGGCGCAGGGGCGGTGGTCTTCGGACCGCCGCCCCTTCGCATGTCCGGCGCAGGGACCGTGGTCTGCAGGCCGCCGCCCCTTCGCATGTCCGGCGCAGGGGCCGTGATCCGCAGGCCGCCGCCGTTTCGCAGGCCGGCGTTTCGTTGCGTTGTCGCTGCTAATTACGGCGTGTCGCGACGCCTTCGCGACCGTGCGGGCAACAGCGCGACAAAACGGCCCGGCTAGCGTGAACCCGTGACCCCCGGCCGCCGCGCAGTTCTCGCTGCGGTCGCGGTCAACCTGATGGGTGTCCTGGCGTTGTTCCTGACCGGGGCCATGAGCGTGCAGATCGGTCGCGACTTCGGCCAAGCACCCGCCTCCATCGGAATCCTCGCATCGGTCTTCGCGCTGGCCACCTCCTTGGGCAGCGCTCCCCTGGGACGGCAGGTGCGTCGCTTGGGCGTGCGGCGCAGCATGTGGGCAGCGACGGCCGCCTCCTGCATCGCACTGGTGGGGTGCTCCATAAGTCCTTCGGTGCCGGCGCTGGCTGTCGCGTTGTTCGTGGGCGGCCTGGGCAACGCGATCGGACAACCGGCCGGCAACGCGCTGGTCGCTGCCCAGGTGCGTCCCGAACGCTATGGCCTCGGCTTCGCGATCAAGCAATCCGGGATCCCGCTGGCCACGACCCTGGGCGGGCTGGCCGTACCCCTGATCGCGCTGACCGTCGGCTGGCGGTTCGCCTACGTCCTGGCCGCGGTGGCCGCGCTCGTGGCGATGCTGCTGGTGCCCCCGGACCGGCCGGCGACCGCCGACCGCAGTGAACGCAGCGTGCCGCGACCGCTGTTGCCGGGGTTGTGGCTGCTCGGCGGCGGGCTGATCGCCGCTGTCGTCGCGGCCACGTCCATCGGTGCGCTCGGAGCCGCCGGCGGCGTGCAGGTGGGACTGGCCGAAGCCACCGCCGGCTACCTGGTCGCGGCCGGTGGCGTGGCCGGTCTGGCGATCCGGCTGTGCGCAGGGATCGTGGCCGACCGGCGCGACTTCGACCCGCTGCTGGGGGTCAGTGCCCTGTGCCTGCTCGGAGCCGCCGGCTGGTTCCTGATGGCCACGGGAATGCCATGGTTGTACGTCGCCGGGCTGGTGACCGCCAACGCGTTCGGCTGGGGCTGGCCCGGGTTGCAGCACCTGGCTGTGGCCCGGCGGTTCACCACGTCGACGGCCGCGGCCAGCGGAATCGCGCAGACCGGAGTGGCCACGGGACTGCTGATCGGGCCTTTCCTGCTGGGTCTGGTGGCGATCCGCAACTGGTCGGTGATGTGGCTGCTGGCCGGGTGCGCCGCTGTGCTCGGGGCGCTGGTCGTGAGGGTGGCCGCTGCTCGACTACCGCGTCCGCAGCGTTCACTTACGTAGACTGTGCCGCGTGCGACGGCTGATGGTGGCAGTGGGCGCGGCGTTGGCCGTGCTCGCCGCCATGGCCGGCACCGCCGCCGACGCGGCTCCGGCGAAGAAGAAGATCGCCGCGAGCCAGTGGGACGTCGTCCTGGTCCTCACCGACGATCAGCCGATCGGCACCCTGCAAGGCATGCCCGAGGTCAGTCGGCTGCTGGCGGCGCGCGGGACCACGTTCCCGAACGCGATCGTGCCGACCAGCTTGTGCTGCCCGAGCCGGACGAGCCTGTTGACCGGGAAACTCGCCACGGCCACTGGCATCTACAGCAACGAGTCCGACACCGGCTACGGCGGCTACCCGGCGGTCAAGGCGGCCGGCCTGGAGAACGACACGATCGCGACAGCGCTGGATTCCGCGGGCTACCGCACCGCCTACTTCGGGAAGTACCTCAACGAGTACGGCGCCCTGTACGACGGTGTGGCACCGCCGGGCTGGGACACCTGGCGGGTGTTCACGACCACGGTGCAGAGCGGCCGGTATCGCAACTTCGGTCTGTCCGATGCCGTCCCGTACGGACAGCGCCCGAAGTCGGCCCGGCAGGAGTTCATCCCCGGGTATTCCACGAACCGGCTGGGTGGCCTGGCCGCCGATTACATCCGCAGCGCGCCAGGCGACCAGCCGCTGCTCACGGTGTTCGCCCCCTACGCCCCGCACTCCCCCTTCACCGCCGAGCGCAAGTACCAGGGGACCAGCCGGCTGCCCGCCGACTACCGCAATCCCTCGGTCAACGAGCTCGATGTCTCCGACAAGCCGTCGTACGTACAGCAGGTGCCGCTGACGAACACCGTCGAGGGGGCGCCACCCGGGGCGAACCTCGCCAAGCAGATCGACACCCTGCGCAGCGTGGACGACCAGGTCGCCGCGATCTACAACGCCGTGAAGGCTCGCGGACGGTTGGACCGGACGCTGTTCGTGTTCACCTCCGACAACGGCTACATGCACGGGGAACACCGGCTGGACGGCAAGGGCTACCCCTATTTGAAGTCCACGAACGTGCCACTGGTGATGCGCTGGGGCAACGGTTCGGCGGGCACCACGGACACGCGGCTGACGGTGGCCAACATCGACGTCGCCGCGACCATCCTGACCGCAGCCGGGCTGCCCAACCGCACACAGGGCACGCCGGTCACCATGGACCGCAACGAGCAGGGCGTGCCGATGGTCGGTACGGAGTCGACCAGCCGCGCCATCCGGCCGCCGTTCTGCGCCTGGCGCACGCGCGAGGAGTTGTTCGTGCGCTACGGGACGCTGGAAGAGGAGTATTACGACTACCGGGTGGATCCCTATGAACTGACCAACCGGGTGAAGGACCCCGCATATGCCACGCGGGTCGAGCAGTTGCGCCAACTCGCGCGACAAGCCTGCGACCCACCTCCGCCGGGCTACGGGCCGGCGTTCGACCTACCGCGCTGGCGTTCCAAGCGCGGCGGCAGCGAGGTCCCGATGCCCGATGCCGGCGAGGACCAGATCGCGCGGGCCGACTGAGCCTGCCCGGCCCCCGCCAGGAACGACCGAACCTGCAGAAGACGACATCTCCGAGATGTCGCTTTCTGCAGGTTCGGTCGCTTCTGCGGCGGGGGGCGACCCGCAAGCCGCCCCCCTTCGCGTTTGAGACTCAGGCCTGCTGCAGCCGCTCGCGCAGCGCGGCCAACTCGTCCCACAGCTGCTGCGGAACCCGGTCACCGAACTTCTGGAAGTACTCCTCGGTGAGGTCGCACTCGGCCAGCCAGGACTCGGCGTCCACGGCAAACAGTTCGGCGATCTGCTCCTCGGTGAGGTCCAGGCCATCGACGTACAGGTCGCCGGCCTTGGGCTTGCCGCCGATCGCGGTCGGCTCGGCATCGGTACGACCCTCGACCCGCTCGATGATCCAGGCCAGCACGCGGCTGTTCTCACCGAAGCCCGGCCAGATGAACTTGCCGTTCTCATCCTTGCGGAACCAGTTCACCTGGTAGATCGCCGGAAGTTTGCTCGCGTCGGCACCGGCGCCGATCTTGAGCCAGTGACCCCAGTAGTCGGCCATGTTGTAGCCACAGAACGGCAGCATCGCGAACGGGTCGCGGCGCAGCTGGCCCATGCCACCAACGGCAGCCGCCGTCATCTCCGAGGAGACGGTGGCGCCGATGAACACGCCATGCGCCCAGTCCCGCGCCTCGTTGACCAGCGGCACGTTCGTGGCGCGGCGGCCACCGAACAGGATCGCGGAGATCGGCACGCCCGCTGGGTCCTCCCAATTGTCCGCGATGGACGGGCACTGGGCGGCCGGGGCGGTGAAGCGGGCGTTCGGGTGGCTGCTCGGCTCGTCGGAGTCCGGAGTCCAGTCCCGGCCCTTCCAGTCGATCAGGTGCGCGGGCGCCTCGTCGGTCATGCCCTCCCACCAGACATCACCCTCGTCAGTGAGTGCGACGTTGGTGAAGATGCAGTTACCCCACAGCGACTTGATCGCGTTGGCGTTGGTCTTCATGCCGGTGCCCGGCGCCACGCCGAAGAAGCCCGCCTCCGGGTTGATGGCGTACAACCGGCCGTCGTCGCCGAAGCGCATCCACGCGATGTCGTCACCGACAGTCTCGACCTTCCAGCCCGGCACCGACGGCTCGAGCATGGCGAGGTTCGTCTTGCCACACGCCGACGGGAACGCAGCCGTCAGGTACTTCACGTCGCCGTCCGGAGCGGTCAGCTTCAGGATCAGCATGTGCTCGGCCATCCAGCCCTCGTCGCGGGCCATCGCCGAGGCGATCCGCAGCGCGAAGCACTTCTTGCCCAGCAGCGCGTTGCCGCCGTAGCCGGAGCCGTAGGACCAGATCTCCCGGGACTCCGGGAAGTGCACGATGTACTTCGTCTCGTTGCACGGCCAGGCCACATCCGCCCGCGCATTGCCGTCGGCGTCGACCAGCGGGAATCCGACGGAGTGCAGCGCCGGAACGAAGTCGCCTTCTTCGCCGATCAGGTCGAGTGCGGCCTGCCCCATGCGGGTCATGATCTTCATGTTCGCGACCACGTACGGCGAGTCGGTCAGTTCCACACCGAGCTGGGAGATCCGCGAGCCCAGCGGGCCCATCGAGAACGGCACCACATACATCGTGCGACCGCGCATGCAGCCCTCGAACAGCCCCTTGAGAATCCCGCGCATCTCGGTGGGGTCCATCCAGTTGTTCGTCGGGCCGGCGTCGATCTCACGCTGCGCACAGATGTAGGTACGGTCCTCCACGCGCGCCACGTCGGAGGGGTCCGAGCGGGCCAGGAAGGAGTTGGGACGCAGTTCCGGGTTGAGGCGGATGAACGTGCCGCTGTCGACCAGCGCCTGCGTCATGCGCTCCCACTCGGCGTCGGAGCCGTCACACCACTCCACGCGATCGGGCTGCGTGAGGTTCGCGACCTCTTCGACCCATTCCAGCAACTTCTTGTTGCGGGTCGGGGGATTTTCCAGTCCTGCAATCGTCATCAGTGCACTCCGTCTCCGCGCGATCGACTCGGACGGCGCGGGGTCGGCGCCGTTTGGCTGCGCGATGCCTCTTACAAGAATGCCATGCGAACGTCGCGAAATCACCCTCGGGGTCAGCGGTCCCGCGGGCAAATGCAGCAGCAGAAGTCCGGGTTTCGGAACAGCGCCACTCGTTCGGCAGACCGGGCTTGGGAATCGGTAAGGTCAGCGCCACTTCCGGTCGATGGAGGAAAGCGTGGTGAGAACGCTGAAATCCGCACTCGTCGCTGCCGCCTGCTGTGCGGTCGCCACCCCGCTGCTGGTCACGCTGCCGGCCGCGGCGAAGCTGCCCGTTCCCAAACGCGAGGGAACGGGCCTGACCCAGTACGCCGCCGCTCTACAGGGCGAGCCAGAGGGGTTCGCCGCTTATGTACCGCAGACCAGCTGCGATCCGCAGTGGCGCAAAGGTCTCCAGCGGTTCCGCGACCTCGTCCTGGCGACCTACCCGCAGACCAAGGACTGGGGTTCGATGCGGGACTGCACGGACGACGGCATCAGCGAACACCTCGACGGCCGGGCCTGGGATTGGAACGCGAACGCAAAAGATCCCGCACAGTTCAAGGCCGCAACTGACTTGATCAACTGGCTGCTGGCCGACAACGCCTACTGGGCGCGCCGGCTGGGGATCATGTACATCGGCTACAACCACCGCATTTGGGGTGCGTACCGCGCGAGCGAGGGCTGGCGCCCGCTGTCGCCGTCCGACCCGCATACCGATCACGTGCACTTCTCGTTCTCCTGGCAGGGCGCGTTCGGCAAGACCAGCTTCTTCGACGGCACGGCCGCAGCCCAGGACTACGGACCCTGCCGGCCGTTCCGCGGCGAGCCGGCCGTGCTGTACAGCCGTACCCGCGCGAACTCGCGTCCCTGCAGCAACCCGCCGGGGTTGAGCCGCACCTCCGGCAAGCCCGGCAAACTGCTGTGGCGGGGCAGCCGTGGAAGTGAGGTCCGCACCGTGCAGTCGGCCCTCGGGGTGTCGGCCAGCGGCTACTTCGATTCCGCCACCATGCATGCGGTGGCCAGTTTCCAGCGGTCGAAGAATTTGCCGGTGACCGGAGCCGTGGACACAGTCACCCGAACCCGAATGGTCAGCGAGGGCATCCTCAAGCGCTGAGGCACCAGTGGCCGTGTGCAACGGGTTCGTCCGCGCCCACGGCATTACGCCGAAGTCCGATGGCCAACGCCGGACCCCAATAGCCACAACAGCGGGCGTCGGTGGTTGTGCGGGCGGGCGCCGGACGTAGAACCGGCAGTCCGCACGTGCAGCGTCCTTGCAGCCATTCGTCCACGACCACCTCGCGGCGCCGACCGCAGACTGGGCAGAGCAGGGCGACCCGCCCGGTCAGCCGCCGCTGTGCGTCCACTGTGTCCTGCCAATGGCACTTGCCGGACAGCAGCGCGGTCACAAGCGCCGGGACCGGCACCTTGCGACCCACGACGACGCACGCTTCCTGACCGACCCAGTCGGTGACCAGGAACAGCGGGAGTTCCGGGCCGTCGAGATGTCCGGCCGGGATCGACCGCACAAGCCACACGGCCCGCACGCCGGCTGCGTTGTAGGTGTCCTGCCGCTCCCGGTACTGGCGCAACACCTGCTTTGACCGTTGCACCTCGATCGCCACGCGCCGGCTGTCGTGGGTGGCCAGGACGTCGGCGACGAAGCCGGGACCAGGTACTTCGGTTCCGGGCGTCCAGCCGGCATCGGCGACGGCCCTCGCGACCACGGCCTTGAGATGCAGGTGCTCGGCCGACTCCCCCGGATGACAGTCGCTGTCCCGGGTGTGCACGAAGTGCCGGGTGCCTAGCCCCGACACCCGCGCGAAGCCGGGATGGCCGCAGGGCTGCAGAACCACCCGCTCACCGCGCAAGGCTGCCCAGCGATCGTCGGGCATCAGGGGTGCGCAGACCAGTTCGCCATCGACCATCGCGCTCAGGGGCATGGTTTCAGCGGTAGTGGGTGCGGCCTACGAGGTTCAACGGCCGGACCTGTTCTGTGGATGGCGGCGAAGCTCGGATCGCTGCGGGTGCTGGAGTTGAGAAAGGCTGATTCGTGAGCATTCCGGGCATCGGTTAGCCCCGCGGGCGGGGTTTCGGCGCCCGGGAAGCTAACGGATGCCCGGAACGCTCACGGATTGGCCCAGCACCGGCTCAGCAGTAAGTCTGCGCAACCCACTCCAGCACGGCGGGATCGTCGTTCCACTCCGAGTCGCCGGCGCGCGGGTCGTGCAGCACCAAGTCGGTGAATCCTTCGGTCTGGCACCACTCATAAAAGCGCGCGAAGGCCTCCCGGCTGGCCAGCGGACGCCCGGCCGCGCTGCCGGCCAAGAAGATGCGGCCGGGCACGTCCCGGCCGGCACGCTGGCAGGCCTCGTCCAGCAACTCGCGTTGCCGACGGGCCGAAGCGCTCATCGATTCGACCGTGGGGTTCGGGTCCCGCGGATCGCCGAAAGTGATCCACGCTTCGGCGAACTCGGCCGCCGTGCGCATGGTGGTCGGTCCGCCCGCGGCGATCGCGAGCGGCACGCGCGGCTGCTGGACGCAGCCGGGGATGGTGCGAGCCTCGACCGCTCTATAGGACGGCGTCGAACCGGTGTAGGACGTGTTGCGCAGCAGCGCGTCCAGCATGCGCGCGAAGTCGTGGAAGCGCGCTGCACGCTCCCGCGGAGTCAGCGCCGGCTGGCCGAGGACGTCGGCGTCGAAACCGGTGCCACCGGCGCCTGCGCCCAGCGTGATGCGACCACCGGAGATGTGGTCCAGCGTCATGACGTCTTTGGCGAGCAGGACGGGTTCCCGGAAGTTCGGGGAGGTCACCATCGTGCCGAGCCGGATCGTGCTCGTGGCCATCGCGATCCCGCTTAGCCACGGCACCGCACCGAACCACGGTTCATCCCTATAGCGCCGCCATGACAGGTGGTCGTAAGTCCACAGATGGGCGAAACCCATGTCCTCGATCGCGCGTGCACGGGCAACGGCAACCGGCCACGGATCCGTGGGAATTAGCAGAACGCCGAGCCGCATCACTTGTAGTAGGGGTCAGCCCAGCCCAGGTACGGGCCCCAGTCGTTCATGCGGTGCCAGTCGATGGCCTTGACCGAACCGTCGGGCATATTCGTGACGGCCTTCCCGTCCCCGACGTAGGTCGCGATGTGCCCGGCGTAGTGTCCGGGATCCCAGAACATCTGCGCACCCAGCGGCGGATCTTCGTCCTTGGGGTGGGCCACCCCGGCGTCCTTGGCGCGGTACCACTGGTCGAACGCCGTCTGCAGGCGCGGTCCTCTGGGCATGTAAGCATCGTCGGCCAAGGTCAGACAGCGTCCCCAGTAGCCGGTGGTGTGCGCCTGTGCCAGCGACAGCAAATAGGCGACAGCGCGGGCCGGGCTGCGAGTGGTCCCGACGGGATGCAATGCGGAGCGCGATACCGCCGGGGTGCGGTCGTGCGACCAGGACACACCGGCCTCGGACTGCAGGTCGAGGTCGATCGGGCGAGCAACCGCCGGCGTGGCGAAGAGCACGCTCAGGCCTGCGCCAAGTACGATCGCGTGCTTCACGATTCAAGTAGGTCAGATCAGGCATTCACCCGACAGTGGTACACCGGTGACATTCGTCACACAGCGTGCCGTCTGTCACGGACCAGCAGAACGGCCGCCAGCACCGCCGTCGCCGTCACCACCGACAGTCCGGCCAGCAGATTGATGCGAGAGACGATGGCCCCGACGATCACACTGGAAACTGCCCCGCCGGCCTGTAGCGCGAGGCTTTCCACCGACATCATCGTGCTGCGAACCTCGCTGGTGACTCTCGCGTGCAGAAGCCCGGCCATCACCGGTCCCTGCACTCCGATGGCCACATACAGCAACAGGTAGGCAGCCGTGGCGCCGCCGACAACGGCCAAGGCCAGGCCCAGCACGAGCACACCCATGACGAGGAAGGCGCCTGCGCCCACCAACGCGCGGGCACCCGGCAACCGAGTGCTTACGGCGGCTCCGACAGCGGCAGCGGCGAACGCGGCAGCGGTGAGGAAACCGAATAGGGCCGCGCCCGCGCTCGCACTCCCGGCCAGCTCGGCGAAACGGTTGGGCGCGAGCAGTTCGACACCTGCCAGCACCAGCCCGAGGCAGGCCGCGACAATCATCAAGCGCCGGATCGGCGGATGCTTTACTGCGATGCCGACCGCCTGTCCGACTGTCTGCCGTACCGAGCCGCGCGCCGACTTCTCGCCTGTAAGCAGCAGCGCCGCCACGACGGCGTGCACGAGTGCCGCAACGGCGGCCACGAGGAAAGGCACGGACAAAGTGATCACCCCGGTGCCCGTGCTGGGCAGCCCGGAGGCGGAGCGAGGTAGCAGACCACCGATCACCGCCGCGCCACCGAGCGCTAGCGATTCCGCGATCTGGCCGTGCGCCAGGCCGGATTCGACGTCCTCGTGTCCGAGGCCGTGCATCGCGTCGACGTACCAGGCTTCAACCGGCCCCGAGGAGAGTGCCCGCGAGGTTCCCATCAGGACCATGGCCAGCATGATGAACGGCACGGATCCCAGAACGCCCAGGATGAGCAGGCTCAGCGCCTGCAGCACGGCGCTGGCGACGATCACCGGCCGGCGTCCCCAGGCATCGGCCAAGCCACCGGTGGGCAGTTCCAAGCTCAGGGTCACCACGCTGTAGAGCGCCATCATCTGCCCCGTCTGCGCCAACGACAGTCCCCGCGCACCCAGCATCAGCACGAGCACGGGAATCACCAGACCAGCCGGCACCCAGCGCAGGGCACTGAGCACCACGAGCCGACGAGCTGGATTCACGCCGACCACGCTACGCGTGAGGGAGAGCCCCGGCTCACCCTCATAAGCCGGGCCCTCTGTCACCGCAACCGCCCCCCTCGGCGTTCCAGACCCGGCTTAACGACCCCGTCACAAGCCCGTGTCGTGCACCGCGTTCTCGATCCCGCGCCAGATCGTCGGGTAGGCGTACGGCGTATTCTTCAACGTCGCAATCGGTACCTGGCCGCGCACCGCGACCGCCAACCCCGAGAGCACCTCTCCCCCGGTCGGCCCCATACTCGTCCCGCCCACCAGAATCCCGCGGGAGGCGTCGGCGACCACCTTGATGATCCCCTCGTTGCCGGTCTTGTGAATCCAACCGCGCGAGGTGCTGGGCACCGAGACCGAACCGACCGCGACGTTCAGACCGGCTTCGCGCGCCTGCTGCTCGGTCAAGCCGACAGAGCCGATCTCCGGGTCGGTGAACGTCACGCGCGAGACCGCCGAATAGTCCGCGCTCGGACCCGGCTCGCCGAGGATCGCCTGCCGGGCGATGCCCGCCTCGTACATCGACATGTGCGTGAAGGCGCCCTTGCCGGCGATGTCCCCGATCGCGTAAACGCCGGGCACGACCTGCATGTGCCCGTCAACGGGTGGGAAGCCGTGGTTCAGCTCAACACCAAGAACGTCCAGTCCCACCTCGTCGGCGTTCGACCGGCGGCCGGTAGCGACCAACAGCGCCTGGGCGCGCAGAACCTCCTCTGCGACCGTGACGAGAAACTCGCCGTCGTGTGCGACGCTGTCGACGGTACGGCCGGTGATCACCCGCAGGCCCTCGCCGGTGAGCACGTCCGTGAGGATCTCGCTGGCCTCGGGCTCTTCGCCCGGCACCAGCCGCGGCGCGCCTTCGACGATCGACACCTGCGCGCCGAAGCGGGCGAAAACCTGCGCCAGTTCGACCCCGATCGCCCCGCCACCCATGACGATCAGCGACTCCGGCACTTCGGTCGCCTCGATCGCCTCGTGGTTGGTCCAGAACGGCGTATCGGCCAGACCCGGAATCGGCGGCACACTGGGCCGGGTACCTGCGGCGACCACGATTGCCCGCCTGGCTTGGTAGGTGTCCTCGCCCACTTCGACGGTCTCGGCTGACAGCAAGCGAGCCTGCCCGCGGACGAACCGGCCACCCTTGCCGACGAACCTGTCGACGGCAGCCTGGTCGTTCCAGTCGTCGGTCGCTTCGTCGCGGATTCGGGTGGCCACCGGCGTCCAGTCCGCCTGCACGTCACTGCGTCCGGCGAGTTTCGGTATCCGCCGGCCCTCCGCCAGCGCGTTCCCGGCGCGGATCATCATCTTGCTCGGCACGCATCCCCAGTAGGGGCACTCGCCGCCGACCAGGTTCTTCTCGATCCCGACCACGTCCAGACCCGCTTCGGCCAATGAGCCGGCGACGTCCTCACCGCCGGGGCCGAGCCCGATCACGATCACATCCGCGCTGTGCTGCATGCGCTGACCCTGTCACGGTCTGCAGATGAGAGCAATGCACCCCAGATGCGAGCAACGGGCACGGGGTCGAATGCTCGCATCTGCGGCGGCTTGCTCACATTCTTGCGACTCTCACCGAATCCCCAGGTTCGTCACACTCGCGCTCAAGGTTGGGCGCCGATCGTGAGGTCATGAGCACTTACGCCGAAAACCCCGTGACCACTACCCCCGACTGGCACGACAAGTTCCAGTCCGAACGCAAGAAGGCCCGCATCCTCGGCGCCACGACCGTCGCCTCCGCCCTGCTCGCGGTGGGTGTCGGCGCCTGGGGGCTCAATGCCCAGGGCGCGTCCGTGAGCAGCGGCCCCGGCGGCGGCACCG
>WBZT01002018.1_pt1 | contig 14433 bp, 17 predicted proteins | sample 5204241 | NCBI WGS metagenome assembly WBZT01 (sample SAMN12344358, study PRJNA552823) | activated sludge metagenome | biome: Activated sludge suspended growth; feature: Nitrification reactor; material: Wastewater; isolation source: activated sludge from nitrification reactor of wastewater... | reverse complement strand
CCGAGGCCGACTTGGCTTGGCTGACAAGGGATGCGTTGATGTCCGCCAGCGTATCGCGCCCGTAGATTTCCGGTTCCCGCTGACCCAATAAATTGAGATTCGGTCCATGCAGGACCAGGATGCGCTGCTTGCCCTTGGCATTCTTGGCCGCACCTGGGCGGGCTTTCTTGGCATTCATGTGCGCAAGTTTGCCGCAAATCGCAGCAATTTGTCCAGATTTGCAGGGGTTATCCTGAAAGTCAGTTCGGCAGGAGCGCCGATTGAATGGCCTTTTCCAGATTCGGCGTGGCGAACTTGCCCAGCTTGACTTGCTGCGGCGTGCCGTCCGGACGAAGTATGACGGTGAATGGCAAGGCCTTGGCGCGATTGCCTAAATCGCTAGAAAGGTCGAGCGTTTCCAGATTGCTGATGAGGAGCGGGTAGGAAATCTCGATTTCATTCCGGAATGCCAGGACCTTATCTGCGGAATCGATGCTGATGCCTACGAATTGAACGCCGTTCTTGGCATATTTACTGCTGATTCTCGAAAATTCCGGCATTTCCTCCTTGCAGGGCGGGCACCAGGTTGCCCAGAAATTGACCACCAGTACCCTGCCTTTCCATTGCGACAGCGATTGGGGTTTGCCGTCCAGGTCGGGCAGGGTCAGGGCGAGCAGGCGGGCTGGGGCATCGGCGGTCGGGGCAGACTCGGGAGGGGGCGGGGATACCGGCTGCGGCCTGCCGTAAAAGTAGCCTGCGGTTGCAGCCAGGGTCGAGACGGCGATGATCAGCAGGGAATGACGAACTACCCGGCTCATGCTGCGGCGGTGCCCAGCAGGGCTTCCACGGAGGCTAGGCGAGCGCGTTCGGACACTCTTCCATTGCGGCGTTTCTGGGCGCGCTCGGCATCCGGCTCAAACAGGGACAGTCTGACGGGGAGATCATTCCAGTCGAATGTGAGCACGCACTCTGGCACTTCTGCCCCGCCACGCCGGGGTTCGTTCTGCTCGAAGCGAATGTTCTGGTTGAGCAGGAAGATCTCCACTTCCTTGCTGCTGTCCGGGAAGGCCTCCAGTTCTATTTCGGCATAGCGTCCGGCGGTGCCGTCCAGCACCGGGCCGGTCAGGTAGGGCCGGAAGGGATCGAGCAGGCGCATGACCTCGACGGCCGTTTCGCGCAGTTCCTGCAGGCGCTCGCGCTGCTCGTCTTCCTGGTAGATCGCCTGGTAGGCGCGCAGTTCAGCCTCGATTTCGGCGTTGTTGGGCAGGGCTTCGGTTTCGGGCGCGCCGAGCTGGCGGGCTGCCTTGCGCTTGGCCAAGCCGTAGTCGGCAATGCCATCCTCGGCCATCAGGCGGGCCGCCAGCGCGGCAATGCTTCGCCGCATGGCGTTGAGCCGCAGGGAGTTCCGGTCATGATGGGACATGGCGGGGGACGCTGAGGGATCGGTTAGAATTCGCCGCTATTCTAGCTTGATCGCCATGCATATCCACATCCTCGGCATCTGCGGCACCTTCATGGGCGGCATCGCTCTGCTGGCCAGGGCCTCCGGCCATCGCGTGACCGGCTGCGATGCCAATGTTTACCCGCCGATGAGCACCCAGCTCGAGGCCCAGGGCATCGAGCTGATCGAGGGTTACGACGCTGCGCAGGCCGGACTGGCGCCCGACCTGTTCGTGATCGGCAATGCCATTTCGCGCGGCAATCCGCTGCTGGAGGAGATTCTCGACAAGGGCCTGGCCTATGTCTCCGGCCCGCAATGGCTGGCCGGGAATGTGTTGCGGGACAAATGGGTGCTGGCCGTCGCGGGGACCCACGGCAAGACGACCACCTCTTCGCTGCTGGCGTGGATCCTCGAACATGCCGGGATGAACCCCGGCTTTCTCATCGGCGGCGTGCCGCAGGATTTCGGCGTGTCGGCACGACTGACCTCCTCCCCTTTCTTCGTCATCGAGGCGGACGAGTACGACACTGCCTTCTGCGACAAGCGCTCGAAGTTTGTGCATTACGGGGCGCGGACCGCGATCCTGAATAATCTTGAATTCGATCATGCTGACATCTTCAGCGATCTTGCGGCCATCGAGACGCAATTTCATCATTTTGTACGGATTCTGCCTAAATCCGGCCTGATCGTGGCAAACGCGGCCGAAGCCAGCCTGAAGCGGGTTCTCGAGCGTGGCTGCTGGACGCCGGTCGAGTGGTTCGGCGACGCGGACGGGTGGAACCTGGGCGAGTTGGCCTCGGACGGCTCTTGTGCCGTGAGCTTCGCGGGCAGCGAGGTTGGCCGCTTGCGTCTTGCGCTGGCCGGTGCCCACAACCGGGCGAATGCGCTGGCGGCCGTGGCCGCGGCGCGACATGCCGGCGTGCCGCCGGCCGCCGCGCTGGAAGCGCTGGCGTGCTTCGGCGGCGTCAAGCGCCGATTGGAGGTTCGCGGCACGTCGGGCAACGTGACGGTCTATGACGATTTCGCGCATCACCCGACGGCCATCTCGGCGACGATCGCCGGCTTGCGTCAGCGTGTCGATGGCGGGCGCATTCTGGCGGTGCTGGAGCCGCGTTCCAACACCATGAAACTGGGCGTGATGAAGGCGCAATTGCCGGACAGCCTGCGCGGGGCCGAACTGACCTTCTGTTACGCAGCCGGCCTGGGCTGGGATGTCCGCGGCGCCCTGCAGCCGCTCGGCGAGCGGGCGCAGGTCTTTGAGGATATCGGCGCTCTCGTCGCGGCGGTTTCGGCCGCTGCCCGCGAGGGCGATCATGTGCTCGTCATGAGCAATGGCGGCTTCTGCGGGGTGCATGGCCGGCTGCTCGAAGCCCTCGCTTCCCGCTGAACCGTAGTCCTGCCGGCCGCTTAGGGCCTGCGCCTGAAGTTCCTCTCTTCGCCTTCCCGGGCGAGCCAAATCCCCACACTCCCTAAGTGTTTTTGATCTGGATCAATGCTTCTTGAAAGAATCCGGGCCGCGTGTTAGCGTATTAAAAATTTTATACCTAAATAATGATGGTCGCGCGATCTGCGCCGGGGGATTTCTGAGTGGATAGTGGCTGCCGATGGGAACGACGTTCAGGGCGTCCTCCCGGCTGTTGCACATGCCATGCCTGCTCGAAACGCGACGAACAACCTTCAAGGAGAGAGTGGCTGATGGGAATGCATAACAAGACTAAGTCGCGTTTGGCGGGCCTTGCGCTCATGGCCTGGTCGGGCATGGCGCTGGCTGCCTGGGAGTTCAATTTCCAGGCCCCCGCCACCAAGGCCGCGCAGACGGTGATCGACCTGCACGACTTGATGATGATCATCATCATCGTCATTTTCATCGGCGTCTTTGCCGTGATGTTCTATTCGGTGTTCGCCCACCGCAAGTCGAGGGGGCACCAGGCCGCCCAGTTTCACGACAACACGCTGGTCGAGGTCGCCTGGACCGTCGTCCCCCTGCTGATCCTGATCGGCATGGCCTGGCCCGCCACCAAGGCGGTGCTCAACATGCGCGACACCTCCCAGGCGGATATCACCATCAAGGCGACCGGCTATCAGTGGAAGTGGGGCTACGACTATCTCAGGGGCGAGGGCGAGGGCATCCGCTTCATGAGCCTGATGTCCACGCCGCCGGAACAGATTCGCGGCGCGGCGGCCAAGGGCGGCAATTATCTGCTCGAGGTCGACCAGCACCTCGTCGTCCCCGTCGGCAAGAAGATCCGCGTGCTGACCACCGCGACCGACGTGATCCATTCCTGGTGGGTCCCCGCCCTGGCCGTGAAGCAGGATGCCATCCCGGGCTATGTGCGCGATACCTGGTTCAAGGCGGAGAAGGAAGGCATCTACCGCGGCCAGTGCGCCGAGTTGTGCGGCAAGGACCACGCCTTCATGCCGATCGTGGTCGAGGTGGTGTCGGCAGAGAAGTATTCGCAGTGGGTGGAGGCGCAGAAGAAGCAAATGGCGGCCGCAGCCGACGAGGGGTCGAAAACCTATTCCCTCGACGAGTTGAAGAGCCGGGGCGAGAAGGTCTACGCAGCCAACTGCGTGGCCTGCCACCAGGCCAACGGCAAAGGCATGCCGCCCGCCTTCCCGGCACTGGATGGTTCAAAGATCGCGACGGGGCCCAAGGCGGACCACATCGCCATCGTCCTGCACGGCAAGCCCAATACCGCCATGGCGGCCTACGGCGGCCAGCTCAGCGACGGCGACATCGCCGCCGTCATCACTTATGAGCGCAACGCCTGGGGCAACAAGACCGGCGACGTCGTGCAGCCTGCCGAGATCAAGGCGGCGCGCAAATAAACCGAATTCGCGGGATACAAGGAGACAAGATGGAAGCCAGCCACGCTCACGGCGCAGGTCACGCACACGGGGACGGTCATTCGCATCATCCGAAGGGGATCATGCGCTGGATCACCACCACCAACCACAAGGACATCGGCACCATGTACCTGTGGTTCAGCTTCGCCATGTTCATGGTGGGCGGGGTGATGGCCCTGATCATCCGCGCCGAACTGTTCCAGCCGGGCCTGCAGTATGTCCAGCCGGAATTCTTCAACCAGATGATCACGCTGCACGGCCTGATCATGGTGTTCGGCGCGATCATGCCGGCCTTCGTCGGCTTCGCCAACTGGATGCTCCCGATGATGATCGGTGCGCCCGACATGGCCTTTGCGCGCATGAACAACTGGAGCTTCTGGCTGCTGCCGCCGGCCGGCATCCTGCTGACGGCCTCGATGTTCGTTCCCGGCGGCGCTGCCGGCACCGGCTGGACGCTGTATCCGCCGCTGTCTATCCAGATGGGCATCGGCATGGACATGGCGATCTTCGCGGTGCACATCCTCGGCATGTCGTCTATCATGGGATCGATCAACATCGTCACGACGATCCTCAACCTGCGCGCGCCCGGCATGACGCTCATGCGCATGCCGATGTTCTGCTGGACCTGGCTGATCACCGGCTTCCTGCTGATCGCCGTGATGCCGGTGCTGGCCGGCGCCGTCACCATGATCCTGACGGACCGCCACTTCGGCACCAGCTTCTTCAGCGCGGCCGGCGGCGGCGATCCGGTGCTGTTCCAGCACATCTTCTGGTTCTTCGGCCATCCCGAGGTGTACATCATCGCCCTGCCGGCGTTCGGCGTTGTCTCGCACGTCATCCCGGCCTTCGCGCGCAAGCCGATCTTCGGCTACACCTCGATGGTGTACGCCATCGCCTCGATCGCGCTGATTTCCTTCATCGTCTGGGCGCACCACATGTACGTGGTCGGCATGCCGGTCGCCGGCCAGCTCTATTTCATGTACGCCACCATCCTGATCGCCGTGCCGACCGGGGTGAAGGTGTTCAACTGGGTGGCCACCATGTGGCGGGGGGCGATGACCTTCGAGACCCCGATGCTGTTCGCTCTGGGCTTCCTTTTCCTGTTCACCATCGGCGGCTTCACCGGCCTGGTCCTGTCCAACACGGCCGTTGATGTGCAGTTGCAGGACACTTACTACGTCGTTGCCCACTTCCATTACGTGATGGTGGCGGGGGCGCTGTTCTCGGCCTTTGCTGCGGTGTATTACTGGCTGCCGAAGTGGACCGGCCACATGTACGACGAGACGTTGGGCCAATGGCACTTCTGGCTGTCCATCATCTCCTTCAACATCGCCTTTTTCCCGCAGCATTTCCTCGGATTGGCCGGCATGCCGCGCCGCATCCCGGACTATGCCCTGCAGTTTGCCGACTTCAACCAGGTGTCGACGATTGGCGCGTTCGGCTTCGGCCTGAGCCAGCTGCTGTTCCTGTACGTCGTGCTGAAGACCATTCGCGGCGGCGAGAAGGCGGCGGCCAAACCCTGGGAGGGGGCGACCGGCCTCGAGTGGACCGTGCCCTCGCCGGCGCCGTACCACACCTTCGAAGAGCCGCCTGTGATCGCCGCAGGGAAAGGCCACTTGTGAGCCCAATGCAGAACGAGAGAAGCCGCAGGACGGCGCTGATCCTCGCTTCGGTGGCGGCAGCGATGTTTGTCGGTTTTGTCCTGCGCTACTGGCTGTTCAAATGAGCGCGAACCGGAACGCCGACAACCGTCGTGTGCTCGTCAGGCTGCTGGCGGTGGCCGGGCTCATGTTCGGATTCGGCTATGCCATGGTGCCGCTGTACCAGAAATTCTGCGAGGTCACCGGCATCAACAACCTGCTCAATCCGGACGATGCCTTGCGCAACACCCAGGTCGATACCAGCCGCAAGGTGACCGTGGAGTTCGATGCCAACCTGCATGGCTTGCCGTGGAGCTTCAAGCCGGGCCAGACCAGCGTTTCGGTGCATCCCGGCGAACTGGTACATGTGGTCTACCGGGTCAGCAATACGCGCAACCATCCGGTGACCGGCCAGGCGATTCCCAGCTACGGTCCGCAGCTGGCGGCCGCGCATTTCAAGAAAATGGAGTGCTTCTGCTTTGCGCGGCAGACGCTGGGACCGGGCGAGTCGCGGGAAATGCCCGTCGTCTTCGTCATCGATCCGGCACTGCCGAAGGACGTGAGCACGATCACCCTTTCGTACACCTTTTTCGAGGTGGCCGGAGCGGTAGCCGAGCCGGCGCCACTGCAGCGCAGGCCGGGCGCATGAATACCGGAGCCGTGATGGGCGAGCGCAGAGCGGGGCCGTTGCAGGTGATGAGAACGGTGCTGTCGGCGCTGTTCGGCGTGCGGCACCGCCGGATGCACGAGGAGGATGCCGCAGGGCTGCGCCCGGGCCAGGTCATCGTCGCGGGCATTATCCTGGTGGCGGTATTCGTCCTGGCAATCGTGGCCTTTGTGCAATTCGTCGCGATAAAGTAAAAACACAACGACCTGGAGGTAGACATGAATCAGCAGGCATCCCGCTATTTCGTTCCGGACCCGTCGCACTTGCCGCTGGTGGGTTCGGCTGCCTTGTTCCTGCTGGCGTCGGGCGCCGTGCTGTGGATGAACAAGCTGGCGCCCGGCCCGTATGTCGTGCTGGCCGGCTTCGCCGTGCTGCTGTTCATGCTGTTCGGCTGGTTCGGCCGCGTCATCGATGAATCCGAGCATGGGAGGTACAACAAGCAGGTCGACGCGTCCTTCCGCTGGGGCATGAGCTGGTTCATCTTCTCGGAAGTGATGTTCTTCGCCGCCTTCTTCGGCGCCCTGTTCTATGTCCGCGTGCTGTCCGTGCCCGATCTGGCAAGCGCCGAGCAGCAGCTCCTCTGGCCCGATTTCAAGGCGACCTGGCCGAGCGCCGGACCGAAGTTCGCCGAACAGTTCACGCCGATGGGCGCCATGGGCATTCCGCTCATCAACACCCTGCTGCTGCTTTCCTCCGGGGCCACTCTGACCTGGGCGCACTGGGGCTTGGTTGCCGGCAGGCGCGGGCAGTTGAAGCTCGGCCTGATGTTCACCATTGTCCTCGGCCTGCTCTTCCTCAGCCTGCAGGTCTATGAGTACGTGCATGCCTACCAGGAGCTGAACCTTAAACTGACCACCGGCGTTTACGGCTCGACCTTTTTCATGCTGACCGGTTTTCACGGCCTGCACGTGACGATCGGCGCGACCATGCTGCTGGTGATCCTCTTCCGCGTCATGGCCGGGCACTTCAAGCCGGATCATCATTTCGCCTTCGAGGCGGTGGCGTGGTACTGGCACTTCGTCGATGTGGTCTGGCTCTTCCTCTTCGTCGTGGTGTACTGGTTGTAGTGAATTGCCGAGGGGGCAGGACGCCGCCCCGGAGAAAAAATGCGCCGCACGTTGTGCGGCGCATTTTTTTAAAGCCTGTCGGTGATCAGGCCGGAGTAGTAGCCCGCCGCCAGGAGGACGAAGAGCGTGATGGACAGGCCGACGCGCACGGCGAGGGCCTTGACCATGCGGGTACGGTCGCGGCCTTGGTCGCGGAAAAGAAATACCAGGGCGGAGGCCAGGCTGGCGACGATGGCGATGAGGAATACGATGACGACGATGCGCATGTTTGGAATATCCTTCGGGTCGGTCTAGCCTATCACTTCTCCTTACGCCACAGGCGAAACGCTTGAAAATCCGCCTTGTCCTTCGTCCCGCCCCCCTGCTTGCCGCGCTGGCCTTTTCTGCCGCAGCGGTCATGATCGGCAATCTCCAGCGCGGCCGTGCGGAGCAGAAACAGGGCGTCTTCGACCGGATCGAGAGCGCCCGGCATCGCGCACCGATCCAGATCGGCACGTCGCTGGCCGATGCCGCCCTGCTCGATCAACAGCCGGTCGCCGCGCGCGGCCGCTGGCTGATCGAAAAGACCATCCTCATCGACAACAGGACGCATAACGGGGTTGCCGGCTACCATGTCGTCACGCCCCTGCACATCGAGGGCGCACACGTCGGCATTCTGGTGAACCGCGGCTGGGTTGCCGCACCCCGCTTGCGCAGCGAACTGCCGCGGTTGCCTGCGCTGCCGGAAACGCCGGTGGAGGTGAAGGGAATCGCGCGGCTCCCGGTTGAGAAGACATTCGAGCTGGCGCCGGATCGTGCCCAGGGCGTGGTCTGGCAGCATCTGTCGCTGGAGCGCTTCCGGGCCTGGTCGGGGCTCGAACTGCAGCCGGTCATCCTGCTGCAGGCCGACGCGGTTGAGGACGGGCTCGTGCGGGATTGGCAGCCGGCCGAAAGTGGCGCCTTGAAGCATTGGGGCTTCGCCCTGGTGTGGTATCTGGCGGCAGCCGCCGCAGCGATCGCTGCCATCGCTTTTTCAGTGGAACGCAGGAATCATGAAGCATAAGTCGAAACTCGTTGTGCTCGGTGTCGGGCTGGTGAGCGCCTTTCCGATCGTGGCAGCGCTGTTTTTCTACTACCTCTCGCCGCCGGAAGCCCGCATGAATCATGGGGACCTGCTGCAGCCGGCGCCCCTGCCGGCGCAGCCGCTGCCACTGCTGCCCGGCGGAGAGTTCCGCTTCGAGCAAATGAAGGGCAAATGGCTGCTGCTGCAGATCGATTCCGGCAACTGCGATGTGCACTGCCGGGAAAAACTGTATGCCATGCGCCAGGTACGGCTGGCGCAGGGCAAGGACATGGTGCGCCTGGAGCGCGTCTGGCTGGTATCGGATGCAAGCATCCCGGCAGCCGACCTGCTGGCGGAGTACGACGGTATGTTGGTGGTTCGCGCGGCAGGGAGCGAAGTGCTGGCCGCATTTCCGGCGCCGGTCTATCGCACCGCCCATCTTTATGTTGTCAATCCGCAGGGGAACCTGATGATGCGTTTTCCGGAAAAGCCGGATCCGACCCGCATGATCAAGGACCTGCAGCGCCTGCTGCGGCCGTCGCGCATCGGTGCTGGCTAGGGCCGGGAGCGTTAATCCTTGTCCAAACAAGGTTTATTCGCAGGGCTTGGCGTGGTAAATTCAGCGCTTTGAATCGGCGGGCGACCGCCAGCCAGGGGCTTGCATGAAGGCTTTACCCTCTCCCGAGCAAACACTGGGGTACCGCTTGTACCAGTATTTCCAGTTGACCAAGCCCCGGGTGGTCTCCCTCATCGTGTTCTGCGCCGTCATCGGCATGTTCCTCGCCGTGCCGGGCGCGGTGCCGCCCGTGGTCCTGGTTGCCGCTACCACCGGCATCGCCCTGATCGCCGGCGCGGCGGCGGCGGTGAACTGCCTGATCGAGCAGAAGATCGATGCCGTCATGGCGCGCACGCGCGGTCGGCCGCTGCCTCGCGGCGAGGTCAATTCCCGGCAGACGCTGCTGTTCTCCGGCGTCATCGGCGGCGTCGGCCTGTCCCTGCTGTACTGGTTCGTCAACCCGCTGACCATGTGGCTGACCCTGGCGACCTTCGTCGGCTACGCGATCATCTACACCATCTTCCTGAAGCCGGCGACGCCGCAGAACATCGTGATCGGCGGCGCCTCCGGCGCCATGCCGCCGATACTGGGCTGGGCGGCCGTGACCGGCGAGGTGACCTCCGAGTCCCTCCTGCTGTTCCTCATCATCTTCGTGTGGACGCCGCCGCATTTCTGGTCGCTGGCACTCTATCGCACCAAGGAATATGCCAAGGTCGGCATGCCGATGCTGCCGGTGACGCACGGGCCGGAATACACCCGCCTGCAGATCCTGCTCTACACCATCCTGCTTTTCGGCGTCACCCTCCTGCCCTACATGATCGGCATGAGCGGGCTCATCTATCTCGCCTGCGCCGTGGTGCTGAGCGGCGTGTTCCTCGCCTACGCGATCGGCATGTTCCGGGCCTACAGCGACAAGCTGGCGCACAAGACCTTCCGCTACTCCATCTGGTACCTGGCGGCGCTGTTTGCCGCCCTGCTGGTGGATCACTACTTCAAGTTCTGATGCTTCGACTGCTTTTCCTCACGCTGGCCCTGCTGCTGGCCGGCTGCGACAGCCGGCCTCAATTCGGCAATACCGACATCAGCGAGGCCGATTACGCGCGGGATTTCGCGCTGACCGACCATACCGGCAAGCCGCGCACGATGGCCGATTTCCGCGGCAAGGCAGTGGTGATCTTCTTCGGCTATACGCAGTGTCCCGATGTCTGCCCTACCACGATGACGGGCATGACCGAGGCCATGAAACTGCTCGGCGAGGATGCCACCAAGGTGCAGGTTCTTTTCGTCACGGTCGATCCCGAACGCGACACGCAACAGTTGCTGGCGCAATACGTTCCGGTTTTCCATCCCAGCTTCCTCGGGCTCTACGCCGACCCTCAGACCATCGCGAAAACGGCGCAGGCCTTCCGCGTCTTCTACAAGAAGCAGCCGGGCAGCACCCCCACCACCTATACGGTGGACCACACGGCCGGCAGCTACGTCTATGACCTGCAGGGCCGGTTGCGTCTCTACATCAAGCATGGCGAGAAACCCGAGGTGATCGCCAAGGACCTCAAGCTCCTGATAGCCGGGAAGTAGGCGTACCCCAGAAACAGAAAGGCCGCTGCGGATTCCGCAGCGGCCTTTGCTTTTCAGCCTCGCCTGATCAGACGGCGTGCGCCATCATGCCCTTCATCTTTTGCATAGCTTTCGCTTCGATCTGGCGGATGCGCTCGGCGGAAACGCCATACTCGCCGGCCAGTTCATGCAGCGTCGCTGCCTCGCCTTCGGCCAGCCAGCGACGCTCGATGATGCGCCGGCTGCGTTCGTCCAACTGCGACAGGGCGTGCCTCAGACCTTCGTCCTGCAGGCGTTCCATCTCGCGGTTTGCCAGCGCCTCGGAAGGCTCCTCGGCCGGATCGGCCAGATAGGCGATCGGCGCGAACGCTTCGTCTTCATCCTCGGCGCTGCCCTCCATGGCGATGTCGCGGCCGGTCAGGCGCGTTTCCATCTCGCGCACCTCCTCCGGTTTCACGCCGAGTTGCCTCGCCATGGCGCCGACCTCTTCGCCGCTCATGGTGTTGAGGCCCTGCTTGAGGCTGCGCAGGTTGAAGAAAAGCTTCCGCTGCGCCTTGGTCGTGGCGATCTTCACCAGCCGCCAGTTGCGCAGGATGTATTCGTGGATTTCGGCCTTGATCCAGTGGATGGCGAAAGAAACCAGCCGTACGCCCCGCTCGGGATCGTAGCGCTTGACCGCTTTCATCAGGCCCACATTGCCTTCCTGGATCAGGTCGGCATGCGGAAGCCCATAGCCCAGATAACCGCGTGCCACCGAAACCACCAGGCGAAGATGCGATAGCACCAATCCCTTCGCTGCCTCGATGTCGCCATCCTGGCGGAACCGCCGCGCCAGATCCACTTCTTCCGCCTCAGTGAGCAGAGGAAAGCGATTGGCGGCCTGGATATAACTTTCCAGGTTGCCGACGGCAACGGGCACAACGGGCAGATTCAAGGCATTCGTCATAGGATTAAACCTCCTAGATATATTTTAGCACTCAAGATAATAGAGTGCTAAACGAATGGGAAGTTCCCCTTGGGGCACTCTTTCAACATATTGTTTTATTGTATTAATCAGCCCCGCAGGTGGCGGGAAAGCGAAAGCCAGGCACCGGCCCAGCCGAGCAGGGCGGCCAGGCCGAAGAGCAAGGCCGAATCGGACAGGGGCAGGATGTGCAGTGCAAATTCGACGCCATACAGGGCGGCCAGGTCGGCGACCGGTCCGCGCAGCAGCAGGGTGGCGACGAGAACGGCTCCCCAGGCGACCAGGCCGCCGGCCAGGCCCTGCAGGGCGCCGAAATAGTAGAACGGACGCCGGATGAAGGCGTCGGTGGCGCCAAGCAGCCGGCTCACTTCGATCTCCGCCTCCTGCGTGAGGATCTGCAGACGGATGGTGTTGAAGGTGACGGCCACCAGCGCCACGCCGAGCACGGCTGCCAGCAGGGTGACAGTCAGACGCGTCAGGTGCAAAAAGGCATCGAGTTTCTTCACCCAGGCCGAATCGAGCTGAACGTGCTCGACCTTGGGGTATTTCACGAATTCAGCGCGCATCGCTTCGAGGGCTTCGGGCGCCTCGTCGCCCGGCACGACGACGAAGGCATCGGGGAAGGGGTTGCGCGGCAGACTCTCGATGATCTCGCCGAGCCCCTCGCTTTCCTTTAGCCGGCGCAGCGTCTCCTCGCGCGGCACCAGGCGAACCTTCTGCGTCTGCGGATGCTTTCTCAGCAGCGACTCGATTTCGGCGACATCCTTCTTGCCCGCATCGAGGGTCATGAACACGGAAATCTGCGGGGTGGCGGCGATCCGTTGCGCCAGGCGCTGGAAATTGGCGAGCATCATCTCGCCGCCGGCGGGCAGGGCCAGCGCGATGCCCAGCACCAGCGCGCCGAGCAGGGTATTGAGCGGGGTGGCCGCCAGGCGGCGCAGCGCCTGTTCGGCGGCCTGGCGATGGTGCAGCAGCCAGCCCTTCATGGCAGGTGCCTTCCGTGCGCCAGGCTGATGCGGCGTGTCATGAAAGGCGCGAACAGCGACTCATGGTGGGTGGCCACCAGCACAGTGACGCCGACCTGGTTGAAGGCATGAAACGTCGTGGCGATGTCGCGCGCCGTCTCGTCGTCGAGATGGGCGGTCGGCTCGTCGGCGATGAGGATCGAGGGGCGTGCCACCACCGCGCGGGCGATGGCGAGGCGCTGCTGTTCGCCGCCGGAGAGCGCCACCGGCATGGCCTTCTCCCGCTCGAGCAGGCCGACCTTGTCGAGTGCGGCGCGCACCCGGCGGCCGGCGTCGCGCGTGGCCACCCCGGCTATTGCCAGCGGCAGCATGACGTTGTCGAAGACGCTGCGGTCGTAGAGCAGCTTCTGATCCTGGAAGATCATGCCGATATTCCGTCGCAGGAAGGGTATGGCGGCACGCTTCAGGGCAGAGACGTTCTGGCCATTCACGACGACCGCGCCCTGGGTTGGCCGCTCGATGGCGGGGATCAGTTTGAGCAGGGTGCTCTTGCCGGCGCCGGAATGGCCGGAGAGGATGACCATCTCGCCGGACTCGACGGCGAAAGTCAGTTCCGCCAGGGCGGCGATGCCGCCGGGATAGCGCTTGCTGACTTGCTCGAACCTGATCATGCCTTCTCGAACAGCGCGTCGACGAATTCACGTGCGGAGAAGGGCTGGAGATCGTCGATGCCCTCGCCGACACCGATGTAGCGCAAGGCAATGGGATGGCCGGCGGGCTGCTGGCGCGCGATGGCCGCGATGACGCCGCCCTTGGCGGTGCCGTCCAGCTTGGTGAGCACAAGGCCGGTGACGCCGACGGCCGCATCGAAGGCCTTGACCTGTGCGAGGGCGTTCTGGCCGATGTTGGCGTCGAGCACCAGCAGCACCTCGTGCGGCGCCGTCGGGTCGGCCTTGGCGATGACGCGACGGACCTTGGCGATCTCCTCCATCAGGTGCAGCTGCGTCGGCAGGCGGCCTGCGGTGTCGGCCAGCACCACGTCGATGCCGCGCGCCTTGGCGGCAGTCACGGCATCGAAGATGACGGCGGCCGGATCGCCCGATTCCTGGGCGATGACCATCACGTCGTTGCGCTCGCCCCAGATGGCCAGCTGCTCGCGGGCGGCGGCGCGGAAGGTGTCGCCGGCGGCCAGCAGCACCGATTTGCCCTGCGCCTGGAAATGCTTCGCCAGCTTGCCGATGGAGGTGGTCTTGCCCGAGCCGTTCACGCCGGCGATCATGATGATGAAAGGCTTGTGCGGGGTGACGTCGAGCGGTTTTTCCAGCGGCGCGATGAGCCGCAGCAGGATCTCGCCCAGGGCCTGCTGCAACTGCTCGCCGGTCTCCAGCTTGTTGCGACGCACGGCGGCCTTCAGCTCGTCGAGCAGGTACTGCGTCGCCTCGACGCCGACATCGGCCATGAGCAGCGTGGTTTCCAGCTCCTCCAGCATTTCGTCGTCGATGCGGCGGCCGAACAGGCCGCCGAGCTGGGCGCGGGTGCGCGAGAGGCCGGTCTTGAGCCGCTCGGCCCAGGAAGGCTGCGGCCCGGCGGGCAAATCGGACTTCTTCAGGAAACCAAACATGGGCGGGGCTTGTCTCTATCTCGGCACGGGGCCGATCCCCGTGCGAAAATGATGCGATCAATTTTATCAGAAGCACACAAAACCCCA
>WBZT01002016.1_pt1 | contig 14439 bp, 9 predicted proteins | sample 5204241 | NCBI WGS metagenome assembly WBZT01 (sample SAMN12344358, study PRJNA552823) | activated sludge metagenome | biome: Activated sludge suspended growth; feature: Nitrification reactor; material: Wastewater; isolation source: activated sludge from nitrification reactor of wastewater treatment... | reverse complement strand
GGCGCTTTCGAAAATATCCCGCTCTAAAGAAATGCCAGGTTGCAAGTGCCGACACCAACAGGTTCAATTCCAACGCGACCGGCCGGATGATAACTTGCGCAAAGCCCGCGAGCACCATCAAAGCCGTATACCCGCTGGCGCCGCCATGCCCCACCGCCGCGTTCATCCAGGCGATCAATCCAAAGCAGGCAATGACCCACAACTCCATTTCACGAATTTAGCGAATCGGTAATAAAACACCGGAGCACTCCGCTGCCAATCTTCCGGAATGAGCAAAAAAAAATCCGCCTCCGGTCAGGAGGCGGACTGCCTTAACTAAAGAGAAATATGTTATTAAGCGATCTGTACTTCGATCGCGTTCATACCTTTTTTTCCTTGCGTTAATTCAAACGTCACAACATCACCTTCGTAGATGTCGGCTTTCAATCCCGTGGCGTGAACGAAGATGTCTTCGCCCGTCTTTTCGTCACAGATAAAACCAAAACCTTTGGTGCTGTTGTAAAACTTTACTTTACCTTTTTCCATTGTACTTCTGTTTAATTATGAATTGATTGGCTGCAAGATCGTCATAATAAACCGGCTTACCTAATGAGGGCAAGGGATGCGCTTCCCCAGGCGCTACATTCATGGATAATCTGACTGAATTCCCCCTTTATCCGTGATTATTTATTTTAAGCGAGCAGGCATAAAACAGCCGGATCAGGTCATTGCGCATCAATTCAGTTCCGGTTGCACAGGGGCGACAACGGCTTTCCGTTCAATTCAAAACACCTACAATCAGCTACGGAAAATTATCAATTCCTGTATAGCAGACATACAAATCCCCTATCGAGCAACCAGGAGTCTTTTCACAGCATGCATTCCTCCTGCAACGATCTCCACTGAATAAGAACCGGTTACAAGGTTCCGCAGATCCACCACCGCGCTCGACCCTTCGCTTTGGACGTCAAGGCAAATTCTACCGAACAGGTCCAGCACCCGCAACGAAAAACCGCCGGACGATTGTCCGAGGTCGATGGTAACGGTTTGTTCCGCCGGATTTGGATACACTCGGATGCTACCCGCCGACGACTGCCCGATAACGCTCGTCAGGATAAAATTGAAATCCGCCGAGATGGCTTCACACCCCAACGAATCCGTCGCGATCACATGATAGTCACCGTTCAAGACCGGCAGGTAAAACGGATCCGTTCCACTGGCCAACAGGGTATCGTTCCGGTACCAGGAATAAGTAGCGGCACCGGCAGTAGCGAGCAGACTGTCGCCCGCTTGAACGAGACTCACCGAGAACCCGGGGCTGACCGTCACCTCCGCCGTCGCAGCAGCGGTACACCCTTGCTCGTCCGTCACCTGAACCGTGTAGGTGGTCACAGAGAGCGGGACGACCGTGGGATTGGCCACCGTATCGCTGCTAAGTCCAGTTGCGGGAGTCCACAGAAAGAACAAGGCGCCAATGCCCTCGCTGCCGGTCGGCGCTCCGCCCAGCTCAAGGGTATCGCCTGCACACGATACCTGCGCAAGCCCGGCATCAGCCAGCAAGGGCAAGTGCGGAATCACCAGTACGGTATCTGAATAATTATCACAGGTTTTCGATTCGAAATGTTGCGATGGAGCTATCAGCGTGGTCATCACATAATACTCGCCCGCGCTGTCCGCCCGGTAGGTCATGCCGGTGGCACCGGGTATCGGCACACTGTTCCAATACCACTGCGTTGTCAGTCCGGCGCCATTGTACAACTCAAGCGTGCGCAGGGTGTCGCAAACGGTGGCGGGTTGCTGCAACGACATATCGATGACGGGTGAGAGCGAATACTGCAAGGTATCGGTCTGCCCGTTCGCGTCGGTCACCACAAGGGTGTAAGCCTGATAAGCCCTCACGGTTATCACGGGATCCAGGATGGTGTCGTTCGAGAGACCGTTCGAAGGTGTCCAGCGCACTGAATAAGGTGCACAGCCGCCAGCCAGCGTGATGTGCGGCTGATAGGTCTCGTTGTAACACAACGGCACATCGTACTCCCAGATCGGAGCGACCAGCATCGGCCGGTTACGCGGACCCCGCTCGGCGATGGTATAAATGTCCTCATCGTTGGTCATCGTCCACTGATGAAAATGCTGCGAAGCCTGAAATCCGTCCGGCTCGATGACGTAGGTGAACTCGCTACCGCAAGGATTCGTACAGCCGCCGGTGGACTCGATATACGAATAGTGATTGAGTGTATCATAAGTATAATCGGTCACCACCGGACGATCCACCGCAAACCAGGTCGAGTCGCCGGAGATCACCTCCAGCGCGTAATCGCCCTCGGCAGAATGGATCAGCAACAACTCACCACGCAGATAACCGGAGTCGAAATCCTTGATGTAGGCCGTCGGAAAGAATGAACCCGACAAATTGAAATCCGTCCAGGCGAAGGAGTGATAATAGACCGTTTGCTCCAGCGTATCCACGTACCATGTCACACTGTCCAGGGTCTGGATACCGGACACCACAGCATCATCGTACCGCTTTCGTTCAGCGCACCACTCATCCGTCTGGAAGAGGTAGGGTGTCAGCGACTGGAATACCCAGTTGGATGCTCCGGAATCCCAGGTACTGTAAGCAAGACCGGTACGGACCGTTCCCGAGTAACTGAACTGATACAACGAGTCATTCACCCAGTTGCCCAGGTCGCCATGCTGGTAGGTACGGTCGTTCGGATGCCCGTCGATGTAAGTCACCAACTCGCGCGTGCGCGGCACCCGACTGCTGCCACTGAAATCGTAAACGGCTGTTTCCGTCACCTGACCAGATCCATTGATGATCCGGTCGGTTACTTCGACAGAGTCCCAGGCCGAACCATTCCATTGCAACTTCGCCTCGAATACCAACTGGTTGTAAACGGGATGATAGGTGCGAATCGTCTGGCGGTCATTCACCCAACCGGTCGGAGATCCGGTCAGCGTCAGCAACAAAACCACACGGCCGGAGCCGTCGAACGTGGTATCGGTGCGCGACCAATAGCCGGTATTACAATTCGGTGGCGAGGGAGGAAAGTCGAGTTGCGTACAGGTCTCCACGATCCCCGAGTCCAGATCATAGGTCGCGGTGGAAACGGCATAGGTATAATTGCCCATTGCCTGGTTCAGGCCATACACCCAGGTAACGACCACCGAGTCGTTGCCACACCCGGCTTGCGCCATTGCCCGAAACGAGCATGAATGCAACAGCAATAAAAAACTGAGAGAAAGTAAGCGGAGCATCATGTGGAGATGATAAGACAAAGCAAGATGGTCAAATCCCGACGCTTCGACAAAACCCTCCACCGCTGCTGCCCTGCTTTTTTACCAACGCATAGTATGCATGGGTGAAGGAATTGATCAGGAGCGGTACGCCCTGCCCCGATCACCCGCGGTCCCGCTCTCGGCCCGCCGCCATATCAACGCTGCCAGCCCGATTAAACCATCCATCTCCATTCACCACTCCTCGCTCCGAAGTTCCGGCATGGCGGCGGACCTCCATCGGGGCTATGCCTCAGCGCTTTTTCTTCACCTCAACCTCGCTCCGGATTGTAGTTTAGCCACAACTTGAAAAATGTAGAATATTCGTCAAAAAAATCAAATTTTACGCCCTTTATCCTTCTATTCACCAAATATACTATATCTTTGGTGAACGTATTCACCAAAGATAGTATATTTTTGGTGAACATAATCACCAAAATTATGCTATATTTGGTGATTATGATTTCCAGAACACTTTCGGCCAAACTCCCGCATACGTTCTTCCGGGGTAAAGCGCTGATCCTGCTCGGCCCTCGCCAGGTCGGAAAGACCACCCTCATCAGGCATCTGCTGCTAAAGGAGGCCCATCTTTTCCTCAACGGCGACGACCCCGCGATCCGGAACCTGCTGAGTGGTGTAAGTGAATCGCGCCTTAAAACCATCATCGGCCGCTACCATTTCGTTTACATCGACGAAGCCCAGCGCATTCCCGATATCGGACTTACGCTCAAACTGATCACCGACCGGTTCAAGGCCGTACAACTGCTCGTCAGTGGTTCCTCGGCATTGGAAATCAACCTGACCACGCAGGAACCCCTCACCGGTCGTAAGATCGAATACCGCCTCTTCCCGCTCAGTTGGGAAGAACTTGAATCAAGCCTCGGATATCTCGAAGCGGAACAGCAATTGGAAGAACGACTCGTATTCGGAATGTATCCGGAAGTGGTCACGAAGCGCGATAACGCGCGCGAAGTCCTGCAGGAACTGTGCACCAGCTACCTCTACAAAGACGTGCTCGCGATCTCGGGCATCCGAAAGCCGGAGATACTGGAAAAACTCCTGCGCGCGCTGGCCCTGCAACTCGGACAGGAAGTATCGTACAACGAATTGTCCGGCCTCATCGGCATCGACAAGAACACGGTCGCCCGTTACATCGAACTGCTGGAAAAAACGTTCATCGTCTTTCGCCTGAACAGTTTCAGCAGGAACCTGCGCAACGAGATCCGCGAAAACCGGAAGATCTACTTCTACGACAACGGCATCCGCAATGCCATCATCCAAAACCTGAACCCGCTTTCCCTCCGCAACGACAAGGGCGCGCTCTGGGAGAACTTCCTCGTCACCGAACGCATGAAGTACCGCGAATACCACCGGCTTCCCGCCAACCGCTTCTTCTGGCGCACCATTCAACAGCAGGAAATCGACCTGATCGAGGAAACGGGCGGACAACTCTACGCGTTCGAGTTCGCCTGGAATCATAACGGCCGTAAGCGCATCCCGAAATCCTTCCTCGAACACTACTCCGCCGAAGGCCGCATCATCGACCGCTCCAACTTCCGAGAGTTTGTGATGCCGGGTGCCATCGAACAAACAGCACCTTAAAGCGATGGCGACCGTCTAGAAAAGAAAAACCGCTCAAAAAGAGCGGTTTTGGTAGCCCGTATGGGAATCGAACCCATGTTTCATCCGTGAAAGGGACGCGTCCTGGACCCCTAGACGAACGGGCCGTGATTGGGGAGTGCAAAAGTAGGGATTTTCCGGTATTTCCAAACCGGATGCACAATTTTTTCGCCTTAGATGGCTCCTGAATCAGTCTGAAAACGAAAGCCCAAGCGCTTTCCGGTGGCGATCTTCGCCTGGACTTCGGTCTCCTGGATCTCACCTACCGTTACCTGGATCACCTGGTCGTAGGGCGGTGTGAACGGGTCAAAATCGAGACTATATAGGATCGCCGATTCGAGCACCTTGCGTACCGCCTCTTCGTTGAATTCCAGGCTGCTGAAATCGTTGTACAAAAAGCCCAACTGCCGCTTCCCTTCCACGAAGTAGTGGTTCTCCTTGTTGATGAAGATCCGCGCGATCAGGTAGCCCAGATCGTTCGGACGGTTGTACGTCATCGACTCCGTGAGGAAATTATACACCAGGATCTTCCCGACGAAGGAGCGGCTAGCGTCGTCGCGCACATAGGATGTCTTCCACACTTCGTGACTCCCTTCAAACGTGAATACGTTCGTGTGCAACTGAAAAACGAGGTAATCATCCCCCAACGTAAAGTCGACACGGTAATCGCCGCGGTCCTTGTACTCCAGCGGAATGTTCTTTCCGATCCGCTTTACTTCCCCCTGCAGGTCACTGAACAAATCCCGCAGCATCCGCTTCAACAAAACAAATCCCTCCTCCGTACGCTCCGCTACCGTCTGCTTCAGCGCAACCTTTTCCTTCATCAACTTCACGATCAACTCGCGTGGACTGGGATCCATGGGGTACAGGGTTTGGGGTTTCTAGTTTCTAGTTTCGGGTTTCTAGTTTCGGGTTGGGTTGGAGTCAGGGAAGAATCAGCAGCGGTAACTGGAAATTAGTAATTAGTAATTGGTAATTAGTGATTGGTGAAAGGCCTTCAGCACCTATCCAACCCAGAACGCGAAACCCGCCTGCCTGCCGAAGCTTTAGCGTAGGCAGGGAACTTAAAACCCTCGCATCACGTCCCTCGCACCTCGCACCTCCTCAGTACGCCCTGGCAAACAACACCCGCTGCTTCGACGGCTTGCCTGTCAGGATGCATTTACCTTCCTCTGTTTTATTATTCAGCGGAATGCAACGGATCGTCGCCTTGGTCTTGTCTTTGATCGCCTGTTCGGTCTCCGGTGTTCCGTCCCAATGCGCGTAAAGAAAACCGCCGGCATCCAGTTTTGTTTCGAACTCCTCCCAGCTATCGACCCGGTAGGTGCGTTCTTCCTGCTGCGTCAACGCCTTGCGGTAGAGGTTGTCCTGGATCTGCTCAAGCAGGTGTTCCACCTTCAGGGTCAGATCGGTGATCTGCATGGAGCTCTTCTCCTTCGTATCGCGCCGGGCGACTTCCGCGGTACCGTTCTCCAGGTCACGGGGACCAATCGCGATGCGGACCGGTACGCCCTTGAATTCGTACTCGTTGAACTTCCAACCGGGCTTGTGCGTGTCGCGATCGTCATACTTGACGCGGATACCCTTAGCCTTGAACTCGGCCGCTAGTTGGTCGGCAACCGCGGAGATCGCTTTCAACTGCTCGTCCGTCTTATAGATCGGCACGATCACCACCTGGACCGGCGCCAGCTTGGGTGGCAAGACCAGTCCGTCATCGTCCGAATGCGCCATGATCAACGCGCCCATCAGACGGGTGGAAACACCCCAGCTTGTGGCCCAGACATAATCTTGTTTACCTTCCTTGTTGGTGAACTTCACCTCAAAGGCCTTGGCGAAGTTCTGTCCGAGGAAATGTGAGGTGCCGGCCTGAAGCGCCTTACCATCCTGCATCATCGCTTCGATGCAATAAGTCTCCAACGCCCCGGCGAAACGCTCGTTCGGGGTCTTGACTCCCTTGATGACCGGTAACGCGAGGTATTGCTCGGCAAACTCGGCGTAGACGTCAAGCATCTTTTCGGTTTCGATAATGGCCTCTTCGGCCGTCGCGTGCGCGGTATGACCTTCCTGCCACAGGAACTCAGCCGTTCGCAGGAACAGGCGTGTACGCATCTCCCAACGCACCACGTTAGCCCACTGGTTCACCAGGATAGGCAGATCGCGGTACGACTGGATCCATCCCCGGTAGGTATTCCAGATGATGGTCTCGGAGGTAGGCCGCACGATCAGTTCCTCTTCCAATCGCGCTTCCGGATCCACCACCACGCCGCTTCCATCTTCCGCGTTCTTGAGCCGGTAATGGGTGACCACGGCACACTCTTTGGCAAAGCCTTCCACATGGGAAGCTTCTTTGGAAAAGAACGATTTCGGAATGAACAAGGGGAAATAAGCGTTCACGTGGCCGGTATCCTTGAACATCTGGTCCAGCACTGCCTGCATCTTCTCCCAGATCGCGTACCCGTAAGGCTTGATGACCATACAGCCCCGAACGGCCGAATTTTCGGCCAGGTCGGCTTTGATGACCAGATCCTGGTACCACTGCGAATAATTCTCTGCCCGGGTGGGGAATTCGTGACTCATAGTTAAACTTCGAACTGTTGGTCCGTTTTGGTACGGTGTTTGTAAAATTCAAACAAAAGTAACCAATTTTACCCTCACTCGTGGCCGGCACCTTCGCCGGTGAAAGGAGCAAAGCGATGAAAACGATTCGATTCCGGTACATCCTCCCAGTGATCGCCTTGATCACTTCGTGCAGCTCGACCTACTACCCCGGCAGCACTCCAGCCGACGATGTGTACTATTCGCCGCGCAACAACCCGGCGCCCGCTCCTGTTGCAACCGCTCCCGCGCCGGCACCCAACACGTACTCCAACAACAACTCGAACTACGAGCCGGCTCCCGCAACAAACTACGACAACACCGCTCCGGATTACAGTTCGACCAATCGTCAGTACGACGACCAGGGCAACACGTATGTGACCAATAACTACTACTACGATCAGGATGACTATTACGACTATGCCTACTCGGCCAACATCCGTCGTTTCTATTCTCCGGTCGTCGGGTACAGCTACTACGATCCGTTCTATACCAACCTCTACTGGTACGATTATAACCCCGTCCATTGGGGAACGTCCATTTACCTGGGCTACAACTGGTGGGCGCCGTCAACCTTCTACTATCAGCCCTTCTGTTACAGCGGTATCTCCATCGGCATCGGCTGGAACAACTGGGGCTGGGGTGGCTGGGGCTGGAACCGCCCCTGGGCATACGACCCCTGGTACGGTCCTTCCTGGGGCTGGAACAACTGGGGCTGGGGCGGTGGCTGGAATAACGGCTACTGGAACGGCTACAACAACGGTTACTGGAATGGCTATTACGACGGCCTTTACGCCGGAACCTATGGCAACCCGTACTACTACAACAGCTATGACAACAATAGTTGGTATTACGGACCCCGCGGTGCTGCCAGCACCAACAGTCCCGGTGGCAACGCGCCTCGTCCCTACTCCGCCTCGATCGGACAGAAATACGAACAGGCCGTAACGGAAGGTCGCGTAACACCTGAACTTCCGTCGCGCGGTTCGCAAGGCGGCTTCGGCAACGGCGCAAGCCGCCCTGACCCTGCCGGTCTTGCCCCTTCGAAGCAACCCGTGAGCGGAACACCGAACGATCTTGGCCGACCTTCAGCCAAACCCACGCAAACGCCGAACCCCGGCTTCAGCAGACCTACGCAAGGCATCATCTCCGATAAGAACCAAAACGGTTCGCAACCTTCCAAGGGATCGACTGAACCTGCCCGTCCGGCTCAACAAAGCAACGACTTCGGTACGCGTCCTGGCACCAACCCGACCAAAGGCGAGACACAGGGGCGTTCGACAACTCCGTCGAACAACAACCTCGGTACGCGCCCCGGCAACGAAGCGCCTTCGAAAGGCAACGGTCAGACACAACCGGCCAATCCATCCAACAACGGATTCGGTACACGTCCGGCACAGGAGCAAAACGCGCCTTCCAAGAATCCGACCGGCACGCGCCCGAACGATTTCAGTCGTCCGTCTGCGGAACCGCAGAAGCAGCCGAACAATCCCGGCTACCAGCCTGCACCTTCGCAACCGAAGCGCAATGAAATGAACGGCGGAAGTCGCGACAACTCCTTCAGCCAGCCTTCCGGTCCGCGCATGGAATCGCGCCCCGAGCCTGAGCCGAGAAACGTAACGCCGAAGAATTCGCCGTCAGGCAAGAACCGCTTCTTCGACTTCCGCAGCAACGGCAGCGGCCGTGATGACCGCGGCGGTGTTCAAGAGTCCCGCCCTCGCCAGGAGAAGAGTTCCCCGACCTTCCAGCCGAGGAACGAACCGAAGCAGTTCTCGCAGCCCAGTCCGTCTCCGCGTAGCAGCCCTTCGCCCTCGCGTCCTTCCAACAACAGTGGTGGCAACAACAAGCGCCGCTGATACATCGAGTAATCAATCCTCATCCGTTCCCCATGCCCGCACGGCAACCCGAGAGAACCTTCGCCGTGCGGGCTTTTTTCATCCAGTTAGTCCACGACTATGAATCGTCTGCTCTTCCTCCTTGCAATGCTCTGCACCCTGGGTGCAAATGCCCAAACCGACCTCGACGCGTTCCGTTACAGCCAGTACAGCCTGACCGGCACGGCCCGATTCACGTCGATGGGCGGCGCGTTTACCGCTGTCGGCGGCGACTTCAGCAGCCTGTCCCAGAACCCCGCCGGAATGGCGATCTATCGTCGCTCGGAGCTGACCTTTACTCCTTCGATCTACGCGGGTAAAACATCTTCCACCTTCCTGGGCAACACTGCCGACGACAGTCGTTACAACTTCAACATCGCCAACGCCGGCTTCGTCTTCACGCAACCGCTGACCAAGAACGACGAAGGTGAGGGCTGGAAAAGCTGGAACTTCGGTATCGGGCTGAACCGGATCAACAACTTCCACAGTCGTTCCTTCTACGAAGGCTTCAACCTCGACAACTCCTTCACCGATTATCTCGCCCAGCAGGCGCAGGGCGTCGGCTACGAGAACCTCGATGGGTATTACGAATACCTTGGCTACTATACGTATCTCATCAACCCCGACTCGCTGAACAATTACACCAGCGCCGTTCCGTTCGGGCACGTAACACAGCGCCGCTCTTCTGAAAAGCGTGGCGCCATCACGGAAACAGCGTTTTCGGTCAGTGGCAACTACAGCAACAAGCTCTTCCTCGGCGCCACGCTCGGTTTCAATTCGCTCCGGTACACCGAGGAATCCACCTACGAAGAACTGGATGAGCAGAACCTCGTCGACAGCCTCAAACAGTTCCAATTCGATCAAAGCCTTACCACCCGCGGTGTAGGCGTCAACCTGAAATTCGGTATGATCTATTGGATCAACGAATACGTCCGCTTTGGCGCCGCGGTCCATACACCTACCTGGTACAACATGAACGACTCGTACCAGAACACCATGCAGTCGCGCTTCGACGGTGGCTACACCGCGCGGAAGCAATCTCCCTCCGGAACGTTCGATTATTACATGACCACTCCTTTCCGTGCGATGGGCGGTCTCGCCTTCGTCTTCAACCAATATGGTCTCGTAAGCGCCGATTACGAGTTCAACGATATCTCCACCGCACGCATCTCGGCGACCGGTTTCAGCTTCGCCGACGTGAACAATGAGATTCGGCGGAAGTACACGGCGACGAACACGGTACGCATCGGTACCGAATGGCGTATCAACAATTTCACGATACGTGCCGGCGGAGGACACACCACCAGTCCGATGAACACCAAGTATGCCGTAAGCGGCGCGGACTTTTCGCAGAAGTCGCTCACCGCCGGATTCGGTGTACGGGATAAGAATGTATTCCTCGACTTCGGTTACGCCTACACCGAAACGAAAGGTTATCTGCAGCCCTACACGCTTAACTTCCTCGAAGTAGCCGGCGTACGGGAAACAATGGTACGGTCGAACTTCACCATGACGTTTGGGGTGAAGTTCTAAGGGTAACTAGTTCCGAGTTTCGGGTTTCGAGTTCCGGGTTTGATAGGGGTACGTAGGACGTGGGACGAAAACACTTTTAATAGGAAGCCGGGATCAATAAAGTACTCCGCACTTTCAACCAAAAACTTTCAACTTTCAACCAACCCGAAACCCGGAACCCGAAACCCGGAACTAAAAAACCCTATTGTTTCTCCAGCGCCTCCGCGATCCGATCCAGCCCTGCCTGAGCTTTTTGATCAATGCTGTTTTGGTATTCGTGGTGATCCAGGGCGAGGCAACGCTGATAATAAGTTAGGGCGCGCTGCAGGTCACCTTTCTCTTCGTAGAGATTACCGAGAGAAAGCGCGCTGTTCGCGGCAAAATAATAACGAGCCGAAGAACCGTTCTTGAGCGTGGTCTCGTAATACTCGATCGCTTTTGCTTCTTGTCCCTGTCGTTGTAAGATACGAGCCAGACGATAGGTCACTTCCAACTGGTCACGATACCGCGGGAAACTATCGATCGGCTTACCGGCAATCACGTCTTGCGCCTCGTCATAATAACCGCCGTCGAAGAGCAGGCGGGCACGGAGCAACAACTTGTTGGGCGGGTCTCCGCCGAGCGCCTCACTGAAGGCTTCTTTATCTTCATCTACCAATTGGTCGCCCGTGGTTCTGCAGGTTTGGATCACCTGCCGATAACCGTCCGGATCTCCTTTGAGCAACTGTATCCAAGCCAGTTTCTGCCAGGCGGCGCGAACGTAGTTCATGCCTTTGTACTGGTTCAGAAAAGCACGGAAATCGGATTCCGCTCCCAGGTCAAGTTTGCGCAAGCGGGCCAGGCCTCGCTTATAGGTCAGAAACGGGAACGCATAGGTAAAGGTGTCAGGATAATGTCGGGTAAGCAATTGCAGCGCGTCATCGTTCCTTCCGGCGCGCATGCGGATGCTTACGGTAGAATAGCGCAGCAGCGGGCTCCAGAACACATAGGGATCCAATTGACTGAGCAATCCTTCATCCGGATCGTTGCCCGAATAAAACGACAGGCGGATGTTCCCCAGGTAGAAGAAGATCTCCTCCCGGTATGGTTCCAGTTCCGATCCCTGCAGCATGCGCAGCAGGGTGTTCAGTTCTTCCACGCCTTGCGGAATGGTGCCTTCCATTCCGGCCAGGTCGACCAGCCAGTGATATTCCTTCGGTACGGCACCGACCACCGTATGCAGAAAACCGGAAAGTTTGCGGTTGAGAACGAAAGTCGGATAGAGCGCTTCGTTACGCTCGATCAGTTTCCAGGCCTTCCGCATCTGATTGGCAGCGGTAACATGCTCCCGAAACTTCACACGCAAAAGGGCTTCCTGTACGATGATCTCCGCCTTGGCATACAAGTACCAGGGCGATTGCTCGCCGGAAGAGGATTCATCGAGCTGTTTTAAGCGTTGCGTGCTCCTTTTCTTGAGCTCAAGAAAGGCGATCTCATTCTCCGAAATGAACGCTTTCAAAAAGTCGATGTAATTCTCATACAGGATAACGATACGGTTTCCGGGATGCCGGAATTTTTCGTCGCGCAGCAGTTGCTGACCCTGATCGAGGCGCAACCGGATGATGGAAGTATACGCTTCGCTGACCTTTTCATTGAACTCAAAGTTGGCCCTGGCCGAAAATCCGGTGAGCAGCAAGAGGATGGCGAGCAGCGAACGACGCATCGGTATGCAAAGTAAGAAAGACGTTTGAACGTTGAAACGTTACAACGTTCAAACGATTAAACGTTTAAACGGGAAGTTCACAAGTGCCTACAAATACAAAAGCCGGTCTTGGGAACCGGCTTTTGTGATAAGTTGACCTGGAATCACTCCGCGACTACGTCGTCGCCGGAAATGCGGGGATCAACGAGGATACGACCGCAGTGTTCGCACACGATCACCTTCTTGTGCTGGCGAATATCGAGTTGGCGTTGCGGCGGGATCTTGTTGAAACAACCGCCGCAGGCGTCGCGCTGGATGCTGACAACCGCCAGGCCGCTGCGCGTATTGTTACGAAGACGGTTATAGCCGGCCAGCAATCGCTCGTCGACGATCGTGCGGGCCTTTTCGGAAATCTTACGGAGTTGCTCTTCTTCCTTCTGCGTCTCCTCGACGATGCTGTCGAGTTCGGCCTTCTTCAGGTTGAGAATGGCCTGCTTTTCGTTCAGGATCGCGATGGTTTGTTCGTGCAGTGCCGCCTTGGCAACGACATCTACTGCGAATTCCTTTACACGCTTTTCGGAAAGCTGGATCTCGAGGTTCTGGTATTCGATCTCTTTGTTGAGCGAGTCGAATTCGCGGTTATTCTTCACCTTCGACTGCTGGGCCTCGTACTTCTTGATGAGTTCCTTCGCGTCCTTGGCAGCCTGCTTCTTGCGGTTGACCTGATCATTGAGCGAATTCACTTCTTCCTGGATGTGCTCGGCCCGGGTGGTGAGACCGGCGAGTTCATCTTCCAGGTCGGCCACTTCCATCGGGAGTTCCCCGCGGATGGTCCGGATTTTATCGATGTTCGAGTCAATCTCCTGAAGGACATACAGCGCCTTCAGTTTTTCTTCGACGGTGAACTCCTTGTGATCACGGCTCATGATCTCTTCGAGTTTGCGCTCCAGGCGCGACACATCGATGATCTTCTCGATCTTACGGGGCTGCAGGGTGGCTGCCTTGGTCTTGATCTTGGCTTTAGCGATTCGGGAAAGACTCACGTCGTTCTAGATTTTAGTTAGCGCTGATTGAAAACGAGTACAGGGAATAACATGAAAATCCCCCTACACTCGCCCGCTCACCCGGTTCGTGATCGTAACTACTTCAAACAGCAGTAGTAGCAAATCCCTGAACCGATTTTCCGAAATGCTTCCGCGGTTTTCCTGCTGGTACTTTAGAGGTAATAAACCGGATTCGTCCGCACTTCCGTCAAGCGGACGGCAAAGGTAGTAAAATTCTTCAGAATCAGGTCCCGAAACAGCTCCCCGGTAAACTGTTCGCTTTCGTAATGGCCAATGTCGGCAATGATTATATCTCCTTCAGCATCAAAGAATTGGTGGTATTTGAAGTCGGCTGTCACCAGCACATCCGCACCCTGCCGACGGGCATCATTCAACAAAAAACTACCGGAACCACCGCAAACGGCTATTTTTTGGACTTTTCGATCCAAAAGCTGCGTATGCCGGACAACCTCCGCTCCCATCCTTTTTTTCAAATCCAGAAGAAATATGCGGCCATCCATGGGTTCCGGAAGACGGCCAATAAGCCCTGACCCAACTTTATTATACTGATTTTCAAGCGAATAAATGTCGTAAGCGACTTCCTCGTACGGATGCGCTGAGAAGAGTGCTTTTAAAATCGCTGATTCCCGGTATGCGGGAAAGATGAGCTCAATCCGCGTTTCGGGCTCGCGGTGGTTTTCACCAGGCTTTCCAACCGCCGGATTGGTTCCCGCTCCGCCCCGGAAGGTGCCTGTGCCTTCCACATTGAAACTGCAGGCATCGTAATCCCCTATGTGCCCGGCGCCGGCCTGAAACATTGCCTCGCGAACATGATCTGCCTGTGCGTGGGGAACGA
>WBZT01002013.1_pt1 | contig 14453 bp, 14 predicted proteins | sample 5204241 | NCBI WGS metagenome assembly WBZT01 (sample SAMN12344358, study PRJNA552823) | activated sludge metagenome | biome: Activated sludge suspended growth; feature: Nitrification reactor; material: Wastewater; isolation source: activated sludge from nitrification reactor of wastewater... | reverse complement strand
CCTTCGGGCTCGCGATGACAGGGAGGGGGATGGGCTCGCGATGACAGGAAAGGGTGAGGGGCTGGCGATGTCGGTTTGAGGTGTCATTGCGAGCGCAGCGCGGCAATCCATGTGTAGATTGCCGCCCTTCGGGCCCGCGATGACGGGGAAGTAATACGGGCCCGCGATGACAGCTTTTTTTGTCATTGCGAGGAGCGTAGCGACGCGGCAATCCAGGATTTTGCTGTTGTGCCATGCCACCCCGCCCACCTGCCCAAGATCGCCACGCCCTTCGGGCTCGCGATGACGGGGAGGGGGATGGGCTCGCGATGACGAGGAAGTAATACGGGCTCGCGATGACGGGGAGGGGCATGGGCTCGCGATGACAGGGAAGAGGGAATCGCGATGACGTTCAGGAGCGACTATCTAGGCGTGCGCGGGTACCCAGCGGTACAGCGTCGGGATGGAAACGCCGAGGTTCTTGGCCACGTCCTTGGGCGGCACGCCATCGGCCAATTGTTTCTTGGCCGATTCGATCTTGATGTTGGTCATCTTCGGCTTGCGGCCGCCTCTACGGCCGAGCTGTTTGGCGACTTCCAGCCCGGCGCGGGTGCGTTCGATGCTCAGCTCGCGCTCCATTCCGGCTAGGCTCGCCATGATGTGAAAGAAAAAAGGGCCGGTCGGCGTGCCGGTGTCGATGGCGTCTGCGAGGCTCCTGAACTGAACGTGTTGTTTGTGCAGATCACCGACCAGATCGACCAGTTGCTTGACCGACCGGCCCAGCCGGTCGAGCTTCCAGACGACGAGGGTGTCGCCCTCGCGCAGCGTTTCGAGCGTCGTGGCCAGGCCTGGACGGTCTGCCCGCGCGCTGTTCACCTTGTCCTCAAAGATCTTTTGGCACCCGGCCTTGGTCAAGGCTTCGCGTTGCAGATCAAGGTTCGGATCCTGCGTCGAGACACGCGCATAACCGATCAGCATGGCCTGCCGTCGCCAGTCATGGTTCCATCCCATAGTCGTTGCGATCTTGATTGTCAGCGTCCTGGCGCACGGCAGGCAGCTGCTTGAGCAAGGTCGGCAGCCATTCTTGTACCGTCTCCCAGACCACATCGAGGTTGATGTCGAAATAGCCGTGGGCCATTCGATTGCGCATATTGCGCATGCTGCGCCAGGGCACTTGGGCGTGCGCCTGGGTGAACTCGGCGTAGCCGTCCATCACCTTCGTTGCGGCCTCGCCGATGATGATGAGGCTCATGATGACGGCCTGCTGGGTGCGCTTGTCGGCCAGGAAGTCGTCTTTCGCCAGGCCTTCCACGAAGCCGCGCGCATCGGCCGCGGCCTGCTGTATGTGATCGAGGTAGTCGGATAGTCGACTTTCGCTCATACCGGCTGCGCTTCCGCGAGCACCTTGGCCCGGAACTTCGGCGGCAGGTCGCCAGGCGTCAGCAAATCGACGTCAATACCGAGCAGCGATTTCAGTTCTTCTTCCAAATCGCCCAAGTCCAACAACGTGGCTCCGGGCAGCGCGTCAACCAGCAGGTCGAGGTCGCTGCCATCCCGGTCGGTGCCATGCAGAACCGAACCGAAGACACGGGGGTTCGCCGCGCGAAAGCGTTTTACCGCTTCGCGCACCGCGCTTCGCTTCATGCCGAGAACAACGGACGGTCGCATGGCTATCCTTTCTTATCGAATCTCGTTGAGATGATATGTAATCAAGAATGGGGTTTCAAAGCTATTTTCGATAATGGTCCTGTGGGCCTGGGCTTCCTCCATGCCTGTCAAACGACACCAGGAACTGACCCCCTGGCGACACGAAGAATGGGCTCCTGTTTTTGTTGAAGGATGTGAAGCCGACCCCCTGAATTGTCATTGCGAGGAGCGCAGCGACGCGGCAATCCAGGATTTTGCTTTTGTGCCATGCTACTCCGCCCCCCTGCCTAAGATCGCCACGCCCTTCGGGCTCGCGATGACGGGGAGGGGGATGGGCTCGCGATGACGAGGAAGTAAGACGGGCTCGCGATGTCGGTTTGAGGTGTCATTGCGCGCGCAGCGCGGCAATCCATGCGTAGAGTGCCGCTTCGGGCTCGCGATGACAGCTTTGTTTGTCATTGCGAGGAGCGCAGCGACGCGGCAATCCAGGATTTTGCTGTTGTGCCATGCCACCCCGCCCACCTGCCCTGGATCGCCACGCCCCTTCGGGGCTCGCGATGACGGGGTGGTGGGGTACGGGGCTCGCGATGACGGGGTGGTGGGGTAAGGGGCTCGCGATGACGGAGTAGGCTTGGCGACGCGATACTCCGAATTGAGCTAGAATTTTCCCCGTTCTGCCACACAACCGCGCCGTTCGGGCGACGCGGCAATAAAACAACGATCAGGGAGCGTGGCTACAACCCCGCGCCTTCCTGATCGATAACAGGGCATCTCTGATAACCCGTCATACCGGCGAAAGCCGGTGACCAGGATTCTGCTTTTCCTGGGTTCCGGTGTTCGCCGGAGTGACAAGGCAAAGGGTTTGCGGAGGTACCCAACAATCATTCGGGATGCTTGCGTTTACATGAATTACCAGACCAGCGAACACAGGTCCGTGCTCCAGCGGCGGAGCAGCCTTTCCAACAGCCTTCAGGCGCTGCTGGACGGGGCGGCGGTCATCGCCATCACCTACGGTCTGGTGCAGTACCGCATCGGTGCGCTCACCTACGACTACGTCATGATGCTCCTGGTGCTGCTGGGTACCCTGGCCGTGGTGTACGACATGTCCGGCCTCTACCGCAGCAACCTCAGCTTCACACGCAAGAGCCTGGCCCTGTTCAAGGCCTGGACAGTCACCTTCCTTTTCCTGATGCTCATCGGCTTCCTCACCAAGCAATCGGAAACCTATTCCCGCCAGCTCATCGCGGAACTCTACGTTCTCGGCTTCCTGGTCCAGGCGGCGCTCCACTACACCCTCAGGCTCATCCACCGCCGCGTCGTGCAAAGCAGGGAGCATCAGGAAAACGCCCTCATCATCGGCGAAGGGCGCCTGGCCAACTATCTGTGCGAAAAAATCAACAGCAACCCCTGGCTCGGGCAAAAGGTGGTGGGCAATATCCTCCTGGATGAACAAGACCGCGCCAAGGTCCCCGTCGCCCCCGCCAACCACCCCCAGATCCTCGGCGTGCTGGAAGACATGCCCCGCCTGCTGGAGCAACACCACATCACCACCGTGTACATCGTCACACCCCTGGAAAGCTCCAGGGTCCTGGAAGATATCTATTTCACCCTGCTCGACCGGCACGTTTCGGTGCACTGGATCCCGGACATCTTCTCCCTGCGCTTGGTCAACCATAACGTCAAGGAAATCGCCGGCATCCCCGTGCTCACCCTGTCCGAGACCCCCCTCATCGGCACCCGCTACCTCCTCAAGAGCGTTGAGGACATGGTGCTCGCCAGCCTCATCTTCCTCCTCGTCAGCCCGCTTCTCCTGGTCATCGCCGTCGCCGTCAAGCTTGACAGCCCCGGTCCCGTCTTCTTCCGCCAGGCCCGCGCCGGCTGGAACGGCAAGACCTTCCACATCTGGAAATTCCGCAGCATGGTCGTGCACCAGCCCGAAGGCGGCGAGCTCAAACAGGCGCAAAAGAACGACCCCCGCATCACCCGCCTCGGCGCCTTCCTGCGCAAGACCAGCCTGGACGAACTGCCCCAGATCTTCAACGTCCTCGCCGGCGAGATGTCCCTGGTGGGCCCCCGTCCCCACGCCATCCAGCACGACCAGGAATATTCCCGGCGCATCGCCGACTACTTCGCCCGCCACAACATCAAGCCCGGCATCACCGGCCTGGCCCAGGTGCGCGGCCATCGCGGCGAAACCCGTGACATCGAACAGATGATCCGCCGCATCGAATCCGACATCGAATACATCAACAACTGGTCCATCTGGCTGGACCTCACCATCCTCCTGCGCACCACCCGCGCCTTCACCGGCAAATACGCCTACTGACCCCCGTCCACTCCCGCAGGCCCGGATCGTCATTGCGAGGAGCGCAGCCTCACCATCCTCCTGCGCACCACCGGCACCTTCACCGGCAAACACGCCTACTGAGCCCGGTCCACTCCCGCAAGCCCGGACCGTCATTGCGAGGAGCGCAGCGACGCGGCAATCCAGGGTTTTCCCTCCCAACCCGACCATCCCGCCTGCCCTGGATCACTTCACGGCGCCCGCAATGACAGCGTCACGCCGTCATCTGGAGCGCGGCGAAGCCATCTGAAAACCCGCGCACCATCCCACGCCACATCGCGATGAAATGATGCGCCGTGGTTACCCCAGTAAATCCCTGGGGTATAAACGAAAAATATATTCAGAACGCCTAATGTGTCGAAATTTCTTACACCTCTTCTCTCCCCGCTGAACCCTAAGTGCCTGAAAGTGAGGTAGAATGGCGCCTACAAGCTCACTGCAATATCCGAGTAAATATTACTTTAGATATAAAAACAGGGTAAAAGTGTCGAAAAATATTACACATTACTCAAAACCATTAATCTGGCTAATGGAGAAGCCCCGATTTTCATGGGGTTCACTGTTTGGCATGCTTATTGCTGGAATGTGCGCAACAAACAACAGGAAGGTTGGCTAGAAGACGAACGAAGTGGTCCCCAAGGCAAGTTCCTCCGCCCTGGCAAACCGCCGCTATCGAGAAGAACCCCCGTTGCGCCGCCAAGAGAATCGATGCCATGAAAAATGATGCCCGCTCCACCCATGCGATCATGCAAGCCGTGACCGCCTACGCCCTGCTCGGGCTTGCGTGTCTGGGGAGCGCCCCGGCCATGGCTTCCACCTACGATTTCTACCGCATCACCAATAACGCGAGCGTGGATATCGGCGGTCAGCTCTCCATGGATGTGTCCGCGCAGGGTGCTGATAGCGTGCTGTTCACCTTCCACAACAACATCGGCACCCAATCCTCCATCACCGACATCTACTTCGACCTGGGTCCGGCCGCCGGTCTGATTACCTCGATGCAGGTGCATGACGACTCCGGCTCTGGCGTCTGGTTCGACAATTCCGCGCGGCCCAGAAACCTGCCCGGCGGCAATACGCTCAATCCCCAATTCCAGGCCGACTACAGCGGTGATTCGGGCTCGTTCTTCGGCTTCGGGGTGGCCTACTGGGGCGTCAACACCAATCAGGAATGGGTCAGCTTCGTCGGCAAGCTGGGCGATGGCAAGAGCCTGGACGGTGTGCTTACCGCTTTGGGTAACCGAGACTTCCGCGTGGGTCTGCATGTCCAGGCCATCGCGCCCAGCGGCGACAGCGATTCCTACATCAACAACCACACAAACATCGACAACGTCAGCGCCGTGCCCTTGCCCGCCGCGGGGTGGCTGTTCGGTTCCGCGCTGGTCGGTTTCATGATGTTGTCCACCCGCACAAAAATCTGAGCCTGAGGAGAAAAGACATGAAACGCCTGCTCCTCTCCGCGACCCTGCTCTCGATAGCGACCGTTGCCGGCGCCAGCGGCGTCAACCTAGTACAGAACGGGTCTTTCGAGCAGCCCCTGCAAGCCGAAGGAACGTGGAAGATTTATTACGATGGTGACGTGCCCGGTTGGTCGTCTGATTACAAAGGCGAAGACAACGGCGTGGAAATCCGCAACAGCGTGGTGGGCGAGGCCTATCACGGCCAGAATTTCGTGGAATTGGATACCAACCACGCACCCAGTGGCAACAGCACCATCTGGCAGGCCATACATACCACGGCCGGTCAGTGGTACGAACTCACATTTGCTTATTCGCCCCGTATTCAGCAGCCGATATCCACCAACGGAATCTCGGTGTTCTGGAATTACCAGGAACTCCAGGCAATCAAGCAGCAAGGGGATTACTCGAACCCTCTGCAAAACCTGTGGGGCCTTTACACCTTCTCCGTTCTGGGCACCGGAAGCGACGTTCTGAGATTCACCGCCTTCGGCACCGAAGACAGCCTCGGCGGCAATATCGATGATGTGCGCCTGAGCGCGGTGCCGCTGCCCGCCGCAGGCTGGTTGTTCGGTTCCGCGCTTGTCGGATTTGTGATGTTGTCCAACCGTAGGAAGATTTGATTTATAGGCTTGGGGTCTCTTTGAGATTCCATTTTTTAACTTGAATGGGGAGTTTTATCATGGCGATCCCGAGTAAATTAACTACTTTGCTTGTTGGTGTTGTACTGGGTTTCTCTGCAAGCGCACAAGCCGCTTATGTTGACCCTGTGAATGGAATATTGAATGTTCAGATTGGTGCTGCGCCATTTGAATTTTCAGGGAAGTTTAATACTGAAGCAGACGTGGATAATCTGACTCAGGATATCTGGCAACTTGTTCTGACTCCGCCGAGCTCTGGTGGTACTGTTACCAACACAAGTATTTCTTTTAATAATGTGACTGGTATGCAGCTGTTCTCTGATGTGAACGCGTTGAATGCGGTGAGTGGTCCAGCGGTCCTGGTAGGCGGGAATACTTGGACCTTGGTCCAGTGGCTGGCTTCAGGTACTTACTACCTGAAGATTGATGGTATTGAGGGAAAAAACTACATAGGTGAAATTGGTGCCGTTCCCCTCCCCGCCGCCGGCCTGCTGTTCGGAACCGCGCTGCTGGGTGCCGGGGTGTTCGGCCGCAAGAAACTGTTCAACCGCAACACCGAAGCTGTCGCCGCCTGATCCGTGCCCGTGCTCAGCCGATAAGGGGGCTTTGCCCCCTTTTTTCTTCGTTTGAGGGTGGCTTGGTGTAGAGGTTGCGTGGGGGGGTGATGACGGCTTATGGATTGCCGCGTCGCTGCGCTCCTCGCAATGACAGGGCTTGGGGATTGCCGCGCGGAGTTTATGCCCGCAGGGTGCTCGCAATGACGGCCCGTGGGTTGCTCGGCACCGGCAATGGCTGGGCAGACGTGCTTCCGCGTCATGACAGTTGTAACAGGGATATGGGAAAATTCACCGGCCTTGCGAGGTGGGGTGTTGAGCGGCCCTTGCACGCATGGAACAAAAATGACTCAGGAACGGGATGGAAATGTCGATAACGTCTGCAAGCTGGCCTACGTACACCGGGAGTTCTCCAGGAATCCGTCACACCGGCGAAGGCCGGTGTCCAGTTGGTGTTTCCGGATTTCCTCTTGGGGCAAGCCGGGCGCCGTTACACGGCGGCCCCGGAACAACGTGCTGAACTTTGTGGCGAATCAGGTAGGTTCATGAAGACCCCCACCAGAACACGCACCGACAAGACCCACTGACCGGCCGAGAAGCCCAACGCCTCATCCGCAAGCCACACAACAGGATCCGAAGACGACCCCCATGGCCGCCGACTATCAACTCACCCTGAACGATTACCTTGCCATCCTGCGGCGCCGGCGCCTGCTGATGGCGGCCGTGTTCTCGTCTATCTTCCTCGTAGTGCTGGTCGCCGCCTTGGTGTTGCCGCCCATCTTCCGTTCCACCGGCACCATCCTGATCGAGGCGCAGCAGATCCCCAGCGACCTCGTTCAATCCACGGTGACCGGCTTCGCCGAAGAGCGCATCGAAGTCATCCGGCAGCGGGTGATGACCAGAGAGAACCTCGTCAAGGTCGCTGACAAATACCGGTTGTATGAAGAAGACCGCGCTTCGATTACCGTATCGGAAATAATCGACCGCATGCGCAATGGCATCACCGTCGAGCTCATCAGCGCGGCCAATCCGGCCCGTGGTGCCAGAGGAAAATCCCTCATCGCCTTCACACTTTCATTCGACCACCGTTCCCCCAACACCGCCCACCGGGTGGCCAATGAGCTGGTCACTCTTTACTTGAATGAAAACGTCAAGACGCGAACAGAGCGGGCGGCGGAAACCACCGAGTTCCTGACCAAGGAATCAGAGCGACTGAAGGCGGAACTGGACAGCCTGGAACAGCAGATCGCCGCCTACAAGCAGGAGCACGGCAACGCCCTGCCGGAACACCAGGAACTGCGCCTGAACATGTTCGCCCGCATCGAGGGGGAACTGAAGGATATCGACCGGCAAGCCAAGGCCACCCAGGACGAGTTGCGATTTCTGGATATCGAACTCTCCTCCGCCAAATCCGGTGGTTCGCCCGTGTTGCCGAATTCCGTGGTGCTCTCGCCCGCCCAGGAACTGGAAAGACACCGCACCGAGTACGTGAAGCTGAGCGTGCGTCTGCACGAGCGGCACCCGGATATGGTCAACCTCAAACGCAAGATCGACGCCCTGGCGCAAAACGTACGGCAGTCCGGCGGCTCGCCGGACGGCCCGGTGGGCACGGCGGGTGAACTGGCCATCGCCAAGGTGGAGGCGCGCATCGCCACCGCCAACGAGCGCCTGGTTTCCCTGGAGCAACAAAAGAAGGCCATGCAGGCCAAGCGCGCCAGGCTGGAAAAGGAAATCCTGCAGACCCCCCAGGTGGAACGCAGCCTGGCCACCCTGATGCGGGATCTGGAGAGCGCCCGGAAGAAATACGATGAGATCCGCTCCAAGGAAATGACCGCCCAACTGGCCGAGAACCTGGAAGAGGGTAGCAAGGCGGAACGCTTCAGCCTGCTGGAACCGCCCATGCTGCCGGACAAGCCCATCAAGCCGGACCGCATCAAGATCATCCTGATGGGCCTGTTCGGTGCCCTGGGCGGGGCCGGTGGCCTGGTCTTCCTGCTGGAGACGGTGCATCCCCGCGTGCGTGGCGGGGCGGAACTGGCCGCGCTATTGCGCCACAAGCCCCTGGTGGTGGTGCCCTACATCACCACCCGGGCGGAGCAGGCACGGCGCAAACGACTGCGGCGACAACTCGCGGCAGGCGGCGTGGTGGCGGTCATCACCGCCCTGGTGCTGGTGCACTTCCTGTACATGTCGCTGGACCTGTTCTTCCTGAAACTCATCTCCAGACTCTCTTGAGGATTTCCCCATGGAACGCATCAAGCAAGCCCTGGAAAAAGCCCAGCAAAGTCCAAAGCCGGAAGCATCCCCGGCCCCCCCCGCCGGAGGAATGCGGCCGGCGCCGACCCTGCCAAGCGACCTGGGCGCCTTCGAATACACGCAAAGCCGGGTGGTGGAAATCGACCCCCGACACGCCGAGCAGCACCGCATCGTCGCCTTCAACAAGTTCGACCCCATGTCGGCCAGCTTCGACCTGCTGCGCACCCAGGTCATCCGGCGCATGGACGAACACGGCTGGCGCACCCTGGCCATCACCTCCCCCTCGCCGGGGGCGGGCAAGACCGTTGTGGCCATCAACCTGGCCATCAGCATCGCCCAGCAGACCCAGAAAACCGCGCTGCTGGTGGATTTCGACCTGCGCCGGCCCAAGGTGGGGGCCTATCTGGGGCTGCCCGCCGAGCGCACCCTCAACGACTATCTGAACGGCGACGTGCCCCTTGGCGACACCCTGGTCAACCCGGGCATGCCCCGCCTGCTGGTGCTTCCCACCGCAAGGCCCGTACCCAACTCCTCGGAAGTGCTGACCTCCAAGCCGGTCAGGGACCTCATGGACGAGATGCGGCACCGCTACGAGAACCGCATCGTCATCTTCGACCTGCCCCCAATGCTGAGCACCGACGACGCCCTGGCCGTGCTGCCGCAAATCGACTGCGCCCTGCTGGTGGTGGCCAACGGCGCGGACAAGAAAAGCGACATCGAGGAAAGCATGGCCCTCTTGCAGAGAAGCAATTTCCTGGGATCGGTGCTGAACAAAGCGGATGTGCGCAAGAAGCCCTATGAGTACGCCTATGCCTGAGCGCTCCCGAACCGGGATGAAACCTCCCGACCGAGTGCCCGCATGTAGGCCGGGCTTCAGCCCGACAACAGAGCCCAGATATGACGGATGAGCCGGCCATGACCCGGCTAGCCCTCTTCGGTGCCGCCCCGGATACCCCCAACATGGGGGTGTCCGCCTTGTTCATGAGCGCAATCGCCGGCATTGCCAAGCATATCGATCCGGTCGAATTCGTCGTGTTCGACAACGGCCTTGGGCGCCGCGACACAACCCTGACACTTCCGGGCGGCAAAACGGTCAAGCTCATCCGTTTCGGTGCCCGAGGCGGAAGGCGATACCACCGCCCCGAAAACCTTGCCAGCATGCTGCGGGCATCGCGCCTTGGCCGCCTTGGCGCTGCCCTAAATGAAGGGATCCGGCTCATCGATTCCTGCGCCGCCGTGTTTGATGTATCGGGTGGCGACAGCTTCAGCGACATCTACGGCCGCAAACGCTTCGACCTCATCCACCGCCCCAAGGCCATCGCCATCAACCGCGGCATTCCCCTCATCCTGCTGCCCCAAACCTACGGCCCCTACAAAGACACGCAAGTGCGCACACTGGCCGCCCAAGCCGTGCGTGGCGCCAGCATGGCCTGGGCGCGAGATGAACACAGCTTCGAAATTCTCAAAGGCTTGCTAGGCGAGCACTTCAACCCGGAAATTCATCGTTGCGGCGTCGACATGGCCTTCAGCCTGCCGCCCAGCCCAGCTGGCCACCTGCTTCCCGAGCCCCTGAAAACCTGGCTAACACAAAAAGAAAAGTTAGAAGCAGCGCTCCGCTCAGAAGCGGCAGCATCCACACTCCCCCCTCCCCCGCAAGCGGGGGAGGGGCCGGGGGAGAGGGCCAGCATTCAACCTTCCCCCTGCCAAAACCCACAAGCCCCCGTCATTCCCGCGCAGGCGGGAATCCAGCCAGCCAGTCGCTCCCCCCTAATCGGCTTCAACGTCAGCGGCCTCATCTACAACAACCCCGAAGCCGCCAAAACCCAATATGGCTTCAAGGCCGACTACCGCCAAGTCGTGGTCGGCTTTCTTGGTAAAGTGCTGGCCGAATCCCCAGCCAAAATCGTCCTTATCTCCCACGTCATGGACCAGCCCGGCCATTACGAATCCGACCTGGCCGCCTGCCAGGACGTGGCCCGGCAACTGGGCGAGCAGTATGCAGACCGGGTCATAGTTGCCCCCGCCACTCTGGATCAATCTCAAGCCAAGTGGCTCATTGCCCAGATGGACTGGTTTTGCGGCACCCGCATGCATTCCACCATTGCCGGATTATCCAGCGGCGTGCCTACGGCCGCGGTGTCGTACAGCGACAAGACCAAAGGCGTGTTCGAAACCTGTGGGCAAGGCGCTCAGGTCCAAGACCCACGTAGGTTTGGAGAGGCTGAGATGATTGAGAGGCTTAATGACTCTTTTATTTGTCGAGAATTGCTACGAGCATCGTTGGTAGTGGGCCTGCCACCCGTGCAGAAGATGGCCAATGAGCAAATACGGACGTGCCCGAAGATATACATAAGGCGTACGTCCAGAAGCCAGTGTTATTAGCAATTCGAGAGCAGCGATAGGGCACTTATGACGAAACCCATCTATGTAACCCAGCCCCATCTACCACCGTTGGAGGAGTTCATCCCTTACCTGCAGCAGATCTGGGACAACAAAATCCTCACCAACAATGGCCCGTTTCACAGGCAGCTGGAGCAGGCGTTGTGCGAATACCTTGGCGTCGAGCACTTGGCACTCTTTACCAATGGCACGATTGCCCTGGTCACGGCCTTGCAAGCGCTACGCATCGGCGGCGAGGTCATCACCACGCCGTACTCCTTCGTCGCCACCGCGCACTCGCTTCTGTGGAACAACATCAAACCTGTGTTTGTAGATATCGACCCGGTTACCTGCAACCTCGATCCTGACCGCATCGAAGAGGCTATCACTCCGCAGACGACGGCTATCATGCCTGTGCATTGCTACGGCAATCCATGCGCTGTGGAGCGAATTCAAAATATTGCCGATACCTACGGCCTCAAGGTCATCTATGATGCTGCACACGCCTTTGGTGTGCGCTACAAGGGCGCAAGCCTGCTGCGACACGGCGATCTTTCCGTACTCAGTTTCCACGCCACAAAGGTTTTCAACACCTTCGAAGGGGGTGCCATCGTCTGTCCGGACGCGAAGACCAAACAGCGCATCGATTACCTGAAGAACTTCGGGTTTGCCAATGAGGTCACCATCACCGCCCCCGGTATCAACGGCAAGATGAGCGAGATCAACGCTGCGTTTGGCCTGCTCCAACTCAAGCATATCGACGCCGCTCTGCTACGTCGGAGGCAAATTGAAACCCGCTACCGCAAAGAACTAGCGCAAGTGCTTGGCATCTCTATGCTGCCAGTGCAGACAGACACGCATGGTAATGCCGCCTACTTCCCAATCCTGATTGACGAAGCCTATCCACTCGACCGCGACACACTGTATCAAATCATGAAGGCTGCAGGCATCCATGGAAGGCGATACTTCTACCCACTGATCAGCGACATGCCAATGTATCGCGGGAGTGAAAGTGCGAAGCATGACAATCTCAAGATAGCAAAGCAGGTGGCTGACCGAGTAATTTGCTTGCCTATATATCCAGGCCTAAATGATGAGCAGATTGGTGAGGTGATATCTGTAATATTTGCTCAATCGAGTATGCCTGATGAAGTATGTGGAAAAGCACATGAAATGACCACGGGTTCAAGGATTTAAATGGTGTGTTGATGGAATATAACGAGATTGGCTAGAGTTGTGTCAATTTCGACATTCGCCCTGTAAGCATTTGATGACGTGATTATTAATAATGGCGCTGTGTAACGGTCATTATGGCTATGGAGGATTTCCGGCAATGAATATTCTTGTCACTTCAGTCGGTTCATTCTCTGGACGTAGTGTAATTGATGCGCTGTCAAATTCAGGACACCGAGTTATAGGGATAGACATCAATCCGAGGGAACACCTGTCTACAATTTGTATGACATGTGGTTTCTATCAGGTGCCACATTCACGGGATGCGGAGGGCTATCTCGGCCGTCTCATAGACATAATACGCAAAGAGGCTGTCGATGCTGTTATAGCCTTGACTGACCCGGAAGTGGACCTGTTGTCCGAAAGGAACTCATTCTTTGATGATGCTGGCGTGGCCTTGCTTATGCCCAACAGACGTCAAGTGAGCCTGGCCCGCGATAAAAATAAAATGGCTCAACTAATGTCTGATGGCGGTGTGCGCACCATCCCTACATATGAAACACTAAACTCCGCTTTAGAACTGGTTGGCTTTCCAATAATCGCAAAGCAACGCAAAGGAAGAAGCAGTATAGGATTAAGGCGGCTTGACTCAAGTGATGATATCAGCCCTTCACTGACAGCAGCAGAGGGGCGGTATGTTTTTCAGCCACATTTGAACGGGGATATCGTAACAGTAGATATCGTGAACGACATTGCAAATGGTACTTTTTATTACATGCCGAGACTGGAGTATATCCGCACGGCAAATGGAGCGGGTCTGACGGTAGAAGTATTCAAAGATTGCTCGCTCACTCCAATCGTGAAGAGACTCTGTGAGATCAGCGGATTGCGTGGATGCTTTAATGTTGAATTTATTAAAAACAATGAAGGTTACCATCTCATGGATATCAACCCCAGATTCTCTGCTGGCATTGGTTTCTCACTGAGTTCCGGGTATGATTTCATCAATAATCATATATCTTGCTTCTTCGGTGAGGAGATTGATAATGGAAATGTCTATCGAACAGGTATTTACACCCGTGGAATTTATGATATTGCATTCTTGGGTGATCACTGAATTCGTTGAAGGCACAGTGAAACTGGGTGTCTCAGGAGAGGTGGTTTTGAATGAATTATGATCGGCCCGCACAAATGGGGAAAAACGAATGGAGCACGCAATGGGAAAAAATATTCCTGCATTATCAGAACGATACCAGGCATGCTTATTATATAAATGCTATTCTTGAACCGCAGGAAATGAAGCTTTTGGAATTGGGGGCTGGGAGCTTCAGAGATATGGCGGCGCTGAATAGACTTGGTCGTTTGTGTCATGGGGTGGACTATTCCGAACAGTCTGTTACAAGGGCTCGTGAACTGCACCCTGACTTGGCAGACCTAATTCACATTGGTGATGTATTTAACCTGGATTTCCAGGATTGCGCCTTTGATTTCACATATCAAAATGGTTTACTCGGCTATTTTTGTGATGATGATGTGAGGAGAATGTTATATGAGCAGGCCAGGATTTCTAAATACAGATTAGCGTTAACAGTGCATAATGCGCATAATAAACAATTCGTAAGTTACTTTGATAGCAAAAAACATGATGACCCTCTGTACTCGATTCGATTTTTTTCTATAGATGAAATAATGGAATTGGCTAGGTGCATTTCAAAAGTAATTAGAGTTATCCCGGTTGGCAAGCAAAAAAAATATTATGAGGATGATTTAATAAATATTGGTTTAAGCGATCGAGAGAGCCTTAGGAAGTCATTCGATTATCATGGCGTCAATCTCATCGATATGAGTGAAAGAATCATGGTGGTATGTAGCATTTGAGGAATTGAGTTCAACATGATTCGAAAAAAATGATACATCATAAATTTGATCCTAGATGTATACGGCCCCACTGAACACGTTTCAGTGCAATTAAGTTTTGTCTCGGAAAATATTTTATATACCTGACTCACAGTGAATCTCGGTG
>WBZT01002012.1_pt1 | contig 14456 bp, 12 predicted proteins | sample 5204241 | NCBI WGS metagenome assembly WBZT01 (sample SAMN12344358, study PRJNA552823) | activated sludge metagenome | biome: Activated sludge suspended growth; feature: Nitrification reactor; material: Wastewater; isolation source: activated sludge from nitrification reactor of wastewater... | reverse complement strand
CCGCACCTTCGCCCTGGCCAGACATTCGTCGTGTGCCCGAGTTCTTGCGCCGGAGCGATCGTCTTCAAGCAGGCGCTCGGGCTACCCCTGGACGACACCACCGTGCTGATTGCCGAAACCTCGACACTGCCCTACGCCGTCCGTCTCACGGCACCCGCGCACATCACGGTCTACAACCGGCTCAAGGGCGGCTACTACGTCGCCGGTCTGCCTGGTGCCATCACCGAGCAGGTCTACGAAATGCTCAAGCCCGTTCACGGCGAGATCGAGAAGGCAACCAATGTCCTGCAGACCACCTTGCAGAACGGAAACCCGGTTATCCACCCCGCCGTTTCCCTGTGCAATGTCGCACTCATCGAGCGGACCGGAGGAGACTTCCTGTTCTACGAAGAAGGCGTCACGGACGGCGTCGGCAGAGTCATCGAGGCGATCGACACCGAACGCCTCGCCATCGCCGCCGCTCTCGACGTCTCCATCCTGCGAGATCCCGCACTCGGCATCGCCCAGGGGTACCAGGCCGTGAACAACTACAGCACCGGCTACTCGGAGGCGCCCGGCTTCCGCGGGATCAAGGCCCAACCCCGCCTCGACTACCGCTACTTCAACGAAGATGCCGGCTACGGTCTGGTGTTCCTGACCGACCTCGCGCGCGCGATCGGAGTCGCGACTCCCAACATGGACGCGCTGCTGCGACTCAGCTCCGTGGTGACGGGTCGCGACTATGAAAGCGAACAAGCTCGCACCATGGCCGGGCTCGGACTCGACGGATACACCCTCGATGATCTGCGTGCGTTGTAGCCGACTCGGCCGGTCGTTGATCCAGCCGGAAGGTGCATCGGAAAAGCCATCGGCCGAGACGGAGTGTCAGGCCACGGCGTGGAACGCCGTTGGAGCCGAACAGCTCGGCGCAACCCCGGAGCAGGCAGCCGGCGAACCAGAAAAGGTTCTCGCGGTAAGAAGGGCGGACTACTGCCGGAATCGGGCTCCGGAATCGGGCTCCGGCCAGGTCCCCGCATCTGCGGCTTGAGGTGGACCCGCCGTCAATCGAGTCGGGATGACACCACTCCAGAAGGGCAAGTCGATGTCCTCTGGCTCCTCCTCGGGCGGTCCTGTGCGCACCTTGGCCGACACCGCCCGCAACGGGATCCGCAGCACCGCTGTGGCCGCCGATTCCCTCGCGTTGGCGGGTCGACTGGACGTGCTCCTGCCGGGCGAGACGTGCTCAGTGATAGCGGCCAGGGCCAACTGCTTCTCGGCCTCATCGGTCACCAACTCGGCCGCGCCGCGGATCACGACGCACCGATAGTTCAACGAGTGGTTGAACTGGGACTTCGCCAGCACAAGACCGTCCACCAAGGAGACCGTCACACACACAGAGACCGGCATCTCGGACAGACCGAGGCCAGAACCGGTGGACGCATGCACATACAGCACGTCATCGACTCGAGCGTGGATCATCGGCAGGACAAGCGGGCCCCCGGCGTCGAATCCGACGTGACAGATGAGCGCCTCGTCGAGTGTGCGCAGCACGACATCAGCGTCGTAGGTGATCCGGTGCTTCTCCCGATGTGGAGAGGTCACGTCTGTCGGTGGGAACTCCATGTGGACAGTCAAGCAGGCCGTGGCGCCCCGAGTGACGCCTTGTCCGCTGAGAGACCCAGAGCCCGGAAACTGCGTGGTGAGGTCGATCCGTTGCGCTGACACCGCGATCGACCTGCCCTAGATTCACAGAATCATGCCGACGTGAGGATCGAAACAATGCGACTCGAACGAACCGCTGCCGCAGCCGCTGCTGCAGCCCTGGCGATCAGCGGCATAGCAGTCATGTCCGCCGTTTCGGCGCAGGCCGCACCTGGCCCCACCAGCCAACCCGCGGATCCGAACCCGCCCCGCCCGGATCGCATCAAGGTCCGCTGGGACTGGACCATGCCCGCGACCATGCGGGACCTCACGACCACCGCCGCGCCGGACTACACCCCCGAGCCCGGCGCCGACGGGATCCCCGATGACCCGATGAACCCGGTGCCGGGCTACCCCGAGGCGGGTAACGCGCGCTACGGACCTCTGCCCGACGATGACCGATTCCTGGTGGTGCTCGACGCGTCCCGCTCGTCGGGAGCCGGACCACTTCGCTGCACGTGGCGCTTCGATACCGAACCGCGGGTGGTGCGGCGTGGCACCGCCTGTCGTAAGCCGGTCCGGGTGCGCCTCCCCGAGGGCACTCATTCGATGACGCTCACTGTGCGCGACCGAAACGGAAGCAAGACCCGTGCCGACGCGATCACCGTGAAGAACGTCCTGATGGCCATCACCGGCGACTCGTACGCCTCCGGCGAGGGGTTCCCCCCCTTCCGTTCCGTGGTGGACGGGCAGGTGCAGATCGATTGGGATGAGCCCGCCTGCCAACGCAGCCGGTGGAGCGGTTTCGTCCGGTCCGCCCTTGCGGTCGAGGAATCGGATCCCCGCTCGAATGTGACGCTGATCGATGTGGCGTGCGCCGGGGCACAGGTGGAGTACGCCGTCCAGGTGGGGACGTCCGCCAGCGGAGGGATGCTGTGGCCCCAGCAGAAGCTGGCCCCGAACGGGATTCCCGGCGACTACATGCCCGCCCAGATCGACCAGTTGCGAAAGATCGCTGCCGGGCGACCCTATGACGTCACCCTGCTCAGCATCGGTGGCAATGATGCCGGCCTGGCACCGATCGTGAAGACCTGCTACGTCGACGACGTGATTCTCGGCAAGGGCAACTGCTACATGGAGCCGCCCGTGGGCTCGTCGGGCAAACCGTTCTATCAGGTGGTGGATGAGAGCCTGGATGTCCTGGACGACCGCTACGCCCGTTTGGCGCCGTGCTTCGGAGCCGAGGGCGGAGCCGCTGACTGCGAAACCGTCAAACTCGTGTCCGGACAACCGGCGAACGCACCGACCCCGAGTAAGCCGATGAAGCTCGATCAGGTGAGCGATCTCGTCCAGGCGATGTACCCGGATCTGACACAGGTGTCCAACGGTGTCGGCGGCCTCGAGCCCTGCAACACGGGTCCTCCGCTGGAGAGTCCACTGAACCAGATCGACAACACCTGGGCCTACGGCACCCTCTACACCGGCACCCCCGGCAAGAAGGTCTACCTGCCCACGAACCTCCCGCAGTACGAGACGCCGGACCCGAACCCAGTGGTGGCCGGAGCCTATGGCCTGGTGCCCCTGCTTCATCAGAACCGCGCGAAGCATGGGTGGAGCGTCGGGTTCTCCATGTACCGCGCCAGTCACCCATACGGGATCTGCGCCCCAGGATCCTGGGTCTACGGATTCACCAATGGCCAGCAGCAGGGGGTCTCCAACCCCAGTGGCCTCCTGCATCCGAATGACACCGGGCAACAGGAGTACGCGGACATGCTGATTCCGATGTCGATCCGGCGGGCGGGGCTGCCCGTCAGCCGCTGACTCCGGATCGCCACACCGAGTCCACCCGGAAGGGCTCAGGGCCGCCGTGCGCCCGGCGGCCGAGCGGTGTCGAGGGCGGGCGGTTCCACGGAGGGGACAGCGGAGTCGACCCAGGCGTGCGTGGGTATCGGGACCGATGCCAGGGTCGCGATGTGGCCACCCGCGACCGGTCGGAAGTCCCCGCCCGCGGGATCCACAAGATCGACGGTCATGTCGTTGACGTGATTCGCAGCCCAGAACTCGGCGTCGTCACTCCAGCCGGAGTCCATCTCGGCAGTTCCGTTCCGGAAGACGTTTCCTCGGATCACGAGTTCGTCGTCGGCCAGACTGGGAGCGGGAACATTGGAACCCGCCGGCGGGTCGGTCGCATCGGCGACCTGGAGATGAGACCACTGGCTCGACACTCCGGGCGGATTGAACACGAGGTTGTTGACGAATGCGATCCGACGGCTCGGGATCCACTGGCCGTCCAGACCCGCGTTGCCCCACCCACCCAAGTCGTGATGACGTCGACACGTGGCCGTGTCCCCGTCGCAGCTGCGGGATCCATGGACGAACTCGACCGTGTGGCTGCGAGCTCCGACCCGATACAAGGTGTTGTACGCCATGAGGATGTTCGCGCCACCGTTCACACCGAGTCCCGCCCCGTAAGTGTCGTGGATGACGTTGTCGATGACCGAAACGCCATACGCCTCGTAGCGCAGCCAAGGAGCCACCATGAACTCGAAACCCGTTCCTTGTCCCGCGGTGAAACCTCCGGTGCCACAGTCGTGGATCTCGTTCCCCTGGACGACCACCCCGACGCTGCCGCCTTTCACGTAGGCGCACCAGTCCTCGGAATGGTGGATGCGGTTATCGGAGATGGTCGCGTACTGGACAGCCACGAAGTCGATAGCGTTCTCGTAGGCGCCCGAGATGTCACTGCCGTCGATCAGGATGTGGTCGGACTGGTTGATCTTGACGGTCTCGTGGGCTGATCCTCCACCGGCCAGACGGACATCGCGGATCTGGATGTTCGAGCAACGTTCGCAGTGGAACGTGTCCCCGGAGCGCACGATGTCGATGCCGCGCCACGTCAGATACCGCACATCGAAGGCGTTCACATCGCCGGTCAGGGTCACGCCACCGTTCGGGGCGTTGACGACGATCGGGTTCGCCGCGGTCCCGTGACGCTCCTCCCAGTAGTTCGGGATGTCGGTGGCCGAGTAGGTGCCCGGCTGAACCTGGATCCAGTGAGGGGCAGTGAGCGACGCACCTTGCGGGATCCGGCGCCAAGCTTCGGTGATGGTGCGCAACGGACTGTCCTCGGAGCCGACAGCCGCGTCATCGCCGAGGGGCGACACCCAGGAGACGATGGCCTGCGTCGGCGGGGTGACACCGGGCTCGATCCACGGGCTCGGGGTCGTCGCTTCCGGCGGGCTCTGCGAAGGGTCCGGCTGCGGGGTGGGTGCCGGGGTCGGACTCGGGGATGAGGGGGCCGCACGCGGGACGAACCAGGCTGAGGGGCCGGCGATTCGACTCCATCTCCCGTCCCGCTTGCCCAGGATCCGTACGCGGTAGCGCAGGTCGGGCTGCAGCTCGGACACCCGGACTTGGCGCCGAGGTGTGGTGACTTCGGTGTGCCACTTGCGATTGGGGGTCCGGAGCTGAACCCGGTATGCGCGGGCTCGCGTGCGCCAACTGACCACAGCACTTTCCACCCGAGCTGTGACCTTCACCTGGCCTGCGGCGGCAGCCAACTGCGCAGCAACCGTGGCATCCGACTGAGGCGGGACCGTGACAAGGAGGACCACCGCCAGTGCACACACGGCGGCGACGACGGGGCTGCGCGTCCGAACGCCCACATGTGCAGTCTATGCGGGCAGGCACGGCATGGCCGGGACACCATCGGCCACCACCCGAAGAGGCGACGAACAACCTGCGTCGGGAAGGTTCGTCGGTGCTCAGTCCGTGGGGTCCATCCGGTAGCGGTGGTACTGGGCGCGCAGCGCCACCCCCGCGAGACGATCTCCGAGGCTGGGGTGCGCGGAGAACCGGTCGCGATTCTGCTGGATCCATTCCCGCAGTGGCAGTGCCGGGGAACCCGTCACCTGAGCCACGGTGTCGGTCACCAGGTCAGCCCCGCCGGCACGCCACGCGCGTAGGTGGCAGAGAACCTGCACGTCGAGCGTCTCGCGGTCGGTGAAGCCGGCGTGCTTGAGCATCAACCCAGCGAACTCGTCCTCGGGAAGGTCGCAGTACTCGATGGATCGATGGAGTACTTCGGAGAACTGGGCGACCACCTGTGGCATGTCCAACGCCTCGGGACCAGTGCACTTGTAGTCCATGCCATCGTGGCCATCGGTGGTCACAACGGTGGCAAGGACCCGAGCGACGTCGGACAAGGCGACCATGCCGATCTTCCCGTGCCCCGACATCCCGAGCCACACGCCCATAGGGATCATGTCAGCGAAGCTGTTGAGGCTGGTCTCCATCACTGAGTTGGGCGACACGAGGGTCCACGGCAGTCCGGATGCCTTCAGGTGGTCGATGGCCTCCTCATGCTGCCGGCTCAGGGCATCACCGTGGTGCTGGACGGCACCGGAGATATCGATGATGTGGGGAGTTCCCGCTGCGCGCGCAGCATCGATGACTGCCTTCTCCCGAGCGGCGATGTGGTCGTCCATGGGAGACGTAAGGAATATGTGGCTGGCACCAGTCACCGGAGCCACCAGCGTCTGCGGTTTGTCCATGTCCGCCTCGACGACCTCGAGGTTGGGCGCAGAGAGCGTGAAAGCCGCCCGATCGCGGACCATCGCCCTGATCTGGACCTGATCGTCGTCCAGGAGTTGCTCGATCAGGGCCCGGCCGAACATGCCGTTTCCTGTGGTCACCAGGAGAGTTCGCGTCATGCTCCCTTGTACGCCTCGGGGCAGGGTGGCGGCAAGACCAACCGGGACCTCGTACAGATTCGGCGTGGTGTCGGCCGTTCAGCCTGCGGCTGCCATGGGCCGATCAGCCTGCGGCTGCCTGGGCCGATCAGCCTGCGGCTGCCTGGGCCGATCAGCCTGCGGCTGCCTGGGCCATGGTGAGCGCCGACATCGCAAGCACGAGCACGGCGAAACCGACCCCGAGGCTGCGTTGTGACCAACTCGTCGACCATCGAGCGGCCGCCGCCGCCGCGATCAGGACGCCGATGGTGACGGTGATCGCGGCCGGAACGTCCAACACCTCAGTGGCCCGTGGGACGAACGCCGCGGCGGAGTTGACCGCAATCACGAGCAGCGCGGTGGCGGTGGCCCGGTGGATCTCCATTCCCAGGACGAGTACCAACGCCGGGACGATGAGGAATCCCCCACCTACACCGAAGAACCCTGTCATCAGGCCGACGACGAGCGCCGTGCCCACGACCAGCGGCCAGGCCGCCCGATCTCTGGGTGGGGCTGATGCCGCGGAGTCTGTCTCGGAGATCGCGCGGCGCAGCATGAGAACCCCGGCCACGACAAGAAGGACGGCGAATGCCGCCAGTTGGATGGTGTCGTCGGTGCGCAGGGCGAGGACCGAACCGCCAACGGCGCCAGCCGTGCCCATGGCAGCGAAAGTCAGGCCTTCGGCCCAGTCGACCCGTCCCGCTCGGGCATGGGGAATGAGTCCGCCGAGAGCACCGATTCCGACGACTACGAGCGCGGTCGTGCCCGCCTCGTCCGCGGGCACTCCCGCAGCGACCAGCAGCGGGATCGCGAGAATGCCGCCGCCACCACCGAAGAGTCCAAGCGCCAGCCCCAACGCCACTCCGATGAGAGCGAAGACGATCAGACTCACGGGCACCTCGCCGTCGGGGAGCCCGCGATGTCGACGCGGTGAATCACGATGGGTCCGATCAGTCCGCGTACGCCTCACCGAGCATCTGCTCGTGGTGACTCAACACGATGTCCAATCCCGCGGGTGCAGCATTGGTGAAGGCGTCATCAACTGCCACGACGGGGATTCCCGCCCGGGCAAGCAGAGATGCCGCGACCATCGCCCGGAACCCACTACCGCACGAGATCCAAATCCGGGGGTCACCGCCGGCGTGTGCAGCAGCCTGCGACCATGCCTGCAACTGACCCATGTGGTCGGGGACTTCGTGCAGCGGGATGTGGCGGGCGCTCGCGATATGGCCCTCTTGCCATTCGGTCCGGCGGCGAGCATCCACGAGGATCCGCTGCGGGTTCTCGTTCAGCGCCTCGGCGAGGCCGATGAACGTGACCCGCTCGACGCTGCGCAGATCTGCGGGACCTGTGGTCCAGGTGCCAGGATCACCGACATTTTGGGCTGCGGGTCGATCGATCCCGATCCGAGTGAGGCTGCGCTGGAACTCACTGATCTGTTCTTGGGTGGCGCCGAGCAACGTGATCGGCGTGCCCCAGGGAACAAGCCACCCCAAGTACGTGATCGCATTGCCATCGGTGTCGAAACTGAGCGTTCCGGCGAGGTGCTCGGCGGCCCACAGCCGTCGTTGACGCAGATCCACCACCCATTCGCCTGCATCGATCCGCCGCCGCAACTCCTCGGGATCAGCGACATCAGCCGGGCTGAGGTCGATCTCCCGCGCGCCGCGCTCGTTGGCCGGGCCCATGTGGCTGTAGTAAGCGGGGAAGGCGTCGAGTCCTGCGAGAAGTTCTGTGACGAACTCGTGTTCGTCGAGCAGCGCGGCGGGGTTGGTGGCCGCCTGCTCGCCGACTGTCGAGGCGATGCCGACCGTCGCGGTGGCGCTGCAGAAAGAGCCGAAACCGTGCGTGGGCATCACTGCGGCGGAGTCGTCGACACCCGTTACCAGTTTGCGCACCGAGTGCCACTGCGCATGTGCCAGACCCTCGGTGGCCTCCGGGCCGATGAGGTCCGGCCGTCCGACACTGCCGAAGAGAAGGGAACCACCGGTGAAGACGGCCTGGTCCGATCCTTCGACGCTGACCGCGTAGGACACATGGTGCGGCGTGTGGCCGGGAGTATGCATGACTCGCCAGGTCATCTCCCCCGCAAAGAAGACATCACCGTCACTGACGAGACGGGCGTCCTCGAAGTCATACTCGTGCCCCTTGGGCACGAGGTACTCGGCTCCGGTCTGGCGCGCCAGCACCAGTCCGCCGGACACGTAGTCGTTGTGGACATGGGTCTCGACGACATGGGTGACGGTCCATCCGTGCCGGTCCACAACCTCTTGGATGCGATCGATGTCTCGTTGGGGATCAACGACGACGGCCGTCCCCGAGTGGGCGACGACATACGAGCGATCGCCCAACTCTGGCGTGTCGATGGTCTCAATGGTCAGTGCAGTCATGACTGGAGGGTCCCTTCGAGCGAACCTGCTTGCGAACCTGATTGCAGGGGAAAGCCGAGGCGGTGCCACGCTTCGGTGCCACCGGCAACGTTGACGGCCGGGATGCCGCGCTGGGCGAGCCACATGACGACCTGACCGGATCTGTTCCCGGTGCGGCAGACGACGTATGCCGGCGCCTGTGCACTGAATGCCTCTTGGCGTAGCGGCACCAACGCCATCGGGATCCACTTGGCGCCAGGGAGGTGACCGCCGTCGTATTCCGCTTGTTCCCGGACGTCGATCACGACGGGGTCTGCTGTGACCATGAGGTTCCTCAGGTCCTCAACCGATATCTGGTCGATCATTGGTGTCCTTTCGGTGCAAGCGAAACGGCGGTCGGATGTAACCGCCATTCCGCAGGCATCAGCGGCAGTCGCAGCGGCGATCCGCCGGCACGGAGGCGAGAACCTGAGCGGCGTGATTGCCGCAGCCGGCGTAAGTGACCTTGCGGCACGACGGGCAGACAGCGGGACTGCACATTGTGGTGGCTCCTTGTTCACAGATTTGAGTGGGTACCCGCAGGGGTATCTATCGGGTTCCCAGATCGTATACCCCAGGGGGTATAGAGGCAACCCTTGGATCCTGCTGTGTCTCAGTCCCGGTTCAGTAACCGGGTTCGGTTCGAGGCCGAAGAGACGGAAGTGGCCGAACAGGCGAACAGGTCGAACAGGTCGAACAGACCGTACAGAAAGTGTTGCAGCGGGACTCGCTGGCGCCTCCCTCTTGTGAGGCTTCCCGTGAAGCTTCACGGCGAGGCTTCCTGGCGAGGATGGGGAGCCGTTCAGAAGGGCTGAGGTGAGGAATGAATGCCGCATACTCTGTGGGTCAACACGCGACCTCTGTGGGTCAACACGCGACCTCTGTGGGTCAACACGCGACGCGGACAGGTCAGAGTCGGTTCGACAGGCGAGGAGCGGGGCATGGGGACCGATTCCGAGCTCGTTGCGCGACTGCGCAACCGGGATCCCTCCGCTCTCGGCGAGGTCTACGCCCGCTACGCGGATCGTTTGTTCACCTATGCGGTCGGCCAGATGGGCGGAGATCGTGACCGCGCGGGCGACGCTGTCAGCGACACGTTCCTCCTGGCCTACGACCGCATCGACCAGCTACGAGATCCCGATCGTCTCCGTGCCTGGCTGTACGCGATCACCCGTAGTGAATGCCTGCGCCGGCACCGCTCGGCCGCACGGACAGTGGCTCTGGGCGAAGGGCATGACGTGATCGACACGTCAGCCGCCGTGGACCAGGACCTCGAACGCTCCGAGGCCCGGGAGTTGGTCGCCACGACCCTGGGCACCCTGAACGATCCCGATCGAGAGGTCCTCGAGCTTGCGCTGCGGCATGACCTGGATGCCACTGCGGTCGCCTCGATCATGGGGCTCAGCGCCACGCATGTCGGCGCGCGTCTCAGCCGGGCGCGCAAGCAGTTGGAGAAAGCACTGCTGAGCGCCATGTTCGTCCGCACCCGGGGAGCCGACTGCAGCCAACTCGAGGAGATCCTCGCGGGGGCGGACGAGGGCTCGAAACTGTTGCGCAAGCGTGTCACACGCCACGTGGACAACTGCGCCGAGTGCGAACGACGAAAGCCGGGAATGGTGGCAGCCATCCCATCGCTCGCAGTTCTGCCGATGGTGGCGGCACCCGACTCGCTGCGGCGTCTCGTGTTCAGCGGAAGACCCGGCGGCGAAGAATCAGCCCTGGACACGGCAGGGTCTGAACGCGTCCCCCACGACGGCCCGGGTACCAGTCCGCCCGACCCCTCGGCAGGCCAGGCCGCCCCGGCAGCCAGCAAGACCGGACCACCGTCCCGGCGTACCGAAGCTCCGCCCGGCGATGGGGGGCCCCTGGCGCCGGTGCCGGTCGCAGCATCGGACGTCGCCGAATTGGCGCGCAGAGCAGCCGAAGTGTCCCGCGATCGACCGCCATTCGGGGCAGATGGATTCCCGACAACGACGGCTCTCGGGGGCAGAAGTCGAGGAGTCCTGATCGTCCTGGCGGCCGCAGCCGTCGCCATGCTCGTTGGTGGCCTGATCTGGTGGACATCAACTGAGGCTGACGAGCTCGCTGCCGGCACCAACCAGGCTCTCGGGGCGGCGGCGGCCACCGGTACCACGCCCGCTGCGAGTGCCCAACCCCCCCAACCGAGCCAGACGCAAGCGAAGGAGGAGCCGGCGACCGAGCTCGACGACGGGACCCAGACGTCCGCTGACGACCCACCAGTCGGAGTCGCCGAGCCGGCCCCGGTCGACGCAGCGGCCCAAGGGACGGCGCCCCTACCGCTCTCCGCAGGCGGCGGTGACCCCAAGAAGCCACCTGTCGCGCCGACACAACCGGTCAAGACGCCCAAGCCGACTCCGAGCCCATCCCCATCCGGAACCAGACAACCGCGCCCGACTCCCACAGCCACACCGCAACCGACGCCCACCGCGTCACCGACTCAGACCACGAGTCCGACCCCGGCGCCATCGCCCAGCGCCTCACCGACGGTGACAGTGGGGCCCCTGCCGACGTTGTCGTGGACCTTCACCGACCTGGCGGCGGGCTCTTGCCCGGCGGTGTTCAGCGGCGAGGTCACGGCCACTGTGGCCGGTGGCGCCGTTGCCACAGCCACTGCCGTTTGGACTGACACCTTCACGTCAGCAACAGGGCGACAGAACCTCACGAAGAGCGGCGACACGTTTTCTGGGACTGTCACCGGCATGCCGACTCAGACCACGGTGCTGATGACGGTCGAAGCGCTTGCGGAGGACGGGCGGCCGCTCGACGAGCAGGTCCGTGACGTCTCCCACATCTGTCCCGGATGACGTCCACCCATCCCGGACTCCCTCCCACACACGAGGTTCAGAACAGACCCATCGGTCAAGGTCGGCCAGGAGGTGATGGCAAGTACGCAAGGGTCGTAGCCTGTCCGGATGACGTCAGCCGAAACCCGAGTTGATGTGCTGGTGATCGGCGCCGGACCGATCGGGATCGAGACCGCTGTCGTCCTGGCCGGTGAGGGGTACCGAGTCCTGACCGTCGATGCCGGGGCCATCGGCGCCACAATCGCGCGAACCTTCCCACCCGACACCCGGTTCTTCACGTCACCGGAGCGATTGGTGATCCGGGGCCACAACATCCAGACCACCACTCAAGAGAAACTCACGGGTGAGCAGTACCTGGCCTACCTCCGGGCGATCGTCGCCACCACCGGCATACCTGTTCGGACTTTCCGCCGAGTCACTGACATCCAAGGGTCCGCTGGGGATTTCCGAGTCCGACTGCGCGACTCAGCCGCCACGCCCTCGACTGTGCGCTGCGCGACGGTGGTGTTGGCGACAGGTGGCACGGATCGGCCTCGGCGACTGGGCGTTCCCGGAGAGGACCTGCCCCACGTTCACCACTACCTGCGGCAACCTCATGACTTCTTCGGCCGCAGGGTGCTGGTCGTGGGTGGCCGCAACTCAGCCGCAGAGTCCGCGCTCCGGCTCTACCGGATCGGAGCCGAGGTGTTGCTGTCCTACCGACAACGTGAACTTCATCCCCGGGTCAAGTTCTGGATTCGGCCGGAGGTCGTCTCCCTGATGGCCGAACAACAGATCACAGGACTACTGCCGAGTACCGTCTCATCGATCGCCGCGGGATCGGTGACTCTGACAACCCCCGAGGGCCAAGCCCGGGTGCCGGTCGACGATGTGCTCCTCCAGATCGGATTCGAACAGGACCGCTCCATCTTTGAGCTCGCGGGTGTCGGCCTGACCGGTCCCGAACGGGCACCGATCCATGACCCTGCCACCATGCAGAGCCAGGTTCCCGGGGTCTTCGTGGTCGGAACGGCCACTGCCGGATCTCAGGACGGATTCACGGTGTTCATCGAGAACTGCCACCAGCACGCGGATCGAGTCGCCGCCTGCCTCGCCGGCCGCCCCGCTCCCGCACCCCAGCCGGTGCGGCCACTCCCCGAGAGCTGAGCCCGGATCCTCGGCCAGGGCTTAATCACCGCCCACTTCGGCCTTCAGTGGGGGCAAGCCGTGTTCAGCGCCGGGTGCGCAAGACGAACGCGCTCGTGGGGCTGACCCCGCCCGAGTTCCCGGCGAAGATCTTGACCGTGTACTTGCGACCGGGGGAAAGCCCACGGACCCTGGTGGACGTCCCGGTGACCGTCACCCAGGACCTGTGGGTGCTGGATTTCGCCACCTTGACCTCGTAGTACGTGGCACCCGACACCGCGCTCCACATCAACTTGGCCTTGCGCTTGCCGACGCTGGCCTTCATGCTGCCGACTGCGGCCGGGGCAGCCGGGGTGACCGGGTTAACCGGATTCACCGGGGCGGTCCCATGATCGACGTACAACAGTAGGTTCGGCGAACCACCCTGCCCGTACGGGAACGTGATGACGTTTGCCGTTCCCTGGGCCAGCAGTGCTTGCTGAATGTCCGCCCCCGACGCACTGGGGTTCAGTTGGCGCACGAGCGCCAACGCACCCGCAACGTGCGGAGAAGCCATGGACGTGCCGCTCATGATGGTGGAACCACCACCGAGTCGCACCGAGAGGATTTCTTCCCCGGGCGCGGAGATGTCAACGCACGGACCGTAGTTCGAGAAACTCGCGTCGTTGTCGCTCTGATTCGTCGCGCTGACCGTCAGCACTGCCGGCTCACTGCCCGGTGAATCGCCGCACGCGTTGGCTGCGTCGTTGCCTGACGCGACAGCGACGGCCAGACCGCGGGACACGAGACCCGCGACCGCGGAGTTCACGACAGCGCTGTACTCACCGCCCAGACTCATGTTGACCACGGAACCGGCGGGCGCGTTGTTGGCCACCCATTCGATCCCGTTCAAAGTGGCCTCGACGGATCCACTGCCGTCGCAGTCCAGGGTCTTGACCGGGTGCAGGGTCGCACCAGGCGCGACCCCGTACGAGGTGGACCCGATAGTCCCGGAGACGTGAGTGCCGTGGCCGTCACAGTCCTGGGCGCTGGACCCGTAGGCGTAGGCCCCATTCCCGATGCGTCCGGAGAACTCCGGGTTCGACGCGTCGATCCCCGAGTCGATGACGTAGACATTGACCCCGCTACCTGTGGCCGTGGGCGAGTAGTCACCGTCGAGCGGCAACGACCTCTGATCGATGCGGTCCAGTCCCCAGGCGGATGTGGCGGCTTGAGTGTTGACCCGAGTCGACTTCATGGGCAGCGGTTCGCCTGGCGAGGCCACATCGTCGGAATGAACGCTGAGCATCCGGTTCGGTTCGACCGCGACTACACCCGGCTCGTCGGCGACTGCCGCCGCCTCGGCGGGAGTCAAGTCCGCAACCGCCCCCTTGAACACCGGACCCGTGAGGTCGGTGAAGTCTTCACCCGCCAGCACCTCGTCAGCATCTGCGCGCCGGGACAACTGGACGATGTACCCGTCCGACCCGGTGGGATCGGACAGTTCCAGCGCCGTGTCAACTGTGGGCGCATTCGGTGTCGCGGCCCCGGCCGGAGCCATACCTGCGAAACCAAGGCTGGAGAAGGACAGGGCAGTCGCGGCGCCGCCGATGGCGAGCAGTCGCAGTGGTGAGGAGAAATTGGATCCGAGCACAGCGGTCATCGCTCTCACCTCTTCATGTCAATTCCATCGTATCCGGCTACGCCGCCGGTGAATGCCCTCAGGCGTGGCATTCGAGTGAGCGCCCTGCCCTCATCGACCTGGGATC
>WBZT01001408.1_pt1 | contig 14459 bp, 9 predicted proteins | sample 5204241 | NCBI WGS metagenome assembly WBZT01 (sample SAMN12344358, study PRJNA552823) | activated sludge metagenome | biome: Activated sludge suspended growth; feature: Nitrification reactor; material: Wastewater; isolation source: activated sludge from nitrification reactor of wastewater treatment... | reverse complement strand
TGCTTCGCTTCCTCCAGCGCATGCTCCAGGGTGTCGTTCACGATCACACGGTCGAAGCGGAAGGCGTAGGTGAGTTCGTGCTCGGCTTTGGCGACACGGGCTTTGAGCGATTCGGGGGTCTCCGACTGACGCGCGGTGAGGCGCTGGTGCAAGGCTTCCACGGAGGGCGGCATCACGAAAACCGCGAGGAGCAATTCCCCGAAGGTCTTCTTGAGTTGCAACCCGCCTTCGACGTCCACGTCGAACACCACTACTTTATTCTCCCGCCACAGTCGGTCCACCTCCGAACGCAGCGTGCCGTAGAAGCGGTCCTTGTAAACTTCCTCCCATTCGACGAACTCGCCCGCGTCGATGCGGCGTTTGAATTCGTTTACGCTGATGAAGTGGTAGTCCACGCCATCGGTCTCGGTCTCCCGCTTGGGTCGCGTCGTGGCCGAGATGGAGAAGGCCAGGCGCGGATCGGTATCGAGCAGGTGGCGGACGATGGTCGTCTTGCCGCTGCCCGAGGGTCCGCAGAAGAGCAGGAGTTTTCCTTGCATGGGATCAGAGTACGTTGAGTACCTGTTCTTTGATCTTTTCCAGTTCGTCTTTCATTCCCACCACCACCTGTTGCATCGCCGCGTCGTTCGCCTTGGAACCGATCGTGTTGATCTCCCGACCGATCTCCTGACCGATGAAGCCCAGCTTCTTGCCCGAGGATTGTTCGCCTTTCAGCACCTTGATAAAATAGTCGAGGTGGGAGCGGAGGCGGACTTTCTCCTCGGAGATGTCGAACTTCTCGATGTAGAAGATGAGTTCCTGCTCGAAGCGGTTGCGGTCGAGGTTGTTCTGCTCGATGAACTCGTCGAGCGAGCCTTGCAGCCGTTTGCGCACCTGTTCGATGCGGCCTGCTTCGTAAGGCTCCAAGGCCGCCAATCCTTTTCCGATACCGGCGATGCGTTCACTCAGGTCCTTGCCCAAAGCCTTCCCTTCGTTCTTCCGGAATTCGTCGAAACGATGCATCGCTTCCTGCAAACAACCCAAGAGCGCGTTCCATTCTTCTTCCGCCAGACTGTTTCGTTCATTCACCAGCACCTCGGGCAGGCCGAGCAGGATCTGGAAATAATTATCCGGCTGCTTCAGGCCGAGGGCCTTCTGGGCCGACTGCAACTCCGCGTCATACGCCTTGAGCAACGGCAGGTTCACGGAAGTACGCTTACCCGCTTCCTGCGACTCGATCCCGATCGTGCATTCCACCTTGCCGCGTTCGATAAAACGGTTCAGCTCGGCGCGCAGCTCGAGTTCCTTTTCCCGGTATTGCGCGGGCAGGCGGAGGGTCAGGTCGAAGAACTTGCTGTTCACCGACTTGATCTCCACCGTGATGGTCTTGGAGGGCAGGTTGACCGCGGCGGTGCCGAAGCCGGTCATGGAACGGATCATGGGTGGGGTGTGAGGCTGCAAAAGTACGCCGATGCCCGTGAATATCAAGCCACTTCGGGCTTTCTGCGGACCGGACCGGCAACGAGGTAAACGCCGAGGAAGATGAGCACGCAGGCCCCCGCCTGGATCCAACTCACCGTTTCCTGCGCGATGAGCAACGAAATACCCGTGGCGAAGAGCGGCTGGAAGTAAATATAGAAGCTCACCACCGACGGACTCAAATGTTGCAGGCCGTAGGTGTTCAGCAGATAAGCGAAGAAGGTCGTGAAGAGGATCACATACACGGTCGACAACCAGACCGGCGTGCTGAAGGTGGACCATTCGATCGACGCGACGTCCTTCAGTCCGAGCGGGATCACCAGCAGGAACCCGTAAAAGAACGTCCAGCGGATCACCGCCCAGGGATGGTACTTGCGCATCATCGGTTTGGCCATCACCATGTAGATCGCGTACGAGACCGCGTTCGTGAACACCATCGTGTCGCCCAGCCAGGAAGCATGACCGCTGGCCTTCACACCGAGCAGGATGAGTCCCGCCGCGCCGGTGATGCCGCTGGCAACACCCACAACCCGCCGCGTGGTGATGCGTTCGCCGATGATCAACGAAGCCGCGATCATCACCAGGATGGGCGTGGTGGTCATGATCAGCGCCGCGTTGATGTTCGAGGTGCGCGACAAGCCTTCGAAGAAGAGGGATTGGTTGATGGCTACGCCGAACAAGCCGAGCAGGAAGAACCGCCAGTGGTCCTTGCGCTCGACCGGACTGCCCGTACGCGTCGCCCATTCGACGATGCGGAACAGCAGTAAGGCGAAACCGACGCGCAGCAGGATGAAACCGGCCGGACGGATGTAGTGCGGCATGGCGATCTTGGCAATGGAAAAATTGGCGCCGTAGATCAGGTTCGCCGCGAAGATCGCCGCGTGCGAGCGGAATCGTGTGCTCATCCTGCCTTCAAAGCTGCCTTGGCCGCGGCCACCGTCTTGGCCTGGTTGCCGATGAAAATCTGTCGCCCGATCACCAGCACCGGCCGCTTGAGAAAGGTGTAGTCCTGCAACAGGTACTTCCGGTAATCCGCCTCCTTTAGTTCCAACTCGTGCAGACCCAGCTCCCGGTACTTCCGCGCCACCCGGCTGAACAAAGCCTCGTAACTCCCCGCCAGTTCCTTCAGTTCATCCACCTGCTTAGCTGTAAGCGGCTCGTTTTTAATATCTTGCAAAACCACCCCGCTTCCAGGCTTCAATTCTTTCAGGATCCGCTGACAAGTCGAGCAGGTGGAGAGGTGGAGGACTCTGGGGTGCTTGTTCATGGGTGGCGAAATTAGGTTTATTGTTCCGGGTTCCGGGTTTCGGGTTCCGGGTTGTTTTTTAGTTGAAGGTTGAATGTTGAAAGTGGAATTTGGTATTTCGTTCAAAACCAGTGTGTACAATAAAAACCAAGAACTAATTACTAATAACCAATAACCAATAACTCAACTCGGAACCCTGAACTCAACCCGGAACCCTGAACTCGGAACCCGGAACATACAACCCTGGAAAGTCCCTTTTTCCTATCTTTGTACGAGACCCTCTTTCCCGTGGAAAAAGTCTTCGAAGTACACCTGCCCCAATTCGACGGGCCGTTCGACCTCTTGTTGTTCTTCATCGAACGCGACGAGGTCGACATCCATAACATCCCGATTTCCAAGATCACCAACGACTTTTTGGAATACATCCGCCAGATGAACGAGCTCAACATCGAGTTGGCGAGTGAGTTCATCCTGGTCGCGGCCACGCTGATGCGGATCAAGGCCAAGATGCTGCTGCCGCGTCCGGAGCTCGACGAGCAGGGCAACGAGATCGATCCGCGCAAGGACCTGGTCGAGCGCCTCTTGCAGTACAAGCAGTTCAAGGAATCCTGCGAAGACCTGCGCGTACTCGAAGACGACCGATCGATGAAGGCCGCCCGCGGCAACATCCAGCGCGAGCTCGCCGAAGTGGCGATGCAGAACGCGCATGCCGAGGAACTCATGAACCTCACCCTGTACCAGTTGCTCAACACCTTCAACAAGGTGATGAAACGTTTTTCCGAAGAGAAGGCGAAACCGCAACACAAGGTGGTGCAGTATCCGTATACCATCTCGACCGAGAAACAATCGCTGCGCGACCGGATCCTGGGCAAGAAGAACGTTCCGTTCACCGACCTCATCCTGTCCTGCGAGAACCGGGTGCATGCCATCTTCACCTTCCTGGCGGTACTCGAGTTGCTGCAGGAGCAGGTCATCCGCATTACGCTCGGCATCGGCTTCAACAACTTCTGGCTGAGCGAACCCGAAGCGGAGCCGACGGTGTAAGGCCTCCATCCCTCCATGCAACCCGACAGCCGGCAGCTCCTCCGTACGTTCCGCCCGTCGCGCATCCTGCTGCCGGTCATCCTCGGCCTCGGCGCCGCCACCTATCTGCTGGTGCGCAGCTTCGACGCAGAAGCCTTTTCCCACATCACCTGGAGTTGGAACAGTTCGTTCTGGATCTTCATGGCCCTGATCATGATGGTGATCCGCGACTGGGCCTACATGGTCCGGATCCGCGCGCTCACCGACTACGAGCTCAACTGGAAAAGCGCCTTCTACGTCATCATGCTCTGGGAATTCTCCTCGGCGCTCGCGCCGGGCATGATCGGCGGAGGGTTCTTCTTCGCCATCTTCATCCTCAACCGCGAGAAGATCAACATGGGCAAGAGCATCACGGCCATCATGCTCAGCTCGTTCCAGGACGGCATCTTCCTGGCGCTGATGGCGCCGCTGGTGTATTTCACCATCGGTAGGGAACGGCTCTTCTCCACCATGGACCTGAACAACATGAATCCCGTCAAGTTCGGCGAAGGGTTCTTCTATACGTTCTGGGCCGTCTATTTCATCATCCTCGCCTACAAGCTCTTCGTCGCGTACGCCCTCTTCGTGAACCCGCGTTTCGTGAAGTGGCTGCTCGTGAAAACCTTCTCGCTGCCGCTGCTGCGCCGCTGGAAGCATTCGGCGCTCGAAACGGGCAGTCAGCTCGTCATCGCTTCCAACGGACTGCGCAACAAGAACCGGAAGTTCTGGTTCAACTCCTTTGCCGGCACCTTCGCCTCCTGGACAGCCCGCTACTCGATCGTGAACTGCCTGATTCTCGCGTTCCATTCGGCCCCGATCGACAACTTCGTCGTCTTCGCGCGACAGGTGATCATGGGCATCATCATCCTGTTCAGTCCCACGCCGGGCGGCAGCGGACTTGCGGAGTTCATGTTCACCGACTTCCTCGGCGAGTTCATTCCGCGCGGCTTGTCGGCCACGCTGGGCTTGTTGTGGCGCCTCATCTCGTACTATCCCTACCTCTTCATCGGCGCCATCATCCTGCCCCGCTGGATCCGCAAGCGCTTCTCGCGCGAAGAAGCCCGGGTCGCGGAGGCCGTGGTGAAAGGCGAAGTGGATTGAGCGCTTCCCGCAGGTTCCGTAATTTCGCATCGGCCCATGAAGAACCCGATCAACAGCCCCGTCTTCCGCGAACGGTTGAAGAAATTCGGCCTGCTGGCTTTCCTGTTCTTCCTCCTCAAAGGCCTCGCCTGGCTCGCCCTGCTGTGGTGGGCGGGGAGTAAGGTGGTGGAGTGAGGAATTGAGATATTGCCTGCATTCCGATTATTTCGGTATGATTTAATATTTTTATTCCGCCGAAAGTTGTTTCAGGTTTTTTATCCTCATAACATGAAATTATTGAAACTGAACATTGCCGTAACGAATAATGGTACGGACTATTACACGATCATATGGCTGGAAGAGGCCGGGATAAAAGCGCTTTTTGATAAAATTGGAAGTGAATTCGGAATTTTAATGCAGGTTGTGGAGTGGGGAAAATCCGTCATTTCAAATTCCCTTTTCAAAGATTTTCAGGTTCGTCTTTGGGACGGTAAACACTGGTTAGTGATTGAACCACCCGTACAATCCGTAGATGACCGGGCATCTATGGAATTGAATCGGGAGCTTGAGCAGGATAAAGAAACAGCTGTGCAGAAATTACGTCTGCTGTCTAAACGCGAAATGGAAATCTTATCCCTGTTGAAGAAGCACGAACAATTCGATAAAATTAACGAAAGTGTACACCTGAATAGGAATACGTATAAGTGTCATTTAAAAAGCATTTATAGAAAGTTGAATCTTAATTCAAAAGCAGAGCTATTGCTTTGGATTCAGAAATATGTTATCAACACAAGGGAAGGTTGAATTTCGTTTCCATTCAAATTATCCGTCTATTCATTTTTTGTTATAAACATCACCCCGCCGGGTGATTGATTTTTTTTGATTGACTCTTCAATATTGTCCTAAATCTAACTTTACATGAAACCAAAGTATATTCTTCGGAGCGTGTTGCTGTTTTTTATTCTTGGACACGCGATTATTACAGATGTACTAGCACAATTAGGGCCACTCGACTATGCGCATCGGGGAATTTATGTAGATAGATTTTTTAATGTTTATCCGGGGAGTTCTACATCATATGTGGATGAAGCATATTCAATGTTAGGCTGCGGCACACTTAATCCGATTACAAATCTCTACCCCAAGGAGGAGGCGCTTTTGACATATTGTAAGGAGAACCATATAAACTATTTAATACTTTACGATGGAAGAATCTTGTTCAATCCAGCGAATCTTGCTCGTATCATCAATGGAAGCACGGTGCAAGATCATCTTTGCCGCTTTATGAATATCGCAGAATCAGATTATTGTATTCAATCTTGGGGCGTGGCAGTTGGAAGTGGCAGCGAGGGGCAAGGTGCCGTGAATTATAATAATTCGAACCCTATCGCAGCCTTTCAATTGACTTCAGCAGAAAGATTGCTGCTGAATGACTCTTTGCTTATTTCAGCAATTGAGGACTCCACCCTGGCCTTTGGCGACACCCTGTGGAATTTGGCTCAAAATCTTCGGGAAGTATTTTCATTAGCTCGCTTCAATAGCATGGGGACATGTATAGATTTTAGTGTCTTGACTACTGAATTTGAGTTTTGGAATACGCAGTCAGGTTTATCATATGCGGGTTTTCAGTCATTAGTCAACGCAATACGTCCAATGGGACTGACTGTGGAAGCATACTTATTCGCCTTTTCGGACGCGGCAGGAGGAGCAGCAAGCCCACAGGATATGGCAGATTGGTTCGATGCTAATTCTACCTGGAATTCCGGTTACCCGAATATTGACCGTGTGCTTGCGACACATTACAATGCCTATTCATCCAACATCGAGAAACCTTTTGATTTCTCATCAACCCGTACTAAAAACAGCCTGCTTAAGTCAGCCTCCACGACAAGAAAAAGTTTGATTCGTCCTCTGTTCAGTGGTGAATCGGATGCATGGTCAGGTGATATTCATAATAATTACACTAGGTATCAGGGTTACTGGATATCTACTACCATCTCTCCCATTGGCTTGGGGACCCTCGACCCACCGCATGCAAGGAACATCTTCTTGGCGGAGAAGTATTATTACAGAGATTGGAGAAGTAATACTTTGGTGAATACCGATATCTCAAGTAATTCGGAGAACGACATCCATCCAGGCGCAACACATTGGTTTGCAGCCAGTATGATGGAGAAATATCTTCGCAACCCTAAAATATTTTATCGATCAGATGCTTTAGGCTGTAGTCCTCAAGCTACCGACAACCTGCAATTCACCTACTGTGGTCCAGTTGAAAGTACTCTTGAGTATGAGTTCGTTATCAAAGATCATTTAGGAACAGTACTGTTTACGACCACAAGACAGGCAAATGGGACATTAGAAGTACCGCAAGGAACATCTATACCGGTAAGTACAATAGCTCCGATCATTGTTCCCCTCGGCTCGAATGGAATCGTGTTGGATAATCTCCATCCGTATCGCGCTGAGCTGACGGTCTATTACAAGAAACTGACTTCATTGCCGGCAACCTATTCAGATTGTGGTCAATATACATACGGTGAAGACTTGTGGATTGCAGAAGCTCCGCACTTAAATGTAATTGGAAACCTTAGGAATTCCTATCAGGTATGCCAGGAAGATCATTTGATTCTTGAAGCATCCGTCAATCCTGGTGCTGTCGGTTCAATTACCTGGTATCGAGAGCCTTTTGGCGGAGGTGCGGCCCAAATACTGTCGATTCAGACTGGCAGGTCAGTTCTTATTTCGGGTAGTAGTGCTCTTACAGATTGGAACACTGGAGATTGGGACTACTACTATACTGTGAGTGCTGGCTGCGGCACTCATCTTGAAAGCAATCATGTCAGAATAAATATTTTGCAGAATCCTAAATTGGAGCCCATCGATCAGGTTTGTGATGATGATCCGTTCTCCACGAATGTAGAGTTGCGTGTAAGTAGCCCTTATGCTGGAGCCACCTATTTGTGGTCGGACCTGACAACCTCGAATACAATGATTGCCTATGGAAGTGGGAAGTACTATGTTAAGATTACGAATGAAGGTGGCTGCACGCGAGAGCTTACCACGATAATCCAAAGTAAACCAACTATCGCAAGCATCGGTAATTGTACTTTGCAGGAAACAGCCTATGGAGGCGTTTCGAGTCCGACAAATACTGATTGGTTTTGGTACAGGAAAGACCCAGTCACACAGCAGAATGTTGCCTTACCTGTGCAATCTCCTGAGTACTTACTAAGCGCAATAAGCGGTGGTTTGTATAGTTGCAGAGTGGAAATGAATACGGTTCCTGGATATTATTCAACCTGTAGGAACAATACCATCCGTTTAGAGCCAATAATTGACGCTGTAAGCAAGATCGATCCATCTTGTAATGGAGCATCAAATGGCTCGATTGACTTGAGTTTTATTAATATCACGGATATTAGATCTTATGCATGGTCTCCCGGCGGATTCACAACTCAAAATATAAGCAATCTTTCTGCGGGCACATATACTTGTACTGTTACAAGTAATACCACTGGATGTACCGCTTCGGTGACAGTCGTTTTACAAGACCCGGGCAGTCTGACGGTTTCTCTGTCGCCTACGTCAGTCAATTGTTCTATAGGATGCGATGGTTCAATCACTGCAACGGTTGGGGGTGGTGTTGGTGGATATAGTTATTCGTGGAACAACGGCGTCGGTACAAATGCCTCGCTAAACAACCTCTGCCCCGGCCCATACACTTGTGTTGTCACGGACGCGAATGGTTGTACTGCTTCGGCAAGTACCGTGCTTGGATCCACTACTGCCAGTTGCAACGGTTCTCAGGTACAGTTTTGCACCGGCGCAACAGCTTCGCAAGTGTTGGCGGCGGGCATCTATGCTCCGGGAACACCTGTTTCCATTGAATCCGATTTTACAGTTGATGTCGATTTTACCTTTGATAATTCTGATGTCGCTATTGCTACCGGAGTGAGAATTCTTGTCGATCCCAACGCCAGACTTCAGGTCATCAATGGTACGGTTCTTCATGCATGTTCCGTAAGCTGGCAGGGAATAGAATTGAAAGATGGAACTTCATCGCTGGAGATACTGACGGGCTCCACTTTGCGCGATGCCGTTGTGGGCGTATTGTCCTCTACGGGTTCTGCGATAGCAATTGACCAGGCGAATTTCCTCCACAATGAGCGATCGATTTTCCTTAAAACTGTACCGTTCCCCGCCTTCAGTTGTCAACGAAGCACGTTCGATTACGGGAACATCAGCTTTAAAGACCCGACGGCCTTCTTCCACATTGGTCTCGAAAATGTTAACGGAGTTCAGATTGGTATCACGGGCCCCGGATTGGCGAATGATTTCTCGCATGCCCGGTACTGCGTTTCCGCTAACAGCTCCGACTTCACGCTGATAAACAATAATTTCCACGACCTGGGTTATGAGGTCAAGGACGATGTCGGGCAGTACGTCAACATCGGCAATGCGGTACGGGCGATCAATTCACCCTCGAATCAGGTAGTCATTGGCAACAGTTCGGCACCGGACGACCACAACTATTTTCACCTGATTGAATGTGTGGGGATTTACGTAGAGTCGGATTTGGATCAGTTACACATTCGCGGCAATGAGTTCGATAAGGTGTTCCGGTGCATGGACATGACCGGCGTGAGGAATTCGAATGTCACGATCTACGATAACAAGTTCTTTTCGTTCGGATTGGGCTTGTTGGCCGTTGAAATCGAGAGTTCAAACTTTACCGTCAGCGAGAACCAGTTCAACATGGTTTCCTGGGACCCGGATCCAACCCTTTCTGTTCCGCAGCCCTATGGGCTGGTATCCCGGTATGGAACGGTGGCCCTGAGTTTCCAGAACCATGAACAAACCCCGGTCACCATCCATTGTTTCAATAACCGCATGGCGAATTCAAGGGCGGGAATTCACTTGCGAAACATTGACGGTGTGAACCAGCCCAACGTCCTGGTGGAGCACAATCAGGTGTTTTATACGCATCCGTCGTACATCTCTTACGGCATTGAGCGGGGCATCTGGCTCGAGCACGATGAGCAAGTCGATGTGCGAAACAACCACATCGCGCTGCGCGATAACGTCCCCAATCCGGATGATGCTTTTCGATTGACAGGAATTCAGTTTGATTTCACGACCAGCACCCGCATTGATGAGAACTACATTGGCAATATGGGCTACTCAACAAAAGGGTCTCACCTCTGTCAGGAAACCAGGCTCCATTGTAACAATTTTGACGGATATTCGAACGGAGTCAACGCATATAAACTGAGTTTGCCTACGCAGGGAGACGATGACATTCTTGGATCTCCTGAATTTAGTTATAATAATCAGTGGAATGGTGTTCAATCGGGAATGTTTAAGATTGATGGATCAATAAGTAGTCTGCCAATCCTTTGGTACTTCGTCCCCGGCTTGGCTGATGATATGTCTAATTCAAATTTTAATGTTGTTTTTCCAATTAGCGTAGGTTTTCATAGTGCATGCAACGTGCCAGCGCCCAACACACCCATAGCACTAAGGGATAAGAAGTATGGTGATTTGGTTCGGGGGAGTGCTGTTTTCACGATCGACTCCTTATTCGCCCACTATTATGCCCTGAAACAGTTCTATGGAGAAATGAAGAAGGACACCGACCTGTTGAGCTTGGGAACAAGCGATGATACTTTGTATCAGCAAACATTCAATCAACTGGCCTCAGGAAACATTGGAGCCTACTATCAGGTCATGAAGTTAGTGCGCAGCGGAGAATACCTGCAGGCTGAACAGACTTTAGGGTTGATTGTCGACAGTTGTCTGCCGGAAGCCTACCTCCGGGAGGTAATCAATATAATTCTTGCCTTAAGATGGCATGGAGACTCGCTTAGTTCGCAACAGAAAATAATTCTTGAGGGTATCGCCATGGATGAAGGTATTTATGGCGGAGAAGCTACCTACATGGCGCGTGCCATGCTCAAGGAGTTTTTTAATGAAGAACCATTTGCATACAGGAGTCGTACACGCGATTTCTATCTCAAGGATATTAAGAAAGCTGCGTCCGGTCTGGCTGACAAAGTCTTGCTCTTCCCGAATCCAACACGTTCCGGCTTACGCGTACAAGTTGTTCAAAGGCACTTTGACCGATTGATGGTCTATAACCAGATAGGAGTCCTTGTTGACCGGCTTTCACTGGGGTCGGCGGTCAATCAGTATGAGATGGGCCTTACTAACCTGTCGCCGGGTATGTATTACCTGGAGGCCGGTCATGGGGAAGAACTCGTAGGCATTGCTCGATTTGTTAAACTCGAGTAGTAGTTGTATCTTTCAAGATGATGGTGCGTGTATTGCAAGCTTTTATAGTTTTGACTTTAGTCAGTGTGGGAACCTGCTTTAGCCAAAATAAGAATGCTATCTGGTGTTTCGGTGACAGTAGTGGCATCGATTTTAGTAGCGGCTCTGCACAGAATTTCGTTACCAGCCTTGATTCAAGAGGCACATGTGCTTCTATCGCGGATAATCAAGGGCAGATATTGTTTTATGCGGGTACAAGAGCGTTGCCAAATATTGGTCTCAGAACCGGAATCGTTTATAACCGCGTGCACCAAGCAACACCCAATGGAGATTCTCTAATGGGCGAAGGCTGGTATAATGAAATGGTCATACTTCCATTCCCCGGCGATTCAAATTTGTATTACATCTTATCAATTAAGGTACTTCGTTCTGCTTTAAGCGGGATTTATTTCTCTCTTTTTGACATGCGCGCAGATGGTGGTTTAGGGGATGTAGTCCAAAAGAATTTCCGGCTTTCGAATTTTTTTGCCTGGGATGCAATGACGGCCGTCCGTCATGCCAACGGACGCGATTGGTGGGTTATTACGCGCGAACTTGTAGACACATTATTCACTGGCGGCAATCGTTTTCATATTTTCTTAATTGACCCTTCAGGTGTCTTCGAAACAATACAATCCATAGGCTTACCCAGATATGAACAATTTGGCAACCTTTCCATGACTCAACAGGGCGATCGCTTATTGTTCACATCTATACGTGGGTTGATTGCGCTCTTCGATTTTGACCGCTGTACAGGGACGTTGAGTAATCAGGTTATTATTGATCAACAAGACACCGATGTGGCTTATTGGGGCTCTTGTTTTTCCCCGAGTGGGGAGCGAATTTACATTTCTACCAATAGTGAGGAAGGGTACCTCTATCAATATGACCTTTCTGCACCGGTTATCAGTAATTCGCAGTTTCCCCTGGACACGATCCGGGACGGTCTCTATCCCGGCGGAGGATTGCGATTAGCCCCGGACGGAAAGGTATATTGGTCGAGTATCTGGTATAACGGACATCAATTTCCTTATCCCTATCAGGATACGATGTACCATCCTGTGAATACGCACCTGAGTGTTATCAACGATCCGGATGCCTTGGGCACTGCTTGTAATTATGTTCGATATGGACACTACCTGGGCGGCACGCGTACTTACCTGGGCCTTCCTAACAACCCCGATTACAGCCTGGGGCCGGTTGCGGGTTCGATCTGTGATAGTCTTACCACGAACGTAACGGCGCCTCCGCTTCAGGAGGCTGCGCTGCATTTGTTCTACCACCCCGACTGGAAACAACTATTCGTCAACGCCTCCGGAATCAAAGGGACACGAGGCGAATTGCAACTCTATAGCGCCACCGGCGCCCTGTTGCATACCGAACCGGCGAGCATCCAGCCACCCTACTACACCCGCCAGCTCGACCTGAGCGACCTGGCACAAGGCGTGTACATCCTCGTCCTCCAAACCAACACCGAACGCCTCAGCGGACGGTTCGTGAAACCCTGAGCCGACAGGACTTAATGGGTGGGTTAAGTCGCTCAGTTTAGCTGATTTGCCTTTTTCGAAAAACCAAATCGCCACGTTCTGTGACCTCGGTGCATACCTCCGCGTCCTCCGTGGTTTTATTTAACATCACCGCAAGATCCTCCACCTGAAGAGAATTTTCTTAACTTAGTTTCCATGCGTTTGAAGCATTTTTCATTGCTGGTGTTTTTTCTACTCGCCTCCGGCAGTGTTGGGACATGTTTTGGCCAAAATCAAAATTCTATCTGGTGCTTCGGTGACAGTAGTGGCATCGATTTTAGTAGCGGCTCTGCACAGAACTTCGTGACTAGCCTTGATTCCAGAGGCACCTGTGCTTCTATTTCAAGCAATCAAGGTGATTTATTGTTTTATGCTGGGACAAGGGTTTGGTTTGGGCCGCAATCCGGAATTGTTTATAATCGTCTTCACCAAGCAACACCCAATGGAGATTCACTGATGGGTGAGGCATGGTATAATGAAATGGTTATCCTCCCATTTCCCGGAGATTCAAATTTGTATTACATTATATCAATTAAGTCACTTAGGTCTGCTTTAAGTGGGGTGTATTTTTCAGTATTTGACATGCTCGCAGCTGGTGGTATGGGAGATATCGTCCAAAAAAATATTCGGCTTTCGAACTTTTACACCTGGGATGCAATGACCGCCGTCCGCCATGCCAACGGTCGGGATTGGTGGGTGATTACGCGGGAATTTATAGATACACTGTTTACCGGGGGAAACCGATTTCATATTTTCTTAATTAACCCTTCAGGTGTTTTCGAAACAATACAATCTATAGGCCTACCCAGATATGAACAAATTGGCAACCTTTCTATCTCTCAACAGGGTGACCGCTTATTATTCACTTCTATACGTGGGTTGATTGCGCTCTTCGATTTTGACCGCTGTACAGGGACGTTGAGTAATCAGGTTATTATTGATCAACAAGACACCGATGTGGCTTATTGGGGCTCTTGTTTTTCCCCGAGTGGGGAGCGAATTTACATTTCTACCAATAGTGAGGTAGGGTACCTCTATCAATATAACCTTTCTGCGCCGGTTATCAGTAATTCGCAGTTTCCCTTGGACACGATCCGGGACGGTCTCTATCCCGGCGGAGGTTTGCGATTGGCTCCTGATGGTAAGGTGTATTGGTCATCAGCCTGGTATAATGGCACCCAATTTAATTATCCCTATCAGGATACGATGTACCATCCTGTGAATACGCACCTGAGTGTGATCAACGATCCGGATGCTTTGGGTACTGCCTGTAACTATGTTCGCTTCGGGCACTACCTCGGCGGGAAGCGTACTTACTGGGGCCTTCCCAATAACCCCGATTACAGCCTGGGGCCGGTTACTGGTTCGATCTGCGATAGCCTTACCACGAACGTAACGGCGCCTCCGCTTCAGCAGGCTGCGCTGCATTTGTTCTACCACCCCGACTGGCAGCAGTTATTCGTCAACGCCTCCGGTCTTAAAGGAGGCCAGGGCCAACTGCAACTCTACAGCACCACCGGGGCCTTGCTGCTCACCGAAGCGGCGAGCATCCAGCCACCCTACTACACCCGCCAGCTCGACCTGAGCGACCTGGCACAAGGTGTGTACATCCTCGTCCTCCAAACCAACACCGAACGCCTCAGCGAACGATTCGTGAAACCCTGAGCCGACAGGACTTAATGGGTGGGTTAAGTCGCTCAGTTTAGCTGATTTGCCTTTTTCGAAAAACCAAATCGCCACGTTCTGTGACCTCGGTGCATACCTCCGCGTCCTCC
>WBZT01002011.1_pt1 | contig 14460 bp, 14 predicted proteins | sample 5204241 | NCBI WGS metagenome assembly WBZT01 (sample SAMN12344358, study PRJNA552823) | activated sludge metagenome | biome: Activated sludge suspended growth; feature: Nitrification reactor; material: Wastewater; isolation source: activated sludge from nitrification reactor of wastewater... | reverse complement strand
AGCATTTAATTAGAAATTCGGAGGTTGGGTATAAAAACAGCGGTTTCAGTGGCTCTGACAGTCATGAAGTATCCGGCTTTCGGAGGCCACAACCACTATCAAAGAGGATTCACAACCACAGGATCGTGCTGAAACTTTTGTCGACGATGAGCCCTTCCGACTTCCGAACCTCTCCCTTTACAGGCAGCAAGTAAGTATCCTGCTTTGTATCGAACCAGATCGCGGTCTTCCATTCGCTTTGTCCGATCCGTGCGGTAGCCTGCAACCGGCCCCATCCCTGCTCTTCCGATCGTAACAGCTTGCGGATCTCCTTCGACATCTTCTTCGGGAGCGACACGAAATGCCAGCCGCCGGCTCCGGCATACTGCCAAAGCGGGGCGGTGAATTCATACCGGATGCCTTTCCCGAACACTTCAGCAAGGTAGAAAAGAAGTTGTTGTTGAATCTGGAGCAACGCCACCAAACGGACCGCTCATTCTTTACTGCGGTTCTTTGGTTAAGTCCAACTCCATAAATAACAGATAGGCTTTAAAGGCCTCCGGAATTTCCACTTCCGGATAGGCATCAATATCACGGAAGCCAACACTTCTATACAGAGCATGCGCTGCTTCCATGAACCGGGGACTGTCGAGCCGGACCGTTTTGTATCCGATCTTTCTTGCCTCTGTCAAGAGTCCTTCCAGTATGGCTCTGCCGGCCCCTATTCGTCTGAGGCCCGGATCCACGAACATTCGTTTGATTTCACCGACATCCGCGCTGATGCTCTTCAAGCTTCCAAGTCCACAAACCCTGCCTTCATGTACTGCCAGCAGCAGTTGACCGTGCGGTGGCTGGAACTTACTGATCTGGCGTATATCCTGTTCCACGGTCTCCGCAGGATGATGCGGATGAACACCATACAATTCCTGCATTTTGTTGTTACCCCAACTCAAATAGTCCATCCATAATTTTCTGACGGCTTCCAGGTCGTCCGGAAGCTCCAGGCTTCGTACAGTCACTTTAGGGGATACGTTCATGTAATGCTGTTCTTGTTCCAATTTTTACACTTGCTGTCATAAGCAAAGGACGAAAGGCGCGCTCTTACCAGGTTCATTTTTTACACATCGATTGGCGTTTGAACTTTCCGGCCGGAACCTGTCGAAGCCTCTCTCCATATCACGATGCTTCCTGTTTGTAGTATAACACGATGGCACCGCCGTCAAACCGCTTTGTGTTGACCAGACGAAGGACGATCCGGTCCATGTCTTCAAACAGCGAGGTGCCCTTTCCTGCTACGACCGGGTGAATGCACAATTGCAATTCGTCTATCAGCCTTAGCTTCATCAATTGTTGGATCAGACTTCGACTTCCTATTAGAATATCCCTTCCCGGTTGCCGCTTATATAGTTCGACGGTTTCTTTCAGTTCCCGTTCAGCAAGACTGGCACTCTTCCAATCCACTTGCTTCAAGCTCCGGGAGAATATGATCTTGGGGATCCGATCGATCGCCGCGGCGAATGTATCCATCGCCTTCTCTCCGGAAGGATTTTCCAAAATGGTCCGCCAGAATTCCATCAACTGGTAGGTAGTCCTGCCGTAGAGGATGACATCGCTGCGGTCCAAGAGGTCTGAATAATGCCGATGCACCACCTCGTCCGGCAGGCCTGCCGTATGGTCGCAGTTCCCGTCGAGGGTCATGTTGAAGGCTGCGATTACTTTTCGCATGTTCCGTTTTCAATTACAGGAGACGTTCCATCGCTTTTGGCAGCGTGCAGGGTTTATCGGCCGACGTTATACAACCATTCAGGAATCAGGCCGCCGGATAAAATACACACTTCTATGGAATAGCCATACGGTCCTTCACTTCAGCGTGATCTTGGAGATGATCTTGCCTTTCGATTTAGTCGGCTTTTCCATGTCCTTGATGGCAAAGTCGATGGCTGCTCTGATCAGTGCTTTCATTTTCGGATTCCGGCAGTCGGTCGCTTTCTTAATATCTATATGCCGGATCAGATTACCGGTACCCGTCTGCAGTTGATGCGGGTCTTTTAACAGGGTGCCCTTATTGAAGCCCAGTCGGTTCAAGCTTCACATATCTCCCGCAACCTGTCGAGGGCTTTGGGGTAAGTTTGGCTCATGTAATCTGAAAATTCCTCGTTCGTATCGAGCTCAACCTTGACAGTCGTGATTCCGTCGGCTTCTTCAAACGAATAGTTTTCGAAGCCATTCGCCCATTTCTCCACATCCGGCCCTTCCGTGATCTCCGCATTCGCTTTAACAAGGCCGTAGTGCCGAATGGAAACAAATCGTCCCGGAACATTTTCCGAAATCTCCGAAACCATGCCGCCCCTTTCGCCTTTCTCATCCGTACCTACGAAATAGATCTTGCTTCCCTTTTTCCAATTTCCCTCATAGGTGGAAGTTGGATTGAACAGGGCGGTCCATTGCTCGTAGGTCAGCTTACTGCTGATACCCAACATCCGGTCATAGACTCTTCCGGCCGGCGCCTTAATGCTTACGTTGAACTGCAATTTTTTCATGTCTTTCGATCGATATTGCGATTAACCTTTTATCCTGAACGCTGATCAGGAATCCAACCCCTGAATTAAGACTCAAGATATGATAAAAGAGTTGAACGGGAGTGACGGCATGAACTGAAGTGTTCCCTTGGTCCGTTTCAACAAGGTGGTGGCAGGTCGATCAGAAATGTTAAAATTCGATACGCTGCATTAGTAAGCTTGTTCACTTCGTGGTGCGCTTGGCCATTCCCGTCTTTTGCATTGCAGCTAGTGGTTCCGGTTAACTTTATTTGTCAGGTATAAAAGTTCAGGACTGTCCCTGAATCCCAAGTCTGAAGTGCTCGGTTGGTTATACAGTTGACCGACATCCCGACTTATGCGTACCGTGATAAGTGCGGCGAATCCTTAAATCCGAAGTTCGATTCTTTTCAGCTGATGTTCACAAAAGGCAGTCCCGCCTGCGTGACGGAATCCGGCACGACGCCTGAAACGCTTATCTGCGCGAAGGCGGGATAACAAACAAAGCATAATAAAAGTAACGAGACGGTTGGCAGCGGTTTCTTTCGAGATGACTGTGGTAGTCGATCATGGGATGTTGCCCCCGCATGCGGATACGATGTTCCCTGTCACGTGCTCGCATGCTCCTGATGGATTACATCCCAAAATAAACAATTCCGCGCCATGGCCATTCTGCTCCTTACGCCAAGCTGTTGATGGACAAACCCGGATTCAGTATCTTGTCTGCTCGATCGGTAGAGCAGTACGCTCAATCGACGAGTCGCCCCCACGAGTCAACGAATCCCGGGTAAGCATTGCAGCGCCAAGAAAACGACCTGTACATGAACGTTAAGACCTTGTCTGATACTGCCTACGAGTTCCCGTGCAACCTTTGCAGCTCGACGTCTCATCGTTTGCTTTTTGTTAAGAAGAACTTCCCGATCGTAAAATGTCTTTCCTGCGGCCTGGTGTCGACAGTGTTGCCCGCCGATTTCGACCCGCTCAGCATTTACGACGAAACCTATTTCAACGGTGGTCAGGTCGACGGCTATGGCGATTATGAATCCTCTGAAATCATCCTGCGTGCTGAGTTCAGAAAGATCGTCCGCGAGATCCTGAAGTACATTCCACAACCCGAAGGGAAAAAACTACTGGAACTGGGAAGCGCTTACGGCTATTTTCTGAGTGAGGCCTCGGCATACTTTACCTGTTATGGTGTGGAAGTCAGCAAAGCCGGCGTTCAGAAATCCGAAGCGCTTGGTTTGCGGGTATTTGAGGGGGCGCTGACCGCGGACGTTCTCCGCGAAACGGGAAAAGTGGATGTAGTCGTCATGCTGGATGTCATCGAGCACCTGACGGATCCGATGGCGACACTCGGGCTGGCCTATTCCGCCTTGAATCCCGGTGGCGTGATGTTGATCGTTACGGGCGACCATGGGTCCCTGCTTAGCAAGGTGATGAAAGCAAACTGGCGGTTGATGACGCCCCCGCAGCACACTTTTTTCTTTACCTCGAAAACACTACCGGCCATGGTCGCGAAGGCGGGTTTTACGGTCAAGTCGGTTACAGCGCCCTGGAAGATCGTACCACTGGGATTACCGTTCTATCAGGTGGGCAGAAGAACCGGCCTACGCGTCCGGGCATTGGAAAACATCAACAACTTTGGTATCCCGATCAATCTGTTTGATACGGTACGGGTAATCGCGGTGAAGCCTTAACGCCGCAGATCGTATATGATCTGACGATTACTACGACGTCCCGACAGACGAATGCTGCCCCTTTGTCCCGCGCTGACTTTCTGTTCACTTCTGTAAGGTCAAATCGCTTGAGCTGATATTCCCCACGTTGATTTCCCGCTCACCGGCTAACAAATGGTGAAGGCTTCAGCCTGTCTGCGATCAAATCCGGTTAGGTATTTCATGGGAAGCGGATTATTCTCTCCATATAATCAGCTACGCCTTTAAAGAGATCGAAATTCTTTAAACAGGGAGGGAGGGTTTTTGCACAGTCTGACGTTTTCGGGCTTGGCGAAGGTGGCGATTTTCACCACAAATGTTGATGCGGAGAACCAAACTTTGATTAACCACAAATGTGTCTGCGGAGTACTAAACCGCCACTTTTGCCAAACCCGTGTTATAGGGCGTTTTTAATTTGTCCCAATGTGAATCCATTTACCTTCCCAGTTTTTATAAAAGCAGTCAGAACGACCATTTATTTGTTGCAGATTAATGTCAACTGTATTGTCAATACTTACACTACCATTTACGTCAACCGTCCCGTTAACGTCTGCGTCAATATAACCACCTTTTACATAAACGTTTTGCTTGGTCGGTATTATGCCCGCATTTTGTAAAACCATTACCCAAATGCCAAGTCCAATTGCAATCAGTATTGCTTTAAGTGAAATGTTTTTTGATTTCTGTTCCATATAGTTTGTTTTAAATGAAGTTTAAGAGCATTTTTACAATTGAATTTACGTTATCTCTCAAATAGACAGCAACCCACTTTTCAGCCCTGTTACCACTATGAGAATCACTAAAATCATTTCTTGCATTACATACTGCGTTTGTAACTGTTGATATTAGTGTCAAAACTTGTTCAGGGTATGCTATTCCATTAGCGTTTAATTGTCCTTTTATGAAGTTTCTGATTTGAACAGACATTGGTGTCAATTCTGTCAAGGCTATTTGAGCCGGAATTTTTTCACGAATAAATGATTTGTAAAATCCTTCAAGGCAAGTATACGCCAATGTCAACGTGTATTCGTAGTTTCCTTCAGTTATTGCATTATCCATTCCTTCTAAATACTCCGTCAAACGGTCTGCATTCCAAAGGTCTTGAGGAATTGCAACTTGAGGTCCTTGGACTTGTTGAGCTTGTCCAAGTATTTGTCTAATACTTTCTGTTTTCTCAGGTTGCAAGTGTCCGACAGTGTCAAGAATGGAATTTGTGATTTGTCGTCTATCTTGTTCAGGCTGTTCCATAAACAAGTCAAAGTAGTAATCTCTCCTACTTGTGCTTTTGTTTTGTTCTCGTCTCTGGTCTATATAAGTCTGATAGTTTGGCACAGCGTAATTTACTTCTCTGATTGTATTCAGGAATCTTGTCCCACCGTAATAAGTGTCGCCTTGTGTGTTTATTATTTCAAAAAGTCGATTGAAAATTGCTACCCAATTCATTGTCCTATAGTCGTTTGTTGTCAGTCTTAAAATGCCCTATAACGGTTCGGGGCTTGCCGAAGGCGGGGCATTTCAGCACTACCGTTCATTTGAAAAACTAAAGTTCGGTTAAGCACAAAACTGTCATATATGCTCGTTACCCCCGCTTTTGGCAAGCCCTTGTTACCGGATGCCCTGCTGTCTGTCCGATAGCTGTGTCCGTTCAGATTAAGCACAAACTTGTCAACGAAGCTATTTACATTAAATGTTGTCACGGTCGGTTTAAGACTAAGCCCGTGCGTTGGCGAAAATAAATTCATTAAAAAAGGAAGGGAGGGAAAAAAGTTTTCTTGGGTGGCGGAAAAAAATACTCTCTTGCAAGCTTTGGTTTCAGCGTTGATTGCAGCGGCTTGCAAGAGTGTATTTTTTTTGAGCGTTGCCATTTCTTAGTTCAAATCTTTAACTGATGAAACTTGTTTGTAAACCACTTCATCAAAATTTTTGAAGTGTTCTTTTCCGCATTTGATTTTTTGTTTTTCACTTTTTAAAAGTTCTTGTCCTTCGCCTTTTGTTTCTGCAACGAAATAGATTTTCTTTTCTCTTTTAAAAACAATTGCCCAGTCGGGAATGTAGTTGCCGATAGGAGTAGGGATTTTAAACCAATTCGGAAGTTTGAAATAGAATTCAACATTCTCACTGCTCTCACAATCTTTAGCAAACTGATTCTCTACATTGCTGTCAAGCGGAATGTAATTGTCGTAAATTGTTTTGTCCGCTTTGTTCACTGCAAAAGTGAACTGGTCAAGGTATATTTCAATTTCATCATCATTGAACAAAGTCATTTCATAAATCTTGCTACCGATTTTCTCATACTTGATTCCGTCAATCATCAAGTCATACAAAACACTTTTGATTGCGCTTGTCGTGTTGTCCATGAACATTTGAGGATTGATAAGCAACTCAGAAATTTTATCTGACTTCTTTACGATGTCAAGTATTGTGCTTCTTGTCAACTCGGTTTTTCCCTGTATGTATGCAAGCATATCAGGAATTTCAAAATGCTGTCCGTAATCGGGAGCAACGGTATCACTCACTAACTGTCCTTCAACCCCTTTATCGGTAATCAAAACCTTTTGCTTTGTGCTTCTCACACTTGGCTTTTTTGTTTCGGGCATTTCTTTCATTGCCTTTGCTGCAAGTGTTACCAAATCATTTGTCTGATAAGCAACATTGTATTTTGTATGGAACTTTATCTTCTCCCAAATCTGTAAAAACTTTGGGTCGGCTTGAAAACCTTTTCTGTAATTCAGTTTCTCCCGCTTGTTCTTGTCTTTGATTCTTCCAGTAAAAGTTACTCCGCAATCTTCTTCAATTTCCTTCTGCAATGCCTTAGCAAAAGCATCATAACTTTCATTGGCAATCACTGTAAGTCGGTTTATGTTCTGGTCAAAAATTCTTTTGCCTTGCTGATTCACCGACAAACGCAAACCTCTTCCGATTTCCTGTCGCTTCTTTATTTCACTTCTTGTTTCATTCAAAGTGCAAATCTGAAACACATTTGGATTGTCCCAACCTTCACGCAAAGCGGAATGAGAAAAAATAAAACGAAGCGGTGTATTGATGTCAAGCAACTTTTCTTTTTCCTGCATGATGAGTTTATAAGTATCATCATCCGCCTGTGTTTCGCCACCTGTATCTTTCACTCTGCCTTTGCTGTCCTGAGAAAAATATCCGTTGTGAATTTCCGCAACGGAATTAGGAATTAGATTTTTGTTTTTCGGTTTTGCAATTTCGGTTTGATAGATTTCTTCAAACCATTGAGCAAACTTTCCCTGCGTTGCGTTACCGCTTTCATCATATTCACGATAATTTTTCACTTTGTCAATGAAGAATAAAGACAGCACTTTTATTCCTTTCGTTTTGTATTCCCGTTCTTTCTTCAAATGTTCTTCAACGGTTTTCTGAATCATGAATCGCATCACTTCATCATTCATTCCACCTTGTGATTCGCCAACCTTCAAAATAATTCCATTGGTGAGTTCTATTTGCTGATTGCCAAAATCAATCTCATATATTTTCAAACCATCATATTTCTCATTCTTGTTGCTTAATTCAAACAGGTCTAACTTGTTTCTGTTAGCTGTTACTGATTTTCGTTTAACACCTGAGCCATTGATTACATCAATTTTAATTTTCGCAGTGATGTTGTTTCCTGTTCGGTTAACACTTTCCAACTGAATGAAACTGTCATTGAAATCATTTTCACTCATTACGCTGTCAACCTCAATTTGCTTCACCAAACCCAGGTCATACGCCTTCACTGGATTGAGTGAATACATGAGGTTATACAGGTTCGTGTGTGTAGCCGAATAACGCAAGGTGCAAAGCGGATTGAGATTTTCAATTGCTTGTTTACGAATTTCGGTTTCCATGTTTTGAGGTTCATCAACAATCACAATCGGCTTTGTGCTTTGAATAAACTCAATCGGTTTCTTGCCTGTGAGTTTGTCGTTTGGTTTGTTGATGATGTTTTCATCCTTCGCAAACGAATCAATGTTGATGACTAAAACCTGAATGGAATTGCCCGAAGAAAATCCTCTGAGGTTGGAAACTTTTTTGCTGTCGTAAACATCAAAAGTGATTGAAGTTTTATCATACAAACTTTGAAAGTGATCGTGAGTGATTTGAAGATTCTTCAACACACCTTCACGAATGGCAACCGAAGGAACTACAATCACAAATTTTTTAAAGCCGTAAAGTTTATTGAGTTCGTAAACAGTTTTCAGATACACATAAGTTTTGCCTGTGCCTGTTTCCATCTCCACTGAAAAATTCATTCCCTGCAATTCATTCCCTGCATTTTGAATTTCGTTTCGTTGCTGAATGGATTTTACATTCTCTAAAATCTGTTCTGGCGACAAAGTGAGATTGTTTCCAAAACCGTTCTCAGAAAGCAAAGCACCTGTTTCAGTTTGCGTAAACTCAAAATCTCCACTGCTTAAAGGTTGCCCTTCAAAAATGTCGGTGATGCTTTTTATTGCATCCCACTGATACTGCTGATTGCTGTCAAAGTGGAGCTTCATTGAATAATTTGGTCTATTCGTTTTTGATTATCAGCTTTGCTTGTATCCAATACGCCACTTGTATTTGCTTCTCCTAAATGAATCCCAGCCGAACTGAAAACTTCAAAGTGCTTTCTATTTTCATTGTGGAAATAATCATAATACCAGTAATTGCCAGTTGTTTTCTCCTGATAAATTTTCTGTTTGTTCCATTTATGCGGTGTAACTGTAAATCTTGTCTTATCGGTTAGAGCAAATTGAGGATTACTTAAAGTTGTATGCCACTGAGAAAACTCTTGTTCGTTATTTGAAACTGGAATTGATATTAGTAATGGTAATTCGTTGTAGTGGGTCGCATCTTTAATAACATGAATTGCCTCTCGGGTAGTAGCATAAGCATCAGCTATATTTATGATAATAGTCCTGTGTTCACCTTCACTATGTTTGGATTCTGCAGCTTCTGAAACAATTGCTCTCGCATTCACAATGACTTGACTAATGTTCCAATGAGCATAATTGCAATCATTCTTTCTAAGGGTCGTGTTACTTACATTTTGAGAATGATTGCCAAACAGAATACGAATTTGTTGTCTGCAATCTGCTAAGTATTGACCTCCAATAAGTATTTCTGCTTTCGTTAAAAACGAATCAACATTCGTTGAATCAAAACACAAATCAAATTCCTTGTGTTGTCGTAGCTGCTGTTTAATTATACCGACTTCGTCAATCAAATCAATGTACGATTGTGGATTATTTCCGATTCTGAGAAAATCATCATCGGTATCCGGGAAAAGTATATAAGCACGGATTCTCATAGCTAAAAACCAAGTAGGTATTTTAAGTCATTCTCTGTCTGCTCAAAAAAATCTTCGGGTTGTTTGTCCACTTTGCCGTCTGCCAAAATTCTGATTGGCTCTGCAATCGCACAATGCTTTTCTTCGTCTCGCTTAAAATGGTAAATGCGAACCAAATCTTTATTGATGCCTTTTTCTCCTTCCTCAAATTTTTTGCAAGCCACCAATACCCCGTTAATGATGTGTTCGCTGTGTGTTTCAAGAATTATCTGAACTCCGTTGTGTGCTGCCAATGCAAGTAGTTTTGCTAACTCAGATTGTCCTCTCGGATGCAAGTGCGCTTCCGGATTCTCAACCAAAATCAAACTATTTGCATTTGAGGAGAGTGCTGCAACAATTATTGGTAAGGCATAACTTAAACCGAAGCCAACATTTTCTGCCGACATCGGTTCTGTAGTGTCGCTTTTCTTATTGAATGTATATTTCAGTGTAAATGCTTTACCGCTTGGAATAGGTTCAACATTTACTCCTGGACTTATTTCCCTTTCCCATGCTGTAGTCTGAGAAAGCAAATCATCAAGTTGTGCCTTTGAATGTTTAAGTGCATCAAATTTTATTTTCTCTTTTTTAGTTTTTCCATAGTGATAAAGAAAATGCACTACTAATTCTCCTTGTCCTTTCTCTAATGATAGTTGCCTTCTTATTTCTACTGCATTTGAATCAAGCGGATAAGTTTCTCTTGGAGATAATCTTGCCGCACTCAGGTATTGAAAGTTTTCATTGAAGAGATTTATCGCATTAAGGTTGTTTGGTGATTCCCCTGATATTGGAATAAAATTTCTATTGAAGTTTTTATCTTGTGCCTGAAACTTCCATGATTGGCTTCCATTCTCAGACGATTCCACAGTGAATTCAATTTTGTCAGTTTCAGGGTCAGCTCCCTGATAAATTGCATCACTGATAAAACCAATGTTGCAATGTGGTTTGTCCAACTGTAAACCCGTTGAAAGAACATTTGCTTCATGTGATTGTCTCAATAGCAATAGCGATTGGAATACTGAAGATTTTCCAACTCCGTTTATTCCCGTCAAAATATTCAGATTCTTAAATTCCAATTCTGTATTGGAGTGAATTTTAAAATTCTTAATTGTGAGTTTATTTATCATCTTAATTTCAAATTGTTTCGTTTACGATTCTTTCTATTTCACTAAAGCGTTTGGTAACGCTTGGCTTCAAACCTGTTCCCGATGCCAATGAGTTGTAAAATGTTTGGTCATTATGCAACTCAATGAATTTGTCTTTGAATAATTCAGCGTTCGCAATCAGTGTTTTTGTTTCATCATCGCTGAGTTTGCTGAAAGCTACTGATAGCGTTTCAAACAATGCTTTATTAATTGGCTTTCTTCTGTCTTCCCTTGCTCTCCTTTTCCTGAAAGCATCATCAGCAAAAATTGCAACTGCTGTATTCATTGCTTTGATAAAATCCTTTTTCATCTGCTCCCTCTTTTTATCCGAAAGGGTTTTGATTAAGCCCATTCCTTTCGTCATGAAAGTATCAAGGTCAGGTTGATAGTCAGTGTAAGGAGTAATGTAAAAGGAAACAAACCTTGTAACAAAATCTCTGTCCTCCATTCTTTCAGTTTTGATAATCCATTGAGTAGCATCTTTGAATTCTTCCAGTTCTGCAAGAGTGGCTACAAACTCAGAAGCAACTCCCTGATTCAAGGCATGACGGATTTCCTGTGGCGTTAAAATCAAACCGCCTGTGTTGATTCGTTTGAAGATGTTGAACTTTACTTCTTCGGGAGTTCCTTTCTCTACCACATAAACTGTAATTGGCGTTTGTGTAATCCTTCTTTTTAATTCTCTTGGAAGTGTTTCATAAGTTTTGGTATTGAACTGCGTAAGGAATTCCAAATCTTCCAAAGCCATTGTCTTCTTGACGGCAAAATTTCTAAGCACACTGCAACGCTGTAAGCCGTCAATTACCTGCCACAAATAAGTTTTCTCTTTTGTCGTTTCATCTTCTTTCACAATCTCGTCAAAGTAAAAAGCCGGCAACGGAAGTTTGAGCAATACTGATTCAATCAATCGGCTTTGCTTGGTTTCATCCCACAAATCCGCTTTGCGTTGAAACAGTGTAAAGAAATTTACTTCGCTGTGTTCAATCTTGTCAATCAACTCTCCAAGCGTAAACGGGTCTCGCCTGATGCGTATTAGGTTCGGGTCAAAAGGAACTTTGATAGGCACATGACTTTCGTCTGTTTCCTCAATCTTGTTTTCGTCTAAGTTGTAGTCAATTTCTTTTTGCTCCATACTCATATCGTTTTAAAATCTATCCCTGCATCTTTCATTTGCAAAACTGTATTTGTTTTCAGTTGGTCGTTGCCTGTGAAAAGATTGTCAAGTGTTATTACTTTTTGTGGTTGGGCTTTTATGATGCTGTCAATGATTTGCTGATTCATTTCTTCCAATGCAATGATGAGTTCACCGTCTTTCACTGAATAGAATTTTGCTTTCGCTTCAACTTTGTCAGTAAGCAAATAACCTGCTTTCAACATCAACTCATAAAGCATATTGTCGGTTTTGCTTTCTGCTTTTACAGGATTGGTGAAAGCATCTAACTGTTCAACCAAATTTTCATTGGTGATTTCACTGCCTCTCCAAATTTTGAAGTTGGAAGGAGAGAGTTTGAAAGCTTTGAAACCTAAGTCAAGATTTCCATTGTCAAACAATTCGGGCTTTTCGTTTTTCTCTTTATCAATTTTTTGAATTACTCTTTTGATTCTCTCCTTTGATATGTCTGAAATGGTTTTGTAACCTGCATTGAATGGTCTTGAATCTTCTTCAATTGGTTCAGGCAATTGAATCAAAACAAATTTGGTGTTGATTTTTTTCTCTCTGTTAAATTCAAGAACTGTTTCAGCCAAAGTTCCTGAACCTGCAAAGAAGTCCATTGCAATATCACCGTCATCCATAATTAGGTTCAGCAATCTTTTTGTTACTGAAACATCTTTTGGAAAGTCAAATACTTTGTCTCCCATTAGTTGTTTCAAACTTCCGCTTGAACTCCTTCTATCCTTGTAAAAAACACTACTTGGTGCTTGATACTCGTTTTCTTTCAGATAAACTTTTGCATTTGGAATTGAAGATTCATCTGCTCCAAAATGAACCCTGCCTTTTTTTAATTCTGCATCCATTCTTGGTTTTTCCCACCGCCAACCTCTTGCCGGAACGGGAACGGCTTTTTTAGTAACTGGATGAATTACTTCATATCGTGGTCTGTTCTTTCTTCCATCATCAGGTCCAGATAAATCACTTGCGAAATAAACTCCTTTCTCATCTGCAAATTTGTAATGCTCATGGTTTTTGCTTGGGTGTGATTCCTTTAATCCCTTATACCATTCTTGAAGTGCCTTACTTACTAACTCCCAGTTTTGATTGTGTTGTTTTGAAAGCAATTCATATTTGGAATATATTTCATCAATGCCTTCTTTTCTTTCCTTCCAATCAGTTGTTACTTCTTCCGTTTCTTCTTTGTCGTTGAAATTTCGTTTTACAAAAACAAGAATATACTCATGTCCAACACTAACTTTCTTTGCATCGTTTTTTCTTCCGCCATCCCAAATGAAGGAAGCAACAAAATTCTCCTCACCAAAAATTTCATTCATCAGCAAGCGAAGATTGTGAACTTCGTTGTCGTCAATGTGAACGAAAATCACTCCGTCATCACGCAAAAGATTTTTTGCCAAGAACAAACGGGGATACATCATGCTTAACCAATTGCTGTGAAAGTGTCCGCTGTCTTTGCTGTTCTTGCGGAACAGTCCTTCTTTCATCAGATAACCTTCTTCGTCCTTGTCGCCAATGCGTTTTTCGTAATCGGCTTTATTCTCTTTAAAACTGTCGGGATAAATAAAACTGTCGCTGCCTGTATTGTAAGGCGGGTCAATGATGATGCACTTCACTTTGTTGTAGTAGCTTTTCTGCAACACCTTTAGCACTTCCAGATTTTCGCCTTCGATAAAAACATTTTCGGTTTTGTCAAAGTTGATGGATTGTTCGGGCTGAGGTTTCAAAGTGGCTGTTGTAGGAATCTGCAACACTTTAAACGTATCGGACTTGCCAGCCCAGTTAAGCACATATCTTTCGTTGGCAAAATTGATGTCATTCGTAAAAGTTGCTTTGAATTTTTCCAAATCAATCTTTCCCTCCGAAAAGATGTCAGGGAAAATTGCCTGCAATTTTTCCAGGTTGTCTTGCAATATGTTTAATGATTCGCCAGTCATTTTTTCTTTTTTAAGTAGTCAACTTTCTTCTCTGCGGCTTTCAGCGCCTGCTTGCTCAAATCTTCGTCTTTCAGTTCGTGTGCAAGTTTGTCGCTTAACCAAATCACCAGCAGTTCCTTTTCATCCGTCTTGAAATACTTAGCCAGTTGCACAACCTGTTCACGGGTTGCCTTGCGGTGTCCGTGTTCAATTTTGCTGAGAATGGCTTGGTCAATATCAAGATAGGCAGCAACTGTCCGCAAAGGCAATTCCTGTTGTTCTCTCAGTTGCTTTATTCTGTTACCTAAACTGTCCATCTTTTGAAAGAATTTGTTTTGACTTAATTTGTCAAAGGTAGTATTTGAAATGACAATGTTCTCTGATTGTGAGTAAAATTTTGCTACGAAGCGGATAAAGCGTTGGGGATTTGGCTCTTTTGCTTTTGGCTTTGGGTGGGTTGGTGCGGTTGCAGCCAAAAGCAAATGTGCCAAATGTGCGGTGGCATAAACTTTTTTGTGCGGGTGGGCTTTTTTAATGAATTTATTTTCTGCGTTGCCCTTCAAAGCCGTGTCCGTTCATTTACTGTCAATAATGGTCAAGTCGTTAAAATGCTCAATAAAAGTCCGTCAGTTTGAGGTCGCACGGTCGCTGAAATAGGGTTTCCGGTAACGCTCAAATAGACG
>WBZT01002008.1_pt1 | contig 14473 bp, 8 predicted proteins | sample 5204241 | NCBI WGS metagenome assembly WBZT01 (sample SAMN12344358, study PRJNA552823) | activated sludge metagenome | biome: Activated sludge suspended growth; feature: Nitrification reactor; material: Wastewater; isolation source: activated sludge from nitrification reactor of wastewater treatment... | reverse complement strand
TGAAAACCAAGTCGCGCCCCCGTTCGTGCTGGAAATTGTCACTCCCCCTTCGCCGACGGCGGTGAAGCGGCCATTGGCAAAGCTAACGCGATTCAGGTGTCGGCTCGTGCCGCTGCTGCGCTTAACCCAGTTCGTGCCGTTGTTGCTGGCGAGGATGACTCCGTCTTCGCCCACGACCACGAAGCCACCCGCGCCCGCCGCGGCGCCGCGAAACCAGGTGTTCGTGCCGCTGGCCTGCTTTTTCCAGGTCGCGCCATTCGCGCTGGTGTAGATCGCGCCATTGTCGCCGGCCGCCACACAGAGCGTCGCCGACGCGGTCACGGCTTCCAGCCAGTCCTCGGTGTTGCCATCCAGCAGCGTGCCGGTTTGCCAGACTTCAACGTCGTCTGCATAAAGCACCGCGCCGTTCTCGCCGGCGGCCACGATGCGCGTGCCGAGGAAAGTAACAGCGCGCAGCGAATTCGTGACGCTCGGGTCACGTGCCAGCCAGAGGTCGAAGTCGGTGCTGGTGAAAATCTGTCCGCGCTCGGCGACCTGCACCGCCAATCCGAGCGTGGGCGAGTAAGCCATGTCCACCACATTGCCGCCGTGCGGCAGCGGATTGGACCAGCGCCAGCGCAACGGGAAATCAACGGCGATCGCTCTGCCAGCACCAAACACGAAATGGAAAACACCAAACACCAAACACCAAACGCCAAGGAAACTTCTGGTTCGTCGCTCCGACCGAAAATCCAAACTCCCGGTCCCCCGTGAGGCACGGGGGCTGCGGGGGGGCGGGCTTTCAGACTGGCACTGGGAGTTTCTCACTTGGAGTTTCGGCGCGTTCACGCGGGGGTTGCGAGCATGGCTATGAAAGACGGGCGGCTTCGGTGGCAGGTTTCGTCCGACCGGCCGGCACGGCGAGGCTCAACCGGAACTCGCAGCCTGCCGCCGTGCTGGCGGCCAGTTCGAGATCGGCACCCAGATGGTTCGCCAGTTGTTTGCACAGCGCCAGCCCGATGCCCGTGCCGCCGGCTTTCGTGGAACGGCACGGCATGAACAACGGCGTGTCCGCCGAGAAACCGCCGCCCTCGTCGCGTACGGAAAACACCAGCCGCCCGTTGGCGTGCGCGGCGGTGAGCGTCACGGATTTGCCGGCCGGCGAGGCTTGCAGCGCGTTCTCGGCGAGGTTGGCGAGAATCAGCGTGAGCAGGTTTGCGGCGCGATTCGGCAACTCGGCCTCGGCCTGGAGCACGGTGGCGAAATTCACGCCCCGTTCGCGCGCCAGCGGGTGGAGCCGGTTGCGCAGCAGTTGCTCGATTTCCGTCAGCGATAGTTCGTAGCCCGCGCCCGACTGTTCCTCGCGCAGGACGCCGATGACCTGCTGGATCATCGCCTGCATCCGCTGCGTCGAGGCGACCGCTTCCTGCCATTCATCCGCACTCGTCGTGGTGGCGGCCGACCCGCGTGCGACCACGAAGCTTTGCAGACCCGCGAGCGGATTCTTCAACCCGTGCAGCAAATGCGCCGTGACCGCGCCGAGCGCGGATGTTTTCGCCGCGAGCGCCAGTTCCTGATTGGCCCGCGCCAGATTTTCCGTACGCTCGGCCAGTTCGCATTGTGCACGACGCAATCGGCGAAAAGCCCACGTGAGCGCCACGCTCAAGATCCCGCCGCCGCCGGCGAAGGCGAGTCCCGCCTGCCACGCGAGATGCCGATCCAGCCGCGCGAACTCGGCGGCAAGGCTGTGGCCCTCGACCAGAAACTGTGCGATGCCGGCGAGCGGGCCATTGCCAGTGTGCAATGGTACCGCGACTTCGAGCAGCGGTATCTGACCGGTGGGCGCGGTTTCGTCCGGATAGAACAACGCCGCCAACTCCGCGCGGGGCTTAAACCGGCTGGCGGGTTGCATCGTTTTCAGTTTCGCGAGGGTTGCTTCCGGGAGTTCGCCTTCGATGACGTACGGGGGAAAGCTCTCAATGAGACCGCCTTCGGGATCGAACAGCCGCACGCCGAGCACGCCGCGCAATTGCGAACTCTTCAGCGCAATGCTCAACGGATCGCCCGCCGCCAGCGTCGGCCCCGCGAGGCCGTTCTCGACGTCCTGCGCGTAATGCCACAGCGCCACCGCCTGCAACACCGCGCCGTCGCGCCCGATGAGCTGCTCGCGAATCCGCACGCGCGCCTGGAACGTGGCGAGCGCCAGCACGCCGGCGAGCACCAGCAGCGCCAGCGCGATCATCAATGCCGGCAGTCGCCGCGAACGCAGCATCGTCTGGCCGAGATGGCGGATGGTTTCCATGAAGGCTAAAACTCCCACTGCAACGAGCCGCTGATGGTGTTCACCGCGTAACGCTCGCGTTCGTCGTTGGACCAGACTTCGCCGCGTTCGTAACTGGCGATGGCGCGCAGATGTGGCGTGAGATCGCGTTCGACGCGCAAGCTGGCGTCCCATTCCTCACGGCGGCGGAGGGCGGGATTGCTGGCGCTGACGGCCTGGCGGTCGTAGTCATAGCGTCGGCCCCGGGCGTCGGCGGTGATTTCCCACGGCCCGGTGCGATAACGAATCTGTCCGCTGAGAAACCACTCCGTGTAATCGGCAAAACCCGCGCCGTTTTCGGTGACCTGCCGGTGGCCGAACTTCGCTGTCGTGCGCCAATGCGATGACGCATCCCAGAAATGCCGCCATTGCAAAACCGTCTCGAGTTGGAAACGCTCGCGATGCGTGTTGGTGATGACCGTGCCTGTCGCCGTCAACGCTGGGTCGTGATCCTGCCAGCGCCAGGACGGTTCGTAGCCGACGCTGACGTAGGACTTACGGCCGTATCCGTAGCCGGCGGTGAACTTTCCTCCCGTCTTCCAGTAGTCGTCGAGCGGTTGCTCGAACCACTGCCGGGTGCCGGGCGCTTCCACGGCGAGCCAGAAACCCGCCGGCAAATCCCAGCGCAGCCCCGGTCGCGCCGTCAGCGTGTGGCCGCGCACCGCGGCATTCGTGGCAGTGACCGTCGCTTCGAGGGCCGAGATGTCGATGAACTGGTCTTGGAAAAAATACTCCGCAGCGAGCGAAATCTTCAACGCTCCGCAAAACTGTTGTTCGGCCTGCGCCTGGGCGAAGGCGGTGATTTCATCGTAGGATTGCCGCGTGAAGAAGTGGTTCACGTCGGCGCTGGCGAAGAAGTTCAGTTGCGGCCCTGTCGTAGCCGCGCGCAGCAGCATCACGTCCGCGCCGGCGCTGACGAACCCGCCGGCTTGCGAGCTGGCGTGCGAGAGGAAAACGTTGTCCTTGAAGCCGCCGCCCGCGCGCGCGGTGTAAACGGCGTCCCACAGCGCGGGCAATCGCAGCGTCTCAGGCGCTTGCGCCCGCGCGCTGGCACTGGTGAACCCGATCAAGGTAGCGGCCATAAGTCGGTTCCACGTTGCGTTCCACGGCACGCGCCGGCGGAAGGCGGTGGGGCGGGCCCGCCGGCGGTCATGGTTGGAGATGACGCAGTGAGGCTTCAACCCCGGCCCCGGTTAATCGTCTCCCCGGCGGGTGCGGCCCCCGGCATCGCGGCCGGCGGTGGTGCGGATGTTATCGAGTAATTCGCGGTATTCGCTGAGTTTGTCGGCGAGTTCGGTCTGACGTTCCTTGTATTCCTTGCGCATCTCCTTGGAGCGTTCGAGCCAATGCTGGCGGAGTTCCTTGAGTTGTTCGCGGATGCCGGCGCGCTCGCGGTCGCTGGCGCCTTGCAGTTGTTTCTTGAGCGCGTCCTGCTTGGCGAGGTAGCTGCGGGCATCCTGTTTGAAGCGTTCGATGCGCGCGGCGACCTCGGGTGGCAAGGGTGCACGTTCAGAGAGCGAAGGCCGGAGATTGGCGGCCGTTACGTTGGCATCCGTTGTGGTTAGTTTCTCCGGTTGCACAACCTGGCTGGTCCGCTTGGTGGTGTTGGCGGTGGCCGGATTGGTCTGCGCGGAAACCGCCGCTCCGGTGAGCAGCACCGCCAGAATGGCCAAGGCCATTTGATTGGTCCGTTTCATTGCTCTCGCGACGTTTCGGTTGGTGGATTGCAAGACTCACCACTCATAGCCCAACAAAGCGTCCGCTTCAATTCTAAAGGCAGGCGGCGTGCCAAGGGTGGTGTTCGTTGGTGGAGCGGCGATTTGCGGGCGATCGCACGAAATCGTGGTGGTGCTGGCTCGCTGTCAGTGGGTGAAATACCCAAAGTCCCACGCTCCGCGAGGGAATCATGGGCGCATCTACCCAGTTCAGGATGGCGGACGGCGCGATTAACCAATCCAACTTGTCTCAATGAATTGGTTCGGGTGGAGGCAGGCACAGCCCTCCCTCTGGTAGATCAGAAAAAGTGATTCATTCACCCCTGATCCTCGCTCGGCATCTTGTCTCCTTGCCCCGAAAGTCGGTACCTTAAATAGTCCCGCGTCACTCCCAGCCGCCGGGCGGCGGCGGAGACGTTGTGGTCCGTCTCTTCAAGTGCATGATCAATCAGGCGGCGGACGGCTTTCTCCAGATCGAATCCCTGCTCGGGGAAATGGAATTGTGGATTGAACCAATCGCTCGCGCCCGTCAAGCGAGGTCCCGTAACAATGCCGCCTGACTCGAGGTGTGGAAAATCCAGTTCCACCCCTTCCTCAAAAACCACTGCGCGCTCAAGTTCATGCGCCAGTTCGCGCACGTTGCCCGGCCAGGGATGCGCGGCCAGACGCCGTCGGCCATTCGTGGTGATCGCCCGGGGAGGCAGCCGGTGGCGATGGCAAATCCTCTCAAGCAAGACTTCCGCGAGTTTCAGCAGGTCTGCTCCGCGCGCGCGCAACGGCGGAATCTGGATCCGATAGAGGTCGAGCCGGTGAAACAAATCATCCCGGAATTTTCCGTCGGCCACGAGTTGCTTGAGATTCTGATTCGTCGCCGCGATGACGCGCGCGTCCACTGGGATTTCCCGGGTGCCGCCCACGCGGCGGATGCGGTGATCCTCAATCACCTTGAGCACCTTGGCCTGCAATGCCGGCGAAAGGCTGGGCAGTTCGTCCAGAAACAGCGTGCCGCCATCCGCCGCCTCAAACAATCCCATGCGCGCATTGCGGGCGTCGGTGAACGCGCCGCGCTCGTGGCCGAACAGTTCCGATTCGGCGAGGGTCTCGGGCAAGGCAGGGCAGTTGATTTCCACCAGTGGCTGATTGGCGCGCGGACCTTGCTGATGCAGCCAGCGCGCGATGCTCGTTTTGCCCGTCCCGGTTTCGCCTTCAATCAACACGGGCGGCAGGTGTTCGGTCATCCGCCGGTCGGCGGCGAGGATTTTTTCAAGCTGCTGTGCCAGACCCTGGAGGGCGCCGCCGAAAAATAGCGCGTGATCCGCGCCCGCGCCCCGGCGGTGCTCCACGATCCGCACGGCTTGCTTCGCCTTGCGTGCCCGCGCGATTACCAGCGGCAATTCTGCGACGTCGAACGGCTTCACCAGGTAGTCCAAAGCGCCGAGTTTCATCGCCTCCACGGCACCTGCCACCCCGCCCTCGGCAGTCATGACAATGACGCCGGTGGTGGTGGGGAACTCCTTTTGCTCGAGCAAGGCCGTGCAACGACCGTCCGGCAGGTTCACGTCCAGCAAAGCGAAGTCAAAGCTGAAATTTCCTAGCGCCTGCCGCGCGGCTTGAACCGTGCCCGCGCCGGTCACGTCTGCGCCAAGCGCCTCAAGGTGCGCGGCGATTTGCTTGCGCAAGAGCGATTCATCCTCGACCACGAGCAGGTCCAGCCCGGCGAGCAGTTTGGTTGACATGCCGCACTTATGCCCGACGCACGCGGCGCGGGCGACAAGAAAATTGGTAACCGTCTGCCATCCGAAATGTTTGATGTTTCGCTCGGTTAACCGTCTGATCATCATGCGCCCATGACAACCTCGGGCGCGGGCGTATCGCGACGGCACTTCCTCAAGACCAGTACGGTAGCGACGGGAGTTTTCTTATTTGGTGATTTGCGGTGGTCAGCTGCGGCGGCGGAGAAATCGGACGCTGCCGCGTGCGCTGTCGCGGACCTCCCCAAAGGATCAGCGCCGAAACCGGTTTCATTTCCTCATTTTCCATCGCGGCTGCATGCGTTCGTCTGGCGCAACTGGCCGCTCGTTACTCCCGAGCGCATGGCGCGCGTGGTTGGCGCGAAGCGGGCGGATATCGTCCGTCTCGGTCGCGCGATGGGACTCGGTCAATCGCCCCGCATCACGCGTGATCAGCAGGCGCGTTCGTACCTCACCGTGATCAAGCGCAACTGGCATTTGCTGCCCTACGAACAGCTGCTCGGGTTGCTGGATTGGGCGCCCGAGCAGATGGCGTTCACGCTGCGCGAAGACGATTTCTTTTGGATCAAACTCGGCAGCCTCAAGCCGCAGTGTGAACCGTTGCGGTATGAAACGCCCGATCAGCCGACGCTCAGCCGCGAACGCGAGATCGCGGCGATCGTCCAGTCGGAATTCCCGGACGCCGGTCTCCCCGCGGCGGATGAGTTGTTTGGTTTTATCGCGGAGCTGTCGCGACTGCCGACGGCAACCCGCACTTTGCCGGCCGCTCCGACCAGTCTGCGCTATTGCTATTCCTATTTCGCGCTCTACGGCGACCCGTTGCTGGAGAAGCACGCCGATCCTTACCCGGAGGGTTTGCTGGCGCGCCTGGCCCAAGCCGGTGTCAACGGCGTTTGGATGCAGGCGGTGTTACACAAGCTTGCCCCCTGTCCCTGGCAGCCGGAGCGAAGCGCGCGCCACGCGGAGCGGCTGAAGAATCTCCGCGGACTCGTGGCACGGGCAAAAAAACACGGCATTCGACTCTTTCTTTATCTGAACGAGCCGCGGGCAATGCCGGAAAATTTTTTCGCCACGCGCCCGCAACTCAAAGGCGCGTCGGAAAGCGATCACGCCGCGCTCTGCACCAGCGAGTCATCGGTGCAAGCGTTCCTCCGCAATTCGATTGCGACAATCTGCCGCGCGGTGCCGGACCTCGGCGGGTTCTTCAGCATCAGCGCCTCGGAGAATCTGACGAATTGTTGGTCGCACGGCGGCGGGGCGAAATGTCCGCGTTGCAGCAAGCGCCCGCCCGCCGATGTCATTGCCGAGGTGAATCGCCTGTTCCACGACGGCATTCGCGAGGCTGGAAGTCAGGCGCAAATGATCGCGTGGGATTGGGGCTGGAACGATGCCTGGGCGGGCGACGTGATCAAGCAACTGCCGGCGGAAGTCGCGGTGCAAAGCGTCAGCGAATGGAGTCTGCCCATCGAACGCGGCGGCGTGAAGTCCGAGGTCGGCGAATACTCCATCTCCTCCATCGGCCCCGGGCCGCGCGCGCAACGGCACTGGCAGATCGCGCGCGAACGCGGACTTAAGACCATCGCGAAAATCCAGGCCGGCTGCACATGGGAACTTTCCGCCGTGCCGTACATTCCGGCCGTTGAAAATGTGGCGCGGCACGCAGAAAATCTGCGCGGCGCGAATATTGACGGCTTGATGCTCGGCTGGACGCTGGGTGGGTATCCTTCGCCAAATCTCGAAGTCGTTGCCGAAATCCTGGCTGGCAGTTCCGCCGAAGCAGCGATGCTGCGCGTGGCGGAACGTCGCTTCGGAAAGGCTCTCGCACCAGCGATGGTGAGGGCCTGGCGCGGATTCAGCGCGGCGTTCTGCGAGTTTCCATATCATGGAGGCGTTGTTTATTCCGCGCCGCAGCAGGTTGGCCCGGCAAATTTGTTCTGGACCGAGCCGACGGGTTACGCCGCCTCCATGGTGGGTTTTCCCTACGATGACCTCAATGCCTGGCGCGCGATTTACCCGCCGGAGGTTTTCATTCAGCAACTCGAAAAGGTCGCGGGTGGCTTTGAACGTTCATTGGCAGAACTCCGGTCCGCGACGCGCCTGGCTGCCGCCAACGCCGAGCAGCGCCGCGCTTCGGAGCGGGAGTGCGGTGTTGCTGCGGCCGCCGCGGTTCATTTCCAGAGCGCGGCCAATCAGGCGCGCTTCGTTTCGGCACGTAATGCACTGGCAAAGGCGGGTGGTTCGGCCGCCGCCGCGCGGCTGCGGATGGAAATGGAGCGGGTGCTGCGAAGTGAAATCGTGCTGGCCCGGCGGCTGTACGCATTGCAACGCTTGGATTCGCGCCTCGGCTTCGAGGCCTCCAACCAGTACTATTACGTGCCGGTGGACCTGATGGAAAAAGTCCTGAATTGCCGCGAACTACTCGGGCGGCTGGCGAAGGGTTGAGGTCCGAAGCGAAACGACTCGCCAGCCGCCGAAGTTTGCGGGAATTTGTGGACTGCGCCGGAGGCCGGCATCAAAGGGTCTCACGCAACAAGTCGGGGCCGTTCCGTCGGTGCACCTCGGGGAGACATGGAAACGACACAGCAGTTGATCAGCTACATCGCGCATGCGGCGCCGGCCACACGCCGCCCGGCGACCGGACGCGAACCGTTCCTCCGTCCGGAAATCGGATTCACGCCTCGCTGGTATCATGAGGCGACGGGGGTGACGTTCGACATCGCGTGGCACACCGCTCCCGCCCGCCGCCGGGACGCGATTGTCGCGATGGCCAAAGCCACCAAGCGGCGCTTCGGCCGGCGGGCAGACATCGGGATTCTCCAGGACGCGGAACAGCCCCTGGATTTGCTGACGGGCACGTTCGGTGCGCTGCTGGTGCCCGGTATCTACGGGGTGCCAATAAAATTTCAGGAGTGCGACTGGCCGTGGACGCAACACGGACAATTTCTCAACGACGCGCAAGTGGCCCGGCTGGAGCCGCCGGACTTGAAGGCGAATCCGTTCTGGCACGAGTTCCTGAATCAGGTGGCATGGATCGCGCGCGAGAACGGGCGGGTGGTCGGCTTCATGAACTGGCAGAGCGTGCTGAACAACGCCTATCGCTTGCGCGGCGAGGATTTGTTTACCGACATGATCGGCGAGCCGGAGCGCGTCAAACATCTCTTCGCGTGCGTGACCCAGACGATGATTGACGGCCTGCGCCGGCTCTATGAACGGCAGCAAGCTTCCGGCGTGGAATTAAGCCACGTCACGATCAGCAACTGCCTGGTCAACCTGCTTTCGCCGGAGATGTACCAGGAATTCGTGCTGCCTTGCGACCGCCGCGTGGCCGAGGCGTTCAGCGCAATCGGCGTTCACAATTGCGCCTGGAACGCCGATCCCTACGTGCCCCATTACGCGACGCTGCCCGAAGTTGCCTACATTGACATGGGGCTGGAATCGGACCTGCCGTCGGCGCGCGCCGCCTTCCCGCAGGCGCGGCGGGCCTTGATGTACACCCCGATGGATGTGAAGGAGAAAAACTCCGCGCAACTACGCGACGATTTCGAGCGCATTGCCCGTGACTACGGTCCCTGCGACATCGTATTTGCCGACATTGACCTCGGCGTGCCCGATGCGCGGGTGCATGAGTTGATTGATTTGTGCGGGGAAATTTCCGACCGCTATGCCGCGCGGCCAGCGATGAGTTGAATTGAATACCATCGGTCGGACGTGGCGGGACGCCGGGTGCGACGACAGAACCGGGTCTCAAGCTTTGCGGGCCAGCACGAGGTATTGCGCGCCCAACGGCAGCGCAGCGAAGGCCGGTTCCAGCTTGCGCAACGGGCTGAGGAAACCGGGAAAGATGAACAAGAAGTCCGTGCGCAGAATTTCAAATCCGCCCGCGCACAACAGCCGTCGTGCCTCCGGCGGCGTAAGCGTGATGGCGTCGCGGTCGAAGGGAATCCGGCTCATCACATAACGTGTGCCTGGGTTCCAGGGGTTGTTTTCCCAAAAGGCAAAGAGTCCGCCGGGGCGCAGCGCGGAACGCACAAGGCCGACGGCGCCGGCGCGTTCCGCGAGGGGAATGTGATGAAACACCCCGTTGCAGAAAGCCAGGTCCATTTCGCCGGCCGGCTGGTATTCGCTCGTAACGCGAAACGTCAGACCCGTGGCGCCGTGCAGTTTCCGGGCGGTGGCGATGGACCCGCCGGAGATATCAATTCCCAACACGGTCGCGGGGGAAAACTGCCGGGCGAGAAACGGCGCGCCGGTGCCGGTGCCGCAACCGAAGTCCAGAATCGAGCGCGGCGCGCAGCCCAATGCGGCCAGGCGGCGGGCCAGCCAGGCGACGCGGCCCTGGGCGAAGTATTCCTTGTTCTCGCCGGACACCGCGATGCCTTGGTCCAGCGCGGCATCGTAGTCCTGCGCGTAGGCGTCGAAGGCGGATTGCGGCTTGGGCGGTTCGGGGGTCATCGCTTGTTGAGGCCGAGGATGCTCACAAAGAAGCTGGACAGGATGGTCTGAAATCCCAGTGCGGCCAACGTTACGCCGGGGATCACCCAGCGCATGGTGTGCGCGTAATCCAGCCGTCCGAAACTCACCGACCACCATTGCCATACCGCGACGCCCAGCAGGCTGGTCCCGGCCAGAAATGCCGCCCCGCCCAGCAACAAGCCCCGCTCGAGGTAGAGCGTTTGGAAAAACTTTTCGAGCCGCGGATCGGTCGGCAGCAGCCCCGCATTGATGGCGAAGGTTTTGGCCAGCAGGGCGAAGAGGATGGATTGGTAACCCAGCAGCAACGCCAGCGTGGAGAACAACAGCGTGTGGGCGTCAAAGGTCACGGTGCCGATTTTGAGTCCGGGCATGGCCACCGCGTAACCGAGCAGTCCGAGCAACAACAGCAGGCAGCCGGGAATCAGAAACAACCAGCGCGGGCTGAAGATCATGAAGAACCGCAGCGTCCGCCAGCCGTCGCGAAAAGTTCGCAAATGGGGTGCGTGCGCCTTGCGGCCGTCCGGATGCAAGGTGATGGGCACTTCCGCGATCTTCGCCCCGCGCAGGCTCGCTTTGATGATCATCTCGGTGGCGAACTCCATGCCCGCGCAGCGCAGGTCGAGTCGGTGATAGAGGTCCTTGGTGAAGCCGCGCAGGCCGCAATAAACGTCGTGAATCGGCGCGGCAAACATCGTGCGCGCCATCAGCGAGAACATCGGATTGCCCAGCCAGCGATGGGAAACCGGCATGGCTCCCGGCAGCACGCGCCCGCCACCGCCCGGCAGGCGACAACCTTGCACGAGTTCGTAGCCTTCGCGCAGTTTCGCCGCAAACTTCCCGACTTCGAGGAAATCATAGCTGTCATCGGCATCACCCATCACGATCCAGTCGCTGGTGGCGGCCTCGATGCCGCCTTGCAACGCGCTGCCGTAGCCGCGGGCGCGCACGTTGACCACGCGGGCGCCTTCCGCCTTCGCTATCTCCAGCGAGCCGTCCGTGCTGCCGTTGTCGGCGACGATGACTTCGCCCCGGATGCCGGCGCGCTCCAACCCGGTGCGGGCCTTGCGTACGCAAGTGGCGAGCGTGTCCGCCTCGTTCAAGCACGGCATCACGATGGTCAGTTCAGGACGGTCGGTCATGGCCACGCGAGTTTAGTGGCAGGCCGCACCGCGCTGCGAGACTTTTGCGGGGCGCCTCTGATTTTCAAATTCGAGGTTACTGTAATGGTACCGTGAACGGCTCGTCCACCGCCCAGGCCGGATGCATTTTCCGTGAATCAACGCAGTTCCGCCACGAGGTCGGTCGGCGGGGTCTCAGAGAACATCGAGTTTCCACCAGGTGCTCGACACGTTGGCAGGAACTTGAATTCGATAAAAAACGTAGGGCGAATTTGCCGGCAATCTCAAGCGGCCAGGTTTTATTTTTTCACAGCCCGGATTTCTTTCGCGGGGGTGAGGCTCACGGGGCCGATCAATCCCGATTGCTGTAATGGCGAGTCTTTCTTCCAAAGGCGCCAACTGGTGAAAGTGTAACGCCCCGTCGGACTGGGTTGTCCCGCCAGCAACCATGGCGGCCATTGTTTGAGTGTGCCGTTTTCATTGCGTTCGCTGTCTTCCGGCAATTGTTCATCGCCGATCATGCGATTGGGCCAGAGGTTGGTGACTTTGATTTCGAGGATGTTGTCGTCCCGCAACGCGTCGGTGACGTCCACCCGGAAGGGCCGCTGCCAAAGCGTTCCAAAATCGTGACCGTTGAGTTTCACCTGGGCAATAACCGCGACGGTACCAAGATCGAGGAAGCAGCGATAATCTCGGGCGCGGAGCGCTTGTGGCGCCGGGAAGGTCGTCCGGTAGGTGACGGTGCCGGAAAAATATTTCACACCGGAGTCCGGATGATCGCTCCAGGAACTCAACCGGTCGAGGCGCACCTGCCGGGGTGCGCCCCACGCGGGCGGGAAGTGCAAATCCCACGGGCCCGAAAGTTCAAACGCTTCCGGCAGAGAGGAAACCTCCCAATGAAGCTGGTCGCCGTGGGCGGGCGTGGCAACGTACGATCCCGCCCGCCAAACCCGCGCCCAAAGGTCGCCGTCATCATGACGGACCAGTTCGATGTCGGGACTTGTGGCCGGTTCCGCCGGAATTGCGGTCGTTTGCATCAAATCCGCGATTTCCATTTCGCTCAACGCGCGATCAAAGGTTTTGAATTCGCCCAGCCCTCCCCAGAAGGGGCCGATCCCGCGCTTGTGTTTCACCGCGGCACCGGGATGCACACGGTAATCGCTTTTCATCCCTTCATGCACCCGTTTGCCATTGAGATAGAGAGTGGGTCTGCCGTCGCGATAAACAATGGCGACGTGCGTCCAGTTGGTGACGGGCACGCCGCAGACGAGCGGGCAGGGGAAGTGATGATTGCCGTGTTCCAGCAGGCAGACGCCGTTGCGGCCGATGGAGAGGCCGCAACCCGCATGGGCGGGGTCCGCATAGATTTCATGGCCCGGGGGTGGAAAGAGTGCTTCGTTGCGAAAAATGTGCAGGCCGGAAATGCCGGATTTTTCCTCGGGAGGTAGTTCGATCTCGACCTCTGGCTTTGCCCACACGGCCATCGTGAAGGTGTCCACAATGGCTTCATTTTGCTCCGAGGCTGCGGGTTCCTTTGGGTAGGAGTCCGTTTCCGACAGCGCTTCGCCATTCCGGCTGATCGAAATGATCCGGTTCGAAGCGCTCGTTGCCTTCGCCCGGAACACGACAAATAATGAACCATTTGGCGCGAAATGGATGGGCACGCGCATCGTTCCTGCCGACCCGTCATAGACCGCGGGCTGCTCGATGCGCCCGGTGCCGGGCCACCAGAACTCCGGTTTTTTGTCCCGCACCCGGAAGGTGCAAAGCGCTTCCTCCGCCTGGGCGGACTTGCTGGCGAGGAAGTAAATGTCCGCGTCATCCACAACCCGGTGCGTATAGCGAATCATGCCGCGCGGTGATTGCGTGGTGGCAGCAAAATCCGGAGGGACGCCGTCGCTGGCGAGCACCGCTTCGGGCGTCTGGCCCCAAATGATCCGGCCGCGGCCAAACCGATGCTCCCGCACGGTCTTGCCGTCGCACTCGCCCCAAAGTTCGTCCGCCAGCCGCCGGACCTGGGCGTCACAGTCCGGGTAATCGGCCAGACTGGGTGATTTCATTGGCTTGGGGCCGATAACGGTCGCGCCGGCTTGAACCAGAGCTTTGATTTTTGTCAGCAGGCGGGGCGTCATTTGGGTGGTCTCGGCAAGCACGAGCAGCCGATAACTCATGCCGTCCGGCAAAACGAGTCTTCCGTTCTTGACGGTTATGCGGGTCAGCAGCGCATCGGGCGGACAGGCGTCGAAATTGTATCCGCTCCGTTCGCGCGGCTGGCCGGGCGCCTCCCATTTTTGCGGCGCTTCCTCACGCGCGAGGTGGCAAATATCCGCGACATACAAGCCGTGCTGAAGCAAGTACTGGCACCGTGTCAGGTACGCGTGCCAGGCGTTGACTTGACTCCACCAGGTTTGCGTCCGTTCGTAATGAAGTCCCCAAGGCCCCATGGACATTCCCGGCGCCCGGTCTGGCGTCGTCCACGGCTGATGTGCATAACGATGAATGAAGAAACGATTGATGCCGTGACAGAACGCCCAATCGCCAAAGACCTTCACGGCGAAGGGGTGCCCCAGCCATTTTTCCGCGTCGGTGGCCGTGAACGCTTCGGCACTGACGATGCGCTTGCCGTAAACGTGGGCCGCCGAAGTCATCTCGATGCAACTGTAGGCTACGCCGTACGCCGGCCAGCCCCAAAATTCGGTGGTTGGTTCATCAACGTGGCCGGCCATTGTCAGATCATCGGATGGATTCCAGTCATACGCTTCCATCGTCAATCTCAGGCCGTGCCGGTTGGCCAGGGTGCGAAAGTGGCCGGCGTAGTTTTCCGCGACGAGTTCGGAAACGGTTTGCCGCAAATCCCAGAGAAAGCGTTCCGAGATTTCAAGGCTGTCGAGGACGCGGCCGGTCACCACGGGCAGGAACGGCAACAAATCATAGCCCCGCCGCCGCTGAAATTCTTCACGGAATTTCGGCGTCCAGTTCTGTGAGCCCACTTCCCAGCTGTCAATGTGCGTTCCGACAAGGGTCTTGCCCGCCAGCGGACCGACCGTGGCGACCAGCCTGCCCATCAGCCCGGCAAAGGCCGCTTCTGCCGCCGCTTTGCTGAGTTTGTCGCACTCC
>WBZT01002007.1_pt1 | contig 14477 bp, 14 predicted proteins | sample 5204241 | NCBI WGS metagenome assembly WBZT01 (sample SAMN12344358, study PRJNA552823) | activated sludge metagenome | biome: Activated sludge suspended growth; feature: Nitrification reactor; material: Wastewater; isolation source: activated sludge from nitrification reactor of wastewater... | reverse complement strand
GGGCGCGGTATCAACGATAGTGCACAGGCCCTGCTACCCAGGCTGGTACCCCATGTCGATGAAATCAGGAGTCGTCCGCAATGAGTGTTCCAGTTGTTGAACGGCCCACCTGGGATGATTTCATGGAAGGTGTCTGGCGCCAGAACCCGGTGTTCGTGCAAGTGCTGGGGATGTGCCCGACCCTGGCAGTCACGGTGTCGGCCATCAATGGCCTGTCGATGGGCCTGGCGACGACCTTCGTGCTGGTCTGTTCGTGTGCGCTGGTGTCGCTGTTGCGCAAGGCGGTACCCAAGGAGGTGCGCATCGCGACTTACATTGTCATTATCGCCACCTTCGTCACGCTGGTGGATTACCTGATCCAGGCAGTCAGTCTGACGCTCTATGACGCGCTCGGCGCATTTATCCAGCTGATCGTGGTTAATTGCATCATCCTCGGCCGGGCCGAGGCCCATGCGTCCAAACATGGCTTGGCGGTGGCGCTCAACAACGCGCTTGGCATGGGGGTTGGTTTCACCATCGGCCTCTTGGCGCTGGGTGGCGTGCGTGAAATTCTGGGGGCCGGCAAACTGTTCGGCATCATGCTGTTCGGGCCAAACTTTCAGCCCTGGGTGGTGATGGTGTTACCGCCGGGCGGGTTTTTCGTGCTGGGGGGCTGGTTGCTGCTGTTCGCCTGGTGGAAGCGTCGCAAGCAAGCGATGGAGGGCGCCGCATGACGTACGAACCGCTCAGTTCGATTTTCTTTACCGCTTTGCTGTCGAACAACTTCGTGCTGGCAATGTTCCTCGGCCTGTGCCCGTTTCTCGGGGTATCGGGCAAGCTCAATACAGCAGCGCCAATGGGCGCCGCTACGGCTTTCGTCATGCTGGTGGCATCGCTCTGTGCTTATGGTCTGAATGCCTTGCTGACGCATTTCGAGCTCGAGTTCCTGCGGCTGATTTCCTACATCGTGGTGATTGCCTCCACCGTGCAACTGGTGGAAATGGTGCTGAAGAAATACACGCCGGCGCTGTTTCGTGCGCTCGGCATCTATCTGCCACTGATCACCACCAACTGTGCTGTGCTGGGCGTCGCACTGTTCCAAACCGCACGTGAATATAGCCTGCTACAATCGCTCATCTTCAGCCTGGGTGCCGGGCTGGGCTTCTGCCTGGCACTGGTGTTGATGGCCGGATTGCGTGAGCGGCTGGACTTGGCCGACGTGCCCGGTCTGGCGCGGGGGACGGCCTTGTCGCTGATGCTGGCCGGCCTGCTGTCGCTGACCTTTATGGGCTTTGCCGGCGTCGGGGGTTGAAGTGAGAATTTACATCGTGACGGTGTTGAGTATCCTGGCCGTTTCGCTCGGCTGGGTGCTGGTGCAGGTGGTGTCCCGTGCGTATTCCTTGCGTCACCCGGGACTCGGGCCGCATCGCGAGGAGGGCGAGGGCTGCTGTGGCGGCTGCGCCGGGGCTTGCCATCGTCGGGATCAACCATAATGCGCAGTAAAAGCAATAAAGGAAAATCGAATGCAAGCCTATGTCGTCCCCTTCGAGCAACTGGGTATCCATGACGTTCCCACCGTAGGCGGCAAGAACGCCTCGCTGGGGGAGATGATCCAGCACCTGACCGATGCCGGTGTGCGTGTGCCGGGAGGTTTTGCCACCACGGCACAGGCCTATCGCGATTTTCTTGATGTCAGCGGCCTGACGGCCCGCATCAATGCCGCACTCGACGCCCTCGACGTGGAAGATGTCGTGGCCTTGGCCGCCTGCGGCAAGCAGATTCGCCAGTGGATCATGGATGCGCCGCTGCCGGAGCGTTTGCAGCACGAAATTAACGAACACTATCTGAAACTGGTCGGTAACGGCGAAGCCAACGCTACCTTTGCCGTACGCTCGTCGGCAACGGCCGAAGACTTGCCGGACGCGTCTTTCGCCGGCCAGCAGGAAACCTTCCTCAACATCCACGGCCTCGACAATATCCTGCATGCAATCAAGGAAGTGTTTGCCTCGCTGTACAACGACCGCGCCATTTCCTACCGCGTGCACAAGGGGTTCGTCCATGCCGACGTGGCGTTGTCGGCGGGCATTCAGCGCATGGTGCGCAGCGACATCGGCGCATCCGGCGTAATGTTCACCATCGACACCGAATCCGGCTTTGAGAATGTCGTCTTCATTACCGCAGCGTATGGTCTGGGCGAGACCGTGGTGCAGGGCGCTGTCAATCCGGATGAGTTCTACGTACACAAGCCCATGCTGGAAAAGGGCAATCCGGCCGTCGTGCGGCGCAATCTCGGTTCTAAACTGATCAAGATGGTGTTCACTGATGCCAAGACGGCCGGCCGTTCCACCCAGACCATCCAGACGGATCAGGTCGAGCGCCTGAGTTTCTCCCTCAACGATGAAGAAGTGCTGGAACTGGCGCGTTATGCCGTCACCATCGAAAAGCACTACGGACGGGCGATGGACATCGAGTGGGGCCGCGACGGCAACGATGGCAAGCTTTATATTCTGCAGGCGCGTCCGGAGACGGTGAAATCGCAGGCGGTGGTCGGCACCTCGCAAAGCTATACCTTGAAGCAGCACGGCAAGGTGCTGGCCAGTGGTCGCGCCATCGGCCAGAAGATCGGTGCGGGGCCGGTCAAGGTCATTGAGAGTTCGAAGGAAATGCACCGCGTGCAGGCGGGCGACATCCTGGTCACTGACATGACGGACCCGGACTGGGAACCGGTGATGAAACGTGCCTCGGCCATTGTCACCAACCGCGGCGGGCGTACCTGCCACGCGGCGATCATTGCCCGCGAACTTGGCATTCCTGCCGTAGTGGGCTGCGGTGATGCGACCGAAACGCTGACCGAAAACGAACCGGTGACCGTGTGCTGCGCCGAGGGCGATACCGGCTATGTTTACAAGGGCATGCTCGACTTTGAGGTGGCGACTTCCAACCTGACCGCGTTGCCCAAGCTCAAGACCAAGATCATGATGAATGTGGGCAATCCTGATCTGGCATTCTCTTTTGCACAATTGCCGAACGAAGGTGTGGGGCTGGCCCGTCTGGAGTTCGTCATCAACAACATGATCGGCGTGCATCCGCGCGCCGTCCTCGAATACGAGAAAGTACGCGACAGCGTGCGCGAGGAGGTCGAGCGCCGCGCGCGAGGTTATGCCAGCCCGCGCGACTTCTACGTCGACAAACTGGCCGAAGGGATCGCCACCATCGGCGCGGCGTTCTGGCCCAAACCGGTGATCGTGCGTATGTCGGATTTCAAGTCCAATGAATACAAAAAACTGATCGGCGGCGACATCTACGAGCCGGACGAAGAAAATCCCATGCTCGGCTTCCGTGGTGCATCGCGCTATGCGGCTCCCGAGTTCAAGGACTGTTTTGCGCTGGAATGTCTGGCCATGAAGCGTGTGCGTGACGATATCGGGCTGACCAATGTTGAAGTCATGATTCCTTTCGTCCGGACGGTCGAGGAGGCGCGTGCCGTGATCGATGTGCTTGCGCAGTTCGGCCTGAAGCGGGGACAGAACGGTTTGAAGTTGATCATGATGTGTGAAATTCCTTCCAATGCCTTGCTGGCCGAGCAGTTTCTCGAATTGTTCGACGGCTTCTCCATCGGCTCCAATGATCTGACCCAACTGACGCTGGGTCTGGATCGCGATTCCGCCCTCGTCGCCAAGGCGTTCGATGAACGAAATCCGGCCGTCAAGGCCTTGCTGCTGATGGCGATCTCCAGTTGTACCCGCCTGGGCAAATACGTCGGCATCTGTGGTCAGGGGCCGTCCGATCATCCGGATCTGGCAGAGTGGTTGATGCAGCAGGGCATCTCGTCGATTTCGCTCAATCCGGACACGGTGGTGGCGACCTGGGAGCGGCTCGGAAAAGTTGCCTGACCGATGGAGTCTTCGGTTTCGTTAGAGGTCGCGAAGCATACGCTGCTGTTATTCGGCATCATCCTTGCGGTAGGGGCCTTTTCCGGGTTGTTGGCGCGCCTGCTGCGTGTGCCGGATGTGGTGGTGTTTCTACTGGCCGGCATGTTGCTCGGGCCGGCATTGATCGGAGTGATCAATATTCGCGCCGATTCCGCCATTAATCAGCTCATTCTGATTTTCGGCTCGAGTTACATTCTGTTCGACGGCGGTGCATCGGTCCGGCTCAAGGTGCTGAAGGAGGTGTGGATCAGCGTCGTTGTGTTGTCGACGCTGGGCGTGCTGATCACGGCGGCCGTGACCGGTGCGGCGGCCTATTACATCCTGGGCGTGCCGGTGCTCGTCGCATTGCTGCTGGGCGCGGTGCTCGCTTCGACCGATCCGGCTACGCTGGTTCCAGTATTCAAGCAGATTCGCATTAAGGAGCGCGTCGCGCAGACGGTGATGAGCGAGTCGGCGTTCAACGATGCCATGGGTGCGATCGTGACGTTCACCGTGCTCGGGGTTGTGATGGGGGCGGGGAGTTTTTCCGTGGGGGATGCGCTGGCCGACTTGGGCTGGCAGGCGATGCTTGGCCTCGTGATCGGTGGAGTACTAGGCTATCTCGCGGCGGTGTTGATTGCCCATGAGAAATTCGGCTTCCTGGCCGAATACGCGCCGCTGGTGACATTGATGGCGGTGATCGGGGCCTATATGGGGGCCGACGGTTTGCACGCCAGTGGTTTTATGGCGGTATTCGTGTTCGGTATCATGCTGGGCAATCAGTCTTCTCTGGGGTTCAGGGTTGCCGAGCGTGATGAAGCGATGCTGGAAGACTTCGTCCTGACCACGGCGTTGATCATGCGCATGTTCATTTTCATCCTGCTCGGATCACAGGTGGATTTCGGTCTGGTCGATCAGTATCTGCTGGGGGGGGTAGCGGTGGTGACGATTTTCATGCTGGTGGCTAGGCCATTGACGGTATTTCTCTGCGCCATGCCGGATCGCCGCGCGCAATGGACACTGAAAGAGTTGCTGTTCATGTGCTGGACGCGCGAAACCGGGGTGATCCCCGGTGCGCTGGCCGGGATGTTGCTGGGCATGAAGGCGCCCGGTGCCAAAATGATCGCTTCGGTCACGTTCATCGCGATTTTGATGACGATACTGATTCAGGCCACCACGACCAAATGGCTGGCCAGGAAACTGGATTTGCTCGCTTAAGCTCCAGATAAGAAAAATTTTCTAGAATAACCCCATGAGCGCCAGCCAGGATCATAGCGAAATTTCCTACGACGACCCCCAGCGCCATGCGATCTCGACGCGCTCGACCTGGGTGAGCGTGGTGGTCAATGTACTGCTCACCGCAGTACAGATTGTGGCAGGTTTCTTCTCGCACTCGCAGAGCCTGATTGCCGACGGCATGCACTCGCTGTCCGATCTGGTCTGCGATTTTCTGGTACTGGTGGCGAGCTACCATAGCAAGGATCCAGCCGATGAAGGCCATCCGTATGGACACGGACGCATGGAAACGGCGGCATCGTTTGCCCTGGGGGCGATTCTGGCGGCCACGGGCGGTGCCATTATGGTGGCCGCCGCCATGAAGTTGCAAAACATTGAGACGCTGACCCCGGTGGCGCCCTTCGCGTTATGGGTAGCGGTAATCGCGCTGATCGCGAAAGAGGGCTTGTTTCGCTATATGTTGCGTGTGGGCGAACGCTTGCGGTCACCGATGCTGATCGCCAATGCCTGGCACGCACGTTCCGATGCGGCTTCATCACTGGTCGTGGCGGTCGGCATCGGGGGTAATCTGCTGGGATTTGTTTTTGCAGACTCGATGGCGGCGATCGTGGTCGGTTTCATGATCGTGCGCATGGGGGTCGTGTTTGCCTGGGATGCATTCCAGGAGTTGATCGATGCCGGGCTTTCCATCGAAGAAGTGGATGGCATCCGCCAGACCCTGATCGATACGCCGGGCGTGGAGAGTCTGCATGAACTGCGCACCCGCCGCATGGCGCACCGGGCACTGGTGGATGCGCATATCCTGGTCGATCCGCGCATCAGCGTTTCCGAAGGTCACAGCATTGCGGAAAGGGCACGGGGCCGGGTACTCAGGAGTCATCCTTCGGTGGTGGACGTGCTCGTGCATGTCGACCCCGAGGATGATGCGGAGCATGACGAAAAGGCGCTGCGGATGCCGGGAAGAAGCGAGTTGCTGGAAATTCTCGGGCCGCTGATTGCCCCGTTACCGAAGCCGGAACGCGTGGTGTTTCATTACATCGGGGGCAGGGTGGAAGCCGAAGTGTTTCTGCCGCATCATTTTTTTGAGCATGGGGCAGCGCTGGCGGAAGCAGAACAATCCGTCGCTCGCGGACTTGAAGGCCATCCGTACTTCAGCGCAATCTCACTGAACTGTCTGGTGGTTCCTCAATAATCCGCGCTATGTCCGGTGGCATACCCCACCGGCACATCATCCTGATACTGACCGCAAGCCTCGCAAAAGTGGTCGTTGAGCGTCGGGCATAAAGTCAGGCGGTCGTGGCCGCAGTGGATACAAGCTTTTGACCAGACCGTCGAAGATTTATGCGTGGCGTCATGATGGGCATGAGCTACTTTTGCGCCCCCCAGTCCATACTTGTTGTCCATGACATTACCTCCGTCTCGCAAGCAATAAAGCCCGACTAAAACTCTATACCTTTCACTGGCGAAGTCAATCAGCCAATAAAAACGGGGAACGTGGACGTGTGCGCCATCGTTCCCCGTGGAAATCTCTCAATGAAAGTATCAGCGCTTCAGCGCAGCGGCCTCTTCTGCCAAGCGGGTGATCTGTAACCAATCGCCCTTGGCCATGACGTCCGCCGGTGTCAGCCAGGAACCACCGACAACCACAACGTTCGGTAGCGCCAGCAGTTGCGGCGCGTTTTCCAGTGATACCCCGCCGGTCGGGCAGAACTTGATGTCGGCAAACGGGCCGGACCAGGCTTTTAACAGGTTTGGGCCACCGGCCTGCATGGCAGGGAAGAACTTGAGCTCGGTGTAGCCGTCTTCCTGCGCCATCATGATCTCGCTACCGGTTGCCACGCCCGGCAGCAAAGGCAGGCCAAGCTCGCGACAGGCATGGCCCACGGCACTGGTGTAGCCGGGGCTGACACCGAAGCGCGCGCCCGCTGCCGCGGCCGCTTTGGCGTCGGCAGCGCTACGGATGGTGCCGGCGCCGACCACGGCTTCCGGTACCTCGTTGGCAATGGCGCGCATGCAATCCAGTGCCACCGAAGTGCGCAGGGTGATTTCCAGCATGCGGATACCGCCGGCGACCAGTGCTTTAGCCATCGGGACGGCGTGTGCCACATCGTTGAGCACGATCACCGGAATGACCGATGCGTCCTGCATGACTTGCAGGGCAGTGAGTTTTTCCTGGGGTGTTGATTGAATTACAGCCACGTACAAGCTCCTTCTTCAGCCGATAGTGCGTTATGACGCATATTGGAAAACAGTTCTCGACCCATGCCTAACCCGTTCGAGATATGAAGGCTTTGCGGCATCCTTGCCGGTTCGCGTGCGGTCCAGTCCTTGGGATCGACCAGCACCTGCAACTGCCCGGTGAGCGCATCCAGGCGAATGATGTCGCCATCTCTTACCTTGGCCAGCGGGCCACCCGCGGCGGCTTCCGGCGAGACGTGAATCGCCGCCGGAATCTTGCCGGAAGCACCGCTCATGCGACCGTCGGTCACCAGCGCCACGTCGTAGCCCTTGCTCTGCAGTGCCTTGAGCGGTGGGGTCAGTTTATGCAGTTCCGGCATGCCGTTGGCCTGCGAGCCTTGCCAGCGTACGACGCAGACGGCATTCATGTTCATTTCGCCGGCCTGGAATGCGTTCAGCAACGCTTCCTGCGAATCAAACACCTTGGCCGGGGCCTCGATGACGTGCAGATCTTCCGGCACGGCGGAAATCTTGATCACGCTTCGGCCCAGATTGCCGCGCAGCACTTTGATGCCGCCATTGGGACTGAACGGTGCCGATACCGGACGCACGACGGAGTCATCGGGTGTCGGCCCGGCCACGTGCCAAGTCAGTTTGTCGTCCTCCATGGACGGGATGCCGGTGTATTCGCGCATGCCATTGGGACGGACGGTCAGTACGTCTTCATGCATCAGTCCGGCATCCAGCAATTCGCGGATGACGTAGCTGGGGCCACCGGCTTCCTGGAACGCGTTGACATCGGCTTCACCATTCGGATAAACACGAGCGATCAGCGGTATGACATTGGACAGGGTGCAGAAATCGTCCCAGTTGATGACGATGCCGGCGGCGCGCGCCACCGCCACCCAGTGGATCAGGTGGTTGGTGGAGCCGCCGGTGGCCAGCAGGGCTACCATGGCATTGACGATGCAACGCTCGTCCACGAGTTGGCCGATTGGGGTGAAGTGTTTGCCCTTGGTGATACCAAGCACACTGCGGAGTGCTTCGCGGGTCAGTTCATCGCGGAAACCGCTGCCCGGATTGATAAAGGCAGACCCCGGGACATGCAGGCCCATGGCTTCGAGCAGCATCTGGTTGCTGTTGGCGGTGCCGTAGAAGGTGCAGGTGCCTTGGCCGTGGTAGGCCTTGGATTCGGTTTCCAGCAGTTCCTTGCGGCCGACCTTGCCTTCGGCGGCCAGCACTCGCATATGCGACTTCTCGCTGTTGGACAGACCTGTGGTCATCGGGCCGGCAGGCACGAATACCGTCGGCAGATGGCCGAAATGCAATGCGCCGATCAGCAGTCCCGGCACGATCTTGTCGCACACGCCCAACATCAGCGCGGCATCGAATACGTCATGGCTGAGACCTACGGCGGTGGACATGGCAATCACGTCGCGGCTGAACAGGCTCATTTCCATGCCCGGTTGACCCTGGGTGATGCCGTCACACATGGCCGGTACGCCACCGGCCACTTGCGCGGTGGCACCGTGCTTGCGGGCTTCGTCCTTGATCAGGTCGGGAAAGTGTTGGTAGGGGGCGTGTGCCGACAGCATGTCGTTGTAGGCGGTGATGATGCCTACATTGGGCGCGCGTTCCATCACAACCTTGAACTTGTCGTTTTCCGGCATGGCGGCGAAAGAGTGCGCCACGTTGGCGCAACCCATGCGTTCCACGCCAGGTTTGCGCGATGCCATGGCATCGAGCCGTTGCAAGTATGCCAGGCGCGTCTCCTCGCTACGCTCCCGGATGTGCTGCGTTACTTCTGCGATTGTCGGATTCAGTATCATTATTTAAGCCGCAAAAAATGTTCTATGCTCAATCGTAACCCAAATGGATGTATGGGCGCGTATCTGATGACAACCTTGTGGGCGCCAAATAATAAAGCCGGTCAGGCCGACTTTTTTGGAATTTTTTGTAGGTCAAACTTGGATTGAGTATAACACGCTCGGGGAAAAATATAAATAATCAATATATTCATTGGGTTGTGTTGTTTTTACGGCTTGGTTTTCCACTGTCCGTAACCTTTGAATTGCTCAATGGCTTCCGCCATTTCCCGCGTGCTTAATAGTGTAGGACCGCCTGCCTGCAGGGTTCGCCAGTACTGCTCGCTGAGGGTCTCGACTTCTAGTGTGACCGCTAATGCGTGGCCAAGGTCGCGCCCTACGGCAATCATGCCATGATTGGCCAGCAGGCAGGCGCGGCGATCCTGCAAGGCTTCGAGTGCCGCATCGGATAAGGCCTGGGTGCCGAATAAGGCGTAGTGGGCACAACGGATGCTGTCACCGCCCGCCAGGGCGATCATGTAATGAAACGGCGGGATGTCGCGGCGCATGCAAGCGAGCGTGGTGGCAAACATGGAGTGGGTATGAATGACCGCACCGACTTCCGGACGTGCTGCCAGAATATCGCGATGAAAGCGCCATTCGCTGGAGGGCGGGCGGGTGCCTGGGTGGTTGCCATCAAAATCCATCCTGACCATATCCTGCGGTGTCAGGGTTTCCGAGGGAATGCCGGAAGGCGTGACCAGAAAGCCGTCGCCATCACGCACGCTGACGTTGCCAGCCGTGCCCCGGTTGAGATCGAGTTCGGTCAGTTTCTTTGCCGTGGCTAGCAATTGCGCTCTCAAAACAGGCTCCTTAATTGATCAGGGTGGCACACCCCGCGTTCGGTGATGATGCCGGTGACCAGTCTGGCCGGCGTGACATCGAAGGCCGGGTTGGCGGCCGGGCTGTTTTGCGGGAGGACATTCACCTGCAGGACTTCCCCGCTTTCCGTGCGCCCCTGTATCCAGGCCACTTCCTCGGCATCGCGCTCCTCGATGGGGATTTCGCGTAAGCCGTCACTCATCTGCCAGTCGATCGTGGGTGAAGGTACGGCGGCGTAGAACGGAATCGCGTTGTCATGGGCGGCCAGTGCTTTTAAATAGGTGCCGATTTTGTTGCAGACGTCGCCAGTGCTCGTGACGCGATCGGCGCCGACGATGACGATGTCGACCCTGCCATGCTGCATCAGATGACCGCCCGCATTGTCGGCAATGACGGTGTGCGGCACACCGTGTTGGCCAAGTTCCCAGGCCGTAAGACTGGCACCCTGGTTGCGAGGACGGGTTTCGTCTACCCACACATGAACGGGAATGCCGGCGTCGAAGGCCTGGTAAACCGGGGCCAGTGCGGTACCCCAGTCGACCGTTGCCAGCCAGCCGGCATTGCAATGCGTGAGGATGTTGATGGTCGCCCCATTTTTTTCATACAGGGTGCGTAATAATTCAAGCCCATGTCGGCCGATGCCGTGGTTGAGGGTCACGTCCTCATCTGCAATCCGGCCGGCCTCCTGCCAGGCGGCCTGTGGACGATCGCTGGCCGCCAAGGGCTGCAACAGGAGCCGCATGCGGTCCACTGCCCAGCGCAGATTGACCGCCGTGGGGCGTGTGGCAACCAGCGTTTCAGCCGCATGCCGCAATGCGGCATCATCGCTGGCGGTGCGCATCGCCAGCGCCACACCCCAGGCCGCCGCCGCGCCAATCAGCGGGGCCCCGCGCACCTGCATGGATTTGATGGCATGTGCCATATCCTGCATGGTTTGCATGCGGCGCACGACCAGAGTGTGCGGTAGCAGAGTCTGATCAATGATCTCGACAGTTTTGCCGTCTGCTGCCGGCCAGATCGTGCGTAATGGGCATCCTTCAACAATCATACAATTTTCCCAATCGGAAGCTGTTTGTAAGAATGACGCGAGGAGGGCGAGGTGCAAGGCAACCGGAGCGCAGAAACCGGAATGTACAGGTGGTACATGAGGATTTCGAGCACCGCGTAACGCCGCAGATTGCCCCCGCGGACATTTTTAAAACGGCTTTTTAAGCTATCCACAGAATCTGTGGATAATTTTGTGCATAAGCCCGTCATAAAATCGTAACTCGTTGCAGCCATAAAGGTTTTTTACAGCCGCCTATTTTTTAAGCTTTCAATTAAACCGTTAAAAATCAACATGTTAAAATATATCATTGTTCGCGTTGAAGTTTTTCGCCAAACCTCATGTAACACTTGAAGTCATGTGCACAACTAGGCTTGACAAGCCCTCGTTAATCCCGGTAGCGCGGCCGTGGCATTGCGGGTGGTGGCGGTGGCGATCTCCGGAAACGAGATCTTTCGCAATGCAGCCAGTTCTGTGGCGATGCGAGGCAGCGCTGCCGGGCTGTTGCGTCCGCGATTGAGCCAGACGGGCGGAATATCGGGCGCATCGGTTTCCAGCACGATGGCTTCCAGTGGCAGGGTGCTGGCGAGTTCGCGCAAGTGCAGGGCGCGTTCATACGTCATGGCGCCGCCGAAACCCAGCTTGAAGCCGAGTTCGATAAAGGTGTCAGCCTGCTGGCGGCTACCGTTAAAAGCGTGCGCGATACCTCCGCGTACCTTGATACGGCGGAGTTGCTTGAGCACCGCATCTACGGCGCGGCGCACGTGCAGGATGACGGGCAGATCGAAGTCGCGAGCGATCTTGAGCTGTTCACAAAAGTAATATTCCTGCTGTCCGGCATCCAGGCCTTCCACGAAAAAATCCAGACCGATCTCGCCCACGGCAACAGGGGGCTCCTCGGCGAGCAAATTTCGCAAAGCGTCCAGATCTTGCGGTACGGTTTCGTTCAGGTACAGAGGGTGAATGCCGTAGGCGGGAAAACAGCTGGGATAACGGCGGCAGGTTTCTGATACGAGCGCGAAATTGCGGCGAGAAACGGATGGGATGGCGATGGCCGAAACGCCCGAGTCGTGTGCGGCCAGTGCCACCGCATCGCGATCAGCGTCAAATTCTCTCGCATCCAGATGGCAATGCGTGTCAATGAGGCCGGGCACGGAGGCGGATATCCTGTCCCACGCGATCCAGCGTGACGATGTCGAGGTCGGTGCGCTGTGCCATTGCGGTCAGTGCGGGAAAATCGAACAGGCCGCGTGCCGAAGCGCCCAGCAGTTGTGGTGCAAGGTAAAACACGAATTCATCGATAAGTTGCAGGCGCAGCAGTTCGCCGTTCAATTCGGCACCTGCTTCAACGTGCAGTTCGTTGATTTCGCGCTGAGCCAGTACGGTCAGCAGGCTTGGCAGATCGACCCGGCCGTCCCGGTTGGGCATCGCCAGTATTTCGGTGCCGCCCGCCCGTAGCGCCTCGGCTTGCGGCAGCCGGTCGTCAGCGCAGATCACCAATACGCCCCCCCCTTGCAGTATCCGGGCATCCGGTCGCAGTCGCAGGTGGCTGTCGAGCACGATGCGCAGTGGTTGGCGGCCGGTGTCCAGATCGCGTACGGTGAGCTGCGGATCATCCGTCTGTACCGTACCGATGCCGGTAAGCACGGCACAGGCACGTGCGCGCCAGCGTTGCACATCCTGCCGTGCTGCATCGCCGGTAATCCACTGGCTGATGCCGTTCTGCAACGCGGTACCTCCATCGAGGCTGGCGGCGATTTTCGTGCGTACCCAGGGGCGTTGACGCTCCATGCGGGAAATGAAGCCGGGGTTGAGGTCGCGTGCTTGTGCTTCCATCAATCCGCAGGCGGTTTCGATTCCCGCCGCTTGCAGTCGAGCGAGTCCGCTACCGCCGACTTTCGGGTTGGGATCGCGCATGGCCGCCACGACGCGGGCGACGCCTGCGGCGATCAGCGCCTCGGCGCAGGGCGGGGTGCGGCCGTGGTGGTTACAGGGTTCCAGCGTGACGTAGGCAGTTGCATCACGGGCATCAGGGCCGGCCTGTTGCAATGCATGGACTTCGGCATGGGCCTGCCCGGCGCGCTCATGCCAGCCAGTGCCGACGACCTGGTCATGCCTGACCAGAACGCAGCCGACGCGGGGATTGGGCGCAGTGGTATATAAGCCGCGTTCCGCCAGTCGTAGCGCTTGCCCCATGTATTGGTGATCCGTGGCGGAGAACATGGGGGCTAATGCTGAATAATGGACGTGTGCGTCAGGCGATCCTGATCGTCGAAGTACAGTCGCAACCCATGTACCACCCACAGGCAGACACCGAGTTCGTATTCGAACTGGGCATTGTCTTCCCAGTTCGGCCGCCCCAGCAGCATGGTGACCTGACTTTTGCCCATGCCCGGCTTGAGCAGGCGTTTCTGTATATCCCGTACCATATCGCCTCGGTCACAAGCCGGATTTTGCTCCGAAGCCGTCACCGTCCAGCGCACCGGGTCGAACGGCTGGTCATCGAATACGAAGCGTTCGCGCATGCTCCACCAGGTGAAGAAGGCGATGCTGATCAGCACCGTCACGACGGCAAATCCCACGGCAACCCATTTGAGGAAACCGAGGGAAGGTTCTTGCGATTGCGGATTCATGGCTTGGAGGCTTCTTCTTCATCCGACGCGTCCGTGATGCGCCGGTGCAGTTTGTTGAGGTCGCGAATGGCATCACGAAAGTCCTCGACATCCTGAAAGCTTCGGTAGATGGAGGCGAAGCGGATGTAAGCTACTTTGTCCATGCGCCGGAGTTCCTGCATGACCGCTTCACCCAGTTCGCGCGACTGAATTTCGCGTTCGCCCTGGCTAAGTGCTTTCTGCACGATATGCTCGATGGCCTGATCGACGTATTCGGTCGGCACCGGCCGTTTGTGCAGGGCGCGGGTGAAAGAGAGGCGAAGCTTGTCGCGCGAAAACTCCTCGCGCGTGCCGTTCTGCTTGACCACTTGTGGCATATGCAGTTCGGCCGTTTCGTAGGTGGTGAAGCGCTTGTCGCAGGCGGTGCAGCGACGTCTGCGACGTATGCTGTCCCCTTCATCATTGACTCGCGAGTCAATGACCTGGGTATCTTCAACGCCGCAGAAAGGGCATCTCATGATGTGAAAAGTGAAGAGTGACGGGCGATGAGTGGAAGGCGGGCGTTACTTTTCACTTGTCATCTGTCACTGTCTTAAGCGCCATAAACCGGGAACTTCGCCGTCAGCACCTTGACTTCGGCGATCGTATGCGCGATCACGGCTTCGTCATTGGGGGCGTCCAGCACATCAGCGACCAGGTTGGCCAATTTCTCGGCTTCGGCTTCCTTGAAGCCGCGGGTGGTCATGGCCGGAGTACCGATGCGGATGCCGCTGGTGACGAACGGCTTTTGCGGATCGTTGGGAATGGCGTTCTTGTTGACCGTGATGTG
>WBZT01001888.1_pt2 | contig 14477 bp, 13 predicted proteins | sample 5204241 | NCBI WGS metagenome assembly WBZT01 (sample SAMN12344358, study PRJNA552823) | activated sludge metagenome | biome: Activated sludge suspended growth; feature: Nitrification reactor; material: Wastewater; isolation source: activated sludge from nitrification reactor of wastewater... | reverse complement strand
ATTGATTTTTTTCAGCTTCAAAAAATACAACTTCACCCGATTGAAGCGAGTATCTTATCATGATCGGGTTACAGCAAACTTCGCAATCTTCAATATAACTCTGGCTTTCTGCTGATGTATCTATTATCACCGAGATCTCCTGCCAGCAGTATGGACACGTGAAGAAATATTCCATCACCTGGCAATTGGTTCAAGCGTACATGTATGCACGTTCCATTGGAATCCCTGATTCATAAGCATTTTGCGGGCATCTTTGATGTGCTCAATTAAACCGTTCCTGTCAGCGGATTTAACAAGCTCACCAATATAACCGAACAGCGAATAATCCATAGCGCAGGAGTTATTTTCCTGCCTGCTTCCTACTGTACATTTAGGGCACTCCCAATCAACAAGCTTGCAAAGCGGTACGCATAACAATAATTCATCAAATCCCGAAGGCCAATCCGCAGCAAGCCATGCATCAGTGTTCCTTCCCCTGGCAGAGATATCCAGGAGCATTTCCCAGCTTTCCCTATCGCCTGCAATTGCTTCAAGGGAATCCAGCTGCCTTAATGTAAGTTCAACTGCGCTTTCATAAGTTCCGCCTTTATTCAGCCATAATTGGTAAATATTGTTGTAATTCAGCAGCTTATCAAGCATTTTGCTTCTCCCTTGCTTTACCAAATCCAACTTTTACCATAAGCATCGTCAGCAGTATCGCTGCGATAATAACTAAAGGAGTATTCAGTTTCCCTGTATCAATTCCTGCAGCGAACGGCACACCACCTGCGGCAATTGCAAGACCGAATGACAGCCCGGATGCGGTTGCCGGGAGCCGCTTCATGCTTCTGTATAATGCAGCAACAAATACTGGCGTAACCGATTGCAGCAATGCTATTCCCGGCAGCAGGAAGTAAATACTTCGTTCTCCAAGAATCAGCAGCGGTATTGCAGCAAACATGACTGCATAAGTGTATCTCTTCCATCCGAAATGATCACCTGCATAACCGCCGAATATTTTGCCGCCGGCGGCAGATATTGATATCAATATAATATTTGTGATCTCGCCCTGTTCCACATACTGGAAAATATTCCACACTGCAGAGCGCAGCGCAATTGCAAATAACATAGCCAGCATAACGTAATCATGGGCTTCAAGATCAATATTCTTTTCTGTTTTTCGATATGGTAATTCCGGGGTTTTAGAAATAGCGATCACGGTCATTATTATCAGCAGCAGCACAATTACTATTTCCGCAGGAAAGACTGCGTTTATTGCGAGATATCCTCCAATTGCAAGCCCTGCCACTCCGGGTGAAGAAAACAAACCAACCGCTGATGCTTTGCCAGGTGATACGCATAAAGCCAGTGCCCCGCCGCCTACGTGAAAAAATGCCGATGCGATTCCCGCCATAACAACCGCAGCCACAGGCTGCACAAAGAAGCAGGCAATTGAAGCTGCCATTAATCCGAGCCCTGCAACAGCAGCAAGTTTCGGGTTCTTCAATTTATCTGTAACAAGCCCCGCAAGGGGCTGAACCGCGAATGCAAGTACGTTATACAGCAGCACCATTGAGCCAATACCATAAATTGACATGCCGGATGACAGACTGCCGATTATCAGGCCTGCTGAGCAGTCAGAGATACCATGAGCTACACCAAGTGAAACAGGAAGCAGTGTTTTTTTCATATCACAAAACTTAGTAGTGCGGTTGCCAGATTTGCCGTAAACGATAGCAGCAAAGACTTCTTAAGGTTTAATTTCAAAAGTATCATTATTAAAACAGCTTCAGCTAAAAATACAATTAATTCAATAATTATAAAATATATATTGAAAACTGATGAGTTAAACGGACCTGATAAATAGTTGTAAAAATAATAAGCCATAGGGTGTGTGAAAAGATTGATAAGAACTGCATACAGCAAAAGAGTTAAAACCCCTTTTCTGAAAAACAAAACGTAAACAGCAAACTCCACGGCAATTGTTACAAATAATGCTGCCAGGTAAAAATGCATTTACTGCTTCTTCATTTTTCTGATCAGTACAATTGAAACTATCAGAATAAGCGCCAATACTGGCAGAATAACAAGCAGGTAGCCTGTATAGTTTGCCGAAGGTGTTACAACATCATCCCTGACCCCGCTTTTGGAATCTTTCGCTTCGAGTATGTTACCATTTCTATCTTTATAAAAGGTTTTGGAGTTTTTTATAACAAGCGAGTCAAATGAATTTTTTTCGACCTTAAGCTCATCCTGTATTACATCATATTTTGCATCTCTTTCAACAAACATTGTGCAGTTAATTGATGTAGAACGGGTCATCAGGTTTTTGTTTGAATCAAAAAATTCCCTTAACGCACTTGCACGGGTATTGTTATCTTCTATCAAGTTTATGGAATCCAAAGCGGCCCTTTTAAGGTCGGAATTTTTCAAAATGTATAATGCAGGTGAGCCGAATTTGCAGAAGATATCGATCCACGAACTATCTTTGATAAAGAATGAATGTATGACAGGAATGCCGTTTGAAGTATTTACCGGGTAAACAAGAAATGAATAGTCAGGGTATGAATTTATGTTCTCAATTCTGAAGTTGTAACTAACCTTTTTCTTTCCTTCCGGAAGGAGATCTGCCGAAGCAGAACCGATACCGGTCAACAAAACTATAAACAGCAATAAGATCTTATTCATTTTGTCTCCTCCCGGACTGAAATTGTATTTACTTAGTTTACACTTGTATCGTCAAAATTCTCAAGCCACTGGTCTATCACACCCATAAAAGACTCAAGGCATCCGTCTTCAAACGGGGAGATCAGGTTCGCGGTTTCTACCAGGCCGAGGAATGATTTGCTTCCTCCGGCGCGGCAAAGCCTGAGATAATCTTCAAGCGCCTGCTCACGGTTTTCGAGAGCTTTTTTCCAGAACTGGAATGCACAGATCTGCGCCAGGCAGTAATCAATATAATAGAACGGGCTCATGTAAATATGGCGCTGCTGCTGCCAGCGGCCGCCTTTTTCGAGAAATTCGTTGTTATCATAATCAATATAAGGCAAATACTTCTTCTCGATGTTAAGCCATGCCTGTTTTCTTTCAAGCGGGGTTGCCTGCGGATTTTCATAAACCCAGTGCTGGAATTCATCTACTGAAACACCGTATGGAATGAATATTACTGAACCCTTCAGGTGTGAATATTTGAATTTCTCTGTTTGATCTTTAAAGAAGCAGTTCATCCACGGCCATGTGAGGAATTCCATACTCATTGAATGGATCTCGCAAGCTTCTGAAGTTGGGAAGAAATATTCCGGAATTTCAAAATTACGGCTGGAATATGCCTGGAATGCATGCCCTGCTTCATGGGTCAATACTTCTATATCACCCATTGTGCCGTTGAAGTTCGAAAATATGAATGGCGCCTTATACTTTTCAATAAAAGTGCAGTAGCCGCCTGTATCTTTTCCCTTTTTGTTCACAAGATCCATCATTTCATTATCAAGCATGAAATTGAAGAACTCGTTAGTTTCAGGTGAAAGCTCTGAATACATATTCTTTGCGCAGCTTACAATCCAATCCGGCGAGCCATGCGGCTTTGCGTTACCTGATTTATAGTCAAGCGGCTGATCGTAATATTTGAATGACTCCAGCCCAAGCCTTGACTGCTGTTTCTGCTTCAGCTTAACTGCGATAGGTACGATGAACTTTTCAACCTGGCTGCGGAATTTTGCCACCATCTCAGCGTTATAATCAGTTCTCCCCATCCTGTCATAGCCCATCTGTACAAAATTTTTATAGCCGAGCTTTTTCGCGATCCTGTCTCTCAGCTTTACAAGCTCATCAAAAAGCCTGTCAAACTCTTCTTCGTTATCCGAAAAGAATTTCCATTTGGCTTCGTTGGCTGCTTTCCTTGTTTCCCTGTCGGTTGATTCCATATAGGGAATTAACCCCTGGAGGTTCTTTTCTTCGCCGTCAAAGAATATTTTTGCTGATGCCAGGAGCTTCGAATAATCGGTCCTCAGCTCATTTTCTTTCTTAAGGTCTTCAAGTATCTCCTGTGAAAAGGTTTTTAATGTTACTTCCGCAACATCAAATAGCTGCTTGCCCCATTTCTTTTCCAGCTCAGGGCGGAATTTTGACTTCACTATTGCTGTATAATATTGGTGTACCAGTCCGTCAAAAACAGGAGAGTTTGAATCATAAAAATCCTGCTCTTCTTCAAACTGTTTATCATTTGTATCAATTGAGTATTTTATGCTGGCAATCGTTCCAAGAGTCTGGAATTCCATTCTTAGATCATTGATGTTCCTGATCAATGCGTCCTGTTCATCAAAGCTATCAGCTTTATTGAACAGGTTTATAAGATGTCCGAATTTTTCCTGTAGTTCCTGTACATTGGGGCGTTCGTACTCTATTTCGCTGAATTTCATATGTGTATTGTTAAATGTTAATTATGTTTTGGTTTAATTTCAAACCGGGAATTATGTAATTTAATAAAGTTTACAATTAATTTATACATAAAAGTTAAGATTTGCCGCCCGACTGCCTTTTCTGGGCAGAAAGAACGGTTTTCCTTAACCTGATATTCTTTGGTGTTACTTCAACTATTTCATCATCATTTATGAACTCAATTGCCTTCTCTAATGTCATCGGCGCCACGGGCGTCAATATTATGCTTTCATCCTTGCTCGATGCCCTCATGTTTGAAAGCTTTTTGGGCTTGCAGGCGTTAACATTCAGGTCGTTATCCCTGTTGTGCTCACCTACTATCATGCCTTCATAAACGCTTTCACCCGGCGCACAGAACAAAGTGCCCCTGGGCTCAAGGTTAAACAGCGCATACCCTGTTGTTTCACCCTGGCGGTCAGAAATGAGCGAACCGGTTGTTCTGATCGGGAAATCGCCGCGGTATTCTTCGTAGCTTTCCAGATATGAATTCATAATACCTGTACCTTTGGTATCGGTAAGGAATTCATTCCTGTAGCCGATCAATCCGCGCGAAGGAATAGTAAACTCAAGCCTTACCCTGCCTGTACCGTGATTTACAAGATTAACCATCCTGCCTTTGCGCTGCGAAAGCTTATCGGTTACAACACCTACAAAAGACTCCTCGCAATCGATGAACAAATGCTCTATTGGCTCTACTTTTTTGCCGTCCTTTTCCTTATATATAACATGCGGCCTGCCAACACTCATTTCGTAGCCTTCCCTGCGAAGGGTTTCAATCAGAATAACCATCTGGAACTCACCCCTGCCTTTTACGATAAACGTATCGGCATTTTCAGTCTCTTCAACTTTAAGCGCAACGTTCCGGAGTGTTTCCTTCAGCAGCCTTTCTTTAAGCTTTGCTGATTGTACATACTTACCGTCTTTTCCCGCGAACGGTGATGTGTTGATACCGAAAACCATTGAAATGGTGGGCTCATCTACCATTATCCTTTTAACAGCTTTTGGATTATCTTTTGAGCAGATTGTATCGCCGATATGTACTTCATCGATTCCGGAAAGAATCGCAATTTCACCGGGCTCTGCTGACTCAACCTCTTTCAGCTTTAAGCCTTCATACACCTGGAGCTTAGTTATCTTAAGCGGTTTCTGGCTGCCATCTTCACCTATTCTAACCAGTGAATCATTTATATGCGCGTTTCCGTTTGCAACCCTGCCTATAGCAAGCCTACCGATATAATCAGAATAATCAAGATCGGTAACCAAAAGCTGGAATGGCTCTTCTTCCTGGTAAGCGGGGCCGGGGATTACATCAATTATTTTATTAAACAAAGGCGCAAGATCAGTTCCTTTTCCTTCAAGAGTATCCTGCGCTATACCTTCACGGCCTATAGCATAGAGTATGGGGAACTCGATCTGTTCTTCTGTAGCGTCCAGATCTATGAATAAATTGTAGATCTCATCAAGCACTTCTTTTGCGCGCGCATCTTTCCTATCGATCTTATTGATAAGCACGATAATTTTCTTGTCAGATGTAAGAGCTTTCTTAAGTACGAATCTTGTTTGCGGAAGCGGTCCCTCTGAAGCATCAACCAAAAGGATAGCACCATCAACCATCATTAAAGCGCGCTCAACTTCCCCGCCGAAATCAGCATGGCCAGGCGTATCAAGAATATTTATCTTAACGCCGTTCCAAAGTACAGAACAGTTCTTTGCTGCGATAGTAATTCCTCTTTCGCGCTCAAGATCCATGTTATCCATAACGCGTTCTTCGATCTCCTGGTTCTCCCTGAACATTCCGCTTTGCCTGAACATATGGTCAACAAGAGTGGTTTTGCCATGATCAACATGAGCTATAATTGCAATATTGCGTATCTTATTATTGTGAACGAATTTCTTCAAGTTATATCCTTCTTGACTTATTTAATGAGGTTTTAGATTTAAACCGATGGGTTTGTGAAGTGAAAATCTAAAGATGTTTGAACAAAGATACTCAAAAATGAATTAAAATAATAGCCAAAATTCTCCAAAAAACATGCATTTTATTATATTTTCATTGACAATAAGGAAAAGAAAGCCTATTTTTACGTGCGCTTATATAAGTGCTTATATAATAAAACGGGTTAAATGGAATTTATAAGACAATTAGGTTCGGCCGCTTTTGGTACCAGACTCAGACTATTAACTGACAGGTTTTTCCAGGACGGCGCAAAGATATATCAATCGCAAAACATAGACTTTGAACCACGGTGGTTCACAATGTTCAATCTTCTTAGCATGAAATCTCCGCTGAACATTACTGAAATTACTAACGAGCTTGGATACACTCAGCCTGCAGTAACACAAATAGCGAACATTCTGCTTGAAAAGGGTCTCGTCAAAGTTGTGAAGGATAAAACAGATACACGCAAGAAACTGCTTGCACTCTCTCATAAGGGAACTGAGCTGCACAAAGAGCTTATCCCGATATGGCAGGGATTTGAAGACGCGGTTAATGAATTGTTCAAAGCAACTGGATACGATATGCTTCACATCATTGATAAGATAGAAAGTGAGCTTGACCGGAAAGATATGTTCCAGCGGGTAAGCGAAAACATAAAGAAAAAACAAATTGGTGAAGTTGAAATAGTAAACTACTCACCGGAGCTGAAAGAACATTTCCGTGTATTGAACTATGAATGGCTTACAAAGTACTTCACTGTTGAGCCTGAAGATAAAAAGCTGCTTGAGGATCCCGAAAAGGAAATTATCAGCGGTGGCGGAGAAGTTATTTTCGCGCGCATTAGCAATGAAGTGATCGGGACTGCCGCGCTTATCAATTCCGGTGACGGTAATTATGAGCTGGCAAAAATGGCTGTGACTGAAAAAGCGCAGGGCAAACAAACCGGCAAAAAACTGGCAGAAGAGATCATCAGGCTTGCCAAAGAAAAAGGTGCAAAAACTCTTTTCCTTGAAACCAATGTGAAGCTGGTGCCTGCTATGAAATTATACAAGAAACTTGGCTTCTACCTTACCGAAAACAAATCAGCTAAATATACCCGTTCAACGATCAGAATGGAAATAGATCTAAACAGCAATTAATACCTGAAACCTTTTAAGGGTACAGGGCGTCTTATTAATATATAAAATTACATAAGGAGTTATATAAATGCTTAATCTCAAATCGTATCAGTCAACATTTATTATCATCATGGTTATTTTCTGCAGCGCGTTACCCGTATTTTCACAGCCGGTAAAATCGGATTTTACATTTGATTCAAAGGTAAAACAGCAGACCATAAAAAAAATATCTTCGCTGCTTGAAGATAATTATGTATTTCCTGAGACCGCAAAAAAGATGAAGGACTACATTAACAATCAGCTTAAATCAGGAGCTTATGACCAGGTTGATGACCCTATGAAGTTTTCAGAAATGTTAACCGCTGATCTGCAGTCAATAAGCAATGACAAACATTTGCGGGTGAGATTTTCGCCCGAGGATGCTAAGAGGCTTCTGGAATCCGAAAAGAACGGGAGCAGCGATGAAGATGAAAAGCACTGGAACGAGATGATGAAGAAAGAGAACTATGGTTTCAGGAAAGTAGAGCGCCTGCCCGGTAATATAGGGTATGTTGATTTCAGGAATTTTGCCTCGCCGGAATATGCCAAAGAAACTATCGAAGGTGTGATGGCATTCCTTGCAAACACAGATGCTGTAATATTTGACCTTCGCCTTAACGGCGGCGGGGATCCCGCCTGTGTACAGCTTATATGCAGCTACCTGTTTGATGAAAAGCCGGTTCATCTTAACGATCTTTACTTCAGGCCAACTGATGAAACCAAAGAATACTGGACATTAAAAAAGATAGAAGGTAAAAGAATGCCTGATGTTCCTGTGTTTGTGCTGACCAGCAAATTCACATTCTCAGGCGCGGAAGAGTTTTCATATAACTTAAAGAATCTTAAACGTGCTACTATTGTGGGTGAAACTACCGGCGGCGGCGCGCATCCCGGCGGAGTTATGGCCATCAACGAAGGCTTCGCGATATTTGTGCCAAACGGAAGAGCTATCAATCCGATAACCAATACCAATTGGGAAGTTGTAGGCGTATCCCCTGATGTAAATGTTAAATCAGAGCTTGCGCTTGAGCAGGCACAGATACTTGCTTTGCAGAAGCTCTCGTCAGTGAACAAAGATGAGCAAATGCAGAACTCATATAACTGGATGATCGAATCATTACAGGCATTGCTGAATGCGCCTTCTGTTGATGAAGAAACCATGAAGAGCTATGCCGGTACCTATGAGGATAGAAGCGTTACATTTGAAGGCGGCAGACTCTACTACCAGCGTAAAGGCAGGCAGAAGTTTCAGATGACGCCGATCTCAACTGATACATTTATGTTTAAGGATCTGGAATACTTTAGATTAAAATTCATTAAAGATCCCGAAGGCAAGGTGACAGGCGTAAGCGGATTGTATGATAACGGTCATACGGATAATTCTAAAAGAACGGATTGAAGAATACTGTGTCGGGACGTAAGTCCCGACACAGCACGGGTAAGACCCGACACCGCGGAAATTACACTGTAGAGACGCCCCGGTGGGGCGTCTTGCTTTTAATTATCGAGATTGTTACGTTCGGTAACATTTTTTGTTGTTGGTGATAAACTGCGTTTGCAGTTCAAGCACCAACAACGGGTGAAAGAACGGACTAAAGTGTTTTTGTGTCGGGACGTAAGTCCCGACACCACCGAAAGGTGTCATGCTGAACTCGTTTCAGCATCTGCTTGCTGTTGCATTAACTATGTAGGTTAATCGAACAATTGTAAGCCTGATAGATTATCCTGTTATTTTAATTGAAAATCCCCATCGGGACGCAACGAGTACACAAGTTTAATGATTAATTGAAGTAAGTATCAAAACTGAAGCTCTACTCCCCACTGTCAGAGCCAGTTCTACGACTTTTAAAGGGGGATTTTTTATTGTGTCGGGACGTAAGTCCCGACACCACGGAAGATGTCATGCTGAACTTGGTTCAGCATCTGCTTGCTGCTTGGATATGCTGCAATTGTTAAACAAGAATCCTCTTTATGACCCAAAATATATGGCAAAAAAGACCCTGAAACGAGTTCAGGGTGACATGGCAGCATTCATTTTCTCTTTTCTTTCCCTATCTGTTTACCGAGCTGCGAGATCTTCTTCCACTTCTTCTTTTCTTCGAGCTGCGCTTTTTTATCATGCTTGCGCTCGAAGTAGTTCACTTCGTTTAGCAGCTTCTTGTAACTTCTGAACCTGCCTTCATCCAGTTCGCCGCGCTTTATTGCCGCTTTGACCGCGCAGCCGGGCTCGGTTTCATGCTTGCAGTCCGAAAATTTGCACTCAATGATAAGCTTTTCGATATCCTCAAACAGCTCGCCTAATCCTTCGGCGCCTTCCCACAATTGTATTTCACGCATACCGGGAGTATCAATAATTAATCCCCCGCCGGGCACCAGCGTCAGCTCGCGGTGCGTGGTTGTATGCCTGCCTTTATCTTTGTAAAGACCGATATCCGAAACATCCATTTTTTCCCAGTCAAGCATGCTGTTTATCAGTGTTGATTTCCCCACACCCGATGAGCCTATGACCGCGATGGTTTTATTTCCTTCGAAGTGCTGAAGCAGCTCATCAATGCCCGCTTTCTGCTGTGCGCTGATTATATGCACATCCGTACCGGGAAATGCTTCCTGCACCACAACAAGCTTTGCGTATATATCCTCACACAGATCTGCCTTGCTGAGCAGAACAACAGGCTTCACATCGTTATCCCATGCCATCGCCATATAGCGCTCTATCCTGCGCAGGTTAAGATCCTGGTTAAGCGAGCTCATTATAAAGACAGTATCCACGTTCGCGGCTACGATCTGTTCTTCTGTGGTTGAACCTGCCTTCTTACGGGAGAATTTTGTTTTTCGCGGAAGTATCGCCGTAATAAAAGCCTTCTTTTCTTCCGGCATGTGTTTTATCACAACCCAGTCGCCAACAGCGGGAAGCAGGTTCGTATCCGCGGCATCGTAAAATATTTTACCTGATTTTTCCGCAATAAGCTCGCCAAACTCAGAATACAGTTCGTAGTTATTCCGGTGCTCAACTGCAACACGAGCGGGACGCTGTTCCTCTTTGGCGAATTCAGTAAACTCTGCCTCGAAGAAATCATTCCACCCGAAGTTTTTTAATTCTGTTTTCTTATTCAATAATTAACCGGTAATATTTTTTATAAATTCTTTAGTTAGTTTAAATTCATACCCGTATTTAAATGGTTTAAATCCAAAGCGCTCATTTATTCTGTACATGTGAATATTCCAAGGCATAGTATCGGTTTCGATGTTTGTGAAATCAGGATTCTCAGCAAGCAGCTTCAGGTACATTTTCGCTTTTAAATATGCGGCGAATCCCCTGCCCCTGTGAGCCCTTGCCACTGCGGTAAAGCCGCCACTATGCCTTATGGTATCTTTATTGTAGCTATCAACGTAAAGTGAGCAGTACGCAGCAATTTCATTTTCAGGTGTCATAAGCATATACATCTGCATTTTTGATCCTGAGAGTTTTTCTGACTTATCACGAAGCTGCCAGTCTGCTTTTTCCATGCGCCTATTATACTTCTTCACGGGATTTAAGCTGCGGTAATCTTCAAGAATATCATACATGAGTACAGTAAAGTTATCGTAGAGTTCCTCAGGCAGATCTTCACAAAACATAAGCGTGTATCCTGAAATATCTGTACCGGAAACAATTCCATTATAAAAATCGGTATTCATTTCGTTCCTGTGTATTATGGTATTTATCATCTTTTCGTAAATCGGAGCGTTAATTCCTTTTAAAGCTGCAATTTTCCTCTTTTCAAAAGTCCAGTGATAGATATCCTTCAGATCATGTTTGAGCATGTATTCATATACCTTTTCGAGGATTATTTTCACAAGTTCAGCCGGCACTTCATCAAAGTTGGCTTCAAAATTGAATGACGCTGATCTGCTATCAAGTAAAGTCCCCACCCAACCTTCAGCTGCATTGTTACGGAAGATCGCATACTGTTCAAAAGATTTTTCTCTATAGGCATCATAATACTTATACCATTCATCTTTCAATTTCGCGGGAGTATTATCCGGGTTGTAAGTTACAGGATAATATTTCCTCCGGACTTCCTGTATCATGACAAAATATTTCTGCCATAGGTCATTTGAAAGCTCTGTTAACGAAATTGTTTCTACCATATATGCAATGATCTTGATGTATTCATGTTTTTAATCTCGTTTATTCAGATAGGGTTCCAAAAAATCGGCGGTCAACTTGAATCCGCAGCCGCTTCTATAAGGTTTAAACCCGAATTGTTCATTAATCCTGAACATATATTTATTCCACGGCATTGTATCTGTAGTTATATACATGAAGTCTTTGTTTTCATCAAGCAGCTTGATATAAAGTTTTGCTTTTAGAAATTTTGCAATGCCTTTGCCTCTGTACTCACGGTTAACAGCAGTGAATCCGCCATTGTGGCGAATAACGTCTTTTCTGAATGAATCCACACACACCCAGCAAAAACCCATTATTCTGTTATTATCAAATATTACTAGAATTTCAAGCTTAGTACCACGTTCTGCAAGATGCTTCTTATCTTTGTACCAATCTTCAATGGTTAAAGGAGGATATTCTCGCCGAATCTCATTCAATAGATCCCTGTCATCAAAACAATTATTTACGCTGTTTACAAGATCTGCGATAATCTCCCCGGGTATTTCATTATAGTGACAGAGCTTTAGTTCTTTTAATTTGCTGATCTCGACAATTTGATTATAAAATGACAGGTTCATATCTTCACGGTTGAGTCGTGAAATCAGTGTCTTTTCGGCAATCGGCGCCTGAATGCCTTCAAAATGATCTATCAACAATTTTCTATATGTTACCAGCTCTATATGTGAACATTCAGCTTCTTTTTGCACCTCAAGCATTTTCTGAAGGATTAACTTAAGCTCCTGCTCATTGATGCTAAAGGGAATAAGATCATACATACAATAGAGTATACTATCATATTTCGAACAATCAAACCAGCCAGTCGGAGTATTGTCATCTAAAACTAAAAAATCTCTATACAAATCACAAGTTTTGGAATTTGTATCGATCAATTCCTTGAATGCCGAAATTGTAAGATCTGGTTTATATCCTTCAGGATAATGCCTTTTTAGTATTTCCTGTGTAACTGAAAAATACTTTTCCCAAAGCAGAACATCATTTTCTCTTAATGTTTTGAATTCGATCATATTGATAAATAGTTTTAAAATTGAAATGAATTTTCTGGTTTAATCTTCTAACCGCGCAGTTTTGAATGCGTTTTAAACCAAAAAACTCTATTACAAGTTAAATATGATTTACTTACGTAATACCACTATCTGTTCTTTTGATCCGCCGCCAAATTCATCGCGGGTGAAGCTGCCGTAGACTTTTTCAAGCTTGAACTTCGTTCTGCCTACCAGGTTTTCCAGCTCATAGCGGAAATAATATCTGAGCGGAGTTGTAAATGTACCGGTCTTTTCTTCGCCGTCTTCATCCCAAACGAACCTGAACTTCAATTCCATCTGCTGAATTGAATTATCGTAGCTCACTGTTGAATACCGCTGCAGCTTTTTGCCCGGCTCATATTCACCTTCGAACTCAAGGAAATCATTTATCGGCGTTATGAGGCGTTTAAGGTCCGGATTGAATACATCAAATATCAGCCTGCCGCCATCTTCCAGTACGTTGTAAATCGAGTTCAGCGCGTTCAACTGGTCATCAACTGTAAGCATATGCTGGAATACCCTGAATGGCGATATTACCAGGCTGTATGCCATGCCTGAATCAAACCTGCGCATATCGGCATTCCATACCCTGTGATGCTCATTTGCGGGAAGCTTTTCCTTTAGCCGTGCCAGCATCCGTTCGCTGTAGTCCAGTCCATACATATCCGCGCCTGCAGCCAGTGCAGGCAGGAATATCCTGCCTGTACCAACGCCTGCTTCAAGTACCCTGCCGCCGGAATTACGTATTTCTTCATTGTAAAACTCCGCAGCGGTTTTTAAAAAGGGAAAATTATCATACACCGCATCATAGAATCTTGTTACTGTTTCATTATAGTAATATTCATTTTCCATGTGTCAATTCCCTTCTAACCGGATGCATTATTTTATTATGTTCTACAAAATACCTGATAGTATCGTGATGTTTGCTCCAAGTCTGCCAAACACTTTCAGCCCAAAGCTCAACAATATGTTTATGCTCTGTGATATCCCTTGCCCCGGCAACATCGTTGATATTGATAGTTCCGGAAAAATCCGGAACGGGGTCAAGCCAAACATACTGGCTCTTGAACTTTGAAATATTCAGCATGGCCGCATTGGCGTTTTTGCCATCCAGTCCCATTTCGAGCTGCAGGTAAAGCCTTGTGAGGTGAATGAATACAGATTGTATCTCGCGCCTGCCCGGGTTACCCGGGTGCTGCGCGGCATATGTATCTACCGTAAGCCTGTGAGTTTGCCACAGCTCGTTGTACTCAGTGTATTCCTTAGCCAGCACGCCGCAGAACACATCCCAGCAGCCGGAGTCAGAGCCTATGTAAGCATGTTTAGGCCCATCCATATTTTTTATTTCGGCCTTACAGCCGTAACATCTTATCAATTTATTATTATTCATTTCAATTTCCATTTAAGCATTTCGCTCCTACGGAGCTTTGGATCGAATCTTGTATATCTCTACAAACATTCGGCTCCTACGGAGCTGATTAGCTTCTATTTTAAACACTTCACAATTCACAGTTCATTGTTAATTGTTGATTGTTAACTTTCATTGTTAATTGCTCATTGCTAATTGACAATTGTTATTTGCTCTTTGCTCTTTGTTATTTGAATTACGCTGCATTTATCACTTCCTTTTCGCGCTGTTCCCTTAGCTGGCGTGTGTAGAGCTTGTAATACGCGCCCTGTTTCTTCATCAGCTCATGGTGGCTGCCGTCTTCAACTATGCGGCCGCGGTTTATAACCAGTATGCGGTCACAATGCTTGATTGTTGAAAGCCT
>WBZT01001217.1_pt1 | contig 14488 bp, 13 predicted proteins | sample 5204241 | NCBI WGS metagenome assembly WBZT01 (sample SAMN12344358, study PRJNA552823) | activated sludge metagenome | biome: Activated sludge suspended growth; feature: Nitrification reactor; material: Wastewater; isolation source: activated sludge from nitrification reactor of wastewater... | reverse complement strand
GGCGAGTCTGCTCAATCGCATGTTGGCTTACGACTGGCGTTATACGCTGGCCGACAGCGACCTGCCGAAGGTGCGTGGTGCAACACAGATGGCCGGCGTCCAGGTCGCTTACCCTTTGCTGTCGGATGCGATCACCGATTTTTCGATGCGGCTATCTCCCGACTGGAAACTGAAGCGAATGAAGCTGCGCTGGTTCTTCAAGGAAGCGCTGCGCGGCTTTCTGCCGGATGAAATCATCACCAAGAAGAAGAAAGGTTTCGGTTTACCTTTCGGCGTCTGGGCTTCGCGCGATCCGGCCTTGAAAGCGCTGGCCGAAGAGTCGCTGCAGCAGCTGGCTCAGCGCGGCATCGTCCAGGCGGATTTTGTTAACCGGCTGACCAGACAATATCTGCCCGATCACCCAGCCTATTACGGCGAAATGGTCTGGATTCTGACCGTTCTCGAACTTTGGCTACGCGCACAAACCGCAGTCCGCTTGTCCATCTGATCGTCGGCCGCACCGCAGGCCAGGATGCAATCCGTTGCGCTGTCTGTTAGCATCCTCACGCAGCTTGATACTGGAGGAATGAGCGATGCGTCTTGATGATCAGAGTGCCAGCAACAACGTGGAAGATCGCCGGGGTGGCGGAGGTGGCATTGGGCGCGGCACCGTCGGCGTCGGAACGGTGGTTCTCGCGCTGGCCGCGAGTTATTTCTTCGGCATTGATCCGTCGGTAATCATGGGCCTTTCCTCGAACAGCAGCCGGCCATCGGCCAACCAGCCGGCACAGAAACCGCCGGCCAGCGACGAGATGGCCACCTTCGTTTCCAAAGTGCTCGGCAGTACCGAACAAACTTGGCAGCAAGTGTTCAGCGACGCCGGACGGCGCTATCAGGATCCCAAGCTGGTGCTGTTCACCGGCGCAACACCCACTGCTTGCGGCACCGGCCGCTCGGCGATGGGCCCATTTTATTGCCCGGCCGATCAGAAGGTTTACATCGATCTGGCCTTTTATCGTGACCTGCGCGACCGCTTTCACGCACCGGGCGAATTTGCGCAGGCTTACGTGATCGCACATGAAGTCGGCCATCACGTACAGAATCTGCTCGGCATTTCGGACAAGGTCAGCGCCGCGCAACAGCGCAGCAGCCAGGCTAAAGCCAACGCCTTGTCAGTGCGCCTTGAATTGCAGGCCGACTGCTTCGCTGGCGTCTGGGGACATCGCGCCGACAGTATGAAGAAAATGCTCGAACCCGGCGAGATCGAACAAGCGCTGACCGCCGCCTCAGCCATCGGCGACGACCGTCTGCAGAAGCAATCGCAAGGGCAGATCGTGCCCGAATCCTTCACCCATGGGACGTCCGCGCAGCGCGTCCGCTGGTTCAAGCGCGGCATGGAAAGCGGCGACATTCGTCAGTGCGACACCTTCAGCGTCACTTCGCTCTGATTTCGCCAAAAAATGTCTTCCCGCCTCCCTGGCAGATCGCTTCGTTCCCTGGCAGCCTGGCTATTGCCAGCGATGATCGTCTCGACACCGATCTACGCCAGCCTGCCGAAAGCGAGCCCTGTTCCCGGTGGCGTTGCCCGCGTGCCATTGGCCTCCTGGTCCGCCGATAGCTTACCGCCGCAAGCGTGGTGGGGTGAGCGACGTCTCCTGGTCAAGGTCGAAGACGGCCAGTGGGTCGCCCTGGTCGGCCTGCCGCTGGATACCGCCACAGGAAGTCACACCCTACGCCTTGGCGGTCTGACGGACAAAAATTCGATCGATTTCGTCGTTGCTGACAAGTATTATCCGGCGCAACACATCCGCCTCAAGGACAACAGCAAAGTCGAGATCTCGACGGCTGATCTGGCGCGCGTCAACAGCGAAACAGCCAAGATTCAGGACCTGAAAAAACATTGGCGAGATGCCGGGCAGACTGATACGCAGTTCGTTCTGCCAGCCGACGGCAAGCTCAGCGGACGCTTTGGCTTGCGACGCTATTTCAACGGCCAGGCGCGCGCACCGCATGCCGGGTTCGACATCGCCGTTCCGCGTGGATCCGCGGTACGCGCCAACGCGGCCGGCATCGTTCTCGACGTCGGTGATTATTTCTTCAACGGCAAGACCGTTTTTGTCGATCACGGCAATGGCTTGCTGAGCATGTATTGCCACCTTGATCGAATCGACGTCGCCGTTGGGCAAACGGTCGATAAACAGCAAACCCTCGGCCTGTCGGGAATGACCGGCCGGGCAACCGGGCCACATTTGCACTGGAGCGTCATTCTCAATGGTGCGATGGTCGATCCCGAATTGTTCATCAACCACTCTGCATCCAAGCGTTGACATGTCTCCGCTGCGGAATGGCCAGCGAACAGGTGTTCGAGGCACCTCCCATTCCGTCGCAATCAAACCGGCTCTTTGCACTGGACACGGTGTTCGCTGCGGATGACAGCCAAGCGCTGTATCTGGCAGATTGCCCGGAGCAGAACTGTTTCGCCATCAATCAATCCGTGCCGGTTTGACCGGTTCACTCCGCTTGTTCGCCGAGCTTCCGTTTTGTAACCGGCTTCCCGACAGACCTGGGTATCGCTGCGATCGGAGTATTTTTTGACCCTTGATCGGGGTAGAATCATCGCCTTCCCCGCGCCCCCGACTTCCGTTGGCTATGCAATTCCTCGGCTTTACGCTCCGTAATAATCTGTTCGTCGCGCCGATGGCCGGTGTGACCGACCGTCCGTTTCGCCAGTTGTGCAAAAAAATGGGGGCCGGGCTGGCGGTATCCGAAATGGTCACCTCAAACTCCCTGCTCTATGGTAGCGTGAAGACGCAACGGCGGGCGGATCATCAAGGCGAGGTGGCCCCGGTGTCGGTACAGATCGCGGGTACCGACCCGGTGATGATGGCCGAAGCGGCACGGCATAATGTCGACCGCGGCGCGCAGATCATCGACATCAACATGGGCTGTCCGGCCAAGAAGATTTGCAACGTGATGGCCGGTTCGGCGCTGCTGAAGGACGAAACGCTGGTCGGTCGGATTCTCACCGCCGTCGTTGATGCCGTACCGACGACGCCGGTGACCCTGAAAATTCGCACCGGCTGGGATACGGCCAACCGCAATGCCTTGAACATCCTGCACATCGCCGAGCAATCGGGAGTCCGTGCGCTGGCTTTACACGGCCGAACGCGCGCTTGCGGCTACAGCGGTCAGGCGGAATACGAAACGATCCGGGCTGTCAAAGCAGCAGCCAAGATTCCGATCGTCGCCAACGGCGATATCGACTCGCCGGAAAAAGCGCGTTACGTTCTCGCAGCGACCGCTGCGGATGCGCTGATGATCGGGCGTGCCGCGCAAGGCCGACCGTGGCTGTTCCGCGAAATCGAGTACTTTCTGGCCACTGGCCGGCATCTGCCGCCGCCGCCAGTCAGCGAAATCCACGCCGTGCTGCTCGAGCATCTGGAAGATTTGTACCAGTTTTACGGCACGGAAACTGGTTTGCGCATCGCACGCAAGCACATCTCATGGTACACGCGCGGCTTGGTTGGCTCGGCCGCTTTTCGTCACGCCATGAATCAGTTGCCGACCGTCGACCGGCAAAAGCAGGCGGTCAATGACTTTTTCTTCTCGCTGGCCGCGCACGACGAGCGGCTGCCATACGTCAGCGACATTGGTCAGGAGCTCGCCGCATGACTGACATCAAGGAAAGTGATATCGCCAGTTGCGTGCGCATGGCCCTGGAAAGCTATTTTCTGACCCTTGATGGCGAAAAACCGGCGGCGATTTACGAGATGGTCCTGCGTAGCGTCGAAAGACCGATGCTTGAGGTCGTCCTCAAACAGGCGAAAGGCAATCAGACGCTGGCCGCCGAATTCCTGGGCATCAACCGCAACACCTTGCGGAAAATACTGCTCGAACACAAGATCGCTTCCTGATAGAACTTTTTTAACCGTTACCCGACTGTCCGACATGAAAATCCGTCAAGCTCTGCTCAGTTTGTCCAACAAAGAAGGTGCGCTTCAATTCGCGCAAGGTCTGTCTGCGCAAGGAGTCACGCTGCTATCCACCGGCGGCACCGCAAAACTCCTGCGCGACGCCGGCTTGGCCGTCACTGAAGTGGGTGACTACACCGGTTTTCCGGAAATGCTCGACGGACGGGTAAAAACTCTGCATCCCAAAGTCCATGGCGGCATCCTGGCGCGGCGCGATCTGCCCGAACACATGACGACTTTGGCAGAACACGACATTCCGACCATCGATCTGGTCTGCGTCAATCTCTACCCATTCCGCGAAACGGTTGCCAAAACCGACGTCACTCTGGCGCAAGCCATCGAGAATATCGATATCGGCGGGCCGGCGATGCTGCGCTCGGCGGCCAAGAACTATGGCGGCGTTGCCGTGGTCACCGATCCGGCCGACTACCCGTCGTTGCTGGCGGAAATGAACGCCAACGCGGGGGCTCTCAGTCTGGCAACACGCTTCAAATTGGCTAAGAAAGCTTTCGTCCATACCGCGCGTTACGACAGTGCCATCGCCAACTGGCTGAGTTCGCTCGACGCACAGGATCAGCCGCAGCTTTTCGCCGATCAGTTGCATCTCGCTTTCGATCGCGTCGAAACGCTGCGTTATGGCGAAAATCCACACCAGCAAGCCGCTTTCTACCGCGATCCGACGCCTCTGCCTGGATCGATCGCCAACTACCGGCAACTGCAAGGCAAGGAATTGTCCTACAACAACATCGCCGATGCCGATGCCGCCTGGGAATGCGTCAAGACCTTCGACGCGCCGGCCTGCGTGATCATCAAACACGCCAATCCTTGTGGCGTGGCGGTCGACGTCAACCTGATCGCTGCCTACGAAAAGGCTTTCCAGACCGACTCGACATCGGCCTTCGGCGGCATCATCGCCTTCAATGGCCAGGTCGACGTTGCCGTCGTCGCAGCGATGAACGCGCGCAAGCATTTCGTCGAAGTGCTGCTGGCCCCCTCCTTCTCCGACGAAGCACGGCAGATGCTGGCCAGCAAACAAAATCTGCGTGTACTCGAACTGCCACTGGAACGGGTATACCACGCTTTCGAAATGAAGCGTGTCGGCGGTGGCCTGCTGGTGCAGACGCCTGATCGCTTCAACGTGCAGACCAGTGATTTGCGCGTGGTGACCCAGCGCGCACCGAGCGCCGCACAGATCGAGGATCTGCTCTTTGCTTATCGCGTCGCCAAATTCGTCAAATCGAACGCCATCGTCTTTTGCGGGCACGGCATGACGCTTGGCGTCGGCGCCGGGCAGATGAGCCGGGTCGATTCGACGCGCATCGCGGTCAGCAAGGCGCAGAACGCCGGACTCGACCTGCAGGGATCGGTCGTCGCTTCCGACGCTTTCTTCCCGTTCCGTGACGGCGTCGACGTGCTGGCAGCGGCTGGCGCCAAGGCAGTGATTCAGCCGGGCGGCTCACTGCGTGATGAAGAAGTGATCGCAGCGGCTGACGAACACCAATTAGCGATGGTCTTTACCGGCGCACGCCATTTCCGACATTGATTGACTGACTAACCAGTCGTACACGGATTAAGCACTCATCCTTCTACCACCTATCCTCCAAACGACCCGAGTCTTTTATGAAAGCCGCCAAGACGAGTTCCCATGCTCTGAAAATACTGGTCATCGGCTCCGGTGGCCGCGAGCATGCGCTGGCCTGGCGACTGGCGAAAGCGCCGGGTCTGCAGAAAGTCTATGTCGCCCCCGGAAACGCAGGCACGGCCGGCGAGCATGCGTTGGAAAATGTTCCGCTCAGCGATATCGACGCTCTGGCCGACTTTGCCGAGCAACAGAAAGTCCAATTGACCGTCGTCGGACCGGAAGCGCCTTTAGCTGCCGGGATCGTCAATGCCTTCCGCGCCCGCGGACTGAAGATATTCGGCCCGACGAAGGAGGCCGCACAGTTGGAAAGCTCGAAGGACTTCGCCAAGCGTTTCATGGCCCGGCACCAGATTCCGACGGCGTGTTTCCAGACTTTCTCTGATTGCGCCGCCGCTCACGCGCATGTCGACCAGAACGGTGCTCCCATTGTCATCAAGGCTGACGGATTGGCTGCCGGAAAAGGCGTCGTCGTTGCGCAAACGCTGGCCGAGGCACACGCTGCGATCGACCGCATGCTCGGCGACTCGGCTGAGGGCAGCCGGGTGGTCATCGAAGAATATCTCGAAGGCGAGGAAGCCAGTTTCATCGTCATGGTCGACGGTAAAAACGTTTTGCCGCTGGCATCGAGCCAGGATCACAAGCGGATCGGTGACGGCGACAGCGGACCCAATACCGGCGGCATGGGTGCTTATTCGCCGGCACCGGTGGTCACCCCTGAGGTGCACGCACGCACGATGCGCGAGATCATTTTGCCAACCGTGCGCGGGATGGCCGCCGATGGCATCCCCTATACCGGTTTTCTCTATGCTGGTCTGATGGTCGGCAAGGACGGCTCGGTAAAAACAGTCGAGTTCAATTGTCGTCTTGGCGATCCTGAAACACAACCGATCATGATGCGCCTGAAATCAGACCTTTACACGCTCCTCGATTACGCAGTCGCTGGTCGGCTCGACGAGATTGAGGCGACCTGGGATCGGCGCGTCGCTCTTGGCGTGGTACTGGCCGCGGCAAATTATCCCGCCCCCCCCCGTCTCGGCGACGTGCTCTCCGCTTTGCCTGCCGATCAGGAAGATTGCCATGTCTTTCACGCCGGCACCGCCGAACGTGACGGCCAGACGATCACCAGCGGTGGGCGCGTGCTCTGCGTCACCACATTGTCCGACAACATCAAGCAGGCGCAGAAGCGCGCCTACGACCTGATCGTCGGCATCCACTTCGATGGCATGCAGTACCGGCGCGATATCGGTCATCGGGCGTTGAATCGTTGATTGATTGCTGGTCATCGCCCTTTTCCAGTTGGCGAAGCGGGTTTGCATTCGTTGATTGCGTCGTTCGTCGAGCATGACAGGGATGAATACTTCCTCAGTAGCGTTGCGCGATTACTTTCTCGGCCTGCAGCAGTCTTTGCTTACCGCTTGCCAGGCGATCGAAGGGGAAAACGGCTCCTGCTTCCGAATCGATTCCTGGGAAAAACCAGCCAGTGAAGTGCTTACCGGTCACGGCCGCACGGCAATCATCGAAGGCGGACGGGTCTTCGAGCGCGGCGGTATCGCCTTTTCGCAGGTAGCCGGCAACACCTTGCCACCGGCTGCAACGGCTAAACGACCAGAACTGGTCGGCCGCTCGTTCGAAGCGATGGGCGTCTCGGTGGTCCTGCACCCGGAAAATCCGTATTGTCCGACTGCGCATATGAATGTGCGCGCATTGGTGGCCAGCAAAGCGGCGCATCTGCCGGTATGGTGGTTCGGTGGCGGTATGGACCTGACGCCCTATTATCCCTTCGTCGAAGACATTCGACATTTTCATGCCACCTGTCGTACGGCATTGCAAACTTTCGGGGCAGAGGTCTACCCACGCTTCAAGCAATGGTGTGACGACTATTTTTTTCTGAAGCACCGTAATGAGCCACGCGGTGTCGGCGGCATTTTTTTCGACGACCTCAACGAAGGTGGATTTGAGCGCTGCTTTGCCTTGACGCGCGCGGTCGGAGACGCTTTTGCCGACGCCTATCTGCCGTTGATCGAGCGGCGGCAGTCCATGCCGTTCAACGAACGCGAACGTGATTTTCAGGCGTATCGACGCGGCCGTTATGTCGAATTCAATCTGGTCTGGGATCGCGGCACGCTGTTCGGCCTGCAATCGGGTGGGCGCAGCGAATCGATACTGATGTCGCTACCGCCGCAAGTGAAATGGCGTTACGACTGGCAACCCGAACCGGGCAGCGCCGAGGCGGCGTTGTACGAAGTGCTGACTCCTCGCGATTGGCTGGCCTGATTGTGGGGGCCACCTCCCGAGAAGACTTTGCTTTACGTATGAGTCGTCCGGTCGAGCAGGCTAAGCGCCGCACAAAGCCGTCAGACCCGTTCAAGCGGCTCGCCAACTGAATCGGCAATCCGCAGCCAAAGTCTTCGCCTCTCCTGACAGCACGCGACTACGGCGTCAGGAAGATAGCAATGATAAAAATGGATCAAGCCCGCCTCCTGCGATCATGCCGAGGCAGGCCGTGTCCACACGGCACTCAATCGGCCTGTTTTCTCAGAAACGCCGGTATGTCGTAACGATCGACACCGCTGTTGGCCAACGCTTCGACCGTCGCACTACGTCCCTTGCGAACGACCGTCGGCCGGTCGAGGCTGGAATAGTCGATCGCACCGCCACCATAACGGTGATCGGTACCGGTCGCCGTCAGAACGGCGTTGTTGATCACTTCGAAATTCTGCCGTTTGGCCTGCGCCTGACCGAGACCGGTAGCGACCACTGTCACACGGATGTCCTCACCCATATCTTGGTCATAGACTGCGCCGAAAATAATGTGTGCGTCATCGGCGGCAAATGCGCGCACGGTGCTCATCACGTCGTTGACTTCCTTCATCTTCAGCGAGCGCGTCGCGGTGATATTGACCAGCACGCCCTTGGCACCGGAAAGGTTGACGCCTTCGAGCAACGGCGAAGCGACAGCGCGTTCGGCGGCGATACGCGCGCGGTCGACACCGGCGGCGTTGGCCGAACCCATCATCGCCATACCCATTTCGCCCATCACCGTGCGCACATCTTCGAAGTCGACGTTAACCAGACCAGGGAAGTTGATGATTTCGGCGATGCCGCCAACCGCATTGCGCAACACGTTGTCGGCTGCCTTGAAAGCATCGTCCATCGACACGTCGTCACCGAGCACGTCCATCAGCCGGTCGTTGAGAATGACGATCAGCGAATCGACCGTCTTCTGCAGTTCGGCAATGCCCGCTTCGGCGACTTTCAAACGCTTGCCTTCGAAACCGAACGGTTTGGTCACCACGGCGACGGTCAACACGCCAAGCTCCTTGGCCACTTCGGCGACGATCGGCGCCGCGCCCGTACCCGTTCCACCACCCATGCCGGCAGTAATGAATACCATATGCGCACCGCGCAAAGCTTCGGCGATCGTTTCACGCTCTTCGATGGCCGCACTACGACCGGCTTCCGGTTTGGCACCCGCACCAAGACCGGTCTTGCCAAGCTGGAGTTTTTGCACTGCGATGCTGCGCCCCAGCGCCTGCGAATCGGTATTGGCGGCAATAAAATCGACGCCGTTGACCCCTTCACGAATCATGTGATCGACGGCATTGCCGCCAGCGCCGCCGATCCCGATCACCTTGATGACGGTGTCGAGTTCGCCTTTGTCTTCTTTGTCGATGATTTCAAACATGGACCTCTCCTCTGCAAAAAACTACAAACTGTGAAAAACCCTCGTCCCGCGACAGACTGCTTTAATCAGAAGTTTTTTTCGAACCAGGACTTCATGCGACCGAAGACCTGTTTGACGTCGCGTGTTTCGCGCACCTTCATGCCACGCTTGCGTTGTGTTTGCGCTTCCATCAGCAAACCGCAAGCGGTGGCAAAGCGAGGGCTTTGCACGACATCGGCAAGCGCCCCCTGGTATTTCGGAATACCAAGCCGCACCGGCATGTGGAAAATTTCCTCTCCGAGTTCGATCATCCCCGGCATCACCGACGCACCACCGGTCAACACGATCCCCGACGACAGGACGTCCTCGAAACCGGAACGGCGTAACTCGGCCTGAATCAACTCGTACAACTCTTCGACTCGCGGCTGGATGACGTCGGCCAGCGCGCGCCGCGACAGTTTGCGCGACGGCCGGTCGTCAACGCCGACGACATCGAGCACGTCCTCGTCGTCGGCAAGATGCGCCAACGCACAACCGTGCTTGCGTTTGATCTCCTCGGCATCACGGGTCGGCGTACGCAAGGCCATGGCAATATCGTTGGTAATCTGGTCGCCGGCAATCGGAATCACCGAAGTATGGCGGATGGCGCCCTGCGTCCATACGGCGATGTCCGTCGTCCCGCCACCGATATCGATCAGGCAGATACCGAGATCTTTTTCGTCCTCCGACAAGACGGCATAACTCGAAGCGAGTGGCTGCAACACCAGATCATTGACCTCCAGACCACAGCGGCGCACACATTTGACGATGTTTTGCGCCGCGGATACGGCGCCGGTAACGATGTGCACTTTCACTTCCAGCCGGAAGCCACTCATACCGATCGGTTCGCGGATGCCGTCCTGATCGTCAATGATGAATTCCTGGGTAAGGATGTGCAAAATTTCCTGATCGGCAGGAATCGGCATAGCACGCGCTGTCTCGATGACCCGCTCGACATCCATCGTGGTGACTTCCTTATCCTTGATCGCCACCATGCCATTGGAGTTGAAGCTGCGAATGTGACTGCCGGCGATACCGGTATACACATCGCGCACTTTGCAGTCGGCCATCAGTTCGACCTCTTGCAGCACGCGTGAAATCGTCGCCACCGTCTCCTCGATGTTGACCACAACGCCTTTTTTCAGTCCGCGGGATTCCTGTGAACCAATCCCGATGACGTTCAAGCGTTCTTCGGCGGTCAGTTCGGCGACCAGCGCGACGATTTTCGATGTCCCGATGTCGAGACCGACGACGAGATCCTTGCTGTCCCTGCTCATTTTTTTCCTTTGCCTTCTTGAACGGTTCCCGGCAGAAAGCGCAATGCAAATCCGTTCGGATAGCGCATATCCACCGCCAGCGGCTGTCCGCTCGGCGTGTTCGTCACAGTCGTGTAGTAATCCACAAAACGCTGCAGACGCGTGCGGACTGGCGCTTTGGCTTGCTCACGGCCCAATTCGATCAACAATCCATCCTCCAGTTTGAGCACCCAGGCAAGACGCGGCGACAAGGCCACCTGTACCGGCCGGTGCCCGATTGGCTGCAAGATTTTGCTGAATTCTTCATGTCGTAATAGCACCTCGGCGGAGGTGCCCGCCGGACCGCCCAGTTTCGGCAATGCCGTTTCCCGTGACAAGGTGGCGGCAAACACTTCGCCATAGGTATTGACCAGTCGATCGTTGCCATTGCCCCAGTAAGCGGCGGCGCGGTGCTCCTCGATCTGTACTTCGACCTGCGACGGCCAACGACGCCAGATCTCGGCGCGTCGAACCCAGGGCAATTGTTCCAGTGCCTGCCGCAGGGCATCGATATTGACGGTAAAAAAATTGCCGCGCAGCAACGAAGTCAGCGTTTGCTCGATTTCGTCGCGACGCACCTCGTGCAACTCGTTGAGCACGCGCACTTCGTTTACCGGATATAGCCGCCAGCGCGGCGCCCCCCAGATGACGGCGGCGACCAACAACGCCGCAGCACCTGCCAGAAACAGCAGGTCGGCAATCGCTGTCATCAAATGGGGTTTGTGCCACATCGATCATCCCAGTGCTGCGAGTGAAAGGACACGAAGAACCAGTTCGTCGTAAGAAATGCCCGCGGCCAGTGCGGCCATCGGCACCAAGGAATGATCGGTCATTCCCGGTGAGGTATTGACTTCAAGAAAATAGGCCTGGCTGTTGTGGTCGCTTGCCGGGCGATCGATCAGAAAATCGACGCGACCCCAGCCGCGCCCGCCAATAACACGGAAGGCGGCGAGTGCTTGTTCACGCAATATCTGTTCGCGCTCAGCTGGCAGATCGCAGGGACAGCGATAGTGGGTGTCATCGCGCAGGTATTTGGCATCGTAATCGTAGAAGTCGTTGCTCGGCTCGATTTTGATGATGGGCAGAGCCTGTTCGCCAAGTATGGCGACCGTATACTCCCCCCCCAGAACCGCCCGTTCGGCGATAACGAGTCTATCGTGCTTTGCCGCTTGTTGATAGGCCATTGGCAATTGTCCGCGCGCCTTGACTTTGCTGATACCGATCGACGAACCTTCGCAAACCGGCTTGACGAACAGTGGCAGTTCCAGCTCGCTTTCAATGGCTGCGAAATCGCTGTCGCTGTCGAGCAGCCGGTAATCGGGCACCGGCAAGCCGGCTGAGCGCCAGAGTATTTTCGTCCGCCATTTATCCATGCCCAATGCCGATGCAAGCACACCGCTGCCGGTGTACGGGATTCCCATCAGCTCCAGCGTTCCTTGGATCGTGCCGTCTTCGCCATAACGGCCATGCAGGACGATGAAGGCCCGATCGAAAGCACTCAATTCGTCGAGTTTGCTGACGGCCGGGTCGAAGGCGTGCGCATCGACGCCCTGGCGTTGCAGGCTGGCCAGCACCCGCGAACCGCTGTTCAGCGATACTTCGCGCTCGGCCGATCGGCCACCAAAGAGCACCGCCACCTTGCCGAATTCCCGAACGTTCATCGTGCCTCCTCAGGTTGCAGCCAGCTTGGCAGGAATCGCGCCGATCGAACCGGCGCCCATGGTCATGATCACGTCGCCAGCGCGGGCAACGTCGCGGATCGCTTGCGGCAGATCGTCGATACGTTCGACGAAAACCGGTTCGACTTTGCCCACCACACGCAACGCGCGCGCCAGCGCCCGGCTGTCGGCAGCGACGATCGGCTGTTCGCCGGCGGAATAAACCTCCGCCAGAACCAGCGCATCGACGCCGCTCAGGACCTGAATGAAATCTTCAAAACAATCCCGAGTGCGCGAGTAGCGATGCGGCTGAAAGGCGAGCAACAGACGGCGACCGGGGAAGGCACCCCGTGCAGCGGCCAGCGTTGCGCGCATTTCGACCGGATGGTGGCCATAATCGTCGATCAGCGTCGCCTGACCGCCGTCCGGCAAGGCAATCTCGCCGTAGCGCTGGAAACGACGGCCCACACCGCTGAAATCGCGCAGCGCGATCTGAATCGACTGATCGTCGACGCCCAATTCGCTGCCCACGGCGATTGCCGCCAGTGCATTGAGCACATTATGTCTACCCGGCAGGTTGAGGACCACTGGCAGTCGTGTGACGTTGCCGTTGACCCGCACGCAGTCGAAATGCATCTGGCCGTCTACCGCGCGGACGTTTTCCGCATAAACGTTGGCCGAGTCCTGCAAACCATAGGTAACGATCTGTTTGCTGACCTTGGGGATGATTGCGCGCACATTGGCGTCGTCGGCACACAGCACGGCGACGCCGTAGAACGGCAGACGCTGTAGGAAGGTGACAAAGGCCTCTTTCAGGCGGCTGAAATCGTGCCCGTAGGTTTCCATGTGGTCGGCATCGATATTGGTGACGATCGACAGCACCGGCGACAGGAACAGAAAGGAGGCGTCCGATTCGTCGGCTTCGGCGACCAGAAACTCGCCCGAGCCCAAACGCGCATTGGCACCTGCCGCATTGAGACGTCCGCCGATGACGAAGGTCGGGTCCATGCCGCCCTGGGCCAGAATCGACGCCACCAGGCTGGTCGTCGTCGTTTTGCCGTGCGTCCCAGCGACGGCGATGCCTTGTTTCAATCGCATCAGTTCGGCAAGCATTTGCGCACGCGGCACCACCGGCACGTGCTGGGCGCGGGCAGCAATCACTTCGGGATTGTCGTCCTTGACGGCCGACGAGACGACCACGGCATCCGCTCCGCGCACATTCTCGGCCGCGTGTCCGCACAGCGTGCGGATGCCGAGTGAAGCCAGCCGGCGCGTCGTCGCGTTCTCGCTAAGGTCGGAACCACTGACCGAAAAATTGAGGTTGGCGAGCACCTCGGCGATGCCGCTCATCCCGGCGCCGCCGATGCCGACAAAGTGAATGTTCTTGACTTTATGTTTCACTGCGCAATTTCCTCGCACATGCGTGCCACTTCGGCAGTCGCTCCCGGTTTGGCCAGCTGCCGCGCTTTTTCGGCCATGTCCTGCAACTCCGCCCGGCTGTACTGCTGCAACTGGCAGACCGCTTGCGGCGTCAGTTCGTGCTGTGGAATGAGTACGGCAGCGCCGGCCGACGCCAGGAATCTGGCGTTGAGCGTCTGATGATCATCCACGGCATGCGGAAATGGTACCAGCACACTGGCGACACCCGTCGCCGCCAGTTCGGCAACGGTAAGCGCTCCGGAACGACAAATCACCAGGTCCGCCCAGGCATACGCTCCCGCCATATCGTCGATGAACGCGACGCAATGCGCAGGCACACCGGCAGCGGCGTAATTATCCATTAAATTGGTCAGGTGACGTTCGCCCGCCTGATGCACCACCTGCGGTCGCTCGGCTGGATCGATCAACGCCAAGCCCTGCGGCACGATTTCGTTCAAAGCCGCTGCTCCCTGACTGCCGCCGAGGACCAGCCAATGCCGCTTTTCAGCACGCGCCGGCAAGCGCTCCTCCGGTGGTGGTACACGGCTCATTTCGGGACGCAAGGGATTGCCGACCCAGACTCCCTGGCGCAGCGATTCAGGAAAACCGCAGACAATGCGATCGGCGACCCGTGACAATACGCGATTGGCCAGACCGGCGATCGAATTCTGTTCGTGGATGATCAGCGGGCATCCTTGCAACGCGGCCATGAGTCCGCCCGGAAAGCTGACATAACCACCCATGCCGAGAACGACGTCCGGCTTGACACGACGGATTTCCCGTCGCGCCTGCCAGCAGGCCGAGAACAGGTGCAAGGGAAG
>WBZT01002005.1_pt1 | contig 14490 bp, 12 predicted proteins | sample 5204241 | NCBI WGS metagenome assembly WBZT01 (sample SAMN12344358, study PRJNA552823) | activated sludge metagenome | biome: Activated sludge suspended growth; feature: Nitrification reactor; material: Wastewater; isolation source: activated sludge from nitrification reactor of wastewater... | reverse complement strand
CTGGTATCCAGGCGCGGAACCGGGTGGCGGTGGTTATATAGCGCAGAGAATAATGTCCGCCAAAGACGAGAAAAACTCACTACTTGCAACGTTATTCTTTCAAGTAGCCCACTATTGTATAAGGCCTTGGCCATGGATCCTTGTAGGACTCTCGGCGATCGTTCTTTATCCCGAGCTCTCGATGGCGGATAAAGGGCTTGGCTATGTAAAAGCTATGAATGACTTCCTCCCGGTTGGACTTAAAGGTCTTCTGCTTGCGGCATTTTTCGCGGCATATATGTCAACAATTGCAACTCACCTTAACTGGGGCACATCTTATTTTATCAATGATTTTTATAAGCGATTTATATCACCCGGCAAATCAGAAAAAAGCTACGTTACTGCCTCAAGGATAGCCACACTTATGTTTATGGTGATCTCTGTAATTGTGACAATGTTCATGTCAACAATATCAGGCGTATGGGCATTCGTGATCGAGTGCGGCGCAGGGCTTGGATTGATCCTCATTTTAAGATGGTACTGGTGGAGAATTAATGCAATATCGGAAATAGTTGCAACTGTTACTCCGTTTGTTGTTTATGCAATTCTGCATTTCGGAAATTTCGGCGTAAAATTCCCCGAAACACTTTTTATAATTGTTCCTGCCACAACTATCGCATGGCTGGTAACGGTTTTCATAACCAAACCGGTTGATGATGAGCGGCTTTCGGTATTTTACAAACGCGTACACCCGGGCGGAATTGGCTGGAGAAGTTATGCCGTTAAATTCCCGGAAGTGAAGCCTGATAGAGGTTATGCGGTATTATTCATTGATTGGGTGCTTGGAATAATTTTGGTTTATATGTATTTGTTCGGTATTGGGAAGATCATACTGGGCAACCTTGCAGCCGGATTGATATATGTAGCTTTGGGCAATGCTGCAGGGTGGATTATCTTGAAGCATGTAAATTACCTCGGCTGGGGTGAAGTTGTGAAGAAGAAGTAATAATAATTGGTTCACAGGAAACCAAAAAAATCATTAAATTGACAATTAATGAAGATAAACATTGTAAATATTGATCCGGAGATACAGGGCGGCAGACCGGTTTTTAGAGGAACTCGAGTGCCTATAGAAACTCTGTTTATGCACCTGGAAAAAGGTATCTCTCTGGATGATTTTTTGGATGACTTTCCTTCTGTAAAGAAAGAACAGGCAATTGAACTCCTGGAAATTGCTGAAGGACTTGTGACTGCCGAAAGCCTTAAATGACTGATGAAAGTTCTGCTCGACGAAAATTTACCAAAGAAACTGAAGACAATTTTAGAATCGCATGAAGTACATACTGTGAGTGATATGGGATGGAATGGCAAAAAAAATGGTGAGCTGCTCAAGCTAATGACAGATAGTAAATTTGATGTAATAATTACTTTTGATAGAAATATAGAATTTCAACAGAACTTCAAAAGATTCACAGTACCTGTGCTTGTTTTTAATGCGCCTGATAACACGTTTGTTACTTTAAGCAGTTACAAAGAGAAGTTATTGGATTTATTGAATTCTTCCCTTCCCGGAGGGATAACAAAAGTAATATAAATGAATCCTTCGTACTACTTAACGGAATTTATGCGTTACCTGAAGACGGCCAAGTCGGCTGTTATCAGCTCAACTATCGTAATAGCGCTTGCTGTGCTTTTGCTGGGCATTTATTTGACAATATCGATCAATTCCGTTAAGCTGCTTAAGCTTATCCGCGATAAAGTTGAAATTGACGCGTATATGAAGGATTCCGTTACACCGGCCGATGTAAGCAAGCTGACTGCTGTGATCAAAACAATCGGCGGGGTAAAGAATGTAACGTATGTCTCAAAAGAAGAGGCCGCCAAGATATTTGCAGAGGAGTTTGGGCAGGATATATTGGAGGTATTTGACTATAATCCCCTGCCGCCTTCAATTAAGATAAACCTTTACGATGAATATAAGACCATTGAACGAATCGAAAAGATAAAGGCTGAGCTGCAGAAAAATCCCGAAATCAGCGATATTGTGTATGCGCAGAAGAATCTTGAAATAATTGAACGAAACTCACAATCGCTTGTTTTCCTGAATCTGAGCCTTCTGGTCATAATCACGTTCTCTTCGATATTTCTGATCGGCAATACTATCCGTTTAATGATAACAGCCAAAAAAGATACAATAGAGATAATGAAGCTGATAGGAGCAACAAAAGAGACCATACGAACTCCGTTCATAATGGAGGGTTTTTTCCAGGGCTTCATAGGCAGTGTGCTGGCCGTAATTATACTGCAGCTATTTTTGGGCTATTTTTACGCAACATACACGAATAATGATTTCAATTTTTCAATCATGGATACTAAGTTCCTGATATTGCTTGTTGTTTTCGGCACACTTTTGGGAACACTGGGAAGCGCAATTTCAATAAGGCGTTTTCTAAAGTTCAGTTAAAATAACACAGAATTCCCTTAACCTTAAAAATTCATCAAAATCAATTATTTTTTTATAGATATTGCATTTCCTTACATTTTTAACTACTTTTGTAATAGAAATGGCAGAATTCAAGAAATTTGACCAAAAAAATTGGATTAAAACCAATTTAAACTACAGGAAAGATTCCGGCAGTTGGGCCTGGATACTTCACAGAATTACAGGCGTAGCATTAATAGCTTATCTTTTCATGCACATATTTTCCCTTTCTCCTTTATCACAAGGCAGAGAGGCATTTAACGAGTTTATGTCGCATTACACTACTCCTTTTTTCATGGCAATGGAGTGGTTCTTATTCGCATTTGTTTTGTTTCACTCCTTAAATGGGGTTAGAATCGTTTTGGTTGATTGGGCAGACGGTGCAAAATACCATAAAGCGCTTTACAGGTATTCGGTTGTCATAGGTGTGGTTATGTTCTTCGCTATGGGTTATGTTATGTTTTCACACGAAATTCATAAATTATTTAAGTAACAGGTAATTGTATAAACACCAAAATTCCAGAAGCTCAGGATCATTTAGCTGGGTATTTCAAAGAGTAACCGGTTTGATACTGGTAGTTGTAATGATAGGCCACTATATATTGATGCATTACACGCCGGAATCAGGTCATACTTACGATGCAGTACTGGCAAGGATGCAGAGCAACTGGTACAGGGTACTTGATCTTACCTTCATAGTGCTTGCCATGTATCACGGTTTGAACGGGGTATGGGGTATTTTCAGGGATTACAGGCTGAAACAATGGCAGTCTATTACAATTATGAGCTTACTTATTATTGTGGGTTTGGCGTTCACACTATGGGGCATCAAGACAATACTTGATATTCCGTATGTTCACACTTCAACAAGCGAACTTCTGATAAAATAGAGCAGCACCATTAAATAACTTTTTTCAACTAAAAAGGAGAAAACAAATGGAAAAAATCAACGAAATCAAAGCGATGCTGGATGATATGGGCAAGGACCTGGAAAAATTCTATTCAAAAGGACAGAACTCAGCAGGAACCAGGTTAAGGAAAGCTTTGAATGAAGTTAGGAAAAAATGCCAGGAAATGAGAAACGATATCCAGACTATCAGGCAGGAAAGAAAGACATCCGCACCTGCTTCATAAGCTGTATGATTTTTTAGAAAAAGCACGATTTTTTACAAATCTTTAAGTAGCGGTTTAAAACGGAGGTACAGGATCTTCGAATTAAATTGCTACTTATTTTGTTTATATAATAAGGCACATATCAATTTTAAAGCATTTTTCACCAGGGAAGCAGATTGAAATCAAACGTTCGAAATTTTTGCATAATTGCGCATATTGACCACGGTAAATCTACCCTTGCAGACCGTTTAATTGAAGAAACTCATACCATTGCCAAGCGCAATATGATCAAGCAGGTGCTTGATGATATGGATCTTGAGCAGGAGCGCGGTATTACAATAAAACTTCACGCTATACAGCTGAAATACAATGCGCTGGATAAAGAAGAATATACCCTGAATCTCATTGATACACCGGGCCATGTTGATTTTTCATACGAGGTTTCCCGTTCGCTTGCAGCATGTGAAGGCGCATTGCTTGTAGTTGACGCTTCCCAGGGCATTGAAGCGCAAACAGTAAGCAATCTATACCTCGCGATTGACGCAAACCTGACAATCATTCCCGTAATAAACAAGGTTGATCTGCCAAGCGCGAATGTTGAAGCGGTAAAGAGCCAGATAATTGAAATGATCGGCTGCAAGGATGAAGATATAATACTTGCAAGCGCAAAGGCTAATATAGGTACTACAGATATTCTTGAAGCAATCGTCAACAGGATACCCGCACCGGTAATAAATAACGATGCGCCGCTGAGAGCTTTGGTTTTTGACTCAACTTTTGACGCATATCGCGGAATTATAGTTTACCTTAGGGTTATGGATGGTGAGCTGAAGACAGGCGATAAAGTTAAATTCTTCACAACGGAGATAACCAGCGACGCCGAAGAAGTTGGAGTACTCAGAATGAGCCGTGTTGATAAAGGTTCGCTCAAATCCGGTGATGTTGGTTATATGGTTACAGGTATTAAAACCGCAGCAGAGCTGCTTGTTGGTGATACAATCATCAATGTTGCTAACCCGGCTAAGGAATCACTCGGCGGATACAAAAAAGTGAAGCCAATGGTTTTTTCGGGTATTTACCCATCCTCCAGTGATGATTTTGAAGACTTGAGGGAATCACTGATCAAGCTAAAGACAAATGACGCCTCACTGATATTTGAGCCGGAATCTTCTTCTGCGCTTGGATTCGGATTCCGCTGCGGATTCCTCGGACTTCTTCATATGGAGATCACGCAGGAAAGGCTTGACAGGGAGTATAACCAGACGATCATAACAACCGTACCAAACGTAGAGTACCAGGTATTCAAAACTGACGGCACGATGATATTGATCGATAATCCTTCCCAGATGCCGCCACTTGGGAACATAGATCACATAAAGGAACCGTACATACGCGCGCAGATAATCACCCCAACCGACTACATGGGTAATATAATGAAGCTTGCCAATGACAGGCGCGGAATATTTATCTCCACAAATTACCTGACACCAACTAAGGTTGACCTCATTTTCGAATTTCCGCTATCTGAGATAATTTTTGATTTTCATGATAAGATGAAATCAATTTCAAAAGGCTATGCATCGCTTGACTACGAATTTATAGATTACCGCGAAAGCGACCTTGTTAAGCTTGATATTCTGCTTAATGCAGAGCCTGTTGATGCGCTTTCATCGATCGTGCACCGATCCAAATCGTTTGAGTGGGGCCGCAAGCTTTGCAGCAAGCTAAAAGAGCTTATCCCCCGCCAAATGTTCGAGATCGTGATCCAGGGCGCTATTGGCGCAAAGATAATCAGCCGCGAAACTGTGAAGGCTATGAGGAAAAATGTAATTGCGAAGTGTTATGGCGGTGATATCTCGCGTAAGCGCAAGCTGCTTGAAAAGCAGAAAGAAGGCAAAAAGCGTATGAAACAGGTTGGCTCGGTTCAGCTTCCGCAAGAGGCTTTCCTTGCAGTACTTTCAATTGACCAGTAAAAGGATAACTATACCCATTGACTGAAAAAGACGATAAAGATACTGCACCAAAGCCCGTTAACACCACAGATAAAAAACCGGTAACGAACCAATCACCTGTTCCCGCAGACGAAAATAATTCCAAAAAAGACGTACCTGCAGATAATCCGGACGCTGTAAAAAAATCCGAACCTTTGCCTCCCCTGCCGGCTGAAGAAGCCCCTTCAGTGATTCATGTAACCAAAGATCCGGCCGCAGAACGTTCAAAGTTCAAAGAGTATTTTGATGCACTTTTGTTTGCAGGGCTTGTTGCGCTGATACTGAAAATAATCTTTGTAGAAGCATACCGCATTCCCACCGGTTCAATGGAAAACACCCTGCTTGTTGGCGATTTCCTGCTGGTAAACAAGTTCGTTTACGGGGCAACCACGCCGCGCAGCATTCCATTCACTGAAATACGCGTACCGTTTTTCCGCTTTCCGGCGTTAAAAGATCCGAAGAGGGGTGATGTGGTGGTTTTTGACTTTCCGGGCAACACGAACGAATTACGCTCAAGGGAGGTTATCAATTACATCAAAAGGCTTGTAGGCGAGCCGGGTGATACGGTGCAGATCATCAACAAAACGCTTTACGTGAACTCAAAGGAATTCCCGAATCCGCCTGATTCAAAATTCAGCGAAAACATATCAAGCAGTACTTATACTGATATTTTCCCGAAGGGCATGCCATGGAATGATGACAATTACGGTCCGGTAGTAGTGCCCAAAAAAGATGATGTAATAAAGATCACGCCTGATAATCTAAACCAATGGAAGACGTTCATTCAGCGCGAAGGTCACAGTATCCGTCTGACCGCTGACAATAAGATATTCATCGATGAGACGGAGAATTCAAGTTATAAAGTTGAAAAGAATTACTATTTTATGATGGGTGATAACCGCAATAACAGCTCAGACAGCCGTTATTGGGGGTTTATGCCAGAGGATAACATAATCGGCGAAGCCATGATAATATACTGGTCATGGAACCCTGAAATACCATTTAGTGAATTCGGCAAGCTGTTTGATTCCATTCGCTGGGATAGAATAGCCAAAGTGATACATTAATAATTCTAAGATCTTAAATATTTATGGCGAATACTTTAGGCAAAAAATCAATCAAAAAGAAAAAAGTAAGCACATTAGAAGAGAAGGCAAAGAGCTTTGGCTCGCTTGTTTTGACTTTGATCGTGGTGCTGTTTATCCAATCGTTCTTCATACAGGGTTACAGCACACCAACAGGCTCGATGCTGAATACTATCCTGATAGGCGACAAAATGTTCTTTAACCAGTTCCTCTATGGCGGCTCGACGCCGAGGAATATCCCGTTCACAGAGATCAGGCTGCCGTATATACAGCTTCCTGCTGTACGCGATCCCAAAAGGAATGATATCGTGAACTTTGAATTTCCGGGGATGAGGGACGAAGTAGTACCCTCGCAGAATGTACAGTATCTAAAAAGGCTTGTGGGTGAGCCAGGCGACAAGATCGAAGTTATTAACCAGGTTCTCTATGTGAATGGTGAAAAATTCCCATGGCCTGAAGCCGGAATCCTTGCACCCAAACCAACACCTAAAGGACAGCCTAATCCGCAGATATTCCCCAAAGGGAGTGGTTGGAATGAAGATAATTACGGTCCACTAACCGTGCCTAAAAAAGGCGATGTAGTGAATCTTACAAAGGAAAACTACGTTGAGTGGGATACATTCATAAAGCGCGAAGGGCATAAGATCGAGATCAAAGGCGATGGAAAGATATATATAGACGGCAAAGAATCAGCCAACTACACAGTTGAGAATAATTACTATTTTATGATGGGCGATAACCGCAATAACTCGCTTGATAGCCGCTTCTGGGGATTTGTACGGCGCGAGGCAATTGTTGGCAAGGCTTGGTTCACATATTTTTCATGGAACTCCGAGATTCCGTTTTCTGATTTCGGCAGGCTGGTGGGCTCGATCCGCTGGGACCGTATCGGTAAATCCATAAAATAACTTTCAATCTTGCCGTCCCAATAGAATCTTATGCTGCTTCCGAACTCCAGTTTGGGAAGCTTAATTTTTATATTTTTTCGTTTCCAGGCTCCAGTTTGGTAACGCAAACAACTTTCGACCCAAGCTGGAGCTTGGGACGAAGAAAGTTAAATAATGGCCGGAATTTACCTACATATCCCCTTTTGTGATACCAAATGCATATACTGCGATTTTTACTCCATTACAAATCACTCAAAAAAATCAGAATTCTTGAACGCTATAAAAAAGGAAATGATAGCTCATTCTGCAAAGCTAAAGAACAGGCATTTCAATTCCATTTTCTTTGGCGGCGGAACACCCTCGCTGCTGGAAGCAGCGGAGTTCCGGGATTTGTTCGATGTGCTGTACACCAATTACAATATCAGCGCGGATACAGAAATTACAATTGAGGCTAATCCGGGTACACTAAGCAGGGAGAAGCTGGATCAGTTCAGAACGCTGCCAATCAATAGAATAAGTTTCGGAGTGCAGTCGTTCATTAACGATGAGCTGAAATTCCTGACACGAATACATACTGCGGAAGAAGCAAAAACTTCCATAAAGCATGCCAAGGCCGCGGGATTTGACAATCTGAACCTTGATCTTATTTTTGCGCTGCCGGGTCAGAGCTTAGACAACTGGAAATACAATCTTGAAACCGCAATAGAGCTTGATACAAAACATATCTCTGCTTACTCGCTGATATTTGAAAAAGGAACGATGCTGTACTCAATGCGGGAAAAGAAACAGGTATCGCAGGCAGATATTGATCTGGAGCAGGAAATGTACGAGTTCACTATGGAATTCCTTGAAAATGCCGGGTATAAACAGTACGAAATATCGAACTATGCAAAGCCCGGCTATGAATGCCGCCATAACCTGAAGTACTGGACACTTGAGGAATATATCTCATTTGGCCCATCTGCATCTTCGTATGTTGGGAATCAAAGGTGGACAAATATTAAGAATATCGGCAGGTATATTGATCTGGTTGAATCCGGAAAGCCTGCATATGATTTCATAGAAACGATTGATAAGGATACTTCTATCACCGAGCATATTATGCTTGGATTAAGGAGCCGCGGAGTATATTTTGATGATTTTAAAGCTAAGCATGGAATTGATTTTGAATCGGTTTATGTAACCCCCATACAAACCCTTCTCTCCAACGGCTACGCCGTTAAGAATGAATCCAAATTAGCATTGACCCGCAAGGGATACGCAATGTGCGATGAGCTGGTGGCAACGTTGTTTTAGGATTGAATTCCCGTGTAGGCATGGAGCTCTGTTTTACGAACGTGTTTGCAGATCCGCAATATGGGTGATTATTGAAGAAAAATAATGTCACCCCTTCGGGGTTCGCATTGACAGCCTGATTTTTTCTAAAATATGTCACTCCTTCGGAGTTATCTTATCAAACTTAATCATGAGCTCTAACTTTTAAAACCCCGAAGGGGTGACATTACTGTAGATTACAAATTCCTAACAATTCAAAACCCCGAAGGGGTGACATTTCTGTAGATTACAAATTCCGAACAATTCAAAACCCCGAAGGGGTGACATTACTGTAGATTACAAATTCCTAACAATTCAAAACCCCGAAGGGGTGACATTACTGTAGATTACAATTTCCTAACAATCCAAAACCCCGAAGGGGTGACATTACTATAGATTACAAATTCCGAACAATTCAAAACCCCGAAGGGGTGACATTGCTTAATTGGATAATTGGATAGTGTGTAGCCACGGTCTTTAGACCGTGGAAATGGATGGAACAATATGCGGCTTCAGCCGTAATTCCAAATTCTAAATCGGGGCTAAAGCCCGGAAACTCACCCCATAGTCCACGGCTTAAAGGCCGTGGCAAATCAATAGACAAGCCAATAAAAGCAAAGAGACAGGATCTTACTCACCCCCTGTGACTTGTTACGGCGAATATAGAACTTGTGTAGCCCCGGTCTTTAGACCGGGGTAAATAACTAAGCACATAAGGGCTTTAGCCCTGATTCCTTTATTGTCATAACACTCCAAAAAATAAGGCGGCTAAAATTCAGCCGCCTTAAATCTATAAACTACTTATTTGATCTGCTTCCTGTTCTGAAATATAAATACAAATTTTCTCTACTTAACCAAAATCATCTTATTAGTAAAAGAAAAATCACCTGCGGTAAGCCTGCAGAAATATGCTCCGCTGGCGTAAGCCGAGCCATCCCATTTTATGCTGTGAACACCCGCTGTTGTTTCGCCATTAATTATTTCTGCAATCCGCCTGCCGGACGCATCGAAAATTGAAATATTGACTTTCGAATTGCGTGGTACATCAAAGTTTATTGTCGTTAGAGGATTAAACGGATTGGGATAGTTTTGATATAGTCTGTACACCGAGGGAATCACCACTTCGCTTCCATTTACCTGTGTCAATACAGACCTTCGCAAAATTGTTCCGCCCTGCCCGACTGCCCATGCGTGGTTCAGATCCCGCAGACAAACGCTTGTCAGCCTGCGGTCGCGGGTGGTAGGATAGTCGATAGTCCAGTCAGTGCCCCCGTTAGTAGTTAGAATAATTCGTCCACCGAATGCATGAGAGCTCGTATAACATCCGGTATTTGCATTCATAAATTGAATGCTTGTAAAAGTTGCAGGCGGGCTATCGGTCTCTTCATTCGCACGGGGAATAAAGGAGTCATAACCTCCGCCCCAGGTTTCACCGCCATCTGTGGTGCGTGTGATGGTGTACATTCCGCCAACAGCCCAGCCGGTATTCGGATTAATAAAAAAGATACACCGCTTGTTTGTTGGCCCGGATTTAAGTACCCATTCAGCCCCGCCATTGGTAGTTTTAAGAGTTGAATAACCAGTTATCCAGCCGGTATTTGAATTTATAAAGAAGACAGAATAGAACAATGTGAAAAATGGCGCTTGCTGCTGAATCCAGTTCACTCCCCTGTTGGTTGTTTTCAGGATTACCGAATCTCCTGTTATCCAGCCCGTACGCTGGTTAACAAAGAACACTGATTTCAGGTCTTTAATTGTTCCGCTTTGCTGCCTCAGCCATGCTGTGCCGCCATTACGGGTTTGAACTATTGTGCCGGAATCTCCAACTGCCCATCCGGTTCTGCTGTTGACGAATCTAACCGATGCAAGCCGTATTGTTAGACCGGGATTAAGCTGACTCCAAACAATACCTCCGTCGGTTGATTTGAGGATTGTACCTGAATCACCCGCCGCGTATCCGGTAAAATTATTAATAAAATGTACTGAATAAAGATATTGGGTTGTACCGCTCTCCTGTAAGCTCCATTGCGAGCGGGCTGTATTCGGAATGATTGCGAGGGAAAAAAACATGATCATTGAAGCCAGTAATGCTTTCATTTCTCACCTCTGCGTAATGATGAATACATAAAAATAATAAATACAAAGTGCAAAAGCAATAATTTTAGGCGTTACAGCAAGTTTTCGCGGTAATTTAGCGCTAAATATGATAAAATTGACCGGATATGAGATGCACAATTTCAAAACTGCAAAGAAAATAATGCAGCAAAAAAAGGCGGCTAAAAATTTAGCCGCCTTTGCAATGATTGAATTGAAATACTGTTTCCCAAATTCCGGTTTGGGGAACAAATTATTACTTCTTAATTTTCCTGAATTGATTCAGGCTCTATCTTTTCGGGAAGCTTGCTTTGTGAGATATCCACAAATATCAGCTCCTGCTCGCCTTCCTTGTACGATACCATCACATGCGAACCTTCTTTGAAGGTACCCTTCAGCACTTCTTCACTAACCGGGTCTTCGACATATTTCTGTATCGCCCTTCTGAGCGGCCTTGCACCGTATTTGGGGTCATAGCCTTTTTCAGAAAGGAAGCTTCTTGCCGAGTCGTCGAACTCAAAGCTGATTCCCAGCGCCTGTATTCTCTTAAGCAGCTGTTTGGTAGATATATCAATTATCCTGAATATATCTTCCTTGGAAAGCTGCTTGAATGTTATCAGGTCATCTATCCTGTTAATGAACTCAGGACTGAATACCCTGCGAACCGATTCCTCGATCTGCAGCTTCATCTTATCATGCTTATCGCTTTCATTCGGATCAGCAAAACCCATACTTCCAATTGACTTAATATCGCGTGTACCGATATTTGATGTCATGATCATTATGGTATTTTTGAAATCCACTTTCCTGCCTAAGCTATCGGTTAACATACCTTCATCTAAAACCTGCAGAAGGATGTTAAAGATATCCGGGTGCGCTTTTTCAATTTCATCGAGCAGCACCACAGAGTATGGTTTGCGTCTAACCTTTTCGGTAAGCAGTCCGCCTTCTTCATAGCCAACATATCCGGGAGGCGCGCCAACCAGACGTGATACATTGAATTTCTCCATGTATTCACTCATATCGATCCTGATAAGATTCTCTTCGCTATCGAACAGGAACCTTGAAAGAACTTTTGCCATCTCGGTTTTACCTACACCGGTAGGTCCGGTAAATATAAATGAACCTATCGGCCTGTTGGGATCCTTCAATCCGGCGCGAGTTCTGCGAATAGCTTTAGAAAGCTTTACAATAGCTTCATCCTGGCCGATGATGTATTTCTTAAGCTCATCTTCCATCTTAACCAGCTTTTCGCTTTCAGACTGAGCTACACGGTTTACGGGAATTCCCGTCATCATTGAAACTACATCAGCAACATTTTCTTCAGTTACTTCGTGCACAATGCTCTGTGATTTAACTTCCCAGTCAAGCTTAGCCTGTTCAAGATCGTTAAGAAGGCGTTTTTCTTCGTCGCGCAGCTTGGCTGCTTCTTCGAAGTTCTGGTTCTTAACAACCTGGTTCTTTTTGCCCTTTATATTCTGGATCTCAGTTTCAAGTGTCACAATATTTTCGGGTACCACTATATTAGCAAGGTGAACTCTTGAACCGGCCTCATCCATTACATCAATAGCCTTATCCGGAAGGTACCTGTCTGTTATATACCTTGAGCTGAGCTTAACAGCGGCCTCAATGGCTTTTTCGTTATACTTTACGTTGTGATGCTCTTCATATTTATGCTTGATATTGTTCAGTATCTGCATAGTCTCCTCTTCTGTAGTAGGATCAACTATGATCTTCTGGAAGCGTCTATCCAGGGCGCCGTCCTTTTCGATATACTGCCTGTATTCATCAAGTGTTGTTGCACCGATGCACTGGAGGTCTCCCCTTGCGAGTGCAGGCTTGAAGATGTTTGATGCGTCGAGAGAGCCTGATGCTCCGCCTGCGCCTACGATTGTATGCAGCTCATCGATGAACAGGATAACATCCTTTGCTTTTTCAAGCTCGTTCATAACGGCTTTCATACGTTCTTCGAACTGGCCGCGGTATTTTGTGCCTGCAACCAGCGAAGCAAGATCAAGCGTTACAACGCGCTTATCGTGAAGAACGCGCGATACTTTTTTCTGTACTATTCTGATCGCAAGACCTTCGGCAATTGCAGTCTTACCAACGCCGGGCTCGCCAATAAGCACCGGGTTATTTTTCTTCCTGCGGCTGAGTACCTGGGCAACACGTTCGATCTCTTTTTCCCTGCCAACAATTGGATCCAGCTTTTCATCCATAGCAAGCTTAGTAAGATCCCTGCCGAAGTTATCCAGCACAGGGGTCTTGGTTCTTTCCGGCTTCTTTTCGGAAGCAGGAGATTTCTGCTGCTGCGGAGCTGATTTCCCGCTGAGAATGTTTGAAAGCTCTTCCTTTACCGCTTCATAGGTAATACCGAACTGCTGCAATATTTGCGACGCAAGGTTGTCATCTTCCCTTAATATAGAAAGAAGAAGATGCTCTGTACCTATTACATCAGACTTGAAGATCTTTGCTTCAAGATATGTTATCTTTAAAACTTTTTCGGCTTGTTTTGTGAGCGGAATATTCCCAACAGTAAGAGTTGCACCGGACTGCCTGACCGTATCTTCAACAGTCTTCTTGATCTTCCCGATATCTTTTCCAAGATTGCGGAATATTTTGATGGCAATTCCTTCACCTTCCCGGATAATACCGAGCAGAAGGTGCTCTGTGCCAATGTAATCATGCCCGAGGCGAATAGCTTCTTCCCTGCTCAACCTAATCACATCCTGCACCCTGTTTGAAAAATTACTATCCATAGTATATAGTTTATGTTTAATTACTAATTCCAACCATTTATGGCAGAATTTAGTTTCCTGAGGCTAAAATTACGCTTTAATTGAAAGATTTGCAATGAGAAGCAAAGTACATTGTTTCAGGGAATTTTTAGAAATATCGCTGAAATTTAAGGTAAAGCGCCTGAAACCCGTTAAAAAATAAATTCTCTATTATGTTCTTCTTAAATAATTTGCGCCCTTGAAGCAAATCCTGAATTCTGTGCCATTTTCGCGGTTTAGCTCTACTTTGCCTCCAAGCTGCTCAGAAAGTATCTTTACCAGCTTCAGACCTAAAGAAGTGCTGTTGTTGAAATCTATACCCTCCGGAATGCCAACACCGTTATCTTTAATGGTCATTGTATAATTTTGCGGGGTGTCTTCGGTTAGATTTATCATCACCCGTCCTTCTTTCTTGCCGGGGAATGCATACTTTAGGCAATTGCTGATAAGTTCATTTATGATGAGTCCGCACGGAATTGAAGTATCGATATCTAGGTAAACACTGCGGAATTCGATTATTGGCTTCACCCTGTCAATACTTATTCCGTAAGTAGTGTAGAGACTATCAACCAGGTTCTTCACATAATCATAAAACTCGATAACTGATATATCCACCGAGCGGTACAATTTTTCATGGATAAGAGCCATTGTTTTAATGCGGTTCTGACTCTCTGAGAACAAGCTGAGAATTTCCTTATCACCAATATGCGCAGATTGCAGCTTGATGAGGCTTGATATTATCTGCAGGTTATTTTTAACCCTGTGATG
>WBZT01001007.1_pt2 | contig 14499 bp, 13 predicted proteins | sample 5204241 | NCBI WGS metagenome assembly WBZT01 (sample SAMN12344358, study PRJNA552823) | activated sludge metagenome | biome: Activated sludge suspended growth; feature: Nitrification reactor; material: Wastewater; isolation source: activated sludge from nitrification reactor of wastewater... | reverse complement strand
ACGTCGAGTTCCCGGCCGAGCAGATGCCGGAGCTGTTCAACGCGCTGAACGTGGACGTCACGTTCGACGCCGGTGAGGGTGACGTCGAGCACCGCATCCTGACCCTCGAGGTCGCCCAGCACATCGGCGACAACATGGTCCGCGCGATCTCCATGCAGCCGACCGACGGTCTGGTGCGTGGCGCCGAGGTGCGCGACACCGGTGACGCCATCACCGTGCCAGTGGGCGACACGACCCTGGGCCACGTGTGGAACACCCTCGGCAAGCCGCTGGACGTCGACGAGGCCTCGCTGCAGATCACCGAGCGTCGCGGGATCCACGCCCCGGCCCCGACCTTCGACCAGCTCGAGTCGAAGACCGAGGTGTTCTGGACCGGCATCAAGGTCATCGACCTGCTCACCCCGTACGTGAAGGGTGGCAAGATCGGACTGTTCGGTGGTGCCGGTGTGGGCAAGACCGTTCTGATCCAGGAGATGATCTACCGCGTCGCGGAGAACTTCAGCGGTGTGTCGGTGTTCGCCGGCGTGGGGGAGCGCACCCGTGAGGGCAACGACCTCTTCCTGGAGATGACCGAGTCCGGCGTCATCAGCAAGACCGCACTGGTCTTCGGCCAGATGGACGAGCCGCCGGGCACCCGTCTTCGCGTCGCGCTGACCGCTCTGACGATGGCGGAATACTTCCGCGACGTGCAGAAGCAGGACGTGCTGCTGTTCATCGACAACATCTTCCGGTTCACACAGGCCGGTTCGGAGGTCTCCACGCTGCTCGGTCGTATGCCATCCGCGGTGGGGTACCAGCCGACCCTGGCCGATGAGATGGGAATGCTGCAGGAGCGGATCACCTCGACGCGTGGTCACTCGATCACGTCGCTGCAGGCGATCTACGTTCCTGCCGACGACCTGACCGACCCGGCGCCGGCGACGACCTTCGCGCACCTCGACGCGACGACCACGCTGAGCCGGCCGATCTCCGAGCTCGGCATCTACCCGGCGGTGGACCCGCTGGACTCGACCTCGCGGATCCTCGACCCGCGGTACATCGGTGACGAGCACTACGCCGTGGCCGCGCGTGTCAAGGAGATCCTGCAGCGCTACAAGGACCTGCAGGACATCATCGCCATCCTCGGTATCGACGAGCTCTCCGAGGAGGACAAGATCCTCGTCAACCGGGCCCGTCGTATCCAGCGGTTCCTCAGCCAGAACATGTTCGTGGCCGAGGCATTCACCGGCCAGCCCGGCTCGTTCGTGCCGGTCGAGGAGACGATCGCCTCCTTCAAGTCGCTGGCCGACGGTGAGTACGACCACATCCCCGAGCAGGCGTTCTTCATGTGTGGTGGCATCGAGGACGTCGAGCGCAACGCGGCGAAGCTGGCCAAGTAACCATGGCGACGCTCAACGTGGCGATGGTGTCCACGAAGCGCAACGTCTGGGAGGGCGACGCGTCGTTGGTCGTGCTGCGCACCCTCGACGGCGAGGTCGGGATCATGCCCGGGCACTCGCCGCTGATGGGGATGCTGTCCGACGGGCCGATCTTGATCCGTCCGGTCGAGGGTGAGGACATCCGCGCCTACATCCATGAGGGCTTCTGCACTGTGGACGGCAACCGGGTGATCATTCTGGCCGAGTGGCTGGAGATGGCCTCGGAGATCGATGTGCGACAGGCCGAACAGGAGCTCGAGGAGGCCCGCAAGCAGGGCACCGAGGCCGAAGTGCGCAAGCAGGAGGGGCGACTGCAGGTCGCCGTCGGCCCGCACCACTAGGCGTACTTCGTCGAGGGTGGACGTTTCCCGAGGGGGACGCCCACCCTCGACGTGTATCTGGCGGGGGCCCGCACCTGTGGCCACTTCCCGGCCCTCCCGGGCGTTTGTGACGTTGTTGTCACGGCCACGACGCCATTGTGATGAAGGTGCGGGGTCTGCGGCCGGTGAACCCCTCACCTTCGTCACAAAGCACATTCAATGGGTCGCATCTTCGTCACAATGGTGGGCTTTCGGGCAGATGGGGTCGGTCACGGTCTCACGAGCAGGTGGGTGATCCCCAAAGGGGCTCCCGGTCATGAGCGCCAGCCGCGCTGGGCCAACAAGCCCTTGATCTGTTCGACCGTGTCGTGCATGTGGGAGAACTGCGCAGACGTGAGCACCATGCAGACCCAGCCATGCTCGGCGTAGGCGTTGCGGGTCTGGGCGTCCTGATGCCTTTGGCGCGCCTGGTCGTGATGGATGCCGTCGTATTCGATGACGAGACGGTACTCGGGCCACACGAGGTCTCCGGTGCCCAGCCACACGCCATCCTCGACGATGTCCCGGTTGATCTCGGGGGCGGGCAGGCCCTTCAGGTGCAGTTCTACACGAAGCAGCGTCTCGCGCACTGAGCGACTGCGCGGATCCGTGAGCGGTGCCACCTGACGCAGATTCTGCGCGCCTCGGACCCCACGTGGGACGACGAGATCCGTGATCTGCAGCAACCCGCGCCGCACCATCACGTCCGTGACCGCGACCAGATTCGGCATGTCGATGCACGCCCCGAGATCCACCCAGGTCCTGAACGGGTTCGTCACAGGTAGACCCTTGACGATCTCGGTGCAGTCGCTGACCTCACGTTGGTGCCATGTCACGGCCTTGCGGCTTCCGCGGGTGATGTTCTTGGGCACGGTGACGTGCACAGCACTATGGGTGGCCGGCGGGGTCGGCAATCCGAGGATGCGCGCGGCGGTGGTGTGGGAGAAGACCGCCCCGGCGGGCAGGGTCAACGCGACCGCCTGGAGAAGGTCGAGCCACGATGTCGCCGTCGCGTCGATCCGCACGCCACGGGTGGGGGTGCGCAGGGTGGCCCGCCGCGTCTGCGCGTACGTGAGTTCCGGAGTTCCACGTTTGGTCACGATGAAGGGCACGTATCCACTGTGATCGCCGGTGCTATTCGGGTGCCAGCGCCGCTAGCTATCTGTGGACAAGCCCTTTGTGACGTTGTTGTCGCGGCTCCGACCCCCTTTGTGACGAAGGTGAGGGGTACACCGGTGGTGAGTTCTAGGGGTCAGTGCAACAGTCCAGCATCGAGAGTGGGTGTGTTGCGTGGGACGTTCACGGACTCCGCGGAGTGTGGAAGACCTGTTTTGGGCAGTGTGGGCGCAAGGGGTGGGGGTGCTGGCAGCGGCGGCGGCTGCTGGCGTGTCGGAATCGATCGGGCGTGGATGGGTACGTCAGCGTGGCGGTGTGAAACCTCGACCGCAGAGCAATGAAGATGGCGCCCTGACGCTGGATCAGCGGATCCGGATTCAGGCGGGGATCGCCGCCGGGGACAACAACGCGCAGATCGCGCGGGATGTGGGTTGTCACCGAAGCACCGTGGGCCGGGAGTTGGCGCGCAACCGCCGTCCCAGCGACGTGGGCCCGGCCAACCAGCGTCGTGGCTACTCGGCGTCGAAGGCTCAGGAACGCGCCGATTCCCAACGCCAGCGGCCGAAGCCGCGCAAACTGGACGAGAACCCGGTGCTGCGCGGGTACGTGCAGCGGAAACTGACGAAACGGTGGAGCCCTGAACAGATCGCGAATCGGCTTCGGCTGATGCATGGGAAGGATCCGGAGATGACGATCAGCCACGAGGCGATCTACCAGGCGATCTACGTGCGCGGCGCCGGCGGATTGAAACGCGAGCTCAAGGCCCGCCTGCGTACCGGGCGCCGCGTGCGACGTCCCCAACGCCACGCCAGCCAGCGCACCCCCCGGATCCCGGACATGGTGCCGATCGTGGACCGTCCCGAGGAGGCCCTGGGCCGGGCGGTTCCCGGGTATTGGGAAGGTGATCTGATCACCGGTGAGGCGAACAAGACCGCGGTGGGCACGCTGGTCGACCGGTGCAGCCGGTACGTGATGCTGCTGCACCTTCCCGAACGGCACGGCGCCGAGGAAGTCCGCGACGAGATGATCAAAGCGATCCGCCGGATGCCTGCCCGAATGCGCAAGAGCGTCACCTGGGACCAGGGCAGCGAAATGGCCCGCCACCTTGAGATCACCACGACCACCGGCGTTCAGGTCTACTTCTGCGACCCCCACAGCCCCTGGGAACGGCCCACCAACGAGAACACCAACGGACTACTACGCGAATTCCTGCCCAAAGGCGGCAACCTATCCACCTACAGCCGCGAGGACCTTGACGAGATCGAAGACCTGATGAACAACCGGCCCCGCAAAGCCCTAGGCTGGCTCACACCAATCGAGCACCTCACCAAGGTCCTCGAAGAAGACATCGCTGTTGCACTGACCGAATGAACTCACCGCGCCCGAACACCGCACCTTCGTCACAAAGCGCCGTCCTTGGGTCGCAACTTCGTCACAAAGGGGGTGGAAGGGGGTGAGACGGGGGGCGGAGGGGCGCAGGGCTCCCGACCTACTACCGCTCCCCGCCGGGCACCCACAACACATCGCCGCCCGGATTCGCCACCCGCCCGAGGATGAACAGCAGGTCCGAGAGCCGGTTCAGGTAGTGGGTGGTCAGCGGGTTCATCGAGTCGCCGTACTCACCGAACGCCCGCCATGTGGCCCGCTCCGCGCGGCGGGTCACCGTGCGCGCGACGTGCAGCAGGGCGGAGGCCTTCGTCCCCCCGGGCAGGATGAACGAGCGCAGGTTCGGCAGGTCGGCGTTGAACCGGTCGCACTCGGCCTCGAGGCGGTCGATGTAGTCCTGGGACACCCGCAGCGCCGGGCCATCGCCCCCGAGCGGGGTGCACAGATCAGCGCCGACGTCGAACAACTCGTTCTGGATTCGGCTCAGGACACCGATGATCTCCGCCGGAGGCTCTCCGAGTGCCAGTACGACGCCGATCGCGCTGTTGGCCTCGTCGACGTCGGCGTAGGCCTCGAGGCGGGGGTCGGTCTTCGACGTCCGGCTGAAATCACCCAGCGAGGTGGACCCGTCATCGCCGGTACGGGTGTAGATACGCGTCAGGTTCACCATGGTTTCGACCCTAAGGCAGAATGACGAGCATGGTGGACGTGCCCGAGATCAGCTTCACGTCACGGGTGGCGACCATGGCCTCGATGGCGTCGATCGCCATGTCGTACCAGCCGGGCCTGCTTCCCCGAAGTATCGGTGACCAAGCGATCCTCACCGGCCTGACCAGCGCGGTCAATTACGGGCTCGTCGCGGTCACGGGCTCCGCGGTGGAGGGTGCCGCCACAGCGGTGGTCGGGTCTGAGCGCATGCAGAGGCCAGGAGTCGCCGCGGCGACGCACGGGATCGCGAACGCCGGGCTGGTGGCGGGCAGCGTGGCACTGCGACGGTTGTTGCCGCCGCGAGAAGGCGAACCGTTGCGTCGCGCGACGCTGCGTAGCGCCGGCTGGGTAGGCGCGCTCACCGGCATCACCGGCATGGTCGCCTCCGGGATCCTCGGCGCCGGAGAGATCCTGGAAGCCCGCACCGGGCGCAGTTACCGGCGCTTCGTGGGGCCGGGCACATTGGCCGCCGCGACGGTCGCCGCGACCGTGCTGACGGCGCGCAACCGCCGGGATGCCAAACGTGACCTGCTGCCGCCCCCCGTGGATCCGCTGCCGCTGTCGGATCAGGCTGCAGCCTATGAGGAACGCCAGATCGCCAAGTACGAGCGGGTCCCGCCCCTGACCCGGTCGCTGGTGTTCGGCGCGGGGGTGAGCGCGGGACTGCAAGGTGCGGCGTTCGTCGAATCGATGGCCTCCGAGGGGATCGCCCACCTCATCCGTCGTGTGGCGCCGAGCATGGCACCGTTCGCCAACTGGTTGGGTCACTCGGTGACCCTGGGTGCGGTCGGTGTGGCCGCGGTGGCAGGACTCGAGTACGTCAACCGTCAAGCCGACGCCGGTGGGGCGGCGGTGGAGGCTGCCTACAACAAGCAGCCGACAATGCTCACAGTGTCCGGCGGACCCGGCTCTCAGATCCCGTTCGACACCCTGAGCCGGGAGTGTCGCAGGATCGTCAACATGGCGCTGACGGCCGACCAGATCACCGAAGTCACCGGTCGGCCCGCGATGGATCCCATCCGGGCATTCGCGGGGATCGCCTCCGCGGAGTTGGTGGACGAGCGCGTCGACATCCTCATGCGCGAACTCGAAGACATGGGTGCGTTCGAGCGGGAGGTTCTGTGCTTCTGTTCACCCACCGGGACCGGCTATCTGAACTACGTGATGATGGAGACCCTCGAGTACCTCACCGGCGGTAACTGCGCGACGTTCGCGTTGCAGTACTCGCTGCGGCCGTCCTTCATCTCCTTGGACCGGGTGGCCATGGGGCGTGAACAGAACCGCGCCATGCTGCACGCATTGACGTGGCGGCTACGGGCGATCCCCGAGGACCGGCGGCCGCGTTTCGTGGTGTTCGGCGAGTCCCTGGGGGCACAAACGATGCAGGACGCCTTCCTGCACGAGGGGATGAACGGCTTCGCCCGCGCCGGTGTGCAACGGGCGTTGTTCATCGGCACGCCGGCGGCCAGCGGCTGGGCAAAGCGCTGGCGGGCGAACAAGGACAAGATCGATCCCGATGGTCGTGTCGTTGAAGTCGCCAGCTACGAGGAGTACGAGGCCCTACCGGAAGACCGGCGCAGCACTGCCGAGGTATTCCTGGTCAGCCATCACGAGGACCCGATCGTGAAGTTCGAGTCCGAACTCGCGGTGCGAGTGCCGGCCTGGTTGCGGCCTCCGCGCGAAGAGGGTGTTCCGCGGGGGTTGCGGTGGCGGCCGGTCGGGACGTTCCTGAACGTGGGAGTCGACCTGAAGAACAGCACCGACGTAGTGCCTGGGGTCTTCGTCGCGCGGGGCCACGACTATCGCGCCGACCTTGCGCGCTTCACGGCGTTGGCGTACGACCTGCCCACCGACGAGCAGACGATGGTGCGGGTGGAACGCGCACTGCGTGAACGGGAACTCGAGTGGGCCACCGACCGGGTGCAGGCCGAGCAGCTACAGCGCGCTTCCGAGGCACTGCAGCGGCAATTGAGCCAGTGGGGAATCACCGACCTGTCCGGGTCGTTGACGGCCCCCACCTCGTGACCCGGTGACCCTCGATCTCGTAGTCCTCGGACTGCTGATTATCGTCAACGTCCTCAATCATTCCCCGTATGTCTCCCAGCGCTGGTACGTGCCCACCGGGGTGATCGGCAGCGTGCTGATCGTGTGGATCGGATACCGGGCGGGCGTGTCGTTGACGGACATCGGCTTGGGGCCGAACAGTTGGATCCGTGGCCTGATCTGGTCCGCGGCGTGTATCGGCGCGGTCACCATGGTCTACGTCATCGGCGGCTCCATGACCTTCACCCGCCGCTTCCTGGCCGACGATCGGGCGGTGCTCGGGCCGCGGACACTGCTGTACAAGACCCTGGTCAACGTGCCCCTGGGAACGGTGCTGTTCGAGGAGTTGGCCTTCCGCGGCGTGGGCCTGGCGCTACTCATCGACTGGCTACCCTTGTGGCAGGCGGTTCTCGCGTCGAGTCTGTTGTTCGGCTTCTGGCACATCCTGCCGAGCCTGGTCATGCACGATGCCAACGCCGCCGTGGGTGATCTGCTCGGCGGCGGCATCTGGGGCCGCATCCAGTCAGTGCTCCTGACGGTGGCGGGTACCGCGGTGGCCGGCGTGGTCTTCTGCGCCTTGCGGATCTACTCCGACTCGCTGCTGCCGCCCATGGCCCTGCACTGGGCGATCAACGGGCTGGGTTTCATCGCGGCGAGCTGGGTGCACCGGCGGGCCGGGCGGATCTGAGCTCCGGGCCTCCCGGACCCCCCCCGGACCAATCCGTGAGCACTTCGCACATCCGGGAGCGGTCGGACGCATCCGGAGGTGCTCCCGGATGTGCGAAGTGCTCACGGATCTGCGAGAGGAGCGCCCGCCCAACCTGCCCGAACCGCCGGACGACGCGGCGAACCCCGACGTATTCTGTGCCCGTGACGTTCGAGGTGGTCGGTGGAAGCCGACTGGTGGGTACGGTGCGGGTCCCGGGAGCCAAGAACAGCATCCTCAAACTCATGGCCGCTGCACTGCTGGCCGAAGGGCCCACGACCCTCACCGAGGTGCCCGACATCCTCGACGTGACGATCATGGCCGAGCTCCTGCGACGACTCGGCTGCGATGTGCAGCACGAGCCGACCGAGGGGAACCTGCGGATCGACGTGCCCGCCACCCCGGCCCACCAGGCCGACTACGACCTCGTGCGCCAGATGCGTGCCTCGATCTGCGTGCTCGGACCGCTGGTGGCACGGGTGGGAGAGGCGGATGTCGCCCTGCCCGGTGGGGACGCCATCGGCTCCCGCGGCCTGGACATGCACGTCAACGGCCTCACCCGCCTCGGCGCCGAGGTCAGCAGCGAGCACGGGTTCCTGATCGCGAAGGCCGGGCAGTTGCACGGCGCCAAGATCTGGCTCGATTTCCCCAGCGTGGGGGCCACCGAGAACCTGCTCATGGCCGCAGTCCTCGCCAAGGGCACAACCGTTATTGACAACGCCGCGCGGGAACCCGAGATCGTGGACATCTGCCAGATGCTCGTGGCCATGGGGGCGCTGATCGACGGCATCGGCAGTTCGACCCTCGAGATCGAGGGAGTCGAGTCGCTGCACCCGATCACCCACCGGACGGTCCCCGACCGGATCGTCGCCGGGACCTGGGCGGTGGCTGCGGTGATGACCCAGGGGGACATCACCATCGATCAGGGTGTGAGCAAGCACCTGGAGATCGCACTGGACAAGCTCGTGTCGTCCGGCGCCATGGTGGAGGTCCTGCCGGCCGGTTTCCGGGTGAGTATGGACCGTCGGCCCAAGGCGGTCGACATTGTGACGCTGCCTTATCCGGGTTTCGCCACCGACCTGCAGCCGCAGTTCATCGCGCTCAACGCCATCTCGGAGGGCGCGGCGATGGTGACCGAGAACCTGTTCGAGGCCCGGTTCCGTTTCGTGCACGAGTTGTCACGCCTCGGGGCGGACGTCCATACCGACGGCCACCATGCGCTGGTTCGCGGCCGCTCCCGTTTGTCGGGTGCGCCGGTTGAGGCCACCGATGTGCGCGCCGGCGCCGGCCTGGTTCTGGCAGGTCTGGTCGCAGAGGGCACCACGACCGTGCACGAGGTCCACCATATCGACCGTGGCTACGCCGGGTTCGTAGAGTCGTTGCAGGGCCTCGGGGGCCGGATCATGAGAACGAGCATGGGAAAGCAGTAGTCTCAAGGCGACGGTTCGGCAAAGGGGGCTGAGTTGACGGAGTCAGATAGGGAGTCACATGCGGAGTCGGTTTACACCGTGACCCACATCTTGGCGCTAAGTCGTTGCCAACGCACAATGTCGACGGCTCGGGAGTTCGATCCCAGCGGGCGTTTCGCTCAGCACAAGGAAGCCGTCCGGAAGAAGTCCATTCGCGTGCAGGAGATCGAGAATCCGGGGCGTTATCGGAGCCAAACGGACGGCGATGGCTGGAGAATAGCCAAGGCTGAGATCTGGACCACCGCAGACGCGCAGACCCAGTTGCATCTTGTGACCCAGCATGGAGACCTGAAAGATCTGATCCACTGTCTTTCCGCTACCTGCCATCAGCGGATGGACCTGCAGGTGCAGGGGGACGACCCGGATGACTGGTCGTCCCTATGGGCTAAATGGGAGATCGATAGCGGAACAGACGTACATCAAATGGTCTCCTGTAGCGATGCGTGTCTCATGCTGAACGAGGGTTTGCCCACAGCGCGGGCGGAAAGAATTGTGTATCGGGAGTTTAAGGACGAGGATGAACCCGCCCGCAACGTGTCTGCGGTGCTCTTCTGCCCTCCGCATCTAAACGCCAGGGCCCAGAGCCTATTCATTCACGGACGGGGGGTCTCGTTGTACACGGGTCAGGTTGCCCTGGAGATGGAAGCAGTGCGTTTCGTGTTCTCTATCCGCCTGTTCGGTCTCGCTCGCTTACGAAGGCTAAGGGAAGACGCATCGCGCATGCTCTTGGCCCCGATCGCCGTTGATCGGTCGTTGACGGTCGAGGACAGCCAGAAGACTGCAGTGTGGCTGACCTCGTCGGTGCGTCAGAAGCGTATTAGGCTCACGAACGAGGTTGTGGGATTCCTTGACGGAAGCGAGTACCCCGAGATTGTCCTAGATGACGCACGCATGAGTATGGATGAAGCTCTGGGTCTGCCGGGGCTACTCAGTAGCACAACCGATATGCTGGAAACGCTCTCCCAAGTTGCCGAAAGCCTCCACTCTGACGTTAGGGCGAAGAGAGAACAGGCCAGGGCGGCGGCGGACTCCCGATGGTCGATCTTGGTCGCTGTCGTATCGGCGGTCACCGTTCCGGTGGCCCTCTTGCTCGGTTACTTCGGCGTCAACAGCGAGGTCGATCTGACACCCTCGTCTTCGATCTTCAACCCGGGCCGCTATTGGGGGGCCTGGACAGTTGCCTTGTTGGTTCTGGTTTTCATCGCAGGGGCCGGATTGCTGGTTGGCTATCGGAACCGCCGTGATTTGAGACGCGGCAGGCAGGTTCTCCTTGGGATTTGTCCGATGCCCGAGGATGTGGTGGGTGACATCCAGCAGAGGATCTTGGACGGAGCCGACACAGTGGTGCTTCCCGTGCTGAGGGGGTCGGACGGCAAACTGTCTTGCTCCGAGGGCAAGAAGCAGACTCAAGGGGCGGAGTTTGACCGAGCGCTAGATGCCTGTCGGGGGAGAGCACTTGTCGTCCTTGACCTCCACGTGGAAAAGAATCCCGAAGAGGCGGTGGAGCAGGCTGTTGACGAGTTGGGGTACGACGGATTTTCAGTGATGGGTACCGACAGCGTGCTCAAGCACTTGGCCAAATGGCGGCTCGAAGATCAACAACGGTCAAACGTGAGGCTGGGCTTGAAGACCTCACTGGATGCTGGGCGCGAGGGGCAGCTACGGGAGGCTTGGCGTAGGCGGTGGCATCAGATGTTCCCGCGGGCCCGGTTCAAGGAGTGCAGCGCCGACTTCATCGCCTCAGAACCCGGCCTTGCACGCTTCTACCTGTTGCCCTCCTTTGGTAGCAACGCTCCCATCATGGTGCGCGGTACGGGACTTGGGAACATCAAGCACTTCAGACGGCGTTCGAGAGTGTGGCTTCTTGAGTTGGAGAAGGAATGTGACATCCGGGAGGCCGTCAGCGAAAGGCGGTGGTAGTTGCCCATGTAGAGTCCAAGCACACAATTCGAATGCGGGGTCAAGTGACTCAAGGATTTCACGAGGTGCTGGTTTCAGCCCACAGGTGTGGAAGTGGCTCGTTCCCGTCTACGAACGAGAATTCGCTAGAAGCAATGGAGGCTTCCATCGTGGCGGGTGTTGACCTCGTCGAATTCGATGTCTGGAGCCACCTCGGACAGTTCGTGATCGCTCATGACTCGCCACAGCAAGACCCTGATGAGGAGATGCTCGACTTGGAGTCGGTTCTGAGCGCGCTGGCGGGTCGTGCCCTTGGCCACATTGACATCAAGTGCGAACGTGCTCAGAGCGGTGAACACTACGATCGGTGGGATAATGTGCGTTTGGCGCAGGAACCGGAGGTCCGTATCGCGGAGTTGGCGATGGACATGCTGGGGCCCCGGAGTTTCATCCTCACGAGCCTTGAGGATGAATCGATTAGGATCCTGGACGAATGGCGACGCCGCGACCCTGCTCGGTTGGGTGTGAAGTTGGGTTTGTCTTTGGGTCGTGACTTGTCGGAGGTGCCAAGGTCTCGACGCCTTCGCACGCGCCTTAGTGAACTCTTCCCGTCGTCCCGGTTCACGCGCTGTGGAGCGGACTTGGTGGTTGCAAACAAGACACTGGCTCGTTGGTCGCTCCTTAGATTCGCGCAGCGGAGTGGCTTGCCCGTCTTGGTCTGGACGGTAGATGAGCCAGCAGAGCAGAAACGTTTTCTCTCCGACCCTCGGGTTTGGGCGATCACAACGAACAAGCCCGTTGAGGCTCTGGCTTTGCGAAAGGGAATCGATCGAAGCACCAGCGATAAGCGTCATTGAACGTCACAACTCAGTGTGATTGAAACCATGAAACCAGGGGTCGCTCTCTTCTGGTCTGACTCGGTCGAAGGAAGGTTGCGGCTTCCATAGGTAACCGGGCGTAGACATGAATCCGGCCGGGTTCGTCGAGTCGTTGCAGGGTCTCGGCGCCCAGATCACACGCCGCGACTGAGCAACTCGAGGGCGCGATCGCGGTCCGATCGCCAGACCATCAGCCGGGGACCGTCCGTCGTCCGGACGAGATTCACCCGCAGGCCATGGTCGGCGAGCATCCGGCGCTGCATCTCCGCGCGCACATAGTCCTCAGCACCCGCCACCGGCACCATCAAGCCGTACTCGTCCGCGTGCCCGGGCTGGGCGTCGCGCTCGACGAGTGAGCCACCGCGGGCGAAGGCCCAGCGCAGCAGCAGCACCACCACGGCCATGATCGCCAACGCGACCAGCGGGCCGAACAGATACGAGTAGGTGGACCAAGCCGGCACCGCTCCATTGTGCGCCCCTCGCGGCCGCTGCGCATCCGCCCACGGATAGCCTCGAAGCATGAAAATCGCAGTGGTGGGTGCCGGCCTGATGGGCGGCGGGATCGCGCAAGTATCAGCTCTGGCGGGACACGAGGTGACGCTGCAGGACGTAGGTCAGGAATCACTGGCCCGTGGCAAGGACGCGATCGCCGGATCGTTGGGCAAGTTCGCGGAGAAGGGGCGGATCAGCGCCGAACAGGCGCAGGCGGCTCTCGATCGCATCACGCCGACCACCGACCTCGACGCCGTCGGGGACGCGGAGATCGTCGTTGAGGCCGTGTTCGAGAAACTCGAGATCAAGGCTGAGGTGTTCCGTCGCCTCGATGCCATATGTGCCGACGACACGGTGCTGGCCACGAACACCTCTGCGATCCCCATCACCACGATCGCCGCAGTCACCGCGCGCCCGGAGATGGTGGTTGGGACCCACTTCTTCTCCCCGGTGCCGCTGATGAAACTGTGCGAACTCGTGCGGGGCTACAAGACCAGTGACGAGACGATGGATCGGGCACGTGACTACGCCGAGGGCGTCGGCAAGACGGTCGTGGTCGTCAATCGCGATGTGGCCGGATTCGTCACCACGCGGTTGATCACCGCCCTGGCCATGGAGGCCATCGCGCTGGTCGAGTCCGGCGTGGCCTCCGCGGAGGACGTCGACACCGCCTGCCGACTCGGATTCGGGCACGCGATGGGTCCGCTGGAAACCGCGGACATGACCGGCGTTGACATCATCTTCAACGCGACGTCGAACATCTACGCCGACAGCCAGGACGAGAAGTTCAGCCCGCCGGAGATCCTGCGCCGGATGGTCACCGCCGGGGACCTGGGGCGCAAGACGGGCAAGGGTTTCTACGACTACTCGTGAACGCACGCATCGCCGGCATCGTCTACGGCGCACTCACTCTGCTGGCAGTGGTCACCGCTGCCACCGCCAAGGGGTATACGGAGACGTTGGGGGAGTATTCGTTCCTCGTAGCGGTCTCGGCAGCAGGTTTGTTCATCGCGCACTTCTGGTCGCAGTTGCTGTCCATGCGGCTGACCTCGAGGATTGATCGCAAGGCCGTAGTGCACGAGGCGGTCGACAGTTCGACGATGTTCGTCCCCGCCGTCCTGCTCCTGCTCGTCGCGCTGCTCGCGTACGTGTTCACCGCGTCGATGGAGATCTCGGTGACTGCCGCCATGATCGTTTTGACGCTCGCGCTGTTCGCCTACACATGGCTGGGCACGAAGGCCCTGCTGTGGTCGCTGGGCACTGCGGCGGTCGGCGTGGTGATGATCGTTTTCAAGGTGGTGGTCTGATGCGACTGGTGGTGGCGCAGTGCCAGGTCGACTACGTGGGCCGCTTGAGCGCCCATCTGCCGATGGCCCGCAGGCTGCTGCTCATCAAGGCCGACGGGTCGGTGTCGGTGCATGCAGATGACCGCGCGTACAAGCCCTTGAACTGGATGAGTCCCCCCTGTGCGCTGCAGGAGATCGAGGACGACGAGCACACGGTGTGGGAAGTGACCAACAAGGCCGGGGAGCGCTTGATCATCCGGATCGGGGAGGTCGAACACGACTGGACGGGGATGCTCGGCCAGGACCCGGGCCTGGTGAAGGACGGCGTCGAGGCTCACCTGCAGGAGTTGCTCGCCGAGCAGGTGGTCACGTTCGGCGACGGCTGGACGCTCGTGCGCAGGGAGTACCCCACGGCGATCGGGCCGGTCGACCTGCTGTGCCGCGATGATCACGGGCAGGCGGTCGCGGTCGAGGTGAAGCGGCGCGGGGAGATCGACGGCGTGGAACAGTTGACGCGCTACCTCGACCTGCTCAACCGTGACCCTCTGCTGGCCCCGGTCACAGGGATCTTCGCCGCGCAGGAGATCAAGCCACAGGCACGCACGCTGGCCGAGGACCGGGGGATCCGGTGCGTGGTCGTGGACTACGACGCACTGCGCGGTTATGACGACGAGGAGTCGCGCCTGTTCTAGGTGCTCAGGTCGATGGCCCAGTGGGTGTAGGAGCGTTCAACGGTCAT